>Ga0209107_10000253_pt1 | contig 32543 bp, 23 predicted proteins | sample LakErihyJuly2011_2_FD_187460 | JGI IMG/M metagenome (GOLD analysis project Ga0209107, IMG submission 187460) | Freshwater microbial communities from dead zone in Lake Erie, Canada - CCB hypolimnion July 2011 (SPAdes) (version 2) | ecosystem: Environmental > Aquatic > Freshwater > Lentic >...
CCTGCCCGCCATTCCCCTGCACCATGTCTGCCGACCTCCCCTGGGACCGCCCCCAGCCCCACACGCTGGACGTGGTCGTGTCGCCCGAGCACATCGACCTCATGCGCCACACCAACAACGTGGTGTACCTGCAGTGGCTGGAAGACGTGGCCTGGGCGCACTCCGCCGCACTGGGCCTGGGGCCGGCGCAGTACGAGGCCCTGGGACACGGCATGGTGGTGCGCCAGCACGAGCTCAACTACCTGCAGGCCACCCGCCTGGGCGAGCGACTCGTGCTCGGCACCTGGCTCACGGGCGCCGACAAGCTCACCCTGCAGCGCCACTACCAGTTCATCCGCACCGACGACGGGCAGACGGTGTTCCGCGGTCGCAGCGAGTTCGTCTGCGTGGATATCGCCCAGGGCCGCGTGCGCCGCATGCCGCCCGAATTCGTGCAGGCCTACAGCGGCGCACTGGTGCTTGATGCTCGCTGACATCCTCCACGAGGTCTTTGGCTACAGCGCCTTCCGCGGCCAGCAGGCCGACATCGTCGCGCACGTCGCTTCGGGGCACGACGCCCTGGTGCTGATGCCCACGGGCGGTGGCAAGAGCCTGTGCTACCAGGTGCCGGCGATTGCGCGCCACCGCGAAGGCAAGGGCGTCACCATCGTCGTCTCACCGCTGATCGCGCTGATGCACGACCAGGTCGGGGCGCTCGAAGAAGTCGGCGTGCACGCGGCCTTCCTCAACAGCACCCTGAGCAGCGAAGACGCCCAGCGCATCGAGCGCGAGATGATGGCCGGCCGCCTGGTCATGCTGTACGTGGCGCCCGAACGCGTCACCCACCCGCGCTTCCAGGCGCAGCTGGCCAGCCTGCACGAGCGCGGCCTGCTCAGCCTCTTCGCCATCGACGAAGCGCACTGCGTCAGCCAGTGGGGCCACGACTTCCGCGAAGACTACCTGCAGCTCTCCATGCTGCACGAGCGCTACCCCGACGTGCCCCGCGTGGCGCTGACGGCCACCGCCGACGACCAGACCCGCGCCGACATGATCGAGCGCCTGCAGCTGCAGGACGCCCGCGTCTTCATCAGCAGCTTCGACCGGCCCAACATCCGCTACACCCTGGTCGAGAAGGACAACCCCCGCCAGCAGCTGTTGCGCTTCATCCGACGCGAGCACGAGGGCGATGCCGGCATCGTCTACTGCCAGAGCCGCAAGAAGGTGGAAGACACGGCCGAGTGGCTGAGCGAGCAGGGCATCCCCGCCTTGCCCTACCACGCCGGCCTGGACGCGGGCGTGCGCCAGCGCCACCAGGACCGCTTCCTGCGCGAAGACGGCCTCGTCATGGTGGCCACCGTGGCCTTCGGCATGGGCATCGACAAGCCCGACGTGCGCTTCGTGGCCCACCTCGACCTGCCCAAGAACATCGAGGCCTACTACCAGGAAACAGGCCGTGCCGGCCGCGATGGCGCCGACGCCGAAGCCTGGCTGGCCTACGGCCTGGCCGATGTCGTCAACCAGCGCCGCATGATCGACGAGAGCCCTGCGCACGACGACTTCAAGCGCGTGCAGCGCGGCAAGCTCGACGCCCTGCTCGCCCTGGCCGAGGCCCACGACTGCCGCCGCGTGCGCCTGCTGGCTTACTTCGGCGAAGACAGCACCCCCTGCGGCAACTGCGACAACTGCCTGAACCCGCCGCAGACCTGGGATGGCACCGAGGCCGCGCGCAAGCTGCTCAGTGGCATCTACCGCTTCTGGCAGCACGGCCAGCAGCGTTTCGGCGCCGGCCACCTCATCGACGTGCTGCGCGGCCGCCTGACCGACAAGGTCACGCAGTACGGCCACCAGGGCTTGAGCACCTTCGGCATCGGGGCCGACCTCAGCGAGCACCAATGGCGTGCGGTGCTGCGCCAACTCGTGGCCCTGGGCCATGTGGTGGCCGAGGGCGAGTTCAACACCCTGGGTCTGAGCCCCAGTGCGCGCGCCGTGCTCAAGGGCGAGCAGGCCATCGTGCTCAAGGTGGCGGCGGAAGCGTTGCCTCGCACCAAGCTGGCGCGGCCCAAAAGCGGCAGCAGCGGCGCGGGCAGTGCACCGCCGGTGCCGCTGGAAGCCGATGCCCTGGCCCGCTACGAGGCCCTCAAGGCCTGGCGGGCCGAAGTGGCGCGCGAGCACAACCTGCCCGCCTACGTCGTCTTCCACGACGCCACCCTGGCCGAGATGGCCCGCATGGCACCGTCCACCCTGGACGAGCTCGCCACCATCAGCGGCGTGGGCACCAAAAAGCTGCAGGCCTACGGCGAGCAGATCCTGGCGGTCTGGCGCGCCTGAGCGTCTGCCAGCGCCCGCATACGTCAAATGACGTATGCGCTCTGAAACTGTCACGCTTTTTGCTCATGCAGACGCAGCGGCCCTCACGGGTCCTTCCGTCCCTGAACCCATCCTGTTAGGAGCAAGAGCGATGTCTGCAAACAAGAAGCTGGTGGCTGTGGCCGCCCTCACGCTGGTCTCTGGTCTGGCCCATGCCCAGTCCCAACTCAAGGTTTACGGTTACCTCGAAACCGCGATCGGCTCGTTCAAGCCGGTGGGCGAACAGTCCGTCACCAAGGTGCAGAGCGGTGACATGATGACCAGCTTCCTCGGCTTCGCCGGCACGGAAGACCTGGGCGGTGGCCTCAAGGCCGAGTTCGCGCTGGAAACCTTCATCGGCGTGGACAACGGCGCCAACATCCAGAACCAGGCCGGCCAGTATTGGAGCCGCACCTCCTGGGTGGGCCTCAGCGGTGGCTTCGGCAAGATCGCGCTCGGCCAGTACGACACGCCGCTGTTCACCGCCGGCCTGAGCTACAACCCGTTTGGCAGCTCGATGACGTACTCGCCCACGATGCGCCACTTCTACAACCTGGGCTCGACGGCCTCGTCCAAGTTGACCAACCTGTCGCAAACCGACACCGGCTGGATCAACTCGGTCACCTATGAAACCCCGACCTACGCAGGCTTCTCGGGCATCGTGCAGTTCGCGCCCAAGGAAAGCGCCAACGCGCAAAACAGCAACAGCTACAGCGTGGGGGGCTCCTACAACGGCGGCCCGCTGAGCCTGATGGCCGTGTACGTGGACGCCGGCACTTCGCCCAAGATCGGCTCGGCCGCGGTGTCTGCCTACCCCACCGAATTCCGTGCGGCCAACTTCAACGCCAGCTATGACTTCGGCGTGCTCAAGGCCTTCGGCCAGTACACCCGCTTCAAGTACTACGACAACGCGCCTCTCAGCGTCGGCACCCTGACCGGCGTGACCAAGGCCAATGTGTGGCAGGTCGGTGTGAGCGTGCCGGTCACGGCGTCCGGCACGGTGCTGGCTTCGTACGGTGCGGCCAAGTACAAGCAGGTGGGCGATGACAGCAGCGACAAGATCCTGTCGCTGGGCTACGACCACGCCCTGTCCAAGCGCACCGGCCTGTACGCCGCCTTCACCACGGAAAAGCTCAGCGATTTCAAGGGCGGCCGGGCACTGGCGCTGGGCGTCAAGCACAGCTTCTGAGCACCGTTTCGGTGACACGCAAAAGCGCCCTGCGGGGCGCTTTTTTCATGGGGCTGGCCGACGTGCCGAGCGTGACAAAACACCGCGAAATCCGAGGTGAGAACGTGCACTGCTGGCACGCTTCATGCTCAATAGACAGTGGGTCTGATGCAGATTTTGGAGCGTCACCGACGAGGTGAAGCGACACGGTCGGCAGAGGGGGCCCGTGACTGCGAAGTCACCTTTGTTTGACCAGAGCGTTCAAGGCGCCCCCTTCACGGGGGGCGCCTCTTTTTTTCAGGCGCGCTCGAACTTGAACACCGCGGTGCTGGCCAGCAGGTTGGGCCACAGGCGCACCTCGTGGCCATCGTGCCAGCCGAAAGATTCGAGGATGCGCAGGCCGTTCTTGCCCGCCAGGATCTCGAAGTCCGCGAACGTGGCCACGCGGATGTTGGGCGTGTCGTACCACTGGTAGGGCAGGCTGCGCGAGACGGGCATGCGCCCGCGCAACACACTGAAACGGTGCGGCCAATGCGCGAAGTTGGGGAAGCTCACCAGGCCCGTGCGCCCAATCCGTGCGGTCTCGCGCAGCATGTCTTCGGTGTTGCGCAGGTGCTGGAGGGTGTCGAGCTGCAGCACCACGTCGAAGCTGTTGTCATCGAAGATGCTCAGGCCCTCTTCGAGGTTGCGCTGGATGACGTTGACGCCGCGGGCCACGCAGGCCTCGACCTTGGCGTCGTCCAGCTCGATGCCGTAGCCGCTGCACTGGCGCGCATCGCGCAGCAGGGCCAGCAGGGCGCCGTCGCCGCAACCCAGGTCGAGCACGCGCGAGCCCGGCGGGATCAGCGAGGCGATGACGTGGTGGAAGGGGTTGTGTGTCTGGACCGCGCTCATGCCTTCACCTCCCGTGCGATGCGCTCGAAGTAGGCCCGCACCACGCCGTGGTAACGCGGGTCGTCGAGCAGGAAGGCATCGTGGCCGTGGGGCGCGTCGATCTCGGCATAGCTGACGTCGTGGCTGTTGTCCACCAGGGCCTTGACGATCTCGCGCGAGCGCGCCGGCGAGAAGCGCCAGTCGGTGGTGAAGCTGATGACGAGGAATTTGGCCAGGGCCTGGACCATCGCCGCCGACAGGCTGCCGCCGTGCGTGCGGGCCGGGTCGAAGTAATCGAGCGCCCGTGTGATCAGCAGGTAGGTGTTGGCGTCGAAGTAGTCGCTGAACTTGTCGCCCTGGTAGCGCAGGTAGCTCTCGACCTGGAACTCGATGTCCTGGGTGCTGTAGCTGGGCGCGTCGCCCAGTTCGCGGCCCACGAGCTCGCGGCCGAACTTGGACTCCATCACGTCGTCCGACAGGTAGGTGATGTGGCCGATCATGCGCGCCACGCGCAGGCCGCGCCGTGGCACCACGCCATGCTCGTAGAAGTGGCCGCCGTGGAAGTCGGGGTCGGTGACGATGGCGCGGCGCGCCACCTCGTTGAAGGCGATGTTCTGTGCCGACAGGTTCGGCGCGGTGGCCACGGCCACGCAATGGCGCACGCGGGTGGGGTGCTGCAGCGTCCAGCTCAGGGCCTGCATGCCGCCCAGGCTGCCACCCAGCACAGCGGCCAGTTGCGTGATGCCCAAGGCGTCGAGCACACGGGCCTGCGCGTTGACCCAGTCTTCCACCGTGACCACGGGGAAGTCGGCGCCATAGGGCTTGCCGGTGTCGGGGTTGGTGTGCGTCGGGCCGGTCGAGCCAAAGCACGAGCCCGGGTTGTTGATGCCGATGACGAAGAACCGGTCGGTGTCCAGCGGCTTGCCGGGGCCGATCATGTTGTCCCACCAGCCTTCGCTTTTCGGCAGGGGCTGGCCGTCGGCGCCCGCGTGCAGGCCGGCCACGTGGTGCGAGGCATTGAGCGCGTGGCACACCAGCACGGCGTTGCTGCGTTCGGCATTGAGCTGGCCGTAGGTCTCATAGGCCAGGGTGTAGTCGCGCAGTTGCGCGCCGCTCTGCAGCGGCAGGGGCGCCTCGAAGTGCAGGGTGGCGGGCGTGACGATCCCGAGGGACATGGTGGAGCGATCCAGAAAAAAACAAACCGGCCGCGCAGGAAGCAGGGGCCGGTGGCATCGACCTCTTTAGCGGCATTTTTAAAGCGCCCGCAATTCGGAACGGTCGGGGAGGTGCGGGCAGATGCAGCATGCACTTCCGACGGCAAATCGGCGCTGTGGGGCAGTGTAGCCGCAATTCGGGGTGTCGCAAGCAAGCCACACTGACGTGGCGCAAGGCCCCTGTCCGACGCCATCCGCTTGCGTCCTGGGCGCCACAGCGCCGCAAGCTGCACGACGCAAGGCGTTCAAATGCCACGAATGGCGGCGGCCCGATTCGCTACATTGGTTCGGCGAGCCACTCCCGGTTGCGCAGGAGGAAGCCATGCCGAGGTGGTTGATTCGACTCAACGCACACATCCCCATCCGTTACGCGGCCTGGGTGGCTGCCGTGTTGGGGCTGTTGTACGGCCTGTGGCTGTGGGCGACCGAGGGCGGCCACCACGGCTGGGCGCTGGCCTTGGTGTGCACCGTGCCGGCGGGCCTGGGCCTCAACGACATGCGCCAGGCGCCGCGCTCCATCTTGCGCAACTACCCGGTGATCGGGCACCTGCGCTACCTGCTGGAGTTCATCCGGCCGGAAATCCGCCAGTACTTCATCGAGAGCGACAACGAGGCCGCGCCCTTCTCGCGCCAGCAGCGCTCGCTCGTGTACCAGCGCGCCAAGGGCGAGCCCGACAAGCGCCCCTTCGGCACGCAGAAGGACGTGGGCGCCACGGGCTACGAGTGGTTGAGCCATTCGATGGTGCCCAGCGACGTGGCCTCGCACGATTTCCGCGTCACCATTGGCGCGGGCGGCTCGTCGTGCACGCAGCCTTACAGCGCCAGCGTCTTCAACATCTCGGCGATGAGCTTTGGCGCGCTCAGCGCCAACGCCGTGCTGGCGCTCAACACCGGCGCGCGCAAGGGCGGCTTCGCCCACGACACGGGCGAGGGCTCCATCAGCCGTTACCACCGCGAGCCTGGCGGTGACCTGATCTGGGAGATCGGCTCGGGCTACTTCGGTTGCCGCAACGACGCCGGCCAGTTCGATGCCGACAAGTTCGTGGCCAACGCGCGCGAGCCGCAGGTCAAGCTGATCGAGCTCAAGCTCAGCCAGGGCGCCAAACCCGGCCATGGCGGCGTGCTGCCGGGCCCCAAGGTGACGCCGGAGATCGCGGCGACGCGCGGTGTGCCCGTCGGCGTGGACTGCGTTTCACCGGCCAGCCACAGCGCCTTCTCCACCCCCATCGAGATGGTGCAGTTCATCGAGCGGCTGCGCCAGCTCTCGGGCGGCAAACCGGTGGGCTTCAAGTTCTGCGTGGGCCACGCCTGGGAGTGGTTCGCCATGGCCAAGGCCATGCGCGAAACGGGCATCTGGCCCGATTTCATCGTGGTGGATGGCGCCGAGGGCGGCACGGGCGCTGCGCCCCTGGAGTTCACCGACCACGTCGGCGCGCCGCTGCAGGAAGGCCTGCTGCTGGTGCACAACACCCTGGTCGGCCTGGGCGAGCGTCACCGCGTCAAGCTGGGTTGCGCGGGCAAGGTGATCAGTGCGTTCGACATCGCGCGGATGATGGCCCTGGGCGCCGACTGGTGCAATTCGGGGCGCGGTTTCATGTTCGCGCTGGGCTGCATCCAGGCGCAGAGCTGCCACACGGGCCATTGCCCCACGGGCGTGACCTCGCAAGAGCCCTTGCGTGCCCGGGCGCTGGTGGTGCCGGACAAGGCCGAGCGCGTCCACCGCTTCCACCACAACACCTTGCACGCCTTGAAGGAGCTGGTGCAGGCGGCCGGTTTGCACCACCCCAACGACATCAGCGCCGACCACATCGTGCGGCGGGTGTCGGGCTTCGAGGTGCGGCGGCTGTCGAACCTGCTGCCCTACCTGAAGCCGGGCGAGCTGCTGGCCGCCGAGCGCGGCGAGGCGCCCTGGAGCCAGCCCGCCTTCGAGCAGTACTGGCAGCGGGCGCAGGCCGATTCGTTCAGCCTGCGGGACTGACGCGCCCTCAGGCCGTCGGCGGGGCCGTGTCGATGAAGCTCTGGCGTTGCGAGAGCTTCTCGAACAGGCGGGCCAGGTTGGGGTAGGTGTCGCGCCAGTCGATGTCAGGGAAGCGGAAATCGAGGTAACCCAAGGCACAGCCGGTGGCGATGTCGGCCAGGCTGTGGTGGGTGCCGGTGCACCAGGGGCGCTCGCCCAGGCCCTGGCTCATGGCCTTGAGGCTGGCGTGCATCTTGCCGACCTGGCGGTCGATCCAGGCCTGGCTGCGCTGTGCCTCGGTGCGGCCCGGCCAGGTGGCCTCCATGCGCGCCAGGATGGCGGCGTCCAGCAGGCCGTCGGCCAGGGCTTCCCAGGTGCGCACTTCCACGCGCTCGCGGCCGCTCAAGGGGATGAGCTTGCCCACGGGCGAGAGGGTGTCCACGTATTCGACGATGACGCGCGAGTCGAAGATCGCCTCGCCGCCTTCCATCACCAGGCAAGGCACCTTGCCCAGGGGGTTGGACGCCGAGATGGTGGTGTCGGCAGCCCACACGTCCTCCACGTCGAACTTGTAGTCGAGCTTTTTCTCGGCCAGCACCATGCGCACCTTGCGGACGTAAGGGCTGGTCAGGGATCCGATCAGTTTCATTCTGTGTCGTCGTGTGTGTCTGTGGCGGATTTTATCTGCCCCCCGGGACTTGCGTCTGCGGCGGCCTCCATCCCCGGCCGATCCACCTGTTTCGGGGGAGTTGTGCGGCGCGCGGGTGATGCATCCCATTACATTTGACGCCGAAATGAACAGATCCGGCGCCCGCTCTCCTGCGCGCGCCCTCCGGTTGACCCCTGTCGGACGCTGGTCTTCGGCCCTGAGGGCCGTGGGCGCAGCTTTGTCTGTGCAGGCCGTGCCCGACCGGCCCGCGCAGGCATGGAACTGGCCCGACCCGATTGGATCGCGCCGGGCCGCTGGCGCTGGGGCGTCGTCAGAGCACCCGGGGCATGCGCCGGACGCGGGGGCTGGCGCGCCTGCACCGGCACCCACAGCCACACCGGCACCCACGGCGCCCCCCGTGCTGACCCAGGCGGTGCCCTGGCGCGCCGCCGAGGCCTTGCCCCGCTTGCCGAACGGTGCCATCGACACCTGGCCCGTGGCCTTCACGGGCGCCGATGCCGCGTACGCGCGCCTCTGGTTCCAGGGCCTGCTGCTCACGCTGTTGACGCTGGGGGCTTACCTGCCGTGGGCGCGCATCGCGTGTCGGCGCTACCTGCTGCAGCACACCCGCGTGGCCGGCCAGCCGCTGGACGACCACCGCTCGCCCTGGGCCATGCTGGTGCGCCAGTGCCTGCTGCTGAGCCTGCTGGGCGGGGTGGTGCTGGCGGCGGTGGGGTCGGTCGTGATGGGGCTGGCGGCCGCCACGCTGGCGCTGGCCGTGTGGCCCATGCTCAAGCTGCTGGGCCTGAGCCAATGCCTGCAGCGCACCACCTGGGCGCGCCGCCCGATGGCTTTCGAGGCGGGCTTGCTGGACGTCTACCAGGCGCTGGGCTGGCCCCTGGCCGGGGTGGCGCTGCTGGTGTGGTCCTGGCTGGCCGTGGCTTGGTGGGGGCATGCCGTGGGCTGGGTGCTGTGGGGCATGGCCCTGGGCGGCTGCCTGCTGGCGGTGCCGGGCTGGTGCTGGGCCTGGCTGCACTTCCGCCAGTCGCACCTGCGGCTGGGGCCGCTGCGCGTGCGCTGGCGCCTGGGCCCGGACGCCATCTCCAGCCTGATGCTGCAGGCGCTGGGGGCGACTTTGCTGCTGCTGGTGTTCAACCTCGGGCTGGCCAGCATCTGCCTGGCTGCGCTGCTGTGGTGGCAGGCCACGGGTGTGCCCGCCTGGGCGCTGGCCGTGCTGCTGGCCGCCAGCGTGGGGGTGTCGCTCGGGTTGGTCTGGCCGCAGGCCCATGCCCGCGGGCACAAGCTGGTGTGGAACCGCACGGGCAACCGCCATGTGCGGGTGCGCTGCCGCCTGCGCGTGCCGGCCATCGTGCGCATGCAGCGCCGCCACGGCCTGCTGCTCTTGCTGACGCTGGGTTTGTACTGGCCGTGGGCCCAGATCCAGGCGCGCAGGGTGAGACTGAATGCCACCGTTCTGCAGACGCGCGTGGGGGTGGCGGTGCTGGCGGCGCACTGGCCGGTAAAATAGCGGGTTGCCCGTCGCTTGGACGGGGCGTCTGTTTGACCTGCCGGAATCCCGCCATGAACCTCTCTGCACTGTCTGCCCTGTCGCCGCTGGACGGCCGTTACGCCTCCAAGGTCGCTGCCCTGCGCCCGCTGCTGTCGGAGTACGGCCTGATGCACCGCCGCGTGCAGGTCGAAGTCGAGTGGTTCATCGCCCTGTCGGACGCCGGCCTGCCCGAATTCGCGCCCCTGTCGGACGCCGCCCGCAGCCACCTGCGCGGCCTGGTGTCGCGCTTTTCCGAGACCGATGCCCAGGCCATCAAGGACATCGAAAAGACCACCAACCACGACGTGAAAGCCGTGGAGTACTGGATCAAGCAGCGCTTCGCCGGCCACGCCGAGCTGGACAAGGCCGGTGAGTTCGTGCACTTCGCCTGCACCTCGGAAGACATCAACAACACCAGCCACGGCCTGATGCTCAAGGCCGCGCGCGAGCAGGTCGTCCTGCCGGCCATCGACGGCCTGATCGGCACGCTGAGCGGCATGGCCCACCAGTTCGCCGCCATCCCGATGCTCAGCCGCACGCACGGCCAGACCGCCTCGCCGACCACCGTGGGCAAGGAGATCGCCAACGTGGTGGCCCGCCTGGCGACCGCCCGCGAGCGCATCGCCGAGGTCAAGCTGCTGGCCAAGATGAACGGCGCCGTGGGCAACTACAACGCCCACCTCTCGGCCTACCCCGAGACCGACTGGGAAGCCTTCAGCCAGGGCGTGATCGAGAACCAGCTGGGCCTGAGCTTCAACCCCTACACCATCCAGATCGAGCCGCACGACTACATGGCCGAGCTGTTCGATGCCGTCACCCGCACCAACACCATCCTGATCGACTGGTCGCGCGACGTCTGGGGCTACATCAGCCTGGGCTATTTCAAGCAGCGCACCAAGGAAGGCGAGATCGGCTCCAGCACGATGCCGCACAAGGTCAACCCGATCGACTTCGAGAACGCCGAAGGCAACCTGGGCCTGGCCAACGCCGTGCTGACCCACCTGAGCCAGAAGCTGCCCATCAGCCGCTGGCAGCGCGACCTGACCGACTCCACCGTGCTGCGCAACATGGGCGTGGGCCTGGGCTATGCCCTGCTGGCCTACGACAGCCTGGCGCGCGGCCTGGGCAAGCTGGAAGTCAACCCGCAGGCCCTGGCCGACGACCTCGACAGCGCCTGGGAAGTGCTGGCCGAGCCCATCCAGACCGTGATGCGCCGCCACGCCCTGCCCAACCCCTACGAGCGCCTCAAGGAGCTGACCCGCGGCAAGGCCATCACGAAGGAGTCCATCCAGGCCTTCGTGCAGACGCTGGAGCTGCCCGAGGACGACAAGGCCCGCCTGCTGGCCATGACGCCGGGCAACTACATCGGCAAGGCCGTCGCGCTGGCCGAGCGCATCTGAGCGCAGGCGATGCCTGCTTGATGCGCATCTGACGCACTGCGCCATCCGCGTGTGGTGCGTCAAGACGCCCTTGAGGGTGTGATCGAAACGCCGAATCGAGCTTGAGCGTGCGAGGCTGCGCGCTATCGTGGGCGCACACATCACACACCACAGGGAACCCCCATGACTTGCTCACGCGCATGCCGCGTCGTGTCGTGTCTTTTTGGGCTGGGTGCTGGGCGTACACGTGCTCCATGCCACCGCGGCAGAGGCCTCGATCACTGCGGCTCCCAAACCAGAGTGCCCGAAGCCGAGCAACGTCGCTGGGGTGGATGCGACGGGCTCGTTCTAGTGCAATGACAGGATGAGCAAGAACATGCGATCAAACATCATTCATCCCGACTACCGATGGGTGTGCGACTGGGGTGCACGCAGCCAAACAGCCCAGGAAATCGCACACGATGTGATGCGGTTTTCGCAGCGGCTGCTGGATGCGTGCCCGCAGTTCGGGGCCTGGCATTACCTGGGCCCACGTGACAAGCTGATGCCCTTGCCTGACACCGTCGATGAGGTCAGGCTCAGGGTGCTGTCCCCAGGCAATGGGGCCCGACGGGGCGCTGCGCCGGATGTGATCTTGCCCGTGGGCTTCAGTGCTTTCCTGCTGACCTCCAAGAGGATCGACGCAGCATGCTGGATGGCTCACACGGGCTCTGATGGTGGTGGCTTGGGCAGCCGCGTCGCCATCAACTGCCCCCGCAGGGGCGATCTGGCCCAGGTCATGACCGAGCCCGACATGATGGAGCGGCTGTTTCGGGTCATGGTCGAGGTGTGGCAACCGGACTGGGCCACCGTGTCGCACACCGACATGAGCGACCCTGAGCCTGCATGCCCCGTGCACTGGATGCTGTACGGCCGCGAGCCCTTGCCCCCAGGGCTGGTGTTGCCCGATGGCGTCGAGGTGCATGGCTTGACCGGTGCTTCGGGCGAGGTGCTGGCGCCGGGCCAGTATTTCGTCACCACGCCGGGCGAGCGCTTTGTGTACAGCCACCCCGAGCACCAGGCGCGCTGCGAGGCCTTGAAACGAGTCTTGCGCGAGGCGGGGTGGTTGCCGCCGGTGCCGCAGGCGTGACGGGGGGAGGCTTGTCGCGGCAAACCACCCGGGTATGCCACCCCCTGTGGGCGCCCCTGTTTTCGTAAACTGCGGCAGCGCGTCACTCGCATGACGCGCCATCCAACCAAGTCATCCACAGGGGGTTCCATGTCCATCACGATCCGTGGGGTTGCGGGCTTTGCGCGCGCAGCCACTTTGTCTCTTGCGCTGGTGGGGCCGAGCGCTTTCGCCGCCACCGGTTTCAGCGGCGATCTGCGATTGAACTACATCGGCAGCGGCAGCATTGCGCAGGACCTGCCGGTCATCAATGCCTCTGCGGGGACGCAGGTCACCCAAGGGGACACCTTCGCGTCCATCGGCTTCTCGCCGAGCAATGCGTCCATGACGACGTTCAACAGCAATGGCACGGTTTCGGGCCAGCTGTTCATCGCTTCGGCCTCGACCCTGGCACCCGCGGGCGCTTGGAAGCCCGATGCCACCATCACCCTCTCGGGCACGTACAACATCAGCGGGGCCTCGGTGTACTTCGGGGGGTTCAACCCCTTCGGGCCGAACGACCTCCGCTCGGGCAGCGGGGCGTTCTCCTGGACGGTTCAGGTCAAAGACATGCTGGCGCAATTTGCCGCAGGCAGCCGCAACTACAGCGTGTTCAGCTATGCAGGCCCCAGCGGGTCGGTCGGCTCCGGCGCAGGCTCGGCGAGCTTCAACATCTCACGCATCTTCGTCTCCCAAGGGGTCATGGCCGTCCCGGAAGCGTCTTCCTTGAGTTTGATGGCGCTGGGCCTGTTGGGTTTGTCGGGCTTGTCGGGTCTCAGGGCTGCGCGTCGACGTCAGGTGTGAGGGGGTGTGGCGTGGTGGTCGTAAAATCGCCGCCATGATCTTCACCGAACAGCTGCTGCGTGCGCAGCACCAGCACCAGTCGCTGCTCTGCGTGGGCCTCGACCCCGAGCCCTCGAAGTTCCCAGGCGCCTGGAAGGGCAACCCGGAGCGCATCTACGACTTCTGCGCGGCCATCGTGGACGCCACGAAGGACCTGGTCTGCGCCTTCAAGCCGCAGATCGCCTACTTCGCGGCCCACCGCGCCGAAGACCAGCTGGAGCGCCTGATGGCGCACATGCGCCGCGTGGCGCCGAGCGTGCCCGTCATCCTCGATGCCAAGCGCGGTGACATCGGCTCCACCGCCGAGCAGTACGCCCACGAGGCCTTCACGCGCTACCAGGCCGATGCCGTCACGCTGTCGCCCTTCATGGGCTTCGACACGATGGAGCCCTTCCTGCGCTTCCCGGGCAAGGGCGTGATCCTGCTGTGCCGCACCTCCAACCCCGGTGGCTCGGACCTGCAGAACCTGCGCCTGGCCGACATCGCAGGCCAGCCGCGCGTGTACGAGCACATCGCCGCCCAGGCGCAAGGCCCGTGGAACACCAATGGCCAGATGGGCCTGGTGGTGGGTGCGACCTTCCCCGAAGAAATTGCCCGGGTGCGTGAGCTCGCGCCGACCTTGCCTTTGCTGATCCCCGGTGTGGGTGCGCAAGGCGGTGACGCGGTGGCCACGGTCAAGGCCGGCCTGAGGACGGATGCGAGCGGCGCCGTCACGGGCACCATCGTGGTCAACAGCTCGCGCGCCGTGCTGTACGCCAGCAGCGGCGACGATTTCGCCAGCGCGGCCCGCCGCGTGGCCTTGCAGACGCGGGATGCGCTGAACGCGGCGCGCTGACACCGTCGGCTTGACGTTCCCGTCAAGCACAATGCGGCATCCCTCCACCCTGGTGATGCCATGACCGACACCGCCACGACCGGCACCCCTTCCGCCCCCGCCCCCACCCCTGCCGCCGCGCCCACTTCCAGCCTGAGCCGCCTGCGCATCGACCGCGGCGGGCCGGGCCCGAAGGCCGGTGGCAAAGCGGGTCGCCGTCGCCTGCCCTGGGGCTGGATCGCCGTGGGCGCCGTGGCCGTGGCCGGTGTGGCCGCCAAGCTGCTCATCCCGCAGGCCGTGCCCGTGCAGACCGCCGCCGTGGTCACCAGCACGCCCTCGCAGCAGTTCGTGCAGCTCACGGCCTCGGGCTATGTGGTGGCGCAGCGCCGCGCCTCGGTGGCGTCCAAGGCCACGGGGCGCTTGGTGGAGTTGAACGTGCGCGAGGGCTCGGCCGTCAAGCAGGGCGAGCTGATCGCGCGGCTCGACGCCAGTGACGTGCGCGCCGCCATCGTCTCGGCCCAGGCCAGCGTGCGCCAGGCCGAAGCCGGGGTGCGCCAGGCCGAGGTCGAGCTCGCCAACGCCGAGGCCGAGCTGGCCCGCAGCAAGGGCTTGCAGGCGCAAGGCTTCATCTCGCCGCAGGCCGTGGACGCCACCCAGACCCGCGTGAACGCCGCCCGCGCCGCGAAGGCCTCGGCCCAGGCCGGGCTGGAGGTGGCGCGCGCCCAGGTCCAGGTGCAGCGCGTGGCCGAGAACTTCACCGAGATCCGCGCGCCCTTCGACGGCGTCGTGCTGGTCAAGAACGCCAACGTGGGCGACATCATCACGCCGCTGTCGAGTGCCGCGGGCACCACGGGCGCGGTCGTTACCATGGCCGACATGCGCACGCTGGAGGTCGAGGCCGATGTCTCCGAAGGCAGCTTGGCGAAAGCACGCATCGGCCAGCCGGTCGAGATCACGCTGGACGCGCTGCCGGGCGTGCGCTTCATGGGCCAGGTCGGCGGCCTCGTGCCCACGGTGGACCGCGCCAAAGCCACCGTCACCACCAAGGTCCGCTTCCAGCAGATCGACCCGCGCATCCTGCCGGAGATGAGCGCCAAGGTCAGCTTCCTGTCCCAGCCCATCACGGTGGCCGACCAGCAGCCGGTGCTGGCGGTGAACCCCAAGGCGCTCGCGCAAGCCGATGGCCAGACCGTGGTGTGGCGCGTGCGCGCCGAATCGGCCGCGGGTGGGGCGGCCTCGGCCGTGGCGCCTGCGGTGGGTGCCACACCCACGCTGCGCGCCGAGGCCGTGCCCGTCAAGGCGGGCCGCACGCTGGGCGAGGTCCGCGAGGTCACGCCCCTGAAAGCCGGTGCCCTGGCCTCGGGCGACAAGGTCGTTGTCCAGGCCGATGGGGTGTTGAAGGCCGGTGTGGCGGTGCGGCCGGCGGAGCAGTGAGCTGAGGGGCCGCTTGGCCGAGCGGAAAGCTGCGCCCGCCGAGCCAACAGCCCCACCCGCCGAGTTCCGAGCCGCGACCGGGCACCTCGGAGGTGCGGCGTCGCAGATCAAAGCTCGGCCGCCCGAGATCCGAGCTCGGCGCATGCACCTCTGAGCTGCGCACACCGAGCTTTTTGCTCCGACGTCCGAGCCATTTGCTCCGTGCATGCACCTAATAGGTGCGTGATCCGAGCTCAGAGCTCCGCGCGCCGAGCTGTTTTCTCGGTGCGCACACCTGTGAGGTGCGTGAGTCGAGCACCAAGCTCGACGCGTGCCCATGGCCTCCCCCCGCCTCAGGTGCGGGCTGCACCCGACAGATGCCCCCGACCGATTTCTTTGCCCGAGAAATCGATTTTGATGACCTTGGGCACGATCCGGCGTGAGGGGGAGCGCTTGATCATGGTTGCGTGAGAGGGCGGGTGCCTCGTCCGTCCGCGCCTGTTGGCACTTGGGCATGGGCTCACATTCAAAATTTCTTGCATTTCCTATGCACATCGGCCTTAATGCGCATAGAAATTTCAAATTTTTATACACATCAGGTCGAGTCTTCCACCCATGCGTGCCCTCTCGCCGCTCGAATCGCTCAGTGCCAGCCGCTTCGACACCCCTGCCATCCTCAAGAAGATGGCCAGTGCCAGCCGCCATCTGGCCGAGCTCAAGGGGGTGGCGGCGGCCATCCCCAACCAGGGCATCCTGATCAACACCCTGGGCCTGCAGGAAGCGAAAGACAGCTCCGAGATCGAGAACATCGTCACCACCCACGACGAGCTGTTCAAGGACGACGCCGACCCGGATGCCTTCGCCAACCCCGCCGCCAAGGAGGTGCTGCGCTACCGGCAGGCTTTGCGGGTGGGGTTCGAGCAGGTGCTCGCCACCGGGCTGCTGACGGCCAACCAGATCATCGCCATCCAGGCCGAACTGGAGCGCAACAACGCAGGCTTTCGCAAGCTGCCCGGCACGGCACTCAAGGACGGCGCCGGGCGCACGGTGTACACCCCGCCGCAAGACCCGGCCGAAATCATCGAGCTGATGCGCCAGTTGGAACGCTTCATGAACGAGCCTGGGCTGTTTGACGCCGACCCGCTCATCAAGATGGCCTTGATCCACCATCAGTTTGAAAGCATCCACCCCTTTTACGACGGCAATGGCCGCACCGGGCGCATCGTCAACGTGCTGTACCTGGTCAAGGAAGGCCTGCTGGACATCCCGGTGCTCTACCTGAGCCAGTACATCGTGCGCACCAAGGCCGACTACTACCGCCTGCTGCAGACCGTGCGTGACGAAGATCGCTGGGAGGAGTGGGTGCTCTACATGCTGGAAGCGGTCGAGACCACCGCGCAGCAGACCATCCGCACCGTGCAGGCCATCAAGGCGGCGCTGATGGACTACAAGCACCGCATCCGGGCCGAGCACAGGTTCTACAGCCAGGACTTGATCAACAACCTGTTCACGCATCCCTATACCAAGATCGACTTCTTGCAGCGTGATCTGGGTGTGTCGCGGCTGACGGCCACCAAGTACCTGGACCTGCTGGCTGAGACGGGCTTTGTTCAAAAGCAGAAGATCGGGCGCAGCAACTACTACATCAACCTGGCTCTGAACCAGATCCTGCAGGGCCAGCACGAGGGCAGGCCATGATCGGAAACCACCGTGAACAAGAAAGTAAAGTGACCGCCTCCTCCCATGGGCTGATGCCCGCCTTGCCACTTCCCCCATGTTCCTCCTGCGCCTGCTGCTGAAAAACGCCTTCCGCCATCGGCTGCGCACGCTGCTGACCATGGTCGGTCTGGTCGTGGCCATCTCGGCCTTCGGCCTGCTGCGCACCATCGTCGATGCCTGGTACGCCGGGGTGGACGCCACCTCCAGCACGCGCCTGATCACGCGCAGCTCGATCTCGCTGACCTTCCCGCTGCCGCTCAATTACGCCGAGCGCATCAAGGCGGTGGAGGGCGTCAGCGGCATCTCCTGGGCCAACTGGTTCGGCGGCATCTACGTGACCGAGCGCAACTTCTTCGCGCAGTTCGCGGTCGATGCGCCCAGCTACCTCGCGCTCTACCCCGAGTTCCAGCTCGACGAGGCCGACAAACAGGCCTTCTTCCGTGACCGCCAGGGCTGCGTCGTGGGCCGCAAGCTGGCCGCGAAGTTCGGCTGGAAGGTGGGCGACAGCATCGCGCTGCGCGGCACCATCTACCCGGGCACCTGGCGCTTCACCGTGCGCGGCATCTACCAGGGCAAGGATGCCAAGACCGACGAGCAGCAGATGTTCATCCACTGGCAGCGCCTGGCCGATGGCATCCGCGCGCGGGTGGCCGGGGGCAAGGCGGCGAAAGCCGATTACGTCGGGGTGTACGTGGTGCGCATCCACAACCCGGACGATGCGCCGCTGGTGTCACAGCGCATCGACGCGCTGTTCAAGAACTCCCTGGCCGAAACGCTGACCGAAACCGAAAAAGCCTTCCAGCTCGGTTTCGTCTCCATGAGCGAAACCATCTTGCTGGCCGTGCAGGCGGTGAGCTTCATCATCGTCCTCATCATCATGGCGGTGATGGCCAACACCATGACGATGACGGCGCGCGAACGCCTGGCCGAGTACGCCACGCTCAAGGCCCTGGGCTTCCCGCCGGGCTTCGTGGTCAAGCTGCTGTTCGGCGAGAGCCTGTTGATCGCGCTCATCGGCGGTGGCATCGGCATCGCCGTGACCTTCCCCATGGCGCAGGCCTTCGTGAAGGCGGCGGGCACGCTCTTCCCCATCTTCCAGGTGTCGATGCTGACGGTGGCCCTGCAGGCGCTGGCCGCGCTGGTGGTGGGCACCGTGTCGGCGGCCTGGCCGGCGTGGAAGATGTCGCGCATCGACATCGTGCAGGGGCTGCGCCATGTGGCTTGAGAACCTGAGCGACCGGATCGGCGTGACGAGGTGCCCCGGATGAGCCTGCGCACCGTGCCCCTGAGCTACATCGCGCGCAACCTCTGGGTGCGGCGCGTGACCACCGTGCTGACCGCCGGCGGCATGGCCCTGGTGGTCTATGTGTTCGCCACCGTGCTGATGATGAGCGAGGGCATCCGCGCCACGCTGGTCGCCACCGGGCAGCCCGACAACGTGATGGTGCTGCGCAAGGGCGCGGGCGCGGAGATCAACTCCGGCATCGTGCGCGAGCAGGCCGCGGTGGTGGACAGCCTCGCGCAGATCGCCACCGACGGGCAGGGCCGCAAGCTGGTCAGCCACGAGCCGGTGGTGCTCAACACCCTGCCCAAGCGCGACAGCGGCAAGCCCAGCAACGTCACGGTGCGTGGCACCTCCGACATCGGCCTGGCGCTGCGCCCGCAAGTGCGCATCGTGCAGGGCCGCATGTTCCGCCCGGGCACCTCCGAGATCGTCACGGGCCGGGCCGTGGCCAAGGGCTTTGCCGGTGCCGGCCTGGGCGAGACCATGCGCTTCGCCGGCCGCGACTGGCTGGTGGTGGGCGTGTTCGACGCCTCGCGCAGCGCCTTCGACTCCGAGGTGTGGGGCGACAGCGAGCAGATGATCCAGGCCTTCCGCCGCAGCGCGTTTTCCAGCGTGGTCTTCCGCCTTGCCGATGTGGACAGCTTCGACGCCGTCAAGGCGCAGCTGGAGGGCGACCCGCGGCTGACGCTGGAGGCCAAGCGCGAGGTGGCCTTCTATGCCGAGCAGTCCGAGGCCCTGGCCACCTTCATCCGCCTGCTTGGCCTGGCGCTGTCCATCATCTTCTCCATCGGGGCGGTGGTGGGCGCGATGATCACGATGTTCGCCTCGGTGGCCTCGCGCGTGGGCGAGATCGGCACCCTGCGCGCCCTGGGTTTCCGCCGCAGCGCGGTGCTGTCGGCCTTCCTGGGCGAGGCCTTGCTGCTGGCCCTGGTGGGCGGCATCATGGGCCTGGGCGGGGCCTCGCTGATGCAGGCCGTGAACATCTCCACCGTGAACTTCCAGACGTTTTCCGAGCTGGCTTTCCAGTTCCGACTCACCCCGGCCATCGCGGCACAGTCGCTGGGCTTTGCCCTCGCCATGGGCCTGGTGGGCGGTTTCATCCCGGCCTGGCGCGCGGCGCGGCTGAAGATCGTGGACTGCCTGCGCGCCGCTTGAGCCCAGCTTGAGCGCCCTCCGCCTTCACCCCCACAAGGATTTCCGTCATGCACCTGTGCACCTTCGAACACCTGGGCCCACACGCGGGCCCTGCCCACGGTGGCCCCCAGATCGGTGTGTTGCGCGGCAACGAACTCGTCACCCTCGCCGACAAGCTCACGCTGCCGCACGGTGCCCAGCTCTCGGCGCACCAGCCCATGATCGACCTGATCACCCACTGGCCGGCGGTGCGCGCCCAGGTGGCGGCGCTGGCCGCAGGCGCACCGGCCGACCTGCTGCTCGACAACGTCCACCTGCTGGCGCCCATCCCGCGCCCGGGCAAGACCCTGGCCATCGGCCTGAACTACCTGGAGCACGTGCAGGAAAGCATCGTGGGCGAGAGCCGCACCGTGCCCGAGCACCAGGTCTGGTTCCCCAAGCTGGCCAATGCCATCCATGCGCCCTTCGACGACATCGTGCTGCCGCGCGTCTCGCAGATGACCGACTACGAGGCCGAGATGGTCGCCATCATCGGCCAGCGCTGCCGCCATGTGCCCCCCGAGCGCGCCCACGAGGTGGTGTTCGGCTACGCGGTGGGCAACGACGTCTCGGTGCGCGACTTCCAGAAGCGCACCTCGCAGTGGACGCTGGGCAAGAGCTTCGACACCCACGCGCCCTATGGCCCCTGGATCACCACGGCCGACGAGGTCGGCGACCCGCACGGGCTGGAGATGCGCTGCTGGGTCAATGGCGAGCTGCGCCAGCACAGCAACACGAAGCTGATGATGCACAAGGTGTGGGAGCAGATTGCCCAGCTCACGCAGGTGATGACGCTGGAGCCCGGCGACGTGATCTTCACCGGCACCTGCAGCGGCGTGGGCGCGGCCTTCAGCCCGCCGAAGTTCCTGCGCGCCGGTGACACCGTGCGCGTGGAGATCGAACGCCTGGGCGCCATCGTGGCGCATTGCGTGGACGAGGACCCGGCTGACAGCCCGGTTGCCAGCCCTGCAGGCTGAGCAGGCCTGAGCCGCTCAGCATCCGCTCAGCAGCACTTCCCAGTGCGGCTGCCGTAGCGGGCTTCCAGGCGCTCCTGGAAGAAGGCCTCGTAGCTCATGGGCGCCTGGTCCGGGTGGGTGCGCTCCATGTGGTTGAGGTAGGCGTCGTAGTCGGGCAGGCCGACCATGAGCCGCAGGCTCTGACCGAGGTAGCGGCCAGCCTGGCCGATCGACGCCCGCCAGCTGCGTGGGCTGGCGCTGTCTGTCGGCTCGGGCTTCTGGCTCTTCTGGCTCAGAGGGTCCTGCGTGGGGGTGCCCATGTTCAGTCAGTGCGCAGCTGCGGTGGCTTCGGCCGACAGGCGCTGGTAAGGCGTCTCACGGGCATGGGCCTGGCGCTGGTGGCGGGCCTGCAGGCAGGCGCGCACGGTGTAGACCAGCACGGTCAGCACCACACCGAGGAAGAGCAGGCACAGGCCGGCGTCCAGGCGGTCGTTGAAGATGATTTGCTGCATGGCTTCGGGCGTCTTGGCCGGGGCCACCAGCTTGCCGTCGGCCAGGGCGTTGGCGAACTTGTCGGCGTGGGCCAGGAAGCCCACCCGCACGTCGGACGAGAACACCTTGAGCCAGCCGGCGGTCAGCGTGCAGGCCAGCAGCCACACGGTCGGCACCACGGCCACCCAGGCATAGCGCTCGCGCTTCATCTTGAACAGCACCACGGTGCCCAGCATCAGGGCGACGGCGGCCAGCATCTGGTTGGCGATGCCGAACAGCGGCCACAGGGTGTTGATGCCGCCCAGCGGGTCGACCACGCCCTGGTAGAGGAAGTAGCCCCAGGTGGCCACGCACAGGCCGGTGGCCAGCAGGTTGGCCGGCAGGCTGTGGGTCTGCTTGAGGGCGGGCACGAAGCTGCCCAGCAGGTCCTGCAGCATGAAGCGGCCGGCGCGGGTGCCGGCGTCCACGGCGGTCAGGATGAACAGGGCCTCGAACAGGATGGCGAAGTGGTACCAGAAGGCCATCATGCCGTCGCCACCGATGACCTGGTGGAGGATCTGGGCCATGCCCACGGCCAGGGTGGGCGCGCCACCGGCACGCGCCAGGATGGTGTTCTCACCCACGTCCTTGGCGGTCTGGATGAGCACGTCGGGCGTGACCACGAAGCCCCAGGTGGACAGCGTGGCGGCCACGGCTTCCGGGGTGCTGCCGACCAGGGCGGCCGGGCTGTTCATGGCGAAGTACACGCCGGGCTGGATGACGCTGGCTGCGACCAGGGCCATCACGGCCACGAAGGACTCGGCCAGCATGCCGCCGTAGCCGATGAAGCGGGCGTGCGATTCGTTTTCCAGCATCTTGGGCGTGGTGCCCGAAGCGATCAGCGCGTGGAAGCCCGACACCGCACCGCAGGCGATGGTGATGAACAGGAAGGGGAAGAGGTTGCCGGCCCACACCGGGCCATTGCCCTGTGCGAACTGCGTGACCGCCGGCATCTTCAGGTCGGGGGCCACGAAGACGATGCCGATGGCCAGGGCGATGATGGTGCCGATCTTCAGGAAGGTCGAGAGGTAGTCGCGCGGGGCCAGCAGCAGCCACACCGGCAGGGTGGCGGCGACGAAGCCGTAGCCGATCAGCATCCAGGTCAGGGCCTTGCCGTCGAACGTGAACAGGGCGTTGAGCGTCGGGTGCTCGTGCACCCACTGCCCGCCGACGATGGCCAGCATCAGCATCACGAAGCCAATGAGGGAGACCTCGCCGATGCGGCCCGGGCGGATGTAGCGCACGTACACGCCCATGAACAGCGCCACCGGGATGGTGGCCGCCACGGTGAAGGTGCCCCAGGGCGAGTGCGCCAGGGCCTTGACCACGATGAGGGCCAGCACCGCCAGGATGATGATCATGATCATGAAGGCGCCGAACAGCGTCACCATGCCGGGGATGGTGCCCATCTCCTGCTTGACCAGGTCGCCCAGGGAGCGGCCGTCGCGGCGGGTGGAGATGAACAGCACGATGAAGTCCTGCACCGCACCGGCGAAGACCACGCCGGCCAGCAGCCACAGCAGGCCGGGCAGGTAGCCCATCTGCGCCGCCAGCACGGGGCCGACCAGCGGGCCCGCACCGGCGATGGCCGCGAAGTGGTGGCCGTAGAGCACGTACTTGTTGGTGGGCACGTAGTCCAGGCCGTCGTTGTGCTGCCAGGCGGGCGTCTGGCGCGTGGCGTCCAGCTGCAGCACGCGGGTGGCGATGAACAGGGCGTAGTAGCGGTAGGCGATCAGGTAGGTGCACACGGCGGCCACCACCACCCACAGGGCGCTGACGGTTTCGCCGCGGCCCAGGGCCACGGTGGCCAGGGCAAAGGCCCCCAGGATCGAGACCAGCAGCCACAGGCCGTGGCGTTTCAGGATCGCATTCATTCGGAGTCTCCTCAAGCAGCGCCGTGGGGTGCATGGCCGCACGGCAGGGTGCTGAGAGTCTGCCCACCGAGGGGGCGCTGCGCATCCGTCGTGCTGCGCAGGCGGGCTGCGTGGCAGCGCGTACTCGTTAACCCGAGGCACTGACCCCAGGCGTCAAGCCGGGGTGCTGTCGTCGCGGGTGTGTTCCACCGCGTACTTGATGAGCTCGGCCTGGCCTTCGATGCCCAGCTTGCGCTTGATGCTCTGGCGGTGGGTTTCCACCGTGCGCACGCTCAGGTCGAGGTCGCGCGCGATCTGTTTGCTGCTGTGGCCGCGGCCCAGCGCCGCGAGGATTTCGGCCTCGCGCGGCGTGAGGACCGGGCGCGGCGCCTGGCCCCGGAACAGCCGGCCCGCCACGGCCGGGCTCAGGTAGGTGCCGCCCTCGGCCACCGTCTGGATGGCGCTGACGATGTCGTTGGCCGGGGCGTCTTTCAGCACATAGCCGCGGGCGCCGGCCTGCAGGGCGCGCTGCACGTACTCGGGGTTGTCGTACATGCTGAGCATCAGCACGCGCAGCGCGGGGTGGCGCGCCAGCAGGGCGGCGGTGAGGTCGATGCCGCTGATGTCTTTCATGCCCACGTCCATCAGCACGAGGTTGGGGGCCTCGGCCGGTGCGGCGGGCGCCATGTGCGCCCAGGCCTCGTCCGCGTTGCCGGCTTCGCAGACCGAGACCACGCCGGGCAGGCTGGCCAGGCGCAGGCGCAGGCCGTCGCGCACCAGCGGGTGGTCGTCGACGATGAGCAGGCGGATGGCAGTGGCGGTCATGCGGTGGTGTCGGGCGTGTCAGGGGTGACGTGGGGTACGCGGGTGTGGGCGGCGGCCAGCAGCCGGGCCAGGGCCTGGGTCGGCACGGTGGCCAGCACCAGGGTGCCGTGGTGGGGGTCTTGCGGGTGGCGGGCCCTGTCGGCGTGCACGTCCAGGCGACCGCCGATGGCGGCCAGGCGTTCGCGCATGTTGCGCAGCCCGATGCCTTCGCGGGGGTGGGCGCGCAGGGCGGCCTGGTCGAAGCCCTGGCCATTGTCGTTGATGTGCAGCTCGATCTGCCCAGGCTCGAAGCTCAGGCTGAGGTCCACGTGGGTGGCCTGGGCGTGCTTGACGACGTTGGTCAGCGCTTCTTGCGCCACCCGGAACAGCACCGTCTTGGCCTCGTCGGGCAGGGCGACCTCGGTGCCGTCGATGTGGGTGTCGATGCGCAGGCCGGTGTGCTCGCCGAACTCGCGCCCGAGGTGCGCCAGGGCGGCGGGCAGGCCGAGGTTGTCCAGCAGGGCCGGGCGCAGGCTGTGCGAGAGGTGGCGCACTTCCAGCAGGGCGTCGTTGAGGCGGCTGAGGGCCTTGTCCAGCGCGGCGGGGTGGGGCTGGCCCTGTCGGTGCAGCTCGTCCACCGCGGACTCGATCAGCAGCTTGCCGGCCACGAGCGTCTGGCTGGTGCCGTCGTGCAGCTCGCGGGCCAGGCGGGCGCGTTCGTCTTCTTGGGACTGCACCACGCGGCGCGCCATCAGGCGCAACTGGGCGTCGGCCTCGCGGTGCTCGCTGAGGTTGAGCATCAGGCCGCTGATGCTGATGACCACGGTGCCGCCCGCCGCCACGGCCATCAGCCAGCCGATGGTGGTGCGGATGCTGCGGTCCATGCCCTCGTCCAGCTCGGACAGGGTGTGCTGGATGTCGTCCAGGTAGAGGCCGGTGCCGATCATCCAGCCCCAGGGCTGCAGCAGGGTCACGTAGCCCAGCTTGGGCACGGTCTGACCGCTGGAAGGCTTGCGCCAGGGGAACTCGATGAAGCCACCGCCCGCGCGGGCCTTGGCCAGCAGCAGCTGGATGGTGGGGCGGCCGTCCTCGTCGGTGAGGTCCCAGAGGTTGCGGCCCATCAGCTCGGGTTGCCGCGAGTGCATGAGGACGGTGCCGTGCTGGTCGTAGACGAAGAAGTAGCCGTCCGGCCCGTAGTTCATGCGGCCCAGCGCATGCAGGGCGAGGCGCTGCCGGGTGGCGTCGTCCGCGGGCTGGGCGCTGCCGGTGGCGCCGTCCTGCCCCGGGGCGGTGTGGACGGATTGCAGCGCGCTCAGGGCCAGGTCCATGTTGTGGCGCAGCTCGGCGCGGCGGGCTTCCATGTAGGCCTCGCGCACCAGCGCGCGGGTCTGGTGGCCCAGGGTGAGCTGTTGGTCGAACATGGCCACGCCAATGAGCAGCAGGCTCAGCAGCAGCGGCACCACCGCCAGCAGCGTGATCTTGGCTTTGAGTTGCATGGCGGGCGTGGTCTTGGGCGGGCGGGGCCCCATGCTAGCGCCATCCGGAGAAGCCGACGTATCATGGCCGGTTGCCCTTGCCGCGCCTGCTGGCCGCTGTCGGGCCTTTTTCTTGCTCTGAGTCGCTCATGCCTCGCCCTGATTCTTCTGCTGTTCCCGATGATGCTGCTGCGCCGTCCGGCGAGCCCGCTCCCTACCTCGCCCAAGCCCTGCGTTCCGAGCCTCGGTCGGCTTCCCGGGGCGCACCTCGGGCCGCACCCCGGGCGGAGCGCACGGAAATCCAGATCCGCGGCGCCCGCACGCACAACTTGAAAAACATCGACCTGGACCTGCCGCGCAACCAGCTCGTCGTCATCACCGGCCTGTCGGGCTCGGGCAAGTCCAGCCTGGCCTTTGACACGCTTTATGCCGAAGGCCAGCGCCGCTATGTGGAGAGCCTGAGCGCCTACGCGCGCCAGTTCCTGCAGCTGATGGACAAGCCCGACGTCGATGTCATCGAGGGCCTGTCGCCGGCGATTTCCATCGAGCAAAAAGCCACCAGCCACAACCCGCGCTCGACCGTGGGCACGGTCACCGAGATCCACGACTACCTGCGCCTGCTGTTCGCCCGCGCCGGCACGCCGTTCTGCCCCGACCACGGCCAGCCGCTGCAGGCGCAAAGCGTCAGCCAGATGGTGGACGCCACCCTGGCCCTGCCCGAAGACACCAAGCTGATGATCCTGGCGCCCGTGGTGCGCGACCGCAAGGGCGAGTTCGCCGACCTGTTCGCCGACATGCAGGCCCAGGGCTATGTGCGCTTCCGCATCAACGGCCAGGTCACCGAAGCCACCGACCTGCAGCCCCTGGCCAAGAACGAGAAGCACGACATCGACGTCGTGGTGGACCGCCTCAAGGTGCGCGCCGACATGGCCCAACGCCTGGCCGAATCCTTCGAGACCGCGATGCGCCTGGCCGACGACCGCGCCATCGTGCTCGAAATGGACACGGCGAAAGAACACCTGTTCTCCGCCAAGTTCGCCTGCCCCGTGTGCAGCTACTCGCTGTCGGAGCTGGAGCCGCGGCTGTTCTCCTTCAACTCGCCGGTGGGCGCTTGCCCGACCTGCGACGGCCTGGGCCACGTCATCGCCTTCGACCCGCAGCGCGTGGTGGCCTTCCCCTCGCTGAGCGTGGGCAGTGGCGCCGTCAAGGGCTGGGACCGCCGCAACCCCTACACCTACAGCCTGATCGAGTCGGTGGGCAAGCACTACGGCGTGGACATCGACCAGCCCTTCGAAGAGCTGCCCGAGCAGATGCAGCAAGTGCTGCTCTACGGCTCGGGTTCTGAGGAGATCGAGTTCACCTACGAGGCCGAGGGCGCCAATGGCAAGAAGCGCAAGGTCAAGCGCAGCCATGCCTTCGAGGGCGTCATCCCGAACTTCGAGCGCCGCTTCAAGGAAACCGATTCGGCCACCGTGCGCGAAGAACTGGCCCGCTACCAGCAGCCCAAGGCCTGCCCGGAGTGCGACGGCACCCGCCTGCGCCGCGAGGCCCGCAACGTCAAGCTGCACGACGCCGTCAGTGGCGACACCCGGGCCATCTACGAGATCGGCCACGCCACGCTGGCGGAGGCCCATGCCTACTTCGCGCAGCTGCGCCTGGTGGGCGCCAAGGCCGAGATCGCGGCCAAGGTGGTCAACGAGATCCGCTCGCGCCTGCGCTTCCTCAACGACGTCGGCCTGAACTACCTCAGCCTGGACCGCAGCGCCGACACCTTGTCGGGCGGCGAAGCCCAGCGCATCCGCCTGGCCTCGCAGATCGGCTCCGGCCTGACGGGCGTGATGTACGTGCTCGACGAGCCCAGCATCGGCCTGCACCAGCGCGACAACGACCGGCTGATTGGCACGCTGCAGCACCTGCGCGACCTGGGCAACAGCGTGCTGGTGGTCGAGCACGACGAAGACATGATCCGCGCCGCCGACCACGTGGTCGACATGGGCCCGGGCGCCGGCGTGCATGGCGGCCGCGTGCTGGCCCAGGGCACGCCCGAAGAGGTCACCGCTTCGCCCGACAGCATCACGGGCCGCTACCTGTCGGGCGCCTTGCGCATCGAGGTGCCCACGCAGCGCAGGCCCTTCACCGACGAGACCCCGCGCCTGCGCGTGGTCAACGCCCGGGGCCACAACCTGCAGGGCGTGACGGTCGAATTCCCCGTGGGTTTGCTGACCTGCGTGACCGGCGTCTCCGGCTCGGGCAAGTCCACGCTGGTGAACGACACCCTGTACGCCGCCGTGGCGCGCAAGCTCTACCAGGCCCACCTCGACCCCGAACCGCACGACGAGATCGAAGGCCTGGAGCTGTTCGACAAGGTCATCAACGTCGACCAGTCGCCCATCGGCCGCACGCCGCGCAGCAACCCCGCCACCTACACCGGCCTGTTCACGCCCATCCGCGAGCTGATGGCCGACGTGCCCACGGCCCGCGAGCGCGGCTACAACGCCGGGCGCTTCAGCTTCAACGTGGCCGGTGGCCGCTGCGAGGCCTGCCAGGGCGATGGCGTCCTGAAGGTGGAGATGCACTTCCTGCCCGACGTCTACGTGCCCTGCGACGTCTGCCAGGGCAAGCGCTACAACCGCGAAACGCTGGAAGTGCTCTACAAGGGCAAGAACATCCACGAGGTGCTGAACCTGACGGTGGAAGACGCGCTGGCTTTTTTCAGCGCCGTGCCCAGCATCGCGCGCAAGCTGCAAACGCTGATGGACGTCGGCCTGGGCTACATCCGCCTGGGCCAGTCGGCCACCACCTTGTCCGGCGGCGAAGCGCAGCGCGTCAAGCTGGCGCTGGAGCTCTCCAAGCGCGACACCGGCCGCACGCTCTACATCCTCGACGAGCCGACCACCGGCCTGCACTTCCACGACATCGCCTTGCTGCTCAAGGTGCTGCACCAGCTGCGCGACGCGGGCAACACCATCGTCATCATCGAGCACAACCTGGACGTCATCAAAACGGCCGACTGGCTCATCGACATGGGCCCCGAAGGCGGCTCGGGCGGCGGGCGCCTGCTGCTGGCGGGCACGCCGGAGCAACTGGCCGTGCACGCCGACAGCCACACCGGGCGCTACCTGAAGCCTTTGTTGTCGCTCGGCTGAGGTCCGGCTGACGGCTCACGGGCGGTCAAGGGCATTTTGCGGTGCAGCACAGCGGGGTGCGGGATGCACCCCGTTGTGCGCCATGCCGCTGTTGTGCCAAAGTGGTGCGCAGCTGGTTTGCACCTCCCTGGATGTCGATGAGTTCACCTGAAATGGCGCAAGCCACCCCAGGCCTGGCGCCCACCCTGGCCGTTTTGCAGTTGCTGGACGCCGCCTGGTTCCTGGCCGATGACCAGGGTCGGGCCGGCCAGGCTTGCGCCAGGGTCACGGCCTGGCTGGGTGCGGGCTTCGGCGCGGGACCTTGGCAGAACCTGGTTCACCCGGACGACCGCGGTGGTGGTTCGGGCCAGGGTGACGGCGATGCCGACCGCCGCTGGCGCATGGCCGATGGCAGTTGGCGCTGGTTCTCGCACCGCACCCAGGCGATGGGCGCGCAGACCCTGCACGTGCTCCAGGACATCGACGCCCGCAAGCGCCGTGAGATCGTGCACAGCGATGCCGCCGGCCTGCTCGACAGCCTGCGCCTGCACCTGCCTGGCGTGTTCTACAAGCTCGATGCCGACGAGCAGGGCGTGCCCCACGTCACCTTCGTGAGCGAGGCCGTGCGCGAGCTGCTGGAGTACGAGCCCGAAGAGGTCGAGGCCGACTTCCGCCGCATCTTCGACCGCGTCCACCCCGACGACAAAGAGCGCTTCCAGGCCATCGTCGCCAACGCCCTGCGCACCAACGCCGACACCACCTTCGAGTACCGCGTGGTCTTGCCCCGCAAGGGCGTGCGCCACGTCGCGGGCCGGGCCTGCTCGGCGCTGCAGTCCACCGGCCGGCACGCGCGCTTCGGCTACCAGCACGACATCACCGAGCAAAAGCTCTACCAGGAAGCCCTCGTGCAGGCACGCGCCGCGGAGCAGGCCAGCGAGGTCAAGTCCGAGTTCCTCTCGCGCATGAGCCACGAGCTGCGCACGCCGCTCAACGCCATCCTCGGTTTCGCGCAGCTGCTCAAGATGAGCACCGCCGAGCCCCTGGGCGCCGAGCAGTGGGAGCGCGTCGATGTGCTGGAGCGCGCCGGGCGCCACCTGCTGGCCCTGGTCAACGACGTGCTGGACCTCTCCCGCATCGAGGCCGGTCACATGGCGCTGCACATCGGTGCGATGGGCGTGCGCGGCGTGTTCGACGAGGTGCACAGCCTGGTGGTGTCCACCGCCCACGCCCACCGCGTGACCCTGCACCGACCGATCTGGCCCGACCTGCCCGAAGGCCCCTTGACCGTGCGGGCCGACATGCTGCGCCTGCAGCAGGTGCTGGTCAACCTGATGACCAACGCCATCAAGTACAACCGACCGGGCGGCGACGTCTGGCTGGCCGCATCGCTGGTGGGCAACGAGGTCTGCCTGAGCGTGCGCGACAACGGGCATGGCATGACGACGGAGCAGCAAGCGCACCTCTTCGAGCCCTTCAACCGCCTGGGCGCCGAGACGAGCGACATCGACGGCTCGGGCATCGGCATGGTCATCGTGCAGCGCCTGGTGCAGTTGATGGGCGGGCGACTGAGCCTGCGCAGCGCGCCCGGGGAGGGCACCGAGGTGTCGGTGTTCCTGCCGCGCGCCGAGTCGCAGCAGGTGGCCGCGCCCTTGGCGCCCTGGCCGGTGCGGGATGGCCAGGCGGGGTGCGCTGCATCCACGGCCACCTCGGGCTCTTCGGCAGGGCTGGGCGATCCGGGTGAAGCTGCTGCTGACCAGGCCGCGCAGCGCCCGGTGGACATCCTCTGCGTGGAAGACAACGAGGTCAACATCGCCCTGCTGACGAGCATCCTGGAGTTGCGCCCGGCCTGCGCCTTGCGGGTGGCCCGCTCCGGCACGGAGGCTTTGCAGCACGTGGCCCAGCGCCGGCCTGACCTCATGCTCATCGACATGCAGCTGGGCGACATGTCCGGGCTCGATCTGGCCAGCAGCCTCGACCGCGATGCCCGCACCGCCGGCATCCCGCGCATCGCCTTGTCGGCCGACGCCATGCCCGCGACCATCCGCGAAGCCCAGGCCCGGGGCTTCCTGGCCTACGTCACCAAGCCGGTGGACGTGCGGCCCTTCCTGACCACCCTGGACCAGGCCATCGACCAGCTGGCTTGAGTTCGCTGTGGTCGCCTGCTGTGGTCGGTTGTGGCCGCCTGTGGCGCTCAGGTGCAGTGCAGGCTGTCGGTGTGGCGGGCCACCAGGTCCTTGCGCAGGAAGAAGCCCCATTGGTCTGAGGCTGCATCCTGGCTGACCGTGAGGTAGCAGTACGCAAAATCACGGGAGACCTGCTCGCTCAACAACAAGGCAGGGGCAAAGCCATAGTCGCGCCGCGTGGACAAAGCCTGCCGTGCCGCACTGACCAGCGCAGGCATGTGCGGGTCAGATTGCTCGGGCGGGATGATGGCCTGAGGGTGCCATTTGCCCAAGGTGCGCTCGATGTCCCACTTGTTGTGGCCCGGTGGGCCCCACTTCACCGGCGAGGTGGCGATCATCTCGTCGGCTTTGCCCAGGAAGTCTGCGGCCTCGAAGCGGGGCATGTGGTAACTCATGCCCAGGTAGAACATGCCGATGGGGCCTTCCGAAGGCTGAAGGTGGCCCTCGATCCATTGCGTCAAGCGGTACTGCTGCGCGGTGTACGACGTGGCCACCGCTTGGGGCGAGATGACCGCCTGGCGCCACTTGGCCCGCAAGGCAGACACCAGGCTGCCGCCCAGCACCAGGCAAAGCAGCATGATGCTGGTGGTGCGGAACACCGCGCCACCGAACGACGGCAGGCGCTGTTGAACGTGCGCATTCAGGGGGTCCAGCAGGCGGTGCGTGATGCGCCGTGACCATGCCTCGATGTCGAACCAGGCGGGCGCCGACATGGCCGTCAGTGCGGCCATGACGCAGGCGGGTGCCCAGACCATGCGCGCACCCCAGAACACATCGCTGTTGACCATCGCGATGGCCGTCGTGATGACGCAGGCGCCGACGATGGGCGCTTCCATGCGGCGGGACCAACGGTCGCGGAACACCCCGTACAGGCCGATCATGGCCAGCAGCATGGCCAGTGCGGTGAAGGACAGCGCGGCATTCTCGAAGAAGTAGCGCAGCGCGTACATGGCCGAGGGGGCAGCGCCCAGCTTCAGGCGTGCGGTGGTCGGGGTCAGTGTCCCGAACTGCACTTCATTGAGCCACAGCATGCCGACCAGGATGCCGGCAATGGGCAGCAGGCCCAGGCTCACAAAACGGGCCATGCTGCCGCGGCGCAGGAACAAGGCCCACAGCACCGCCAGGGCGATGATCACGCCGTCGGGGCGAAAAATGCACGCCAGCCCGAGGCTGAGGGAGGCTGTGAACAGCGCCACGGGCCCAACGCTCTTGCGCAGGGAAATGCACGTGGCCAGCGTGAGGAAGAAGGCCTGGAACAGGTGGTCCCAGCCGGTGAAGCCGTAGATCAGGTTCGTGCGCGTCAGCAGCAGGCCGATGGCCAGCAGCAGGGCGTTTGATGGCGACTTCGAGAACCACACCACGGTGCACAGCGTCAGTGCCACAGCGACCATGCCCAGCAGGGCGTAGGCACCCACAGCGAGGTTGTCGGGCAGCACGCCCAGCAGCATGGCGAACACATAGGGTGAGGCGTACGAGGTCGATGCCTGCGCCAGGTCGTGGCGGTTGAAGGCCGGCAAGCCGATCTCGCGCAGCATGGCCCCTGATCGCAATGAAATCATCACGTCGTCGGCCGCGTGCATGGGCGAATGCAGCAGTTTGGCGATGGGGCTGTCACCCACCTGGACACTGAACGCAAAAATCTCAGGCCAGATGCCAAGCAGGCTGGTGATGAGGAAGGTTGCGGCGAAAACGACGAGCAGGATGCGCGTCTTGCTGGCCTGGTCCCTGACAGTGGGACGGGCCACCTCGGTGGTGTGTGTCATACCCTGTTTGCATGCTTTGTTTGTGCGATGCGTCGTCGGTCTGACACCCGGAGGTGGCGTTCAGGTCAACTTCGCATGAACCCCAGATCGTGGCTGGAGCCATCAAATTGAAACAGATTCGGCAGCATCGCGCCTGCCCCTGTTTGGGGGGCGCCGGCCAGGGTTGTCGTGCTGACACCCATCCATTTCCCCAGGGTGTAAGCGAATTGCTCCACCGATGAGGTCGGGATCAAAACCCCGTTCTGGATCTGGTCGGTGCTGCTGAAATTGCCTTGGGCATCGGCCGTGCTGTAGCGGGGGAAGGTGCCGTAGACCTCGGTGCCGATCACGGCGCCGCCCATGACC
>Ga0209107_10000254_pt1 | contig 32516 bp, 32 predicted proteins | sample LakErihyJuly2011_2_FD_187460 | JGI IMG/M metagenome (GOLD analysis project Ga0209107, IMG submission 187460) | Freshwater microbial communities from dead zone in Lake Erie, Canada - CCB hypolimnion July 2011 (SPAdes) (version 2) | ecosystem: Environmental > Aquatic > Freshwater > Lentic >...
CAAGGATATTGTAATGGATAGTTTTCGGAAAATGAAACTGATTATGGATGAAAAACTGATTTGGTTTGCCTATGTAAACAACGAACCGGTATCATTTGTAGTTATTTTACCCGATGCTAATCAGTTAATAAAATCATTCAAGGGTAAGTTAGGTATCTGGCAAAAAATGCAGTTTGTATACAACAAGTGGAAAGGTGTTCGGCGTATGCGGGCAGTAGTTATGGGCACTAAAATAGCCTTCCAGAAACATGGGATAGAGTCAGCTTTATTTATAAAATTAAAGCACTATGTTATCCCTAAAAACCAGTACGATGAATTGGAACTTTCGTGGGTAGGCGATTTTAACGATAAAATGATTGCCATACACCAGGCAACTGGCGCCACTTTTGGCAAAAGGCACTTAACCATGCGGAAAACCTTCTAACAAAAAAGGCCTCTGAATTCTCCAGAGGCCTTTTTATTTTTTCAAAACGGACTAAACGCTTACTTTCGCTCGGCGTAATTCTTCGTATAAATCAATTACTTTCTTTTGCAATTCAATTACATCGGTTTCACGATCTTGCAATTTCTTGGTTAATACTTCAACTTCATTATTGTATTTCTCTTGTTCTTCGCTATCGGTAAAGGTCAACAGCTGAACAACAGTCAATCCAAAAAGAGATGAAATTTGCTCTAAACGTGATAAATTGACATCGGTAATACCGGTTTCAATTTTAGAAAATGCAGGTATAGAAATATCCAATTGTTTAGATACATCCTCCTGGCTCCATGAACGCTGATGTCTTAATAAGCGAATTTTTTTTCCTAATGTGTTCATATTGGTGTGGGTTAGCTGGTGTGTATATTTCGTTATAGTTTATTTTTTTAATAAATTATTTTTCAATTTTTCTAAATCTAATCCTCCGAAATTGCCTGAACTCATGAGCAAAAGATTAGTATTCGTAAAAGAATTTGTATTCAAATATGCTTCAAATATTTCAAAATTATCAAAAAATATTAACTTTTCGTTATTAAATGACTTTTTAACGATACTTTCATCAAAAGGAGTCATTTGTTTTTGCTTAAAAGTTTGTTGGTCAATAATTACTATTGCTTGATCGGCCTTATCCATAGTGCCGGCGTATTCCTTCAAAAATTCGGCGTTTAAACTGCTGAACGTATGCAATTCTATAGCCGCAATTAAATGCCGTTCCGGAAATTGCTGTTTAACCGCATGTATAGTTGCTTCTAACTTGGATGGTGAATGGGCAAAATCTTTATAAATCACGCAATCATCGGTTTTACCCACCAACTCTAGACGTCTTGATGCACCTTTAAATGTAGCAATGGCTTCGTAGAAAACTTCAGATGATATTCCTAATTTTTCGCATACTAAACGAGCAGCTGATAGGTTCATTAAATTATGTTCGCCAAAAATTTCCAGCGGAATCAAGCCTTTATCAGTTTCCAAAGAAGTTATTCCTTGGTTAATTTGATTGGCCGGAACGCTGTACCCTAACTTTTCTACAGAGGTATTTTTTTCAGCTACTAACTTATCTAAGGTTTCATCAGCATGGCAATAAATTAATGCACCACCTGGCTGCAGGGTATCTATAAACAAGTCAAACTGTTTAATATAAGAATCCCAAGTTGGGAATACATTTATATGATCCCAGGCTATACCACTAATTACTCCAATATGGCCTTTGTATAGATGAAATTTCGGGCGCCTATCAATTGGTGAAGCTAAATATTCATCGCCTTCAATCACAATTATTGGTGCTTCGTTGGTAATTTTTACCATGGTATCGAAGCCCTCTAGTTGTGCACCTACCAAATAATCAAAGTCTTTTCCTGCATGCTGCAATACATGCAAAATCATGGATGTTATGGTGGTTTTGCCGTGACTACCGCCAATTACTACTCGGATTTTTTCTTTCGATTGTTCGTAAATATATTCTGGATACGAATAAATAGGCAACCCCAACTCTTGGGCACGTAGCAATTCGGGATTGTCTTCTCGGGCATGCATCCCTAAAATAACCGCATCCAACTCTGCCGTAATGCGTTCGGGGAACCAGCCAAATTCAGCCGGCAAAATATCAAAGCGGGCTAACCGGGATTTTGATGGTTCGTTAATCACGTCGTCGGAACCACTAACTTGAAATCCTTTTTTGGCTAAAGCAATGGCTAAATTGTGCATGGCACTACCGCCAATGGCTATAAAGTGTACTCTCATGGTTTATTTAATAAATTTTGCAGCTGTCCAGTCTTGCTTTACGAGATGCCTTTCATACCGTAAACCCAAAGCATGGGCAGCTTCTTTAAGAATTTCTAAATCGGGCTGTTCGTAAAAACCGCTCAGTATTAAGCTTCCTTCGGGTGCCAATACTTTCGCATAGCGATCTAACTGATCTAGTAATATATTGCGATTGATATTGGCTAAAATTACCTCATAAGAGGTATTTGGAATAGCCTCTTTACCTCCCAAAATAGCCTGAATATCGGTCATAGTATTTAATTCAGTATTCTCGAGGGTGCTTTCAAAACACAGCGGATCGTAATCAATAGCATCTACGGTTTTAGCACCCATTTTCTTTGCCAAAATAGCCAAAATACCTGTTCCACAGCCCATATCGAGCACCTTTTTACCTCTAAAATCTTCAGCAAGCATTAATTCCATTACCGAAGCTGTAGTTTGATGATGCCCGGTACCAAATGCCATTTTAGGATCAATAACAATTTCATATTTGAAATGAGGGTCGGGTTGATGAAAGGTAGCTCGAACATATACTTGATCGGCTACCGAGATTGGATGAAAATTACTTTCCCATAGGGTATTCCAATTTTCATGTTTAATGGCCCTAGCACTAAAGCTAAACTGCGTTTCTTCTTTATAATTGGCAAGTAAGGTGAGAATTTCTGTTTCGTTATACAAGGTGGTAGGGATATAGCCCTTAAACCCTTCTTCCGTTTCTTCAAAAGTATCGAAACCCAAATCCGCCAATTCAGCAATCAATACATCACGATAGGCTTCTGCCCCTTCATTTTGTATAAATACTACTTCTTGGTAGCTCATTAGGTATTAAAAGCTTTCACTATATCTACAAAATCACGTGATTTTAAGGAGGCGCCTCCAATAAGACCGCCATCTATATCGGCTTGGGAGAATAATTCAGCAGCATTTTTAGGGTTGCAGCTTCCGCCATATAAAATAGAAGTAGACTGAGCTACTGCAGCCCCATATTGTGCTACCAATAAAGAGCGAATAAAGGCATGCACTTCTTGCGCTTGCGCTGGAGAGGCCGTTAAACCGGTACCAATAGCCCAAACAGGTTCATAAGCTAACACTATTACACTAAATGCATCAGCCGAGAGGTGAAAAACACCTCCTTCTAATTGCGTTTTTAGTACCTCAAAGAAATTGCCCGACTCACGCTCTTGCAAAGTTTCGCCGATACAAAAAATAGGATTTAAGCCATTTTCTAAAACAGCATTTACTTTATCAGCTAATTGTGCATCGCTTTCAGCAAAATACTGGCGGCGCTCGGAGTGACCTAAAATCACATATTCCGCCCCTACCGATTGAATCATCGAAGCCGATACTTCTCCAGTATAGGCTCCGGCAGCGGCTTGGTGGCAATTTTGTGCACCAATAGCCACGTTTGGCGTTTGTTTAGCCAATTGGGCCAAGGCATTTAAATGAATAAATGGCGGGCATACAATTACTTGTTGACTTCCTAGTACTTCATCTTGAACCATGGTTAATACTTCAGAAAACAAGGCTGTTCCTGCAGTAAAATCTTGATTCATCTTCCAATTTCCGGCAACAATTTTCTTTCTCATAAAGGGGAGTTCGCTGTATTAAAACCTGCGATAGGCTTGTGTTTGTTCAAAAATATGTGTTAAAATGTTTTTTTCAATCTCATTAAATAGCCGATCTCGGCGTTCGTAAACCCTTTCGGCAGTTTCAAAAACTTTATCCAATGGGTAAACTTCTAATCCTTGAGCACCGCCCCAAGCAAAATCGGGTGTATAATTGCGTGGATAGCCTGCACCAAATACGTTGGCACTTACACCAACCACTGTACCGGTATTGAACATGGTGTTGATACCACATTTGGCATGATCGGCCATAATGAGGCCACAAAATTGCAAGCCTGTTTTACGGAAACTCTGCTTGGCATAATCCCACAAACGGACTTCGGTATAGTTGTTTTTCATATTGGAATTGTTTGTATCAGCACCAATATTGCACCATTCGCCCAAAACCGAATTACCTAAAAAGCCTTCGTGACCTTTAGAGGAATAGGCAAATAAAATAGTATTGTTGACTTCACCTCCCACTCGGCAATGAGGCCCAATGGTGGTGGCTCCGTAAATTTTGGCACCCATTTTTACCTGCGAATATTCGCCTAGTGCAAACGAACCACGAATATGGCTACCTTCCCAAACCTGCGAATTTTTAGCCAAGTAAATTGGTCCTTCTAACGTATTAAAAGTTGTACACTCGGCAGTAGCGCCTTCTTCAGCAAAGAAATTACTTCCTAAAATGGTGTTCGTAGCGCTTATTTTGGCTGATGTTCTACCGGTGGTAAGCAAGGTAAAATCCTTACGCAACTCAGCGTCGTTGTAGCTAAATAAGTCTTCTGGATAGGTAATCTTAATAAAAGAGCCTTCGTATTCCATTACATCAACAATATCAGTCAAACTCCCTCTTTTTTCGTTCCATTGAGCGGCTCCTGTAGCAAAAAAAGTAATATCGGTAATATACTTATAGCCAGAAAAATTGAATTTAGAAGCATAAAGAATACCTGCAGTGTCTCTATAATCTAGTCTGATTGCAATTAAAATCTGCTCTAGAACCAATGCTTCACCCACTTTCAAGACCTCAACGGCTTTCACCAACTCTTCATCGGGGCAAATAGACCCGTTAATAAATAAATTATCACTAGAAAATTCTTTCGGAAATTTCTTTTGAAGATATTCTTCAGTTACAAAAGAATAGCTCGGTGTCGAAAGGCGCTTGGCCCATTTTTCGGCAATAGTGAGTATGCCTATCCTAAAATCGGCTACCGGACGGGTAAACGATAAAGGCAACAGGCTTTCTCGTGATGCATCATCAAAAAATAATATACTCATGTAACAAAAATAAAAAAAGTCCCGACTGTTAGGTCGGGACTTCGGTATATTTTTTGGTTTCGATTACTTTTTAGCGTAACGAGTTTTGAATTTATCGATACGACCAGCGGTATCAACCAATTTCATTTTACCAGTAAAGAACGGGTGTGAAGTGTGCGAAATCTCTAATTTTACTAGAGGATATTCGTTACCATCTTCCCATTTGGTAGTTTCTTTAGATTCTATGCACGATTTAGTGATAAAAGCATAGTCGTTAGACATATCTTTAAATACAACTAATCTGTAGTTTTTTGGATGTAAATCAGCTTTCATTTCCGTCAATTATTTTCAGAGGGGCAAATATAGTGCTAATTGTGAAAACAAAAAAGCGATACACGAAAAATATTTAGGAATTTTTTTCTTGGCAAAGTTCTATGAGCACACCAGTGGCATCTTTTGGATGTACAAAACATACCCATTTATTATCGGCACCCCGTATAGGCACATCATTTAGCAAAGTAAAGCCTTCGCCTTTTAAGCGGGCCATTTCTGCTTTAATATCGTCTACGGCAAAAGCAATGTGGTGCATACCCTCTCCTTTTTTCTCAATAAACTGAGCAATAGCACTTTGCTCAGTAGTAGCTTGCAAGAGCTCAATTTTATTCGGGCCCGATTTAAAAAAAGCAGTTAACACACCTTCCGATGCGACCTCTTCGGTTTTGTATGGCGCCACTCCCAACAAGCGCTCGTAAACCCCACAAGCTTCTTGTAAATTACGTACCGCAATACCAATGTGCTCTATCTGTTTCATATAGGTTTAGGTAGATATTTTTGTTGAATAGGTATTAATAAAAAGTAGCAGAAGCAGGTTAATTGGATTATTGTTCAATTTTTAAGCGTATTTGCTTAACTAATAATCCAGCTATCAAGCAAAGTAAACCAACAAGCATTAAAAAACCACCTATAACTTGTATTTGAAAGCTTGTAAATTTATCTACCTGTGACTCCACCCCATTATTCCAAAATCTGTCAAGAAAGCCAAAAAATGAAAAGAATCCGATTGAAAAAAAGAACCCAGCTAAAGCATAACAGGTATTATTCAATTTTTGGTAGTAAGTATCATTTTTCATAGTGTCTTTTTTGATTAGTATTCGATTTATCATTCAGGATGATTATTCAATTTAGCATTCACGGATTGATGTTCAACTATTTTAATCAGCAATCCGGCAATTAAAGAAAGTAAAGCAATAATTATTAATAAAATAAATCTATAATCACCTTTTTCTACTAATTCACCTGACTGATCGTGTTGATAAAAAATAACAAAACATATCAAAGACATCAAAAAAAGAAAGTATTTAATCAATGTAGAGACTAGCATTGTTAATTTCCAGAAAAAACCAAATTTGTTTGATTCCATATTAATTTTTGGATTGGTGTTGATTATATTTTTAAAGGTATAAAAATGACGAATAAATGTCGATTATCTAATACAAAAATCCCTTTTCTGAATAATTATTTTTCTATCTTTGAGTATTAATTTAAACTGAATCTAAATAACAATCGATGAAATTACCTTTATATTTCGATAATAACGCCACTACACCCATGGATCCACGGGTTTTGGAAGCCATGTTGCCTTATTTTACCGAAAAGTTTGGAAACTCGGCTAGCCGTAACCATGCTTTTGGTTGGGCCGCAGAAGAAGGTGTAGATTATGCCCGTGAACAAGTTGCTCAGCTTATTGGTGCCAATGAAAAAGAAATTATTTTCACTTCTGGCGCTACCGAAGGTGATAACTTAGGCATTAAAGGTGTATTCGAAATGTATCAGGATAAAGGAAACCACATTATTACCTGTGTAACCGAGCACAAAGCAGTATTAGACACCTGCAAACACCTAGAAAAACTAGGCGCCCAAGTAACCTATCTTCCGGTAAAAGAAGACGGCTTATTGGATTTAGCCCTATTAGAAGCTGCCATGACTCCACAAACGATATTAGTTTGCATCATGTATGGCAATAACGAAATTGGTGTTATTCAGCCTGTAAAAGAAATTGCAGACATTGCTCATAAGCATGGCGCCCTATTTATGACCGATGCTACCCAAACGGTAGGCAAAATTCCGGTAAATGTAGATGCAGATGGTATCGACTTAATGGCCTTTACTGCACATAAAATGTACGGACCTAAAGGCGTTGGCGCATTATACGTTCGTCGTAAAAACCCAAGAGTAAAGGTAACTGCCCAACTAGACGGCGGTGGCCACGAACGCGGTATGCGCTCCGGAACCTTAAATGTAGCCGGTATTGTGGGCTTTGGTAAAGCTTGTGAAATCTGCCGCTTAGAAATGGATAAAGATGCTAAACGATTATCTGCCTTACGTGATAAATTACAAAGCTCATTAACCGTTTTAGAAGAAAGCTATGTAAACGGAAACGTGGCTAATCGATTGCCACATACAGCTAATATCTCTTTTAAGTATGTAGAAGGTGAAGGATTGATGATGGCTATGAAAGATTTAGCTGTTTCTTCAGGCTCGGCCTGCACATCAGCCTCTTTGGAGCCGTCGTACGTATTAAAAAGCTTAGGCCTTTCAGATGATTTGGCACACTCTTCAATCCGTTTTGGCTTAGGTCGCTTTACAACAGATGAAGAAGTAGATTTTGCCATTGCACAGACTAAACATGCAGTAAATCACCTTCGCGAACTTTCTCCGCTTTGGGAAATGTTTAAAGAAGGTATCGATTTAGATAAAGTAGAATGGGTAGAACATTAATCAATATTAAGAAAATAGAACACTATGGCATATTCAGATAAAGTAATTGATCATTACACCAATCCACGTAATGTGGGTACGCTTGATAAGAGCAAAAACAATGTAGGTACCGGCTTAGTTGGCGCACCAGAGTGTGGCGACGTAATGCGTTTGCAAATTGAGGTAGATAGCAACAATGTAATTACCGATGCGAAGTTTAAAACTTTTGGCTGTGGTTCGGCAATTGCTTCTTCATCATTAGCTACAGAGTGGTTAAAAGGCAAATCTATTGACGATGCCATCACTATTGATAACATGGATATTGTGGAAGAATTGGCTTTACCGCCGGTAAAAATTCACTGCTCGGTATTAGCCGAAGATGCTATTAAAGCCGCCATTAACGATTACCGTGTAAAAAATGGTTTAGCTCCTATCGAGAGCGAAAAAAGTCACCACTAAAAAAAATGGTAACGATTACCGATAAAGCAAAAGAAAAAGCACTAAGCCTGATGCAAGAAGCCGGCTTAGACACTTCTTACTTTTTACGGGTTTCTGTAAAAGGTGGGGGCTGCTCTGGCTTATCGTATAATTTAGATTTTGATAACGAAGTAAAAACGGGCGACCAGTTTTTTGAAGACAACGGTATCAAAATTACTTTAGACATGAAATCTTTTTTATATCTAGCCGGCACCGAACTTGATTTTACAGATGGTTTAAATGGCAAAGGTTTCAACTTTAACAACCCAAATGCCAGCCGCACGTGCGGTTGTGGCGAAAGTTTCTCCGTTTAAATACAATTTTTCAAATTATTAAAGGCGTTCAAATAGTTGAACGCCTTTTGTTTTTTAAATAGGGTATGTGTATAATTGTAGACTAACCAATGCGTTAAAAACGTATGAACTTATTAAACGAACACAGCACCATTCCGCGACTATTGCGGAATGTGGTAGAACACATACATTCCGAAAACACTACTTTTTTGTTCCATCATACCCAAAATGGCTGGGAAGAGATTAGCTACAAGCAGGTATTAGACAAGGCGGATGCTATTTCAAGTTACTTCCTAGATTTGGGCATACAAAAAGGCGATCGCTTGGCCTTAATTATTGAAAATTGCCCCGAATACGTATACTACGACCAGGCTTTGCAGCAATTAGGTGCCGTAAACGTATCGATATACCCCACCCTTAGCGAAACAGAAATTGCCTATATTTTAAATGATGCCGGAGCCAAAATGATTTTGGTGGGCAATCCTTTCCTACTGAAGAAAATCTTAAAAATAGCGAATACTTGTCCGCAACTTATTCGCATCATTCCCGTTTTTGAGGGTTATGAAAAACATCTAGAAGGGCTGTCTGTCCATGCCGGTGTACTTTCACTTGCAGAACTTATTGCCGAAGGTGAACAAACCCTAGCGGTACATAAAAAAGAATTGGTTGTAGTCAGAAATGAAGTAAAACCAAGCGATTTATCCTCTTTAATTTATACCTCGGGCACTACTGGAACGCCTAAAGGAGTAATGCTTACCCATGGAAACTTTGTGGAAAACGTACGCGTATGTTTAGAGCAAATTCCGGTAATAGATGCGCACGACACCTTCCTTTCGTTCTTACCCCTATCGCACGTTTTTGAACGCACGGCCACCTACCACATTTGTATGGCAAAAGGCTGTAAAATTGCTTTTGCCCAAAGTTTAGAGCTATTAGCCAAAAATATGGGCGAAATAAAACCTACCGTAATGAGCTGCGTTCCTCGTTTATTAGAGCGCATTCACGATAAAGCCATGAAAAATGGCACCTCTGCAGGCGGTTTAAAAAGCAAAATATTTTTATGGGCTTTAGAAGTAGGTAAAACCTACCGAGAAGTGAAAGAATCGGGCAATAAACTCGGATTTTTACTTTCCATTAAGCAAAAAATAGCAGATAAACTGGTATTTAGCAAGATTAAAGAAAAAACCGGTGGTCGATTAAAGTTCATGATCTCCGGTGGAGCTGCCCTACCTAAAAACGTAGGTGAGTTTTTCGGGAACTTGGGTATCAAAATTTTAGAAGGCTTTGGCTTAACAGAAACATCGCCCGTAATGGCCGTAACCGAATACCACCGCCAAATATATGGTACGGTTGGCCGGATAATTCCGGGCATTGAAGTGGGTATTCAAGATGTAGAAAGCAAGCAATTCATCACCATACAAACCCACGAGAGCTTTAACGAAGCTTTTGAATGCGGAGAAGGCGAAGTGGTGGTTCGTGGCCACTGCGTAATGAAAGGCTACTGGAACAAAGTGGAAGAAACTGCCCAAGTATTAGACAGCGATGGCTGGTTTCATACCGGTGATCTAGGCCGCTTTTTTAAAGGAAACCTACAAATTACCGACCGCATTAAAAACATGTTGGTAAACGCTTATGGCAAAAATATTTACCCAACACCGGTAGAAAACATCTATCTAAAAAGCCCAAAAATTGAACAGGTATTCCTTATTGGCGATAAGCAAGAATACATTACTGCAATCCTAGTCCCGTCTCGAGAAAGTTTACAAGAACAGTTTAAGTTAAGCGACGACTTCTTTAATTCGCCTGAAACATTTATTGCGGATGAAGAGCTAATTAATTGGGTGGATGAAGATATTAAACACCTATCTAACGAATTGGCAAAATTTGAGCGCATTAAACATTTTATACTCAAACGCAATCCATTTACCATAGAAGAGGGCGAAATTACACCGACACTAAAAGCCAAACGAAAGGTAATTGAACAAAAATATGCCGATGCCATTAGCTCTATGTACGCCGAAGACGAAGACTAACAAAAGCACATATATTAAAAGAGCATCGAATTATTTCGGTGCTCTTTTTGTTTTTGACCTTGTTTAAACACATTTTACGCACAAAAACCCTATTTTTGAATAAATTTGAAACGAACATATGAGTATAGGTTTATCTGAACAGGAAATTTTACGCCGAGAGGCCATGGCCGAGTTACGCAACTTGGGGATTAACCCTTATCCTGCTGAAGCGTTTGACGTAACGGCCAATGCCAAGGATATTAAGGAAAACTACGAACGCGATAAAACTGCTTATAAAAACATCCGCATGGCCGGCCGTATCATGACCCGTAGAATTATGGGTAGTGCGTCTTTTGCCGAAATTCAGGATGCTAGCGGACGTATTCAGATTTATTTAAACCGCGATGAAATTTGTCCTAGCGAAGACAAAACACTATACAATACCGTTTTCAAGAAACTATTAGATATTGGCGATTTTATTGGCCTAGAGGGCTATGTATTTACCACCCAAACCGGCGAAATTTCTGTACACGTTACCAAAATGACGGTATTATCAAAATCGCTAAAACCACTACCCATTGTAAAACGAGATGAGGAAGGTAATATTTACGATGGCTTTACCGACCCAGAATTACGCTACCGCCAACGCTATGTAGATTTAACCGTAAATCCGGAGTTTAAAGATATTTTTATTAACCGTTCGAGAGTAATAAATACCATGCGTGGCTATTTCGATAGCCAAGGCTGGATGGAAGTAGAAACACCAATACTACAACCGGTTCACGGCGGGGCCGCAGCTCGTCCGTTTAAAACACACCACAATACACTCGACATGCCTTTGTTTTTGCGTATTGCCAACGAACTCTACCTAAAACGCCTTATAGTAGCCGGATTTGATGGCGTATATGAATTTGGTAAAATGTTCCGTAACGAAGGAATGGACCGCACGCACAACCCCGAATTTACCTCCATGGAAATTTACGTGGCCTACAAAGATTATATCTGGATGATGGCCATGGTAGAAGAATGCTTAGAAAAAGTAGCTCTAGCTACCAACGGTTCTTCGAAAGTAAAAGTGGGCGAAAACCTTATTGAATTTGCCGGACCCTACGAAAAATTATCGATGTACGATTCGATTAAAAAATATACCGGAATTGATGTTTCCGAACAAGATGAACAAGGCTTACGCAGCATTTGCAAAGACCTTGGTATTGATGTAGACCCAAGTATGGGCCGTGGAAAACTGATTGACGAAATTTTTGGCGCCAAAGTAGAAGCCAAGCTCATTCAGCCAACCTACATTACCGACTACCCGATTGAAATGACGCCTTTGGCGAAAAAACACCGCAGCAAAGAAGGCTTAGTAGAACGTTTTGAGTTGTTTGTAATGGGTAAAGAAATTGCCAATGCCTATACTGAACTTAACGACCCCATAGACCAGCGGGAACGTTTCGAAGACCAGCTTAAACTAGCCGACCGTGGCGATGAAGAAGCCATGGCTATGGACGAAGACTTTTTACGTGCACTTGAATACGGGATGCCGCCAACCTCTGGCTTAGGCATTGGTATAGACCGCTTGGTGATGTTGATGACCAACCAAAGCACCATTCAAGAAGTATTGTTTTTCCCGCAAATGCGCCCTGAGAAAAAAGCAAAAGTGGTTTCGGTAGAAGATTTTACCGCACTAGGCGTACCTGCCGAATGGGTACCCGTATTGCAAAAAATGGGCTTTAATAGCCCCGAAGAATTGAAAGCAGGCAACCCCAACAAGCTATTTAACGATTTGGGTGGCATGCGCAAAAAACTAAAACTCGACATCGCTATGCCCGATAAAGATTTGGTGATGACTTGGTTTGCCTAAAACAAAGCCCCTCGAAATTCGAGGGGCTTTTGTTTTATCTATAACCTCTAACTTGTTGAGATTTATCTAGCTGGCCCATTTGCGCCTGCATCATTTTTATCTGTTCGGCTAGCAGTTTATTCTTATCTGCTTTTTTGGCTTCCTGCAAATACATGGTGGCTTCTCGTTTATTGCGTTTGGCCATGGCAATACCCGCTAAACTCAATTTAGCTAAGGCCACGTTATGCTCCATGCTCATACCTAAAGAAAGCGCACGTTTGAAATATTTTTCTGATTGCAAGGGTGCTTTTCTCGATTCTATTAAACCCAACAACAACTGGTAATACCCGTGTTGCATACTAATTAATTCACGCTCGTAATTGGCAATTTTATTCAACCAAGCTTCCGCTTTTTCCATATTTTCTTTGCGCAAATAATATTGAGCCAAAAGCATTTTTTCGTTAAAGAAAAAGGTGACAAACACCAATAGGGCAAAAATAATACCCAGTATTCCCCATCCCCACGGTCCGAAAATAATAAGGGCTATAGATCCGCCTAACATAGCAATGGCGGCAATTAATCGTATAATATTTGGCATAGTTTCTAACGTTTTGTAGGTTACAAATATCCGATTTATCTCTCAAATAAACGGCATGTAAAATGTTATATTTGAGCAAAAGCGCCGTTTATGCCTACATCCTTGCATCCTTCGTGGCTCCCTGCCTTAAAAGACGAGTTTCAAAAGCCCTATATGTTGAGCCTAAACCAGTTTTTAGAGCAGGAAAATGAACAAGGAACGATCGTTTACCCTAAACACAGCGATGTATTCAATGCGTTTAACCTCACACCATTTAATGAAGTAAAAGTGGTTATTTTAGGACAAGATCCTTACCACGGAGTAAACCAAGCGCATGGCTTATCTTTTTCGGTGCAAAAGGGTGTAGCTATTCCACCTTCTTTGAGAAATATATATAAAGAGCTTCAAACAGATATACCGGAATTTAACATGCCTAGCCATGGCGATTTAAGCAGCTGGGCCAAACAAGGCGTGTTGTTGCTCAATTCAACCTTAACAGTACGGTCAAATCAGCCGGGTTCGCATCAAAAAATGGGCTGGGAGCAATTCACCGACCAAGCCATAAGAGCCTTAAGCGAACAAAGAGAAGGTTTGGTGTTTATGCTTTGGGGGCGCCATGCACAAGCTAAAGCTTCTTTAATTGATACGAAGAAGCATTTGGTATTAACGGCGGCTCACCCCTCTCCATTTTCGGCTTATGCTGGATTTTTCGGATGTACCCATTTTTCTAAGGCAAATGCGTATTTACTAAGCAAGGGTGAAAAACCCATTGACTGGCAACTAGTTTAATAGGCCAAAGGCACTACGGGCTCTTTTTTATTGGTCGACATAATCATCATGGTTTGGAATGTTTTAAGCACCGATATTTTGCTTATTTTTTCCATGATTAGGGCTTCATAGGCCTTAATATCTTTCACATACACTTTCAATAAAAAATCGCATTGGCCGGTTACGTGATGGCACTCGGTAATTTCTTTAATAGATTGAACCTCGTCCAAAAAAGTTTGTATGGCGTTGCTGGTATGAAAATCTAGTTGTACTTGAATAAAAGATTTAATACCTAAACCCACCAATTCTTCATCTACCAAAGCATGGTAGCTTTTAATGTAGCCTGTTTGCTCGAGCTTGCGGACCCGTTCTAAGGTAGGTGCAGGAGACAAGCCCACATCGCTAGATAGTTGTAGGTTGGTAATTCTGCCGTTCTCTTGCAAAATTTTTAAAATTTGCAGGTCTGTTTTATCTAATTCGAAAGCCATAGCTCAAAAATAAACTTTCTGGCGAAATTATATTTTACAAAAGAGCTAAATTGTGCATATAAATTTTTTATCCTAAGCGGCACACCCTAAATTTGTGGATATTCGCGTTAACCCTGCATGAAAACAAGTCAAAAAGGTTCTTTAGATGAAATACATTCTTCGGTAAAAACCGGCAATAAAGCAGGTTGGAGAAAATTATTTGCCTTTTTTGGCCCGGCTTACCTCATTAGTGTAGGCTATATGGATCCGGGTAATTGGGCCACCGACTTGGCTGGAGGCAGCCAATTCGGCTATCAGCTCATTTGGGTTTTACTACTTTCGAATCTGATTGCCATTTTATTACAAAGCCTAAGCGCCCGTTTGGGTATTGTAGGTGGCATGGATTTAGCCCAAGCTTCTAGAAACGCCTACCCGAAATGGGCCAACATTCCCTTATACTTGTTGGCTCAAACGGCCATCATAGCTTGTGATTTAGCCGAAATTATTGGTATGGCCATAGGCCTAAACCTCTTGTTTGGCTTGCCTTTAATTTGGGGTATATCTATCACTATTTTCGATACCGTATTGCTTTTATTCTTGTTGCACAAAGGCATCAGAATTATGGAAGGTTTTATTATTTCGATGGTTTTTGTGATTGGAGCTGCCTTTTTATTGGAAATGTTTATTGCAAAACCATCAGGTTTAGAAATTTTAGAGGCTTTTAAGCCAAGCATGCTTTCGGGAAGCGCCCTATATATTGCTATAGGGATTATTGGCGCCACGGTAATGCCCCACAATTTATACTTACACTCGTCTTTGGTACAAACTAGGCGCATCGAAAAAACAGATTCGGGGCTAAAAGAAGCTTTAAAGTATAACCTTTGGGATACTACCATTGCGTTAAACTTGGCATTTTTCGTAAACGCAGCCATTCTAATTTTAGCTGCCACTGCCTTTTATAAAAATGGCTTATACCAAGTTGCCGAAATTCAGGATGCGCACCGTTTGTTGAACGATATATTTGGAAGTTTGGCGCCTACGCTTTTCGCTATTGCCTTAATTGCTGCCGGGCAAAGTTCTACCATCACCGGTACCTTAGCCGGACAAATTGTAATGGAGGGCCATCTAAACCTGCGCATTCAACCTTGGATTAGACGCCTGCTTACCCGCCTATTAGCCATTATACCTGCCTTTATCACCATCCTTTATTTCGGAGAAAGCGCTTTAGGTAAACTACTCATATTTAGCCAGGTAGTTTTGAGTTTACAATTGGGCTTTGCCGTAATTCCGCTTATTCACTTCACATCAAACAAAAAATTAATGGGAAATTTCGCCATTAAAACTTGGGTGAAGGTGCTAGCATGGTTAAGCGCTGGCATTATCATTAGCTTAAATGCAAAACTGGTGCTGGAAGAGATTTATACCTGGCTGCAAAGTACTGGGCATACCTGGTGGGTTTATGGCTTGGTAATTCCAGCAGCGGTGAGTATTGCTGGTTTACTTATTTACATCTTAGTTTACCCGCTACTACATAGTTTCGCAGAGAAAACGAACCTACCACACGGAGAAGCAATTGCCTTTTCTGAACATAAGCCAGCTAGCTATAGTCATATTGGTATAACCATTGGTTTTACTGCTAAGGATATTAATACCATACAACATGCCATTTTACAAGGTGGTAAAAAAGCCCATTACACCTTAATTCATGTAGTTGAAACAGCCGGTGCCCGTTATCATGGCGATGAGGTCATGGATTTGGAAACAAGCTTAGACATGGAGAATCTAAAAAAGTATCAGGATAATTTAATTACCCTTGGTTATACAGTTGAAATCAAAGTGGGCTATGGAACAGCTGCCACCGCCATTGTGCAAATTGTAAACAGCCAAGCCTTTGATTTGTTGGTAATGGGTGCCCACGGCCACCGAAACATAAAAGATATATTGTTTGGTACCACCGTAAATAAGGTACGCCACCAAGTAAAAATACCTGTCCTCATTATTAATTAAGCGGAAAGCCTAAAATTCAGATATAAACACGAAATTTGTGGCATGAGCACTGATTTAAACATTCGGAATAAAAAAGCCTACTTTGAGTATCACATACTCGAAGAGTTTACGGCTGGCGTACAGTTGCTGGGTACCGAAATTAAATCTATTCGTGATGGAAAAGCGAATATTAACGATGCTTTTTGTGCCTTTTTGAACAAGCAATTGTATATCCGTAATATGCATATTGCCGAATATTCTCATGGTTCTTTTTACAACCACGAGGCCAAAAGAGACCGTATTTTATTGCTCAATAAAAAGGAAATAGCAAAACTTAAAGCCAAAACAGAAGAAAAAGGCTTTACCATTATCCCTCTCAATATATTTGTAAACAATCGCGGATTTGCCAAAGTGCTTATTGGATTGGCTCAGGGCAAAAAGATTTACGATAAACGTGAAACGCTAAAAGATCGCGACTCTAAGATAGAGATAGATCGGGCAATGAAACGTTAATTACCAAGCTTGATCGCCTAATAAAGGCACAAAGCGAAAAGTATCTAACACAATTTTTTCAAACTCGGTTTCGCTTACCCGCAAAACGGTAACCATTTTTTGCTCGTTGGCATCGCCAACCGGAATGACCAAAATACCCCCTATTTTTAATTGTTTAAGCAATATTTCGGGCACCAGCGGAGCACCAGCTGTAACAATTATTTTATCGTAAGGAGCCTGTTCGGCAATTCCCATAGAACCATCGCCCAAAAAAAACTGGGGGTGGTAGCCCATTTTAGGTAAAACTTGAATGGTGCGTCTAAATAAGTTTTCTTGCCGTTCAATGGTAAACACTTTTGCACCCAATTCTAAAAGCACACAGGTTTGATAACCACACCCAGTACCAATTTCCAGTACCCTATCGCCTTTTTGAATATGGATTAGCTCGGTTTGGTAGGCTACAGTATAGGGCTGTGAAATGGTTTGTCCATCGCCAATGGGGAAAGCAATGTCTTTGTAGGCTTGGTTCCAAAACGTTTCGTCGAAGAAAAAATGACGGGGTACCTTACCAATGGCGGTTAATACGCGTTCGTCGGAAATTCCACGCTCACGCAATAAGGCCACTAATTTTTTACGGGCACCCTGCTCTCTATACTTATCAACAAACTTATAGGCCATTTTTACAAAAATAGGTGTTTTAAGCGATTAATAGGGGTCTACATCTACTTGAATGATGTAACCTTTTGAAAGTACCTCTTGCTCAAAGCTTTGCAAAATTTGCTGCAAGGCTATTTTCACTTTTTGGGCAGAAAGTCCTTCTTTTTCTACCTTCAATAAAATATCCTGCAAATAAAAATTCCGAATGCGGTTCACAAAAGGGGCTTCGGGGCCTAAAACTCTATCACCAAATTGCTGACGCAAGAGTACCGCCACATATTCGGATATCTGATTGAGCTTGACCGGGTCTTTATGCTTTATGCATAAACCAATTAGGCGGTATAAGGGCGGATATTGATAATTACGACGCTCTATTAGTTCTGTTTGAAATAATCCTTCGTAATCATTCTCTATAACTTGTTGTAATACTCTATGGTGAATATCATGGGCCTGTACAATCACCTTCCCCCGTATATCTCGGCGGCCTGCCCTACCCGAAACTTGGGCTAAGAGTTGAAAGCTACGCTCAAAAGCACGAAAATCTGGGAAATTAAGCATCGAATCGGCATTTAAAATACCTATGGTGCTCACATTGGCAAAATCGAGACCTTTGGCTACCATTTGGGTACCCACCAAAATATCTATTTTTTTATCTTCAAAATCAGTTATTAGTTGCTGAAAACCGTATTTAGTACGAGTAGCATCTACATCCATACGGGCAATTCGAGCCTCCGGAAAAATAAGGCTCAATTCATCTTCCACTTTTTCGGTACCAAAGCCCTTATGCTCTATTTTGGTAGAACCGCAAGCTGGGCAAAGAGGTACCGTATCTTGTCGGTAGCCACAATAATGGCAATGGAGTTTCCCGCTACTTTTGTGATAGGTTAAACTCACTTCGCAGTTAATGCATTTGGGGGTGTACCCACAAGTAGCACACAACAACACCGGAGCATAGCCTCTTCTATTCTGAAAGAGGATTATTTGTTCTTTACGTCCCAATGCTCCTTTAATTTCGCTTAAAAGTACGCTGGTAAAGTGCGATTGCATGGTTTTTCGCTTCGTTTCGTCGGGAATGGAAACCACCTGAATATCGGGCAGCTGCACCCCTCCATAACGCTCAGAAAGTGTAATAAGTCCGTATTTACCAATTTTAGCGTTGTAATATGATTCGAAACTTGGGGTAGCAGAACCCAATACTACTTTGGCTTTAAATAGCGATGCTAGAAAAATAGCGGTATCTCGGGCATGGTAGCGTGGAGCCGGATCGAATTGTTTGAAGGAATTTTCGTGCTCTTCATCTACCACTACCAAGCCTAAGTTAGCAAATGGTAAAAAAATGGCAGATCGGGCACCTAACACAATCTGATAGTCGCCATTACCTACTTTTTGCCAAATTTCGGCCCGTTCGTTATCGTTAAATTTAGAATGATAAACGCCGATTTTGGTGCCAAATATTTTTTGTAACCGCTGAATTACCTGAGTAGTTAGGCCAATTTCGGGAAGTAGGTACAACACCTGCTTGCCTTTTGCCAAATATTCTTCGATGACGCGAATATACATTTCGGTTTTGCCCGAAGCGGTTACGCCATGCACCAAGCAAACTTCTTTTTCTTGCAGGCTTATCTTAAGTTGATTTAGGGCTTCTTGCTGGGGAATGCTGAGTGTAAACTCAGCATTCAAATCAGCCTCTACGCCATTTAGGCGACTCACTTCTTGCTCAACCAGTATAAACACTTCTTTTGCTACCAAAGCTTGGAGCGTAGCCGAAGAAGCGCCACTTGCCTCCAATAAATCGCTCTTGGGAATTTCGGATTGAGTTTTGGACAATTGTAAATAGGCTTGCAACACGTCTACTTGCTTGGGTGCTCGTTCTAGCAGGTCAAACAATGCTTTACGGTTGGTAGCATCGGCATAAAAAGTGTTTAGTCGAACAAATGTTTTTGTTTTTGCTCGATACTTTTCGGTTAACTCTTCCGATATGGTAATGATTCCTTTATCTAAAAGTACTCTAAGAATAGGAAATACCATTTTTTGATCTAGAATTTTTACAATCTCACTGATGGCTAATACGGGTTGTATTTCTAAGGCATCCAAGAGCAAAAATTCCTTATCTGTTAAGGTAGATTTATCGTATTCAGAATCAGTGTTTAAAGTTACCTTAGTTTCGCTAGCCAATTTAAGTGCCGATGGCAGGGCTGCCTGCATAACTTCACCTAAAGTACACAGATAATAGGCCGAAATCCATTCCCATAAGGCCAATTGCTGGGCGGTTACTATGGGAAATTCATCTAGCACATCTAAAATGTATTTAGCTTCATAGCCAATGGGTGCTTTATCTGAAATAGAAAAAATAATAGCCGTATACACTCTATTTCTACCAAATTGCACCACTACCCTTTTACCAATAGCTATGTTGGCGGCTAAGTTCTGGGGCACGCGGTAAGTATAGGTCTTGCTAATTGCCAAGGGTAATACTACCTGTACAAAAAAGGTTTGGCGTTCGGCGTTTTCAGCAAACATTTAGTTCTTTTTAAAAGCACTAATAAATAAAAATGCCCAGCCTATAATAAAAAATAAGCCCCCTATTGGGGTAATGGGGCCAATAAAACCTGCATTTATGCCTAAGATATTTTTCAGAGAAAGTAGATATAAGGATCCGGAAAATAATAAAATACCAAAGCCAAAGAACCAAGCCGATAGGCGAATAAACGTATTAGCTGGTAGCGTAGCCAACAGCAACAAGGCTAAGGCATGCACAAACTGATAATTGACAGCTGTTTTCCAATTTTCTAGTGCAGTTGCATTTAATTGTGCCTTTAATGCATGTGCACCAAAAGCTCCAAAAATAACAGCTATAATACCAAAAATAGCCGCTATTTGACGTATTCTACTGGCTGAAGTTGAAAGAATCATAGTCTTGCTAAGTTAATAAATAGGGACACAATTCTTTTGCTGTTAATAAAAATTTAAATTTGTTTAACACATGATGAAACGTAGTCTCTTTTTTTTGCTTTTTTGCCTTGCTTTTGCTCAACCTAGCGTGGCTCAAGTTTCGTTATACAATAGCAGAACGCTTTTTGATAGCTTTGAGAATCCGGCACAAAAAGCATTTTATACCGATAGTAGCAAACAATTTGCCTTCAACTTCTTTTTTCCAACCATTAGTTTTAGTGGCTCGGCCTCTGGCGCAGCCAATAGCACGCTTAAGGGAATGATTTTCAATAACCTGAACGATAGCGAAAATTTACCCATTGATGGAAAAAAATTCACCCATTTTGCAAGCAATACCAATATTTATGTATTGAGTTTTAAATGGTTTAAACGAGTAAAATACCAACAAGAAGCCGGTTTTTCTTGGCAAATACGAAACGATTCATGGGCTAGAGTAAGTAATCCAACGTTTTCTATTTTCGACACCTTTAATCGTTTTCCCGACAACAATTACTCCAATATTTTCAATAATAAAGGTTATCAACAAACCTTTCATCAATTTGCTTTTACCTACCGAGAAAATTTCACAAAGACCGTTGGCTTGGGTGTAAAATTGAGTTTACTAAGTGGTATTGCCTATAGTGGTGCCAACATTACATCTTCGGATATTACTATTGATCGTACCAATAACCAATATACTGCGAATTTTGCGGGCACATTCCGATCTACTACCATTGCCGATACGGCTGTAAAACAAGCCGTACTCCCAACTTTTAAAAATCCGGGTATTGCCTTTACGGCTAGTGCTAATTTTAAGTTTAAAAGAGGTTGGATGCTATTGGCTAATGTGAAAGATTTAGGATTTATTCATTGGAATAAGAACAGTACAGAGGTATACCGCCTAAACAAGAGTTTTAGTATGGGCCAAGCCGATGCAAGCAATGCCGATAAACGCTTGGCCGACACTATTAGCACTATTTTTAGCAATAGCACCTTCCAAAACGAGGGTTTTTATAGCCCCATGAATGGCAAATTAGAGGTATTGGTAAGTAAAAATTTCGGTGCATACCATCCCAATGTGCTCCTGTCTAAAAACATTTGGTATCCGGGTGGGCAGGCCACACTGATTAATAATTATTTGTTTAAAAACCATGTATTAAGTCTTACACCTTCGTATAATTTTTTAAAGTTTATGAATGTAGGCGGGCAGTATATGTATAAAACCCCCAACTTTGAATTTTTTATAGGCAGTGATCAGTTGGTTCAAACCATCTCTTTTGCCAAGGCCGCTATTAATTCGGATGCTACTGCAATTAAAGGTAGTTTAAGTATGGGCCTTTATATGGGCTTATCGGCCAAAATAGGTCGTTTAATGGAACATCCGCTCAATGCGAATCGTATTCCGGGTATTGAGCAACCTAAAGACAGTAAGAACAGCTTCTTCCGGAAACTATTTGGGAAGAAATAGCTATTTCTTTTTGGGTTGAGTAACCATAAAATCTTTTAAGTAATACGGCTCGAAATAGGCTAAATCCGCTAGCTCTCCTTTTGTGAATTTTTCAAAAGCAAGGCTTGTCATATCTTCGGCAGAATTTATATGCGGTTCAAAGCGGTATCGCTTTGCATCAGAATATAGCGCTTTACACTTTTCGGCTCCATCGCCAAATAATACTAAGGTGTAATCAGCAAAAGCAGCAAAGCTATGCTCGTCTAAAATTTCGGCCTTCACGTCTTCTATAGGACTTAAATTGGCGTTATATACGGCCAAGTACACTTCCATACGGCGGGCATCTATCATGGGACAAAGTAAGGTTTTATCATTCGCTAAACTTTGCTTAGCTGACGCCATGGCCTGCAGGGTAGAAACGGCTACTAAAGGAATATCTAAAGCAAAACAAAGCCCTTTAGCCGTAGATACTCCAATGCGCAAACCGGTATAAGAGCCCGGGCCCATGCTTACAGCTACAGCATCCAAATCGTTATAGCTTTTATTGGCCGCCTTTAGCACCTCATCAATAAACAAAGTAAGATGTGAAGCATGAATATTAGCTTCGTTTTGCTCTTTAATGGCCAATACTTGACCATCGGATGCCAAGGCAACCGAACAAGAACTGGTACCGGTTTCTAGTTGAAGGATAAGTGCCATATATGATTAATTAAGGAACTGGATCGTGACCATGTCCACCCCAAGGGTGACAACGACCAATGCGTTTAATAGTTAACCAGCCGCCTTTAAAGGGGCCGTATTTCTCAATAGATTCTTTACCATACTGCGAACAAGTGGGTGTGTACCTGCAAGCAGCTCCTAATAATGGGGATAAAAACCAACGATATAATTGAATGATTCCTAAAAACAAGCGACCTAATAGATACCTCATGATAGCCCTCCTTCTGCTTTCTGATATGCTGATACGAGAGTTTTTAAAGCAATAAGCAATTTTGGCTCCAATTCTTTAGAAGGCAAGAGTTCTTTACCAATGTAGCTCATACTCAAGCCAATGGGCCGTTCAGCTAAAATAAAATGATATAAGTGGTCTGCTTTATGTATACGATACAGTTCTCGTATGCGGCGTTTAATCAGGTTACGATCAACCGCTCGTTTATACCTACGTTTAGAAACTTGTATAACTACCTTCACAGGAGCCTCTTGCTCATCAATGGGCATCCAAGTAAATCTGAAAGGGTATAAAAGAAAAGAAGAACCGCTATGAAAAAGCTTATCTAAAAGCTTTATACTACATAACCGTTCTTCTTTTTTAAAAGTATGCATGAATAGATTGCTTGCGTTGGTTCAGAATAATTCTGAGCTGCTACAACCACCATGGGGAAGCAAGCAACCAAAAACTACGCTTTGTGGCGACGTTCGGAGGATACTGACAATTTTTTTCTGCCCTTAGCTCTTCTAGAAGCTAAAACTCTTCTTCCGTTAGCGGTGCTCATGCGTTCTCTGAACCCATGTTTGTTTCTTCTTTTTCTCTGGGAAGGCTGAAATGTTCTTTTCATTACTTAATATATTTTGCTCTTGAAAACAAGAGTGCAAATATAGGGTTGTTTTTATTTAATTCAAATTTTATGACGCAAATTTTAAGCTTTTTGCTTTTTTAATAAATCTCTAATCTCTATAAGTAACTTTTGATCTTTGCTTAAGCCGTCTTTTCCTAAGAGTTCATCCTCTTTTCGCTGTAAAGCATTGATAAACTTAACCAATAAAAAAACGCAAAAAGCTACCACCAAAAATTGAATAACCGTATTTATAAAACTGCCGTATTTAATGGCTACTTCACTTACTTTATGTAATTCATCTGCAGGTTTGAGGACAATTTTCTTATTTGCAAAATCTATTCCTCCGGTAATGTATCCTATTGGTGGCATCAATACATCATCTACCAAAGCCGTAACTATTTTACCGAAAGAGGCACCAATAATAACTCCTACCGCTAAATCAATTACATTGCCACGCATGGCAAACTCTTTAAATTCTTTTACAAAGCCCATAAAAACACGTATTAATGCTCTAAATTACCAAACCTAGTTGATATTTTCATCTACTAATGCAAACATAAAGAATCGAATTTGCATGATTTAATGTAATTTAGCGGGTAATAACCTATGTTAAGGCAACATCTACAGCAGAAGCTTCTGCAGAAACTATCTCCCCAGCAAATACAATTTATTAAGTTGCTGCAAGTGCCAACTGTGGCACTTGATAGCCGCATTAAAGAAGAATTGGAAGAAAACCCGGCCTTAGAGGATTTAAGTTTAGCCAACATGACCGAAGTGCCGGAAGAATACCCGGATAAAGATGCAGACGAACAATTTAGCGGGGAAGAACCTAGCGTTGAATTTAATGTAGATGATTACCTGCAAAACGACGATGTAAAAGATTACGCTACTAGCTACGATTACAATACCGACGACGATGAAAACCCGAAAGATGTTCCCTTTGCCATGCAAACTTCTTTTTTCGAGAATTTACAAGCTCAATTGGATTTATTACCGCTCTCCGACCAGGATTACCAAATTGGAAAACAACTTATTGGCAGTTTAGATGACGACGGCTACCTAAGACGCCCTATTCTATCTTTAATGGACGATTTAGCTTTTTCACAAAACGTATTTGTAGAAGAAGCTGATATTTTAGAGGTGCTGAAGTTAGTACAAGGTTTAGATCCGGCTGGTATAGCCGCCCGAGATTTACAAGAATGCCTGCTTATTCAATTGCGGAAAAAAGAGCCGAATAAAATTGTGCTAAAGGCGATAGAAATTGTAGAACATCACCTGGATGAGTTTACCCGAAAACACTACGATAAGCTAGAAAGATCGCTCCAAATGAATGGATCAGAGCTTAAAGAAGCGGTACAAGAAATTTTAAAATTAAATCCAAAACCGGGCGATAATAACGAGGTAAACAGCAAACAGTTGCAGGTTATCCCCGATTTTCATATTCGAAACAATGAAGGTATGCTCAGCCTTACCCTTAATGGCCGAAACGCACCCGAGTTACGAGTAAGTAGAGAATATCAAGAACTTTTTAGCCACTACGACCAAGCCGCACAAAAGGATAAAAAAATGCGGGAGGCTGTTCAATTCGTAAAACAAAAACTCGATTCGGCAAAATGGTTTATAGATGCCATTAAACAAAGGCAACAAACACTCCTAAAAACCATGAATGCGATCATGCATTTTCAATATGCCTATTTTTTAAGTGGCGATGAGCGCAACCTGAAACCCATGATTTTAAAAGATATTGCCGAACAAATTGATATGGATATCTCCACCGTATCGAGGGTAGCCAATTCGAAATATGTGCAAACAGAATTTGGCACTTTCTTGCTAAAATCATTCTTTTCAGAAGCCATACAGCTAGAAAGCGGCGAAGAGGTTTCTAACAAAGAAGTGAAGAAAATTTTAGAAGAATGCATTGGAAACGAGGATAAAAATAATCCGTTGCCCGACGAAAAACTGACCGATATTTTAAAAGAAAGAGGCTACAACATTGCCCGAAGAACGGTAGCCAAATACCGCGAAGCTATGAATATTCCGGTAGCCCGACTTCGCAGAGAATTGTAAAATTACCAATTCATTTGAGGGCAATTTACCCGGTACCTGTTGTTTAATAAAATACCCACTACAATTTCATGCGAACCATTGCTTACGGTATTCAAGCGGGAAGTAGTAAAATCGTACGAATAGCCCACATTAAGCAAATAACTGAGCGTAAAACCAGCCGTTGCCGAAAAAGAATCGCCACGACGATACCCAGCACCTAACCAAAATTTATCTTTAAATGCAAATTTCAAGTTAGCATCGGTGCCAATGCCTGTATTTTTACCCATATAATTTACTAAAACAGATGGGAAAGCAGCTATATCTTCACTTAATGACACTTTATAACCTGCATTAATTAGAATTTGAGGATTTAACTTCTCAGAACGTGCAATCGTATTACTTAAAAACAAGGTACGATTAGGTAAAAGCTGATGAATGGCTATACCCCCATAAAAACGCGATCCATATACCCAAGTACCAATACTCAATGTGGGTACCACTTTTTGGAAATTTGTTGTGGAAAAGAAAGGATCACCCGGGTTTTCAAAGGTAATACTAGCTGCATCTAAAGCCACTTGATTAAAGCCAGCAGATACGCCAACCGAAAGGTTTAATTGACTAGAAATACCCAAATGATAGGCATAATTCAATTTCACTTCGGTATTTTTCAAGGGTCCCGTTTTATCAACCAAAGCAATAACACCCACACCATGGTGTGGAGCGGCTGCTTGATAGCTTTGCACAAAACTTCTACTCATGGGATTTTCTCCGGTTCCCGAAAAAGAATTTGCATTATCACCCAAGTAATTTTTACCCAAAGCAGTGTGCATAGATACGTATTTGGTTTGCGGAGCACCTGTTAAACCCGTCCATTGCATGCGGTTGCCAAAACGCAAATCGGTATAGTTTTCTATTCCCGCTACAGCTGGATTAATTAAGAAGCTATTTAAACTATATTGAGTGTATTGAGGCACTTGCTGAGCAAAAATATCCCTGCTTAAACACATAAAAATAAGTATGCAGCACCTCAATTTCATATTATTTAATTAGTGTTACTGCTCCAGTCATGGCCTTACGCCCATTTCCCGGATTGATGATATAATAATAGGTGCCCATGGGCAATTCTTCGCTTTTAAAACGACCATCCCAAGGATTGGCATAGCCTAACGAATAAAATACTTGTTGCCCATAACGATTAAAAATCTCTACGGTAGCATTGGTATAACTTTGTAAATAGCGAATGTTCCACACATCGTTATAGCCATCGGCATTAGGCGTAAACGCATTCGGAATTTCGGGCAACTGCAATACCTTAATAAATATATTATCGGCAGCTAAACAGCCCTGATTAGACGAAACGGTAAGCGTATACAGTATATCTTGATTAGGAGATGCAATCGGATTGGCAATTTGCGGATCACTTAAATATGAAATCGGAGTCCATCGGTAGTCTAAACCAATACCGGCTGCTTGCGCTTGCAATTGAACCGTACCTCCAGCTAAAATGATAGTATCTCTACCCGCATTTACTGTTGGTGTGGCAAATACCGTAATACTCCGGCTTGCCGAATCGGCGCAACCGTTTTGGGCGGTAAATACGTATTTAATTGGATGTGTACCTACACCAGCAAGTAAGGGACTAAATCTACCCGAACTGGTAACTCCCGTACCACTAAATCGGAAGGTACCGCTAAAATTATACAATTCTGTGGCTTGCGTAATTTGGAAAGGCGTAATTTCTTGGCATACAGACGATAAAGCACTAAATGCTACTTCGGGCACCGATTTAAGAACAATAGTCTTAATAGTTTCTAAACTCACACATACACCACCCGAGTAAGCCACTAAACGCACCGAATAATTCTTAGTTGCCGGCGTGTGAAAAGTAGGATAGCTAAACGTGTATACTTTATCGGGGCTAGGATTATTATCTACCAGCACCTGAATGGGGTTATTCCCATAATCAAAATACCATTCTAATCGGGTAACGCTACCAAAACCCGCTACATACGATTTATTAATAAATGAAACCGAATTTTTACTACACAAATTAGACGAATTAACCACTTCAAAATCAGCAATAGGATTAATACCATTTACCCTAAATGTTTTAGTCTGCGTAACCGAACATCCTTGGGCAGTAGTTACTTCCAAGGAGATGCTATAATCGCCCGGATCCGAATAATTATGCGTTGGATTTCTACTTGTGGAGGTATTTGGGTTGCTTGGGGTAGATTTTAGCGCATCGCCAAAGTTCCAAGCATAGGTTAAATTTGTAGTAGAACCATCGGCATTAGTAGTTTGATTGGGAAAAGAAGCCGTGATATCTGACAAACAAAACGAAGGTGTAATAAAATCTACAATGGGCAGGGCATTTACCACGATTACGGTAGCAGATGAGCTTTGTTCACAACCTAAACTCGTACGAACCGTTAAGCTTACCGTGTAAGAACCTGCAGCGGTATAGGTGTGTTGAGGATTTTGCGTAGTAGCGGTTTGCCCATCGCCAAAATTCCAGTTCCAAGCTGTAATAGTGCCTTCAACTGTGGTAGACTGATCGGTAAATTGTATGGCCCGTTGCTCACAAGTTGGCGTACTAGAACTAAAGGTAGCAACAGGCAGTGGAGTGATATGTACGGCTTTTGGCGCACTGGTAATCGAACAATCATTCTGAGTTATTAATGTTAATACCGGAAGATAATCTCCAGGTAGCGTATACACATGAGAAAAAGGTGCTCCAGCAACGGTATTTTCTAATACCGTACCATCTTTAAAATCCCAAATCCATTTTTTAATGGTAGTGCCATTGGGTGTACTTTGATCGGAAAATGTTACGCCCGAATTCACACAAGCCTGCAAGCTAGCGCTAAACACCGCTGTGGGTAAAGCAAAAACCTCAAAACTCAAATTAATAATGTCGTAATCGCCACAAAGGCTAGCCCCTGGGTTTAATGATTTTACGATAATATTTTTGATTCCAGCTGTGGGATAATTAACGGCCGTTTGTAATTTATAGACGTAAAGGGTTACGCCATTTTGAACATATTGCCTATCGAATGTAGGGTTTGCTTGAATAATTTCAGACTGCCCATCGGCCAAATTCCAACGCAACTCGGTGGTTTGATACGATAAGGTAGTTTCTAAATTGAAATTTTTACTGGCACAACCACTAGGAGCCACTTGGTTGGAGTTCGGATCTTTAATTTCAATAAATTGAGTTAAATTTTTAATATCGGCACCCGCCAAATAGGCATACGACTCGTAGTTTCCATAGCCATAAGCAATAGCCAGAAAACCATCTCCAGCACATTTAATGCGATGCGTTGGATTGGTAGCCGAAGCGGCGGTGACATCTTTAATTAAATAACTGTAAGTGGCATCAATAGCCGTAAACTGGCTAGACGGAACCGCAACATTATCTAATGTAAATACCGGAATATCGGCTGTTTTTAAAATAACATTGATGTAATGCTTGGTAATATTGGTTGGCGCTGCGGCAACCGAAACAGCAGAATACACCGTAATATCTTTTAAGGTTTGCTCTATGGGGTTCAATATGGTCAACTCCGGATCACCGGGGTATGTTTGATTGTTTAAATTGATATTATTCGGATTGCAACTGGCCGACACTTGAATTTGTGCCACACTTATGGGTTCGCTTGCACTTATGGTATTGGGGGCAGAACTCGAAAAAGTGATGATACTGCCTTTGGCATAGGGATTGGCAAGTGCAACACCATTGGCTGAAGTAGTAGAACCGTTTACAGTAACGGTGGTATTGTCTTTACCCACCAAAATACGAATAACATCTTTTACCCCATGCAAGGCATTGTAAAATGGAGCGGTAAGGTAGTTTTTACCCCAGGTGCTGAGCGGGAAAAGCTGTTGATATAAATTATCCTGGCCCGACCCAGAAACAGAACCCGGCTGTTCACAAAAACCAGACTTTGTACTCCCAGAAAAAACGGCAAGGGGTTTACAGGCACCCACCGTGGTAATTTTTACACCCGTTACATCTTTGTTTGATTGAAATTGATAAACATCGCCTTTGTTTAAGGTAATTTGATAGGTAGAACCTGCTGTGTGGCTGGCATTTGAAATGCTATTTACACCGGCAGGTAAGGTAATTTCGGTAAGGGTATTATCTTCTACCCCCACAATGGTAAATTGCGACACCATATACTCTAACGAACTTGACATTTGATTGTAAGCCATAGTATAATATTCGTTACCAAGGGCTTTGGTAGGCAAAACCATGGTAGCTGCAGAACGGGCTGAATTCGATATGTGAGAATATAAAATAATGGGCACTGTAGAAGTAACATGTATGCCTCTATTCACAGCTATACCATCCGATTGCTCGTTATAAGTTGTGTACACATTGGGATTAATGTATACTGGAACAGCTGAATTCGCAGTAACCGTTACAGGGGCCAATGCCACTCCACCGGCTACAACCGTTACCGTTGCGTTTACTTTAGCCGTAATAAAAAGTGTTAAACGAGATGATTTAGCATCCACGTGGCCCGTATAAGCCACCCAGAAATCGGTACCCTCATTAGAAGTGTTTTGCGCAAACGCAGGTTTGCTGAACACCAAAAAGGAGAGTAAAAACAAAAAGGCATACAAAAACCGATACCTGGACTGCATGGTGTTAGAATTAATGAAGCACTAAATTTAGCAATTAGCTACGAATACTAAAACTTATACCCTTTAATAAGTTAAAATCAGTATTTAAAACACCAGCTAGGGTGTGGGTTGAACAAAAAAAAGGCCCGATTTAGGGGCCTTAAAAAATTTTAGTAATACACTACCCGCAGTGTAACAACTGACCAAGGATCTAACAATACTTTAATATTAAATGAATGGTTGTCGCTTGCTTGGCCACGTAAATAGGGAGTGAGTTCAAATTCATAGGAATTGTAAGCTCCTGCAATTGTTAAGGCAGGACCACCACTTGAGGTCCCATATATTTCTGAAAACGCAGTAGTGAAAGCAGAAACTATCCATGGACTTTGAAGTGGTTGCGATGTCCCACCCTCAATACGGGAGGTATTGTACGCTCCCCACTCAGATTCTAGATTTGTAGTACGTTTAACTTCAATTTTTTGACTTTGATAATTGTATCTAAACACCATACCACCCACTTCAATTTCAGAATCGGTAGTGGCAGTATTAGAATATTGATTTACCCGTGATTGTTTATAGGTAGGTCCGCCACCAGCACCACCAACAGTTTGCCACGATGCCGTGCCTGTGCCGTTGGTAACCAAGGCTTGGCCACTAGCACCATCGGTATTGGGGTAGGTAATGGCTCCGGTAGTTAACTTACCCGAAGTTTTTACATTAGTAATACCGGTGTTTCCCAATTGAATGGTATTATCGGTAGTTACTGTGGCAAAAGCACCAATAGCGGTGGAATTATCTGAGGTAGGTGACCCTACATTGGCCCCGTGCCCAAGCAAAGTATTGCTACTCCCGGCAGCCAATGTTTCGCCAGCTCGGTAACCAATAGCGGTATTGTTGTTTCCAGTAGTATTTAATAGAGTTTGTGCACCAATAGCGGTATTATGATTACCCGTGGTTAAATGCAACATGGCCTCGGCACCAATAGAAGTGTTCTGCTGGCCGGTGGTTAATGAAGGAAAATTATAATAACCTACTGAGGTATTATTATCGAAGGATGTACCAGAATAATTTAACAGTGCAGCGTAACCAACTGCTGTATTTCTAGTACCCGTGCCGGTACCTAATGCAGCAGCTCCAATTGCCGTATTTTGGTCATTATTACCAATTCCACGGCCAATTTTTACACTATTAATTACAAGGTCATTAGTGAAAGTTTTAGCGCCAGCAAAACTTTGCGCAGCAGTAGTGACAATACCAGCATTCGTGGCATCGGCAGGGGCTAAATTCAATACGCCACTCGTAATACTAGCGGCATTGGGAGTAGCAGTAGCTGCCACAGCACCTACCGTAATACTTGAACCTGCCGCTTCGTTTGCTGGGGCCCAAGTGGTGCCGTTATATTTTAAAATTTGGTTGGCCGTTGGAGCGGTAGTGCTTAGTGCTTTGCCTTGTATCTTGGCTACATCGTTGGCATATAACGCATAAGGTACAGCTTGCAGTTGGGTGGTACCCATATCTACAAAATTATTGGCGCCATCGGGGTCTAATTCTACTTGTAAAAATTTGGCTCCAGTAGCCCAGTTTACACCGGCTAGGGTACCAGTTTGGCTGGCTGCGCCAGTGCTGCCTATTACCACATTAAACAAACCAAATTTGTTGGTGGTGGTACTGCGGGTTTCGGTATATACTACCGTACCGCTTACAGTTAAATCGCGAATGCTTAATTTTAGTTTAATGTTTTGTTCGGCTACGGGTGCTCCGCTGGCTCTGCGGGCCAAACCTTGGTAATTGATGCCGGTTTGGGCTTGTGCGCTGTTGCCAAGCGTCCATAAAACTAGCAAGGCTAGTATGCGTACATTTTTTAGTGCGTTCATAACTTATTTTACAATAGTAATAAATCCTTTTTTGCTAACCATACGACCTTCGCGGGGTACGGTTAATACAAAGTAGTAAGTGTCTTCGGCCAAAGGGCTACCGTTAAATTGTCCGTTCCAATCGTTTTGGTAGTTTTTGGTTTGAAAAACTACACGGCCAGCACGATCGAATACCATGACCTCATTTATCGGAAAATCTATCAGGTTTTCAATCACCCAGGTATCGTTTTTGCCATCGTTGTTGGGGCTCATGGTATTGTTTGCAATTACGCTCATACCGCCTCCAGCATAGGTATCTACTTGTTTATCTGTTTGTAAAAAACCATTGTTTAGCGTGGTTTTCTCCGCAAATACACTTTGCACCAAGGCCAATTCGCCTACACTCCAATCGTAGGTAATGTTGAGGTAGGTTTTGCTTCCGCCGGTGCTGTTAAGCACCTTATGTGCCGTGTTTTGGGCAAAAGCCGTTAAGCCAAAACTTACTAGCAGGAACGTTAAAAAAGTTTTATTTTTCATAAAATTTAATGCTAAATATTAATGTAAGTTTATCCAATTTAAACTAGGTGCATTGATGGATCCAGAATTTGGGGTAATGCGTACTTTAAAC
>Ga0209107_10000255_pt1 | contig 32413 bp, 30 predicted proteins | sample LakErihyJuly2011_2_FD_187460 | JGI IMG/M metagenome (GOLD analysis project Ga0209107, IMG submission 187460) | Freshwater microbial communities from dead zone in Lake Erie, Canada - CCB hypolimnion July 2011 (SPAdes) (version 2) | ecosystem: Environmental > Aquatic > Freshwater > Lentic >...
AAGAAGAAGAAGAAGTTCAAGCAAAACAAGTTCAAGTAGAAGATGTTCCAAAAAAGAAACGCATTGTAAAGAAGAAGCCAGATGAATAAGTGAATTTTAAAACAATTTTAAAACAAAAAAATAGCATATTAGTGTAAGACAAAAAATTATATAATTTTTTTTTATAATTTTTTTTATAATTTTTTTTATAATTTTTTTTTATATTTAAAAATTATGATAAATAAATATGAAAAATAATATCACTTTTATAACTATTATCCAAAATATTATAAGTATTTATTTTAGATAATCCTTGATTCTTGATACTATAAATTTGGTATTTACTGAATGTTAATTTACTAATAGGTATGTTAAAACTATGGTTTTCAATAGCAATAGTTATAGTAGCACTATTAGTTTTTAATAAATCTAATACATTATAAAATGTATCACTATAAGTATAATGAATATTATTATCAATGTCTATTGATATATTAGAATCTAATAATGGATCAATTTTTATAATATTATTTTCAAAATTCAATTCATTATGCCATAAAGGAATATAAATAATATCGTTGTTTACTTCTAATTTATAAATATCACTATTTAATAAATTAACAATATTAGGTGTTAAAATATAAATATTATATTTAGATAATTTATCTTGTAATATTGTTTTAATAATTGTAATAATATTATTTGATATAACATTAGCGCTATTTTCAAATTCACATTCTTTCTTATATTTTAACAAAAAAATATATAAATCTTCCAAAATAACTATAGAAAAATTATCTAGCAAATTTGCTAAAACAGTTTTGATATGACTATTAGCATAATGCTTAATATCTTCAGTGCTATTTGAATAGTTATTAATTATAAAATTAATAAAATTTAAAATATAATAATTATATTCATTTGTTTCATTTGTTTCATTTGTTTCATTTGTTTCATTTGTTTCATTTGTTTCATTTGTTTCATTGGTATGTGTCTCGCTACTATCACTAGTTTCTTTAATAATTATTAATTCTTTTAAAATATTATAAGCGTGATTAATATTTTGAAAGATCAATGTAGATTCTTCATTATTAATATTTTTATCCGGATGATATATTAAACACTGTATATGATAATGTTTTTTTAATTCATTAGAACTTATATTCTTTATATTATAAATAGTATAATTTGTAATATTTAAAGTAGCGATTGCTTCACTTATTTTCATTGTTTTCATTTATTAATCCTATTAAATATAGTGTAAAACTTTCTAAATGAAAAATAGGTCTATAATTATTGTTATAATTTTTTAAAAAAATCATGCTATTAAAAATTAGATCACTTATCTTATTATTAAGTATCAATTCTTTTTGAATTAATGTCTTTATTATATAATAAAAGCACTCATGACAATTTAAATGATATATCAATATATCATATAACAAAGTACGTATATTTTTAATATTATAATTAGAGTTGGTTATGAGTTCTATGTATGTATCACATATTGATTTATGGTGCTCAATAAATTTTAGATTATTTGAAATATCTAAACAACTAAAAATATTCGGGTTGTTTATTTTATTACAAAGATGTTTTATTGAATCGTCATCATTAGTACTATTAGTATTAGTAGCATTTAAATATTTAAAAAACTGTTTATTATTTTTATTACATAAGCCATATATTGTCTTTTTGTTTAATTTTGAAAAATATAACACTTTACACAAGTTTATTATTTTGAATGGTATAAAACTTATACTTTCTGTTATTATAATGTATTTTATAGTTAATGATGAAAACAACTCTTTTTGCATATAATTATACAATAAATCTAACAAATCGTAATTAATTTTATCAAAATTACGAAAAACAATATATCCTTTTTTGTTTGCCGATGAAGCAATAGAATTATATATAATTGTATATATATCATTCCAAGAAGATTTGCTATTATATATGAAATTTTCTACATCTATTTCATAATGTATATCACTAATTTTTATATAAAAATCTGTTTTTACTAAATTAATATGTAGTTTTTTCTCATATTTTAGATTACTAGGACTAAAACATTGTAAAAGTTTTAATACGCTTTTGTATTTATAAGAGCAAGAAGGTCCATAAAAAATATAATTGTCAAAGTTAGTAGTTGTATTCTCCTTAATATTTGTAATATTTTTTATTATTAGCAATAATTCTTTATTAAAACTATAGTTGCTGTTTTCATTTATAATTTCAATATAATTTTTTTTTAAATTCATTATTTTTGTTATGTATATAAATTTAAATTTATATACATTTTAAATGAAATATTATTAATATTTAAAACTATTATTAATACTTATAATAGAGATATAATATGATTTGTGAAAGTTTAAAAACCCTTGATTATGATGCTATAATAATTAATGAACCAATAAAAAATAGTGTTTTACAATACAATTATTTTTATAAATTGCTATATTCAACACCTATAGTAGTATTGACTAGTATATTTCTATTATTTGAATTAAATAATGTAATACTTGATAATGATAAAGCGTTATTTAATAAAAATACAATTAATGATAGCGTTTTTAATAAACTCAATCAATTAGAAGAATATATATTAAATTTAATTAATAGTCAAAAAACAAAACTATATAAATTTAGAGAATTATATGAAAACCAATATTTTAAATATTCATTATGTGATGACGTTGATAAATTTAATAACTACAAATATGTTAATACTTTAGATGGAAAAACTAATAAATTTGTATTAAAAATATCTGGTATATGGGAATCAAAAGATAATATAGGATTAACATTTAAAATAATTATTATTAATAAATGTATTAAATTTATTTAATTTATTTAATTTATTTAATTTATTTAATTTATTTAATTTATTTAATTTATTTCTGAACCTGCTTCATCTGTTGAAAAAGCAGATAAAGTAATATGAATCATTATTACAAATACTAAATTTATAATACCTAATATACTTACGCCTGCTTTGCTTATGAATACTCTCATTATGTTTTCATTTTTTGTATTTGCTAGATAATATAAATATGTAGTAATACCAAGTAGTTGAAGTATTATAAAAGCTACTGACATATATGAATATGTTCGATAATCGGGTGAAACAGCATTCTTATTTATTCTAGTAAAAAATGAAAAATTCAAAAATATTGAATACAAAACTATAAACAAAGTTAAAATAATAGGGAATATACTTTTAATTATATTGAATATACTATTTCCTGATGTAAGATTTATTCCCATGAATACAAGAATACTTAAAGCAATTGCTGTTAAACCATAACCCCATATTGAACATGAAGCAGGACCCGATGCACCGGAAACGGAAGGCTTTTCAGAAAAAGATAGCTTTATAATAATTCCAGCAAAGGCTAAAGCCACTATACACATTAGATCTAAATTGTTATTAAACGATAACCCAACAGCTTTTTTTCCCATTAACAAACCAGCACCTTTTTCTTGTTCTGTTGCTACTACTTTTGATCCCATATGTAATTAATATATATTAATATTATTACTTAATAATTTAATAATTTAATAATTTAATAAATAATGATTTAATAAATAATGATTTAATAATTTAATAATTTAATAATTTAATAATTTAATAATTTAATAATTTAATAATTTAATAATTTAATGAGTATATATTTAATAAATATAACTATAAAATATATACAATGAATCATCATCATCCATTAATAAAGACGAGTCATAATTTTGTATTAGATAGAAAAGTATTATTTATTGATAGCAATGACCGAGATATAGAGCGCTGGCCAAGTGCTTCAGAGTTTGAAATAAATTGTCCTCAAAACTATAATAATGTTGAGTCATTGCGATTGTCAAGCATTATGTTGCCTAATTTTTTTTATAATATTAGCGAACAATTGCGAACAAATAAAATGATTGTCGAGTATAGTGGCTCATCAACTATTATTACTTTAGATGATGGTTATTATAGTTACACTCAATTACAAGATGCTTTACAAACCAAAATTAGAACAATACACAGTGACTTTACTACTCTTTTTAGTGTTTCTTACAACCCAATTGATCGCAAATATACTTTTTTACATACCAGAACTAATGGAACAGCATTTAATTTTAGATTTGATTTACCTATTAACTATGATTGTGCTAAAGATAACTATAAAACAGATGTATATGCTCAACATAGCAATTGGGGTTTAGGTTATATTTTAGGCTTTGATAAAATAAAATATACTTCTTCTAGTATTATTCAAACTGGTGGTCATACTCATCAAGAACTAATTGCTCCTAATCCAATCGATTTAGAAGATAATAAATGTATATATATTGAATTAGAAAAATACAATAAGTGTGATGAAATCAAACCTTTTTTATATTATAATTATAATAATGCCAATTCAGGTATAGTAAATTCGGCATTTGCTAAAATTCCTATTTATCCATTTCAAGATAATAAGGGTTTAGTAAATGATGGATATTTTGAAAACATTAGTTATTATCAACCACCAATTGATAAAATATCTAAATTTAAATTAAAGTTTAGATATCATAATGGCATGTTGGTTGATTTTCACAATTTTAATGTTTCGTTATCGCTAGAAATTAATCAAATTCGTAATGAAATGAATAATTATGAAGTTAGGAGTCCATATAAAGTTTGAACTCGTTACTTTAGTTAATTATTAAAGTTTATTTTCTCTAATATAGCATGTTTCACATAATGGAATGTATTCACTAGTTCCTATTAAAATTTGAAAATAACTATTAACAATGCGATGACTATAGCAAGACTTCTCAATGCATTTAGCACATTTACCAGTCATTTTAAATACGCTTGTAGCTTTAACTAATAGTTCCATCATTGTTCCAAATCTTTCTCGTTTATAATCCAAATCAAGTCCACACAATATAACATTCTTTCCTAATGTTTCATTTAAATATAATACACTTTCAAGTATTGATCCAAAAAACTGGGCTTCATTTATAAAAATATAGTCTGCGTTTGTAATTAGTTCTTTTGTTTCACTGTTACTAATAAAATCATCTAAATCTGTAATACTATAACAATCTATAGCTAATCCATCATGCGAAATAATTTTATTTTTACCATAACGTGTGTCTAATTCATAATTAATAGCAATACAATTTTTATTTTTGGCTAGTGTTGTATTGTAAAGTTCTATTAATTTTGTAGTTTTACCTGAAAACATTGGTCCATAAATCAATGTAATACTCATTAGTATGCGTTTATTATATTATGTTATAAATAATAACAATTTATAACATAATTCAATTTTAATTAACAAATAAACAAATTAACAAATAAACAAATTAAATAATTAATAAAATTCATTTTTTATATAAAATATTTATATATTTTAGAAATGGAGTGGACCGATGATATTGATACTGTATTAAATAATATTAGGATCAATTGTGTTATTTTGAGCAATTTACATAAACAACGCTATTTTGAATTACAATCATCACTCAAATATTACAGAATGCCAGTGATTATATTAAATGGTATAAATAGCATATTTGCTGTAGGTCTTCAACCATATATATATCAAGGAACAATTAGTTTAACAAATTCATTAATAGCTTTAACTTGTGGTATAATAGGTAGTATTGAGTTATATTTAGGGATACAAAAAAGATTAGAAAATGATTTGATCAGTCAGAGAGATTATTATCTTCTTTCAATCGATATATTTAAGACTTTAAGTTTAGATAAAACTAATCGGCCCACACCCAGTAAAGATTATTTAGAAAAAAGTTATAATGTATATACAAAATTGATTGAGAGTTCATCGACACTAGCAAAAGTTAAGGGAGATAAATTAATACCTATTGATTTACTATTAATAGATGAAGAAATTGTTATTACACCTCAAGCAACTGGTGGATTTTGGACTAGACCGGTAGAGCAATCAATAGCAGAATAGTTTTATGAATATTCTCTCAAATATCAAAAAATACATCTACAACAGATTAATTCATTAAAAAATGATAAATGATAAATGATAAATGATAAATGATAAATGATAAAAAAAAATTGATAACTATTTTTTTTTTATGAAAACAACAATCATTATATTATCACAATGACGGGTGATAGTATTAACAGAGAACAAAGTCAAGAATTTTTATCAACTATGCATACTATGATTGATGATTTAGATACTATTTCTTCAAACATTGATGACAATACTTATTTAAGATTAGTAAATGGACTTCATCGCTTATATAATATACATAATTCGTCAGATCAATCACCTAGTAGCGTTAGAGAACCTATGAATCAAAGGCACATTGAAAGATATCGAGAAAATTTTCAAGACAATAATGAACCCCAAATCACTAGGAATCTAGCACAACATTACGGTAGAGTTTATGATGTTAGCGGTATCCTTATAAATAATGATGCTTATCCTATAAATGCTAATACTGGAAACACTGGAAACACTGGAAACACTGGAAACACAAATACAAATACAAATACAAATACAAATACAAATACAAATACAAATACAAATACAAATGCTAATCCTATAATTACTAATGTTCTTAATAATTATACTGATAATAATAATGAATTCATTCAAGAACTACATCGGGAAGTTCTCGCTTACAGGGGTCTTTACAATGCTTCTTTTGATTATTGGAACCATGAACGAGATTGAGAATTTCGAGCAAATGTTATTGCCCGCTAAATTATTTAGTTATTTTATAATATAACAACGTAGTTGTGCTAAGTAATATTCCTCCCCATAATGTATCCATTACTACTAATAGTGGCGACCATTCTTTGAAAAAAGCATAATTAGTTGTTTCATAAACCCCATTTATAAGCACACCTAATAAAAAGGCATCTTTTGGAGGTGCCCTTTTTTTTATAATAAAATAATATAATCCAGAAACCAATAATAAATAACATGCTAGTGCCGATTTTATATTAACTTTTAATTCTGTTTTTTGAACTTTATACAATATTGATAGCATAAAATCTTTAAATATAAATAAATATGTTAAATCTAATGATAGTAGTATTGTTCCACTAAGTATTAATGCTTTCCACATTTATGTTTATTATATATAATATACATAAATAATATTCTTAGTTTCCTAATATTTGATTATATTCAAGTATATTAGTTGATTGTAATTTTTTCCAATTAACTCACACTTAATTTTTTCCAATTATTTGAATCAATAGAAAACATATCTCCATACCAGATTTTTCCTAATTCGTATTCAGGATAATATATATTAGAAAAAAATGATAAATAACCAATTAATGCTGAAAATGATCCATGAGATAATATAATATGCTTACAAGTGCTAGCAAATTGAATTGTTGTTATTTCATCAAAATTAATTAATTGTGAAGATGGATATAATTCTCTTAGTTTTATTATTATATTATGATTTATTTCATCTGTTGCTATATATAACTTCTCAAAATTTACATTTCTAATTGCGTTTATATAATAAGTAATTCCCGGATTCCAACTTGTAGCATCGGTTAATCTAACATGAATACATAAATCGTTGTTTGTGCCATAGCGTTCTTTAAATTGATTATTATTAATAATAGTAGACATTATTTTATCTGTATGTAAATAATTATATAAAAAATTTGTTATTTCTTTCGTCTGAAAAAAATCGTTATTTGGGTCTAAATTATAATTTAAGTTTTTACTATTATAAATAGTAAAATAATTGTTATCTGTTAATTGAATAGTTTTTTGGTGTATTCTGCTTCCACTATATAATTCTATTCCTAATTTTTTAATTAAATCTTTATTTGTATAATCAACATTTAGATCATATTTTTGTGCTAATAAACTAACTGCTAAGTTACGTATAATTTGATTTCCTAACCTCTCTGGACCATTGGTTGAAGTCATGTATAAATATTTAAATCATAAATATTTAAATCATAAATATTTAAATCATAAATATTTAAAATATTTATCTTTTTATAAATGAGACAAAATTTTTTCTATTTATACAAAAAAAATAAAACACTATTTGTAATATTTTTAATTTCCATTATAATAATTTTTTCATTTATAAATCAATCTATAGATTTAGAATAATGTAATACGTTATTAATGTGTGTTTTATAAGTTGTATTTGTCTTTAATCCATGATTTTAAAAATTCCAATGAGCAATTTTTATAATCTTCATTGAATTCGTTTAATTTTAAAAATTGCGGTTTTTTCATAGTTGGTGTTTTATAAAATAAATAATCTCCAAACTTACCTTTTCTAATTGATAGTTCATTTGAAATCCTACGAACTAATCCATTTGTTTCAGAGTCGCAATCTTTTAATATAGTTAGTGCGTCATCTATTTTAATTTCTTTAAAAGGAACATTTATTTTAATTGTTTTGAGAGATTTGCGTAGTTGTCCACATTCTAAATAATAACCAAATTTACCATTTTTTAAATATACATTTTCATCATTATAAACTCCTAATAATTTAGTAGTTTCTTCTTTTGTTTCTATTAGTTCTTCCAATTTGTATTCGCCACGCTTAAGTTTTTCTATATTTATATCTTTTTTAACTCCATAAAACCCTAGACTTCCATCTTCTTTAGCAAATTTAATAGTAGGTCCATTTTTCCCTATTAAGTAGGTATGTTTAGCATCTATTTTTATATCTAATTTCTCTAATTTCTCTCCATTTTCCAAATTTGAATCGCATTTAATAAATAAATTATTGGAATTTATTAATGAAGTAATCAAACTATTACACTCATCGCACAATTCATAATATTTCTTTTTCCCGTGTGCTATATTATCTAACTCATCTTCCATACATTTTGTATAAGTATAGTCAAATAAATCATCAAAATATTTAATCAAAAATTCAATAACAAATATACCCATTTGTGTTATTACTAATTTATTTTTCTCATTTCCGAATTCTTTTGTTCCTTTTTCCTCAATTATATTAGTTTCTAATAACTCATAATCTATAACCTCTATTTTTTTTCCTTCTACATTTTGCTTTATTACATAATTTCGTTCCTGAATTTTTTCTAGTAAGGATGAAAATGTAGATGGGCGACCAATACCTTTTTGCTCTAATAATTGAACTAAACGCGCTTCACTAAAATGAGATTTTAATTCTTTAAGTGTTTGCCTACAAGTAATCTTTTTATAATTAATTATGCCTTCTTTGATATTTTTTAAATATTCATAATATTTTTCTTCTTCTTGTCCAAGCACTGCTTTCCAACCAAGAAATATATTTTCCTCGGCACTATATTTATATGTTGCGTCTTGTGGTGCGCTAATATTTACAACTAATTGTTTATATACTGCTGGTGCCATCATGCTTTCTAGACTATTATTCCATATTATTTTGTATAATTTTCTATGTTTTGCGCTAAATGTTTCTTCATTATCTACATTATCTACAGCAATACAAGTAGGTCGTATTGCTTCATGTGCTTCTTGTGTGTTGTTATTTTCTGAAGTTGTTTTTACATTAGTAGCATCCTTAGTAGCATCCTTATTTTGAATTAATTTATTTATTTCTTGATTAATATATTCAGGTTTATATTTTTCAATTATATAGATTTTACTTTTTTCAATAAACTCTTCGCTATATACTTTACTATCTGTTCTCATATATGTAATATATCCACATTCATATAATTTTTGTGCCAAATCCATTGTTTCTTTTGGAGAAATATGCATTAAGTTGTTTGCTGCTTGTTGAAGTCCTGATGTGGTAAAAGGTAGTGGTTGATTCTTAATAGTTTCACGTTCTTTTGCCTTCAATAACATATGTTTAAATTGTTTACTTTGCTCTAAAAATTCTTTTATTGAATCATGGGTTTCATGATTTGTATTTAATGTAAATTGAATATTTTTGCTAGTAAAATAACCAATACTATTAAAACTTAGTTTGCCAGGTGATTCTTCAATTTCTTTATAATTATCATAAACTAGACGCAAAGCAGGTGTTTGACAGCGCCCAGCACTTAATGCGTTTTTAGTATTTGAAACAATATGTCTCCATAATAATGGTGTTATAGTATAACCGACAATTAAATCTAAAATTTGGCGGCCTTGCTGAGCATAAACTAGATCTAAATTTATTGATCTGGGATTAGCAATAGCATTCTTAATAGCGCGTTCAGTAATTTCGTGAAAAACAATGCGTTTAGTAGTTGCCATATTTAATTTGAATACTTTAGCAATATGCCATGCTATTGCTTCTCCTTCCCTGTCGTCGTCTGTTGCTAAAATTACCTCTTGAGCATCGTTAATTGCTTTGCGCATTTTAGTAATCTGAGATTGTTTAGTTTCAATAATATCAAAAGATGGTTTATAATTATTTTTAAAATCTATTTGATTTAAATTTGAGAGATGAGTAATATGTCCATAGGAACCTATAACTTTATAATTGCTTCCTAAGAATTTTTCTATTTTTCCGCATTTTGCTGGTGATTCTACTATTAATAAAGTATAACTCATATATAGGTTATTGAGTATAATAATTTATTAGTCTAATTAGTTATTAACTTATTTTTAATTCATTTTTAATAAGTATTAATATTTATTAATATTTATTAATATTTATTAATATTTATTAATATTTATTAATATTTATTAATATTTATACTATTTATACTATATAAATAAGTCACTATGTCTTGTAAAAAATTAATGTGTAAATATAAATTAGATGGTAAATCTTTAAGTGATAAATCAATAACTAGAAAATGGTTGAAAATAAATCATCCAGATAAAGGAGGCAATATTAACAGTGATGATTTTAACAAAATATTAGAATGCTATCAAAATAATGACTTTTGTAATTTGGCATCTCCAACAAATAATGAAAATCACGAAAACCATAAAAAAACAGTTAAAGTTTCTAAAAAAAATAGAGCACAAATATTTAGTTGTATGCGAAAAACAGCCAACTTTAGTAAAATTGTAGGTTATCATAAATTTGATAAATCAATATATGATCCAAATAAATTAAATCTAGACTTAACAGAGGCATCGCCTAAGATGATGCAATTATTAAATAACATTAAAGAACTAGATGCTCAAGATGAAATAAACCATAATAAGAAATTCAAACATTTTATATTTTCAGATGTAAAAGAGGGTGGTTATGGGGCAAAAATAATAGCATCGGCATTTCAGGCAAATGGTTATAATAATATAATCAAAGCAAAAAAAGGACAAAAACAAAAACCAAAATTATATTTAGATCTTCATAATTCAAATTATAAAAATTTTGCTTTATTATGTTCAAATAGTATTTATGATGCCACTTTTAATGAGAAGATCAAGAGAGAAGTGTTAAAAACATTTAATGAACGCCCTGGTAACATAAATGGGAAAAATGTAAGGTTAATAATTTTTGATAGCGGATTTAAAGAGGGAATTGATTTATTTGATGTTAAATACGTTCATATTTTTGAACCATCTTTAACTATTGCGGACTTAAAGCAAACAATAGGGCGCGCAACAAGAACTTGTGGTCAAAAAGGTTTGCCATTTCAAAAAAATATTGGATGGCCATTATATGTATATAATTATTATTTAACAGTTCCTGAAATAGTAAGCAATACATTATATACTAACAAAGCATTACTTGAAAATGATGCTGGTTTAAACAACGATGAAGTACTATTATTTAAAAATATAGAAAAATATAACGACGCTACTTTAAATTATAGCACATTTGATAAAGCAATGAACTCACTATCAGAGCAACTATATAATTTAGCACCTATGTTGGCAGTTGATTATGAATTAACGCAAAATATGCATAATGTTAGCGACTTAAATAATGAATTTATGGATAATGAAGTTTATTTAATGAGGGGTGGTGCTAATAAATATAAAAATCCAAATACTAAATCCAAATTTTTCAAAATAGATTATATTAAATGTCACGGAAAATGTGGTAAAAAAAATACTAATGATATACCTATTGGTATTGATTTTATGATATATGTATATAAAAAATATAAACATCCTAGTAAATTGTTGTTGGGTAATAAATCAAACAGGCGACAGTTATTATGCGACTATATGAAAAATTTAGATAATAAATTTTGCTCGCATTTAAATTTTGAATGGGCAAAACGCTACACTAAAATCCCAGATATTATTGAAAATACTAAAAACTTACAATCAATGAAAAATGAGTTATTGGCCCTCGAATTAAAAATAAATGATGACACCGATGCTGGCACTAAAATATATCCGTTAGTTTTATATAAAGGCAAAAAAAATAAACAATCTTATAAATTAATTACTAAGTCTATAAACTCTAATAAATCTTCTAGAAAACAAAAACCTTCACACTTTAATTTTACAAAAATGAGAGATTATATAAAAAAAACTTATTATAACAAAGAATTTATCTGGGAAAAAATAGTTATAGAAAATAAATGCTTGCCCAGTGCTAATGCTAATGCTAATGCTAATGCTAATGCTAATGCTAATGCTAATGCTAATTCAGCAAGTCAAATCGCATTCAATCCAACACAAAAATTTATAGCGCACTATTTTACTCCAGAGTCGCCTTATAAGGGACTCTTGTTATGGCACTCGGTTGGGACAGGCAAAACTTGTACCGGCGTAGCAACTGCCACTACTAGTTTTGAGAAACAAGGTTATTCAATATTATGGGTAACACGCACGACCTTGAAAAGCGATGTTTGGAAAAATATTTTTGACCAAATATGTCATACTATTATATTAGACGAAATTGAAAAAGGATTAATTATTCCTGATAATATTAATGAACGTAAAAAATTGCTATCAAAAAGTTGGTTGGAACCAATGTCATATAAACAGTTTAGCAATTTATTGGCCGGAAAAAACAAGATTTATGATATATTACTAGAGAGAAACGGTTCAACAGACATATTAAAAAAAACGCTTATAATAATCGACGAAGCACACAAATTATATGGTGGCGATTTGAAAGCATCAGAGCGCCCGAACACAGAAGTAATGGAAAATTTAATAAGCAATAGTTATAAAGTATCTGGATTAGATTCGTGTAAATTATTAATTATGACGGCAACCCCATTTACCAACAGTCCTCTTGAATTATTTTCTTTAATTAATCTTTTTATAGAGCACGAGTCTGATAAAATAACTACAAATAAAGAAGAATTTAAGAAACAATATATGACATCCGAAAATATATTAAGCACTAATGGAGTCAAACTTTTGGCAAATAAACTAACCGGACTTATTAGTTATTTAAATAGAGAAAAAGATCCAACACAATTTGCGCAACCTATTATGATCAATGTTCCAATATTAATGACACATATTGAAACCGAAGACTTGAGAGATGCTGTTTATTTAAATACTACAGTTAATAATCTAGCGAAAGATGTAGCAGAACAAATTGTAATATTAAAAGAGAAAATAAAAAATATGAAAACCGATTATAAAATGAAGAAAGCAAAATTAACCGAGACAAAATCTTCATATTCAAAAGAAGAATTTACTAATTTAAATAATAACTTGAAAGTTCTATTAAAAAATATAAAAGATTTAGAAGAAGAATTGAATAATTATAAAGACACAAAATATGAATCTGAAACAAAGATAAAAGAACTTAAAGACAAAGTCAAAAAAATAAAAAATTCATTACTTCAAGAATATATATTATATACAAAATGCGCACATTTAAACTATAAAAATAAAAAAAATAATGGAACGCGCAAAAGTTATAAACTTATGAAATAAATAGATTTTTTTTTGCGTAAATTATTTATTTATTTAAAAAATAAATAGTTATTTATTTAGAGATAATTAATAATTATTTACATTTATTTAAAAATAAGAAATTAATATAGTATTTTAAATTAATATAGTATTTTAAATTAATATAGTATTTTAAATTAATATAGTATTTTAAATTAATATAGTATTTTTAAATATTATAATATTTACTATATATATATAAATGACTGCCTCGGTATCAGAATCTACTGGTGGTGATGTTGCTCCTTATGATGGTGGAACCGCGTATTCTGAATATGGCGCTTCAGGAGGTAGAAGACGCGGAAAAAGAAACTCTAGAAGAAGATCGAGAAAAAATATGAGAAAAATGTATAGCGGCGGTGAGGGAGAATTATCAATCACAGGCATGCCAACAAGCGATAACCAAGACGGCGGTAGGCGCAGAAAAGGAAAAACTCGCAAAGGAAAAACTCGCAAAGGAAAAGTAAGTAAATGGATAACTCACGTTAAAAATTTTTCAAAAGCTAACAAAATGGATTTCAGAGATGCGTTAAAAGACCCAAAATGCAAATCAACATATCATAAAATGAAATAATAACAATACATAATAACAATACATAATAAAAACAAATAATAACAATACATAATGATATCATATATATTATTTAAAAAATAATATATATAAAAAATATATATAAAAAATATATATAAAAATATATTACACCTTTTCTCATTTCAAACGCCGATTATTTTGTAGAATAAATATATAATGATACCAATTATTGTAGCAACATTAGCACCAATAGTAAATTCAATTCAATTATTTCCCCAATTATACAAAACATATATAACAAAAAGCGTAAAAGATTTATCATTGTATTCTTTATCACTCATTTTACTTACTAATTTGCTTTGGTTGCTACATGGGTATTTTATAACTGATAATTCACTAATTGTAGCAGGTACGGTTAGCATGATAATAAATGTGGCACTGTTAATATTATTTTTTCTTTACAGAAAAAACAGGCGTTTGAAATGAGAAAAGGTGTTAAAAAAATACTTACTTAGTTATTAATTTGCGAACTCTCATTAATTCTAATGCCGGACTTGCCCCCTTAGTTTGTTTAAAAATATTAATCAGCGCATCGCCTGTTAATATTAAAATTTCTCTTAAGTCGTCATTTTGCGTAAATTTGGCATATAACGCTTTTTCTAATAAACCCGACTCTATTTTTTTAAAGTCCTCGTCATTCAATATTACAGTTTTAACAGATTTTTTAACAATATTAGAATTATATAATTTTAGTGCTTCTTCATTGTTTGCTCCTACTTCTCCATTTTTCATAAATTTACCATATAGGTCAACCAAGTCTTTAAATCGAGAACCTAACATATAATGTTTAACACTAGACCAATTGTTTCCATCGATTACTAGATTAGGAACTAAAAAATCATTGTCCAGTTTTTTGCGCCATTCTGGATATTTTTTCTTGTTATTTAAATCTAAAATATTTTTTAATGTTTTCAGTTCTGGTTTTATAGATTCCCCACTACCTTCGCCAACTTTTTCATGTTTTGATTTGCTATATATTTGAATTATAATAGAATCACTATAATCTTGTGATTTAGGGGTTTTACTAGAAACTAACGAATCGTAACCACTGGTTTTAGTAATGGTTGATGTTTGAACTCCGTTTTTATTAGCAAACGCTTTAAAATCAGGTATTAAGACATATAGTCCAGCGCCTTGCTCCATACATTTTTCTAAAACTAGCTCTTTTATTCTATATGGTACTTCATTAAATGTTAATGCTCCGCGCTTCGTATTTTTATCATATGTTATTAATTTATAATGAATACCTTTAATATAATCAGTTATTATGTAGTATGATGGTTCAAAAATACCTTGTGCCTGTAATTTCTTATCGGCTTCAGAACATTGTAAAACCAGTTCTTTTTCACCATTTAAGAAATGATCTTGTGATAGCACAATAAATTTAACCTTGTATAATCTCTCCAATGTAACCAATGCCCAATTATCTGCCCAATATCTCCCCCCTACTTCCATAATTACTTTTTTAAAATCATCTACCGTTTCCACATCTTTCATAAACTCAAATTCTTTTGTTAAATCATCTAATTCTTTATTTTTATCACTAACGGAAGACATTTTATCAAAATTAGATTTAACATCATTGATCATTTTCGCCTTATCTTGACCATCAGCAGTTGTAGTAATCATCTTTTTTAATGTATAATGTTTCTTTTTATATTCTTTTAACTGGGTTTGTGTAGTCTTCAAACTATTATAGAATAATCCAAAAAACTCTTTATAGTTTGCCAATATTTCTTCGTCAACTTCATTTGCTAATTTTTCACGAATAGATTTTACTGATGTATCTATTTTTACACTTTTTAACGCATCTCGTAAAACCGCAAAAAAACAATCTCCACCGCCCTCATTGTCTAAAATATCATATTTATTGCTTCTTAAATATTTATTTACCCACTTATGAGATGGATCCTCTTCGTACTTATTAATTTCATAATCACTTTCTTCTTTAGTTTGACTATTTATTTCCATTAAATCATATTCTTGACTTATAAGTTTTTGTGGTTTTTTATCAATATTGCCAATACTTTCATCATCACTAGAACCATCATCAATCGAACCATCATCGCTAGAACCATCATCACTAGAACCATCATCACTACTATTAAATTCACTTGCGTTAGACGTTGTTTCAAATTTATCAATTAACTCGTAATTGTTCATAATTAAAGGTTTAGCAAATGGAAATATAATTGGTTCAGACATTTTATTTAAATCCACATCCTGATTTGAATCTAATACTGAAGCAAAATCTGTATTATTTGATTCATATATGCCTATTTTTGATACAACCGAACCATTATTTGCTAAATAAATATTAAAATACATAATTTTATTACTTATAAATTCAAATCTAGGCGTTCCTAAAACAAATTTTATATGCTTATTATATATTTTAGCATTATATACATATGCTTCATGATTTAAATCTGATTTATCAATATTATTTGTAATAGCATATTCTACTTTGCTGTCAATATTAGATGTAATCATTATATATATTATCTATTTTTATAAATGTATTTTTAAACTATTATAATAATAATAAATGTATTTTTAAACTATTATAATAATAATAAATGTATTTTTAAACTATTATAATAATAATAAATGTATTTTTAAACTATTATAATAATAATAAATGTATTTTAACATTTTAACATTATTAATTATACCAATCTTATAACATGTAAGTTATAAAGTTTGATTAAACTAATATATATTTTTTATATTTATCTTGAACATCCATTAATTTGAATTTTATTTTATTTGTAAAACAAATATAATTAGTTTTATTAACTAATAGTGAATCAACAGCGTGATATATTTTTAAATTCGCATCTATTTTTTTAATTACTCTTATTTCTTTAAATAGTTCATTATATATTGTAATCAAGAACTCTAATATGTTCTCACAATACGCATTATTGTTTTCAATTTTTAAATTGGTTATGAAAAAATTATGTAAGAGTAAAATAAATTCTTCGATAATAGGTGTATTAATAAATAAATTATATATGTAATTATTTTTTTCTAAATTTGCTGTGTTTTCTAACTCATAAATTAACGTTTTTTTATAAATATTTATAATAAAAACTATAAAGCACTTGTATTTATCATTATTTTTATTTATTGTAAACTCGTCCTCTTGTTTACTATTAGTATTTGTAATATATTTTTCAAAATTTAAAAAATCCTCATATTTCTCTTTTAATAAATTATATAAAAATATATTTTCTAAGGTATAATTTTTAATGTAATAAATATTAAGTAATGAAAAAAAAACACTTACATATATTGAACTATATGTAATATTATTATAACACATATAATCAATTATATATTTATCCATCGAAGATTTATCCATCGAAGATTTATCCATCGAAGATTTATCCATCGAATCTAATTCGTCTATGTTTTCTTGTATGCTTGACTCTAGTAATTCATTATAAATAACCAAAAATTCATTTTCTAATTTAGTATAATTAGATGGTGCTAATTTATTTAATAATGCTTTAATATTACTTTTAGCAATATTTATTTTAGTTTTATCAAGTGGGACTTTTCTAACATTTGTTGTTTGTAATATGCTAAATTTATTGAATTTATTAACATTATTGAAGTCTTTGGAACTATTATAATTATCATATTTCTTAAATTTTGATTTCTTCTTTAATTTATTATCGGTTTCTTGGTCAAAATTATTTAATGATAGATCATTATTAAGTGTTACTAATATAGTATTTAACAAACTTTGAAGCGATTGTTCTAAGTTTTCATGTTCCAAAGTTTTATAGTAATTATTAATAAATTGTGTATCGTAAATTAACATATAATATTATAATTAATAAATTATAATACTATTTTTTTAATTATTTTCGTTATATTAATATTTATAAAGTAATTGTTATTATTAATAATACGATGAATTTTATTAACACCCTAATGAATTTCTATGAAGACGCCAATTTAAATACTAAAGAACAATTTACAGATTGCTTTAAGTTGCCCATAGAATATTTAGACATTTCATGTATTCAATTGTTAAGCAACAATATTGTTAATGATTTAGAATTAGTACAAGTAAAACCATCTTTGACGAATGATTCTATAGAATTAGACAACGCAAATAGTAATAATTGTGAAAACAATACATCAATTAGTAGTGTTAAAAATAACGATGAATACAATTTATATTATCATGTTTTTAATCCAACTAATGCCTTTGAAAAAAACATTATTAATAGATGGTCTAAATATTATACCAACAATGTAGAATTTTTATCAGAAACGCAAGTTTTATTAAAGAATTATACTACTTTTAAGAAAGTAGAATTTTTAGAAGATAAAACTGCCATTAAAGAGGACGCACTATATAATAAATGTGAAAAGATTATATATGATAATGGATTTATAAATAATTATCAATATATTGATATACCATTATTAAGTAAGTATAATAATAATAGTTTATGCTTACAATTGTTGAGTATATATAATCTTTCTTCACCCGTATTTTCATTGCTTATTCCAATATTATTTCTGTTATTACCCTTTTTTATAATAAAACTACAAGGACATAAAATAACATTTGAACTATATTTTGATCATTTAAAAAATGTATTTTCGAATCATATTATTGGGCAATTGTTTTCTTCATTTAGTGATACCAATTTTACAAATAAAATTTATTTGCTTTTTAGTTTTGGATTTTACATTTTTCAAATGTATTTAAATTTTACTAGTTGTATTAAATATTTTACAAATATTAAATATATCCATGAAACTTTATATGACTTAAAACACTATATTGTGGGTTCTTTGAATAAATACAATAATTTCTTGAAGTATTCTAAAGATTTAACCAATTATAAATCATTTAATGATGCTATTAATACAAATATATCTATTTTTACATCTTATTTACACGAATTAAATAAAATCACACCTTATACCTTAAGTGTCAATAAATTAATAGAACTAGGACAATTAATGAAATGTTTTTATTACTTAAATAAAAATGTAAGCATCATTAATAGTTTGTATTTTTCATTCGGTTTTAACGGTTATTTGAAAAATTTAGAAACATTGCAAAACTTTATAAATAATAACGTTATGAATTATTGTAATTATGATAACTCTAAACCTACATCATTTAGAGACGCATATTTTGCTAATTTAAACAATATTGAAAACTGCGAAGTAATTACCACAAATAACAAGAATAAAAACGATGAGCGTAATATTGTAAAAAATTCATATTCGCTGGATAAAAATATAATTATTACTGGTCCAAATGCTTCGGGCAAGACTACTCTGCTAAAATCAACATTGTTTAATATTATTTTATCTCAACAAATAGGATGTGGATTTTTCAATAGTGCCTCTGTAAAAATATATGATTATATTCATTGTTATATAAATATTCCTGATACAGGAGGGCGCGATAGTTTATATCAAGCAGAAGCACGACAATGTAAAAATATATTAGAAACAATAGAAAATAATTCTACTAAAAATCACTTTTGCGTATTTGATGAGTTATACAGCGGGACTAATCCAGACGAAGCAGTTGATAGTGCCTATGGTTATTTAAATTATTTAAATAAATTTAATAATATAGATTATGTTTTAACAACACATTATACTAAATTATGTAAGAAATTAAATAAACAAAACAATAATTTCTACATGAAAGTAAATAATAATGCTACAGATTTTGAATATACTTATAAAATTAAAAAAGGTATTTCAAAAGTAAAAGGCGCAATGAAGGTTCTTAAAGATTTAAATTACCCAGAAAATATTATTACAACTATGAAAAATTAAATAATATTATTCGTTAAACAATACTTAAAATAATATAATTAAACATTAATATAAATGTCATTTTTATTTAAATTTATAGATCCGGGGTTTTTATTAACATTAGGATTAATTTTACTAATAAGTGGAGGAATTATGTTATATTGTTATAGGAGACTTAATTTATTAGAAAAAAGTGTAATAGAGCATGGTAAAATTTTACAAAATTTTATTATAAATTATAATATTCAAATGCAGCGTCTCTTTTTAGCAAACAACTCGGTTGATATTAATAAAAACAATGATACTACTATTGATAATAATAGAACAGAATATGTGGAATTTGATAAAATAAAAAAAATTAATTTAGGAGAAAAAATATCTGTTTCCGACGAAGACGATTCGGAAGAAGAAGAAGATTCGGAAGACGAAGGCGAAGGTGAAGGAACTGAAGATACCGAAGATGATGATGATGAAGGTGAAGGAACTGAAGATACCGAAGATGATAATGATGATGATGATGATGATGATGATGATGAAGATACAAAAATTTCAGAAAATTTAACAATTTCTAATAATAAATTGGAAGACTTAGGAGACTTAGAAGAATTAGAAGACTTGGAAGACTTAGGAGAAAAATTATCAAATTTAGAAAATATTAAATTAAACGATCAAACTATTTCGAATATTGATGACGAAACATTTCTAAGAAATTTACCTATAAACTTGGATTCCTTTACTTTAGAAACAAATGATAACCCGAAAATCATAAATTTAGAAAATATTGATAATTCAGATACTAAAGTCGGTGAAAGAAAAAATTATTCAAAAATGAAAGTTGATGATTTAAAAACTTTGGTTGTCACTAAAAATTTAACAGATAATGAAACTTCTCAAAAAATGAAAAAATCTGATTTAGTAAAATTATTACAAAATCAATAGTAAAATATAGTAATAAAATATAGTAATAAAATATAGTAATAAAATATAGTGTTTATATAAATGATGGAGCGAGGTATAGTCATGGTAATTCATTCGGTTTTAGTTGGTGTGTTATTATATATAATTATGATTTATGGTCTTGGTCAAAGACATATTGTTGCTGAAAATAGAAGTATTTTGTTTGCTGCTTGTGTTTTAATATATATGGTAATGTTTGGTCATGGACTTCCAACAAAAATGAATCCTGATTTATTTTAAAATAACTTATATAAAATCTGTAAATTATATTTTATAAAATCTGTAAATAATTAATATTATTACATAATATAATATTAATTTTATGAGTTGGGGAACTTGCTATAGTGGTTCGAATAATATTCACTTCAATTTTCCACCTTTAATGGATGATACGAGATTATTTAGCAATTATTATTCGTCTGTTCTTAATGACAGTGTTTTTCAAAATAATAAAAATATTAAAAATAACAGTGATTACAGAAAATATTTACAAGTAAATGCGGATGTTATTATACAAAATAATCAATATATTTCTTGTATTGAGTGCGGGGCAACTTCAAATTATAAATCGGAACCTTTGACTAATGTACAAAGTCCCTATATTTTTAACTCAATTTTATCACGCGACCAACCATATGGATATGAAACAAGTGATTTGAAAAATGTATATTTGTCAAGACAACAATTAGATGCTCAAAAACATGTTTCAAAGTATATAATTAATGCTAACGAATAAATTTTTCTATTTTATAATATTTTATAATATTTTATAATATTTTATAATATTTTATAATATAAAAAATGACTTTTCTTGATGACTTAATGGCGCCTTTTGGCAAAGAGCATTGTATGTTTTTTTATTATTTAGGATATTTTAGTTTAGCAGCAGTTCTTTTATCGGTTATAGGAATATTAATAGCTTTATATAAAAAGAATTACAAATTACTTGGTTTCGCAATATCTTATTTTTTAACCTTTATACTCATGTATTACGTTTATAGATTAAATTATTCAGTATGTTTGGGTGCTTATAAATAAACTTTTATTATAATATATATAGAAACAAATGTATAAATATTATATATAATATTAATAATATATAATATTAATAATAATAAACATTTAATACTAATGAAAATATTAAGCGTAGATATTGGTATTAAAAATTTAGCATATGTACTATTAGAATGTGATGTTATAGATAAAAAAAATACTGCTAATACTAATACTTATACTAATACTAATACTAATGTTAAAGATTTTAAAGATTTTAAAATTATAAAATGGGATGTAATAAATTTATGTAACAAATTGATTTCATGTAATCAACAATGCTGCTCAAAAGAAGCCAAATTTCATAAAGATAACGTTTTTTATTGTAAAAATCATACAAAAAAAACCGAATATAGTTTGCCAACATGTAATATTAAAACTTTACATAAGCAATCTGTTGCTAATCTCTCCACGCTTATTGAACAATATCAAATTAAAATAGAAAAACCTATAAATAAAGCTTCACTAATAAAATTACTAGAAGAATATTTAAATACAACGTGTTTTGAAGCAATTGAAACTGTTAACGCAAACAATGTAAATCTAATAGATATAGGAATTAGTATAAAAAATGAATTAAATGAATTGTTCAAAAATATTGATTTATCTAGTATAGACCAAATCATTTTAGAAAATCAAATAAGTCCTATTGCTAGTAGAATGAAAACTATTCAGGGTATGATATCTCAATATTTTATAGATTGTAATAATTATAATATTAAATTTATATCAGCAACAAATAAGTTAAAACCATTCATTAGTAAAGAAAGTAAATATTTAAGTGATTATAAAGATTATAATGATGTTAATGACGTAAAAGATGGCAAAGACGTTAAAGATACCAAAGACAAAAAGTTATCATATAATGAACGCAAGAAACTTAGTATTTATTTTACAAAACAGCTATTAGAACATAAAAATATGTCTCATGAAGTTGCTTTTTTTGTTAAACACTCAAAAAAGGATGACTTAGCAGATTGTTTTTTACAAGGAATTTATTATTTAGAAAATTTCAATATATTAAAATAATTAACAATTAATTAATAAATAATATATAATATATAATATATAATATATAATATATATTGCGGAGTATTTAAAAATTAAACTTCTATTTTTATCATAATAGTTTTAATGGATATTATAGAAATAGAACCTGAAACTTTAAACATTGATAATTTTCAAATTCCAGAATTCAAGATAAATGATTCGAATATAGATAATGAAATAGAAGATATTATAAAAAAACCCTCATCTAATTTTGGCGGTGGTATTGAATTATTAATGAATGGAAAAAGTATAAATGATAAAAAAACATCAACTTCAATAGATATTGAAGACATTACTACTTTAGAAAATGAATTAAATGATTTAACAGATAATAACAGTTCAAGACATTTTGACGACAAACTAAAGTTAAATACTAATAGTAATAGTAATAATAGCAATAATAGCAATAATAGCAATAATAGCAATAATAGCAATAAAAAAGAAATAAATTATGGGCAATCTTCGGGAACTAATAAAAAATCTATTTTTGGAGGATTATTTGGTGATTCAAAGAATAACGGTGCCAATATTAAACCAGTTACAAAGAATGATGAAAATGATCCAATAAATTTAGGTAAATCAACGGCAAATATGAATGAAAATAAAACTTGGGATGGATTTGGTAAATTCAATAATGTCCCTATAAATTTAACTAAGGCACAAGAAAAGCCCGAATTAACTAAAGAAGAGGAGTTAAAAGAAAAATTCAAATATTTACGAAAGTTAGAAGACCTAGAAAAAAAAGGGGTTTCGCTTAGCAAGCGCTATAATATGGATTCTAATTTAAATGAAATGATCGGGGAATATGAAACTATTATTGCGGAAAAAGAAAAATCTAACGCGATTAAGTTTCAAGGAAAAATGCTAATGGCTTGTATAACTGGGTTAGAATTCTTAAATAATAAATTTGACCCTTTTGATATTAAACTTGATGGTTGGGGAGAGCAAATAAATGAAAATATTGATGAATATGATGAAATTTTTGCCGAATTACACGAAAAATATAAATCTAAAGCGAAAATGTCTCCTGAATTAAAATTATTATTTCAATTAGGTGGTTCAGGAATGATGATTCATATGTCAAATACATTATTTAAATCTTCAATGCCAGGTATGGATGATATTATGCGTCAAAATCCAGAATTAATGAAGCAATTTACTCAAGCAGCAGTTAATACAATGGGTCAATCTAAACCCGGACTAGGCGGATTTATGAACGGACTATTTGGAAATAACGGTGCTAACCCAGGATTTGGAGCATCTATGCCCCCAAATGTAAATTCGGGTCCGCCACCGCCACCGGTCGAGTCTAAATTACCTGAACGCAGTCAAAGAGTACAAAATATAATAAATCGCCCGGATATTATGTCGGCACGCGGAATGGAAATGGATAATGGCGAAGGTAATCCTTATAGTGAGCAACGCATTACACGCCCAGAAATGAAGGGTCCGTCGGTTGCTCCTCCTAGTCAAAATATTGCGTCTTTATTAAGTGGACTTAAAACTAAACAGGTCGACATTAATGAAAAAAGAAATAATGAATCTAGCACTATTAGTATCGAAGACTTGAGAGATTTAACAAATGCTAAAATACCTACAAAATCTAAACGTAGGCAACGCAGCGACAAAAATATTGTGAGTTTAGATATTTAAATTTAAAAAAAATTATTATTTTTAATAACATATATTGTGTTATATATGTTATTATGATTGATTAGTTGTTTTTACTTGGTTTTAGACCTCTTTTTTATAGACCTCTTTTTTATAGACCTCTTTTTTATAGACTTCTTTTTAATAGATCTCTTTTTTCTTCTTAAAATTAATTTGCGACCTTCGGCATTAACATAATCTGTACTATCAAATTCTTCGCTAGTAATTCTAGGGTCTGTTTTCTCTAATCCCAAATAAGGAGTATCTTCTGGTTTAATTGTGATTAAATCTCTCATAATTGGTTGCTCCTCTTCTTCTGTTAATTCTTTTTCTAATAAATTTCTCTTTTGTATAAGTTGTCTTAATATATTATTATACTTAATCTTTCGTGCTTCATTTATAAAATATAATTCAGCATATGGTTCATGTTTATACTCATAATATCCTTCAAATAGTGAAGGATACCCTCCTGATTTTGGATTTATACACATACTAATTGTTAATACAGCATCAACATAATTTTCTTCCTTTAATAGTCTATTAACATAATCTGCTATTTTAGTTTTATTTTTTTGAGCATTTAAATATAATGGTCTTAAAAACTGCTCCCTATCAAACTGCGGTATTACACTAAGATCATCTAGTTTTAATTTTTTTCTGGCATTGCCATTCAAATATAACTCTCTAAATACTAGTTCTTCTTGATTAATCCTTCCTGCTCTCCCGAAGTCAATTACAAATGGAAATATATTTGTGCGTTCTGTATTTAATTGGTCCTCATGTTGTTCTGACTTTTTTTCTTCTATATTAGAACATATCATTATATTATCACTATGAATATCTGAATGATGAAATCCTTTTATTGCTAATAATGATGCCATATAATATGTATAAAAATTTCGTAATTCTTCACTTTTATTAACACAACTTAATTCTATTGACTCATCAAGTATTGTATATTTATAAAAAGATTTTTTAGTAAGTTTTTTACCGGCATTATTTGTAAGAGTATTTTCATAAAAATCTGTATAGCTAGTACATTCAATAAATTCCATAACAAATATGTTCTGAACTCGGTTACTTGTTTTAGGATCTTTCTTGTTAATAAAAGTACAAAACTCCGTATAGTGTTCCTTAGCTGCTTTTGATTTCAATAAATCATAAAATGCTGAACCAATTATTGTCATTCCTTCATGATTATTTATTTCTTGTTGAAAAAGAAAACTGGGACATAACGGCAACATATTAGTTTGTGATCCAAGTGCTTCATGAATAGTAATCTCATTTTCTACTTCAACTTGAGGATATCCTATTAAAAGTTTAATTATTAACACACTAGGTGCCTTAATATTATATAATGAATTGCTAATATTTTTAAAGTTGATGTCAAATTTTTTATTAAATTTTATCTTAAATATACATGAAAAATCAAATCCTCTTCTTCTTGTATCACTTAGTGCAATAATTTCAATTGATGTGTCTGAATCTTTTAAAATGTTATATATTATTTTTCTTATATTGTTTTCATCTTTTAAAACTTCATCTGTAAATAAAACAGCACCACCTTCAATATTCATATATAATATAATACTATAGTTTAAAAATAATTAATTATTATTAATTATAATTAATTATAATTAATAATAATTAAAAATATATATAAAAATATTATATATATTGAAAATAGTATGGTATTTGCTTGCGATTTTTGTAATAAAAACATACCTGAATATTGTACTTTATATTTTGGATTTGATTGTATGTGTTGTAGTAATCATTGTCGATCACAAGTTATTCAATTAAATTTACAAATTGATCCTGCTATGAATAATCCGCATAAATGGTTTATACATAAATTAAGAGCTGAAAAAAATAACACTAATACTAACACTAATACTAATACTAATACTAATACTAATACTAATACTAATACTAATACTAAAATATTGCCGAAACCCAAATCATTAACAGATTTACTAACACAATTAGTAATGTAAATAATTTTTCTATTCATTAATTTTTAATTCATTGCTATTACTAGAAACAATAGGTTTTTTAATATTTAATTTGAGAATTCCTTTGTGTATTTTTTGTTTATACGACAAACAATCATATGGCACTTTCATATAAATTGTTGTTTTATCTTTTGTTACGGCAATAGTATACATAAGCACCATTTAATATTAAATTATACTATAATATTTTAAAATAATTTTAAATCAATTTTAAATAAATACATATAAATTTTAAATAAATACATATAAATTATTATATTAAATGAATTTTAATTATATATTATATAATTAAAATGGCTAATAACTATCCTATTAATCCAGATTATAGTAATTTAAAAACATTTGTTATAAATTTGGATGATTATATTAGTAATTACAATAAACAATTACCATATTTATTAAATATTGGTTTAAAAGTAGAGAGATTTGCGGGAGTCAATGCACTAAAAAACGAACACTTTAAACCAGAATATCAACAATATATTTCAAACTATGCTAAAAATTTTGCTCCAAAAGCTATAATTGGTTGTTCATTAAGTCATATATTATGTTGTAAATATATAAAGTCTAATTATAGCGAAAAAACAAATGATTCAACGCAGTTTTTTCTTATAATGGAAGATGACGCTTTTCCATTGTATAATAAAGAAGAATTTTATGAGCGCCTCAATAAATCGTTATATGAAATACAATTATTAGATAGCAATTGGGATATTATACAATTACATAGCGATGGTTGGTTTCCAACAAAAGATACATATAATACACATATTTTAAATGGAAGCGGTGCTGCTTATTTAATATCAATCAATGGTATACATAAAACATTAAATAGTAAAATATACTCATATGTAGATATTACTGTGTATAATTTTATTACATTTAATAAATATAAGATAAAAGAAAATTTATTTTATACAGATGAAAGAAAAAGTCTAAGTAGAATACAAGGCAAAAGCAAACTAAATTATAAATATTATACTTTATTATTAAAAACAAGTTTTTGTGAATTATTAAATAAATATACACATATTATTCCATTACATGGAGAAAAGAGTTATCAACATCTATTAGAATGTAAAATATTAAGAGAACCGTTATTTGATAAAGAATTTACTATTAATGATTTATTAGATTATTTATTAGCATTTATAATATTAAAAAAAATGTAAAAAAAATAAAGTAAAAACTATAAACTATAAACTATAAACTATAAACTATAAACTATAAATTATATTTAATAAATTATTATATTAAATCAATTTTAATTATATATTATATAATTAAAATGGTTAATAATTATCCTATTAATCCAGACTATAGTAATTTAAAAACATTTGTTATAAATTTGGATGATTATATTAGTAATTACAATAAACAATTACCATATTTATTAGATATTGGTTTAAAAGTAGAGAGATTTGCGGGAGTCAATGCGCTAAAAAATGAACATTTGAAACATGAATATCAACAATATATTTCAAACTATGCTAAAAACTTTGCACCAAAATCTGTGATCGGCGCTGTTTTAACTCATATATTATGTTGTGGTCATATAAAGTCTAATTATTTAGAGAAAACAAATGATTCAACGCAGTTTTTTCTTATAATGGAAGATGACGCTTTTCCATTGTATAATAAAGAAGAATTTTATGAGCGCCTCAATAAATCGTTATATGAAATACAATTATTAGATAGTAATTGGGATGTTATACAATTACATAGTGATGGTTTTTTTCCAACAAAAGATACATATAACACACATATTGTTTGTGGAAGCGCCGCTGCTTATTTAATATCAATTAATGGTATTAATAAAACTTTAAATGAAAAAATATACGGGTTTATAGAATTTAATCAACATAGTTTTATTAAATCTAATAAATATAGAACAAAAGAAAATTTATTTTATACAAATGAGAAAACTAGTCTAAGTAGAATTCAAGTTAAAAGCAAACTAAATTATAAGTATTATAGTTTATTATTAAAATCAAAATTTTGTGAATTATTAAATAAATACACGCATATTATTCCATTACAAGGAGATAAGAGTTATCAACACATATTAGAATTCAAATTTTTAAGAGAACCGTTATTTGAGAAAGAATTTACTATTAATGATTTATTAGATTATTTATTAGCATTTATAATATTAAAAAAAATGTTAAAAAAATAAAGTAAAAATAGCATTTAAATATATAATTATAATTTTAATTAAATTATAATGGATTGCAGTGAAGAAACGCAATTTCAACCTAAATTAATATGTGCTAAAGGAGATATTTTATTAAGTGAAATAAAAATACCTTCTAGCAGTAATAAAGCATACAATTTAAAATTTGAATTTAATAATTTAAATACAAGTAAGGTAAATAGTGATATACTTTTAAGTACGGCAATTTATGATTTACTTGAAAAAGTAAATGTTGAATTAATTGAAAAAATATATATTTTAGATGTAATAAATAACTATGAAACAGATGTATGTATTTTATTAAAACAAATTGCGAAAGAAGTAGGAATTAAGCAAAAATATGTTATGTTTAGAACTACTAAATTTTCAAATAATTTAAATAATAACATAACCTTTTACAATAAAGATTTAATATATGATCATAAAGATTTAATAGATGCTTATTTAAAATCCATTAATTTAGATACTGAAACATATGAACCAATGACATTTAATTTTGGAAAAACCCATATTACTTTAAATGACGAGCACTATGTTAATAATACTGACAAAGTAATTAATGTTTCATTTTCAATAGATTTTCAATTAACAATAGCAGATGACTTACCAATTTATATGAATAATCTTATTGGATTAATGTTTAAAAAAATGTTTTATAATGTAAAACAATTTATTACTACTTTAAATTCATAAATATATTATTATTTATAATAACTTAATAACTTAACATTTTATTAAATTATTAGCAATGATGTTGGACATTATGTATATAATTATGCGAATTACAAACTTGTTATCAATAGTTAGTTATGAATTTGTAAAATTTTACTGTAAAAAATCTATAAATTATTTTTGTAATATACCCACTTATAGATTAGAATTAATAAAAAATATATCTAAAAAACTAGAACAAGAAAACATTGTATATGTGAAAATATTTCAAGCATTATGTTTAGACAGAGATTTCTTGAGTACTGAAGAACAATGTTATTTGCTTAAATACACAGATAATGTTCCTTATGACACTAGTGAAATAGATTATGATTTATTAGATAAATTGGAACACGAGTTTTCAATAACTTTAACAAATAGAATTCCAATAAATTGCGGTATTGTAGGTATAGTATTTGACGGACTTGATTCATCTAATAATAAAGTAATTGTTAAAATGTTGAAAAAAGACATTTTACAAAAATTTACAAATGTGTTTGACGAGTTGTTGTATATTTCGTATATATGTAAATATATTCCATACATAAAATCTCTCAAAATAACAAAAATGCTTTTAGATAATGAAGAAATTTTATTAAATCAAATGGATTTTATGAAAGAAGTTGAAGCAATAGAAATCTTTAGTAAAAAATATAAAAATAATAAAGAATACAAATTCCCAAAGGTCTATAGAGAGATTACTGAACAACATAATAATTTATTAGTAATGGAAAATATTAAGGGACTTAGATATAAAGATATAGAAACTATGAGCACTACTATTAAAGAAGAGTTTGCATATATGCTTCATAAATTTGCTATATTGGGAACTTTATATTATTCACTTATTCATTGTGATCTACATAGTGGAAATGTTTTCTTTTATATAAATGATGAAACTACTTTAATAAATGATGAAGTTCCAAAATATAGCATGGGTATTATTGATTTTGGTATATGTTGTTTTCCCAATAAAGAAAATCAAAATGCCTATTATATTTTTTTTAATTATATACATCATAAACAAGATTATAGCAATATAGAAAAGTTATTATATGCTATTATACAAGAAAAAGAAGTGTATGTTAGTTTTAATGCTATAAAAAAACAGCAATTTATTAATGAAACTATTAAATGCTTAGAATTAAATACTAAAGATGAAATAACTATCCAATTATTAATAGATTTAAGTAAGACATTTAATAACTATGATCTAAACTTTACGGAAGAATTTAATAAACTTATTTTGAGTATTCATGTTGCTAATCATTTTGGAAAAAAACTATCACAAAATTTAAAAGCTAGTCAAACAAGAGTACTAACAGATTTAAATAAATGCAATGAACTAATCAGCATTTAGTGCTTTTGGGGGGACTAGGGCACATAAAAAATGCTAAGTACCCTTATAATCTCTCTTATGTTAAATGTATTAATATTATATTTTAATAAAATAATATTAATCCCTAATCTATAAAAATAGAAATGTGTAAATTTGGTGAAAATAAATTTCGTAATTTTTTTGAGAAATGGACATTTATAAATGTCCTATTTTTGAATCTTTAAAGCTTTTATAAAAAAATGAAAATTTTACACATTTTTTAACATTTAAAAGCATAATGGGTTGAATACTATGAATTTAACAGCGAAAAACACCTTACCATAAATTTTTTTCCAAATTTTTCACAAAGTTTGGCCGAAATGTTGTTGTCATTTGTTGTCAAACTTTGTCCGCAAATATCCGAGATCTGATACTTTTTAATATTTTATGATGATAAATGGTAAGGTGTTTTAATAAATGTTGCTATATTTTTGACAAGGGCGTGAAATCTATTACCATTTATTTACATAAAATCTGTGAAAATCCGAGTATTTAATTAAAATATTTAAATACTATTTTCTATTTAAATATTATTAGTACTAATGCTTACAACAAAATCCGCAAAAATCCGCAAAGAATATGTTTGTATATGTTGTGATTATAATACGAGTGATAAAAAAGATTACAATAAACATATTAACACAGCAAAGCATAAAAATAATACAAATGTTGTCATGGTGTTGTCAAATATAGACGAAAAATCCGCAAATGTAAAAGCAAATGTAAAAGCAAATACAAATACAAACGAGACAGTAATTGTATGTAATTGTGGGAAAAAATATAAAAGCAGACAAGGGATATATGCTCATAAGAAAAAATGTCGTGTGCCAGAAAATGGGAAAATAATTGATAATACAAATGCTACAAACAATCAACTTACTTTAACAAATGATTTAATTATTAAATTACTCAATGACAATAAAGAAATGAGAGAAATTATAATTAAGCAACAAGATCAAATTAGTGAATTATTACCCAAAATAGGCAATAATTTTATAACAAACAACAATAATAATAATAAATTTAATATTCAAGTATTTTTGAACGAACGATGTAAAGATGCTATAAATATGAGTGATTTTATAAAGTCTATACAAGTAAGTTTACAACAATTAGATTATACCAAGCAAAATGGAATAGTAAATGGTCTAAGCAATGTAATAATTGAAAATATGAATAAACTAGGATTGTATCAACGCCCTATTCACTGTACAGATATAAAGC
>Ga0209107_10000256_pt1 | contig 32331 bp, 32 predicted proteins | sample LakErihyJuly2011_2_FD_187460 | JGI IMG/M metagenome (GOLD analysis project Ga0209107, IMG submission 187460) | Freshwater microbial communities from dead zone in Lake Erie, Canada - CCB hypolimnion July 2011 (SPAdes) (version 2) | ecosystem: Environmental > Aquatic > Freshwater > Lentic >...
AAATCAGTTTGCGAAAAATATTGTATTCTGCGTTTAAAAAGAATCTAGTGACTGAAATTAAAGTAGCACAATTCAGTGGTTATGTTTCTGAGCATTCAGGATATCATCATGGTGAAGCTAGTTTAAATGCTGCTATTGTCGGTATGTCACAAAATTTCGTAGGTTCAAATAATATCAACTTGTTAATGCCTAATGGTCAATTTGGTACACGATTACAAGGTGGTAAAGACAGCGCAAGCGAAAGATATATATTTACATGTCTTAATAAAATTACGCGGTCGCTCTTCCCACATGCAGATGATGCAATTTTGCAATATTTGAATGATGATGGTTTATTAGTAGAACCAATATTTTATGCACCTATTATTCCAATGGTTTTGGTAAACGGTTCCAAAGGAATTGGTACAGGTTTCAGTACTGATATTATGTGTTACAATCCTTTGGATATTATCCGTTATTTGAAATCAAAATTAGTGGTAACCAAAACCGCCGAAACCAGTGAAACCTTTGAGTTTGTTCCATATTACGAAGGGTTCAAAGGAACCATCCATAAAATTTCAGAAGGAAAGTTCTTAATAAAAGGTCGTTATGAAAAGGTCGGACCGGATAAAATCAAAGTTACAGAATTACCAGTTGGTTATTGGACAGAAGATTTCAAAGAATTATTAGAAAATCTTATTGAGCCAGGAGCAGATAAAGATGGTAAAAAAATCACGCCTGTAATAAAAGATTATGACGACATGAGTAGAGATACCAATGTTGACTTTAATATCACTTTTGCAAAAGGCAAATTAGATGAGCTTGAATCTACTAAAGCTGACCATGCATGCAATGGGGTAGAAAAATTGTTGAAACTGTTTACTACAAATTCAACTACTAATATGCACTTATTTGATGCAGAAGACAAACTAAAAAAATATGAGAAGGTTGAACATATTATTGATGATTATTATGAAACAAGGTTGAAACTTTATCAAACAAGAAAACAACACATGATTCAAGCTTTGGAAAAGGAACTTATGGTATTATCAAATAAATCAAAGTATATCACAGAAATATTGGAAAACACAATTGATTTGAGAAAAAAGAAAAGCGAAGAAGTTACTAAAATGTTAAATGATAAAAGTTACGATGCAGTGGATGGCGAATATAAATATTTGACACGAATGCCGATGGATAGTGTAACGGAAGAAAATGTTGACAAATTAAACAAAGAGCATGAAAACAAGAAATGTGAGTTAGAAAGTGTTAAAAATACTACGAAATATCAAATGTGGTTGAGTGAATTAGAGATACTGAAGGGCGAATATTTGGAATATAAAGAAAATCGTGAGCGTTTGATGAATGGTTTAAGTTTAGATGGACAAGGACAAAATAGTTCATCTAAAATTAAAAAGCAGTCTTTAAAAAAGGTTGCGTCAAAATAACTTTGCATCACTTTTTGAAAAGTGATAGTGGTAAGGTAAATTTTTTATTTTCGGGTTCTTCTGATTTTCTTAACAGTTTTTGTTTTCTTAGATTTCTTAGATTTCTTATTTCTTCTGGTTTTCTTAACAGTTTTTGTTTTCTTAGTTTTCATAGTTCTCATAGTTTTTCTTTTTTTATACCCACCGGTTTCTATTAGTCCTGCATCATTACCCAGCCTTGGCGCACGTATTAACCCAATTCTATAACTTATATAACCTATTGAAGCATACGTTAATCTTGTGCCGAAAGTAGTTAAATCACCAATCGCTGCAATATTTGACCCAATTTGAATATTTACAAGAGATAATTTAACTCCTGCATTATAAAGTGCTGCATTTCCAAGTACCTCGCCACTTTTAAGTATACATTGTTGATATGAATTTGGACTTACAAATGTTGTAAAAAAAGTACTTACACTATTTAATATTGAACTAGATTCTTGAGGTAAACAATTTGTTAAAATTTCACCAGAACTCGTCATAATTGTTTTTGATATGAAACTGCTTAAAAGAGATTGTATGTGGCCTTGTTGAGAGGTGAGAACCTGACCAGTCATACCAAATAGTACCTTGAAAAAATAAGCCAGAAAATTCAGGTTTTCCATTGGTACATTTTTTAAATTATCACGAAACGCCTGTTGAACATCACTACCAAAATGGTCACTTACTGGTATAACAGAAAGAATATTAATTAGTTTATACCATGCAATTATAATACAAATTAAACCCGTTACAAGCGCTAAAGATGCTAATAAATCACTATTGGTTAATCTCGTTCTTTTTGTATATGGAACAATTGGATCTATACCACCAGCTTGTTCACCGTTTTTAATTATAGAATAAATTCTTTTAACAATTTCAGAAAATCCTAATTTGTTAAATACTAATTGTTGCTTTCCATTTTGATTAAGTTTATTGACGGAATTTTCTATATCAATCGTTATATTATTTAATTCTGATTCCTCTTCCATATTCAACTTGACATTTGGTATTGATACATCATTATATTTTTCAGCTAATGTGTTGAAAAATAAATCAAGGTCATTATCACAAAATTTAAGTAATTCTCCGCTATTACTCATAATATATATTTTTATTATATTATACAAATATAAAAATCCACCTTTCCACCTTTCCACCTTTTGAAAAGGTGGAGCCAAACATAGCGAGTTTATTTTTAGAAATTTGTGATCCAAAAGGTTTACAGTTTGGCTCTACCTTTTTTAAAGGTAGAATTCTAAAAGGCGGAATGTTGGGTTTTCTCTCCAAACCAAGTTTTTAATTCTAAAGTGCGGTCTGTATTATTTGCCATAACAGGGTGAGCTATTGGTACAACAAGGGTACTTGCATCATCTATGTACTTTAAATAACCCTGGGCTTCTCCATATACTTGCTGAATGCAATAATTCAAGACAATTTTATTCAATTCTTCAATTTGTTGAGTTAGATTATTTGGTTGATTTGCAGAATATTGTAAATAGACACTTCGCATGATTATTTTTAATGGATCGCAATCTTGAGGACCGATCAAATATTGCCCGTTTGATTTATGGTAAACACCTGCTCTTATTCCATTTTGAATTAGTTGAATGTTTTGATGAGAGAAAAAAGCTTTTGATAAATATGTTTCATCCCATAAACCTTCTGTAGGATTCCTAAATGTCGCACATTGATTAGCAGGGATTTTATCAAACATTGCGAATAAATTAGAGGTATCAGGACTTTTTATATCAACTCTTCCATTATTAATTATATTCATCTATATTACTGAAATAGAAAAATATTTTATATTTATTTATTATAATAAAAACATGACTCCTTTTTATAAATTAATTTTAATCATAGCAGTTATTTTAATAATTAGTTTTGTAATTATTAATGTTATTTTAGTTAAATCAAGAAATAATAGTATAGGTCCATTTCAAAAAATTATTTTAATTGTAGCAGTTGTTATTTTAATTATCAATTTAATCGTTATTGCATTAGCTTTACAAAAATCAAAAAAATCCAATTGGCCTCCTATAGTTGCTAGTTGTCCTGATTATTGGTTAAGCGACGGTTCTGGAAATAATATTACTTGTACAAATATCAAAAATTTAGGCGTTTGTAAACCACAGTCTGGGAAAAAGCATCTCACTATGAATTTCAATAATGCGCCGTTTACTGGCGCAAACGGTAATTGTGCGAAATACACATGGGCAAATAATTGCAAGGTAGCCTGGGATGGTCTTACTTACGGTGTAAGCAATCCTTGTGTGTGAAGATATCTCACGGTTGACACAAACGAATTTCATTTTACAAATTTTACAAAAATGATATAATAATAATTTTACATATATTATTATATAATAATAACAATAACAATTATGATAATAGAATCAATAAATAGTCTTCCATGCGAATTAGTAATGATGATCAAATCTTATTTACCAAAAACTTCGCTTATTTTTTTGAATAAATATTACTATAAAAAATATCATTATTTTGTAAAAAATTTAATCAGTAAAAACAATTTTGAAAATTATTTGCGTCATATTATTAGGCGTGACAATGAATTTGTGTTTTCACAGATTTTACTTGATTTTCACAAAAATCTATCAAAGATTAAAAACTATGTATATAAAAACATAATGTACAAAAATTACTTTTATTTTTTAACTGATTATTGTATAAAAAATTCTTCTGTAAATTGCCGTAATGTATTGAATGAATTTTTAAAAGTACAAGGTTTGTGTCAAAATCGGCATAAAAAGAATACTTTTATACATATAAGATGGAAACATTAAATTTAAATAAAATATTGGAGAGAGAAAAAAAAGCAAATTTTGTTAAAGAAATTTTACAAAATTTTGAATTAAATAAAAATAACATGGCTTTTAAAAAAGGAATATATGTATACGGCGAACCTGGTAGTGGAAAAACATCATTTGTTACTAATATACTAAAAGAACTTAATTATGATATTATTAAATATGATGCAGGAGACATTAGAAATAAATCTGTTATAGATGAAATTACAAAACACAATATGTCTGACAAAAATATTATGAGTATTTTTAATAAAAAAATCAAAAAAATTGCAATTATTATGGATGAAATAGATGGTATGAATAATGGCGACAAAGGTGGTATTAATACATTAATAAAACTAATCAGGCCAAAAAAAACGAAAAAACAAAAATTAGAAGAGATCACAATGAACCCAATTGTTTGCATAGGAAACTACAAAGTAGATAAAAAAATAAAAGAGTTGATGAAGGTTTGCAATATAATTGAATTGAACACTCCTAATGACACACAAATGAAAACAATATTAAAAAATATTTTACCCAATATAAGCGAAGACGCGCAAAATAAAATAACTAATTATGTCCAATGTGATTTAAGAAAACTTACAAATATTTATAACATTTATATAAATAACCCATCAGTAATTACGTCAAATGTAATAGAAAATATATTTCAACTTAAATCATATAATGATGACACCAAAAAAATTACTTATAAGTTATTGAATAATTACTGTAGTATTGAAAGTCATAACAACATAATGAATGATACTGATAGAACTAGCGTTGGTTTATTGTGGCATGAAAATATTATTGATTCTATTGAAAAAATGGATAAAAAAGATTCTATTCCTTTATATTTGAAACAATTAGAAAATGTTTGTTTTGCTGACTACATTGACAGGATCACATTTCAAAAACAAATATGGCAATTCAACGAAATGAGTAGTTTAATAAAAACGTTCAGAAATAACAAAATATATCACGAGTATTTTAAAAATAATAAGAATAAAATAGATAATGCTAACAATAATGCTAACAATAATCCTAATTTTAAAAAACAAAAACAAAAAGAAATTATACCAAGCGACATACGATTTACAAAAGTATTAACTAAATACTCTACTGAATATAATAATTCCATTTTTATACAAAATTTGTGTCAACAGTTATCCATGGATAAAAAAGATTTATATGGGTTTTTTATATCAATCAAGAATATGTATGATGATAATCAAATATACAACTTATTTGAAAATTACGAAATTAATAAATTGGATATTAACAGAATTTACCGTTATTTGGATAAATATATGAAAGAAGATGCTGCAGATATAGTTGACAAAGAAAATGAAATAGATATTGAATACGATATGGATTGTGATGACGAGATGTAACGTGTAGGTAGTTCTAAATTGCATAATCATCATCATAAAAATCTTTCAATAAGTTGCCTGCTAATAAATTGAATTCACTAATCTTATTTTGACTTTGATATATATCTGTATATTTTTCAATCAGTTCTAATTTCTTGTAGATGTTTGTACTATTGTTTTCAAGTTCATCTATTATATTTTTATTCATTATGTTTCTTCTAATTTTGTTCAACATGATCCGAGTATCGCTCTTATTGACGGTGTTATAATATCGTTCATCATTTCCTGCCTTTGATTTTTTGAATCTGATGTAAACAGAATCAGAATCGCCTGATAAAAAATTTTTTAAATTATTTTGAACTACCAATAGAAAATATAGAATTTTTGTTGTAAACATAAATATATTATAAGATATATATTTATGTTATTAGTATAAAATATAATTTTATCATAATCGTAATCATTATGATTATCTTCGTAGTGACTCACTATTTTTTAGACATTAGATTTTTCTTCTTCTCTACCCATCTATCTTTTGTTTCTTGATCAATTTCATAGATTAAATGTTTTTCATATTGTTCAGGACTATCATAAAAAAGTACATTAGACCCATTTCTTGTTTTTAATTCGCCCGTTGCTAAAGCTATTTTGAAAAATAAGTCTTCTTCTTTTGAACCTACTTTGTATTTATAATAATTTCCGGTTTCAGCGTTTCTTATACTCATTCCACTGTCGCCTGAAGTATAACAGTCAATTCTAGTATTTTTAACTTTATTTGATAAAGTTGTTTTTCTTCTATAAATATAACCATAACCAGAGTCAATTGATTTTATATTATTTAATTCTTTTTTTTGATGATTGTTCATAACATCATTATCTTCATTTGGATGAAAACTGTCTTCATAATACATATTTGTATGTTACTGTATACTACTATATTGATAATTATTATATATTAGTATCTTTAAGTTTTATTTACCATTAATTTTTTTATTTCTAGATTCACACTCTTTTTTTTCTTTCTTCTATTTGTTGTGTAATTATTTTTTTGATTTTATCTTCCAAATATTTGACTTTGTCTTTTAATTGATTATTTTCCATTAATAATTCATTCATTAACATTGTCATTTCATTTATTTTATTTACACTTGAATTTGTGTGTTTGGTATCAGAGTTTGAAGCAGCGTATTTTTCATAAAATTGACGTAACTCTTCTTCTTGACGTAATTTATGTTCTTGAACCATTTGTTCCCGCCTTTCTTTCATTTCATTCATTTGTTTTGTTACGTCGGGTTTATATTCAGGTTTTCCGTATTCATATGTTTCAAGTAATTTATCAATGTCATTCATAAAGAATTGTATGATATCTTTTTCCTTGATAAAGTCTTCTACTTTTACACTAGATTGATTTACATATTGATTTGGCGCGTCATTTAACAATAACTTTTTATCAAATGAGTTATGATTATGTGAAAAAACCAAAATAGATTTCAATGATTCCAATTGAACAAAAGGAATCGTGTAATTTTTTAAAAATTGCTTCTCTTCTGCTAAACAAGCATCATTATCATATCCTGTTTGTTTTAATAACTCTTTCCTAAACGCGAAAGTGGCTGCAGTTGCATGATTTGGACCATAAGGCCCAAATTTATACATTTTACTAATATGTTTAAAATAAATATACATTGCGCTTGACCCTACACATAATGCGTTTGGGTTTTTCTGTAATGTATCAACTGCATGAGATATTCTTTCTGGAGGATAATAATCATCGTCGTCCATATAAAGAATAATGTCGCCACTGCATTTTTCATGTGCTAAATTACGTTTTCTACCTAATGTCATTTTAGTATCATATTTGAAATATTTTACTGCATATTTTTGATTCTTGTTTTGACACAAAGGTAAAAACAGGTCCTCTACTTTATCTGTTCCGTCATCTATAATGATCCATTCTATTTTTTCTTTTGGATAATTTTGATGGTCAAAACATTTTATTAGATAAGGAATGAATGGTCTCCTATTAAAAGTTGGTGTACAAACGCTTACTGTAGGATACACACGACGATTAGTTTTGCTCATTATTTATTATTATTATATTTATTACATAAATTGTTGTATTTATGTAATATTTTCGTGTTATTTATTTATCCATTTATTTTTTTATTCAATTTTTTCAATTCTCTTCCTATTCCTCCTCCTTTTTTTAGATCAAAAAAGTTTTCAATATTTTCAAAAAATGTTTTGGGTTTACTTGATATACCGTCGCATTTTTTATAGGCTTGCTCAAAACTAGTCAAAGGTGTCAAATTAGTTGCTTTTATAGATTCAAAAATATTAATTGGTATGAAGTTAAAATAAATTAATAGTACAGTTAACATGGAGAAAACACCTGATACTGCGCCTAGGTTGCTAAATGCGCTTATTATAATCATTGTAGTAAAAATAACAGTCATTGTCACCTTGTAATGTTTAAACATTTCTTGCATGATTGTAAAAATGCTGGCCTTTTTGTTGTCTATTTCACCTTTATATCCAAAACTCATTAGTAAACACATGTAAAAAATACCTATTGATAACATGGGAGTGAGTGTAAATAATAAAATCCAAAATAATATAAAAAAGACAAACACTAAAAATAAAGCAATACCATAGTTAACTGGTTCAAGTAAATTAACGTCGCTCCAAACAGGTTTAGAGTTTACATTAGTATTTGTATTTTCTTTAAACAACCATTTCATTCCAGCAAAATAATAGTAAATAAAAACAACAAAACCTACGATTGGGGCTAATCCAAAATAAATTAGTGATAAAATAGGTCCAAATAATAAAATTAATATTTCAGGTGCTCCATTTAATATATTAAAAAAACTGGTCAATGCATTATTACTATAATTAATTAAACCTTCTAAAATTGATATAATATAATTAATTAAAAAATGGGATTTTGGTTGCTCTTTATATTTGCGAAACATATCTAATATCACATTTTTTGAATTATATTTATCAAAAGGAAAACTCAATTTCACGGATTCTTGTGGGTCCGTGTTTGTAATAAAAATATTTGTTAAAACCTTTTGTATTTCAGGCGAAGTCTCTGTATATGGATAACATTCTAAACTTGTTGGTAAAATGTTAGATTGTGCTAATTTGCATTCATACAAAACAATGGAACCGATGATAAAATATCCTACAATCAATAAAACCGTTATTAAAACAGATACTAAAAATGAACCAATATTTTTTATGCTTTTATTTGCAGAACTTGACGAAGAATTATTTGTTTCTTTTTTTTTATCAAGTTCTAGAGTATCATTATTTGTATTTGTATTCGCCATCCTTTATTTTATACTTATAATTAAAATATAAAATAAATATATATAAATCATGAAATTAATAAAAAACAAATATGCAACAATTATTTTAGCGTTAATATCCATAATTCTTTTAATTGGGATTTTCAATTACATTAACTATTTAGTTAAAAACCGTTATTATGTTGAATGTTTTGACTCTAATATTGCACTTTATAAAGATACTGGTTCACCAACTACAACTCATACAGTAAATTTACCATTAACTACCAAATATAGTTGTAAAAATTTTTGCGCACCTGCTACAGCACGATGTGCTATTACTGGAGAGCAATGTATGGCTGACATTGATTGTCGCGGTTGCAATCCATATGGCCCCAATATGAAATCGCAATCAACTGCGAATGTCCCTGGTGAAAATGATGCCGGTAAATTAACGTGGGGAGTCACACCAACATATTCTACTTTAACTACTGACATTGGGACACAAGCTAAATTATTTACATCCAATAAAGACAAACTAGAGGCAGCTCCACAAGCCAGTTTTGGTGTAAATACATGGATAACTGCATTTAATGGTGGTCAACAATTATTTGATGAACGATACAAACCAGCGGGATTGAAGTTTATGCCTAATTATGAAAAAAGATATAGTGCTACTGGACAATTTATAGATGACGGACCTCTTGCATCCAATGCATATCTTAAGTAAATCAGAATTTTGTCAATATTTATCAATCGTCACTTGTTTCGCGATTTTTTTTATGATTTTTGTGTCTTTTTCATAATCATTGTCTCCTTTTCCCCCCATGGCTTCATAGACAATTTTATTGTATTGACTACTTTTCTTTGAATCATATTCTTCACAATCAGGATATTTCTCTCTAAAAGCCTTTAACATACAAATATTTTTATGAGCAATCATACGTATGGCTTTTCGCATTTTCTTATTATTCTCATCTTCTTTTTCCCATATATTTTCGTCTTTTACATACATAACTTCTCTCTTTTGATCGGCACAATGAACCGGGCGTTTATTTACATCTAGTGCTTTCAAATTTTTTATGATTATATTGGATATACCTTCAATATAACCGACTTTTCCTACATTTTCTAGATCAGAAACTTGCAATTTTACTGATTCAACAAAATCACTCATATTCATCGCATCTTTGCATGTTTCATTCAAAAAAACCTGTAAATTGAAAGTTTTGTTATTACTGTTTACATTATTCACATTATTGCTATTGACAATATTATTAGAGGTTCCATTTTTACATAATTCAATAACTGATTTTTGAATATCTGTGTTTGTTTTCACTAATTCACAGATTAAATTCGTTAAATTTGCAAAATCAGTTGATTGTAGCGAAGTGTTTGCGGTGTTTGCCTTGTTATTACAAGAACTCTCAATGTTGATTATTTCATTTTGAGATGATGATGACGAGGATGATGCAAAAATGTTGCATTTCTTTTGATGTTTCCATATCCCTGAAGAAGTTGCATATATCTTTCCACAACAACAAGAATGTGACGACAAATTTTCTATATCATCATTTTGTGAAATAAGTAAGTTTTTTGTAAGTTTTTTTAAGTTTTTTATTTCCATTTTATTTCCATTTTCATTGTTTATATGTTTATCAGTTGCTAAATGTCTTGACCAATCAATCTTCATATAGCATTTAAAGTCACAATATTCGCATTCAAATCTTGGTAAGTTTTTTTTAAGTTTTTTTATTTCCATTATTTCCATATATTTCCAATAGAAAAAAAATGTCTAAATACTTATACATTGAAATTTAAAAATCACAATCACAAAATGAAAATTATTTTTTTGGTAACCACATGCTAATTTTTCGTTTCAGTCACAAACATTGTTTTTCTCCAAGACTTTTTGGGGTTTTTGAAAAATGGACAAAAAAAATGTCCAAAATTGAAAACCCAAAATACTTTTGGATAACTTTTTTCGTTAAAATATAATAAATTCTCCGAAGGGCTTAAAGAAAATATACTACCTTAACCTTTTTCAATCCCGACTACCTTAGCTATTTTCTTGATGATTTTGGTGTCCTTTTCATAATCATTATCTCCTTTTCCTCCCATAGATTCATAGATAATTGTATTGTATTGACTATTTTTTTTGGAATCATATTCTTCGCAATCAGGATACTTCTCTCTGTATGCTTTGAACATACATATATTTTTATGAGCAATCTTTCGAATAGCTTTCCTTAATCTTTTATTTGCTTCATCTTCCTTTTCCCAAACATTGTCTTCTTTTACATAGATTACTTCTCTTTTTTGATCAGTACAATGAACAGGACGTTTTTCCACTTCTAGGGCCTGTAAATTTTTAATAATTATATTGGAAATTCCTTCAATATAGCCAACCTTTCCTACATTCTCTAAATCGGAGACCTGCAATTGTAGTGATTCTATAAAATCGCTAATATTCATAGCATCTTTGCATGTTTCATTCAAAAAAACCTGTAAATTGAATGTTTTGTTATTTGAATTGATGTTGTTATTGTTATTGACATTGTGAATAGTATTATTTGTTCCATTTTTTATTATTTGCATAAGTTCTTTGTTTTGATTTATCAACATAAGTATTAAATCTTTATCAGATAAATCATCTGTTTTAATTTGTGATAACTGACATTTTTTTTTGTGCCTATAATAACCACTATCATATTTATAAATATTACCACATTCACATATATATTGGGCGACTTTTGGCGACTTTTCACTATCATTCACTACCATTTTACTATCATTTTCACGTTTTTTGTGTTTATCAGTTGATAAATGTTTAGTGTAATCAGACAGTTTACACGTTGTATAATAACACACTTCACAATTAAAATTTTTACATTGTTTTGGCGACTTTTTACTATCATTTACTATCATTTTATTGCTAAAAGAAAATAATTTCTAGGCTTTTAATAAAAATAAAAATAAATTTTATCATAACAAAACAAAATTTATTTTTTCTGTGTTCACATCTTAAAATTCACTTATGGTAACAAACATTGTTTTTTCTCCAAGACTTTTTGGGGTTTTTGAAAAATGGACAAAAAAAATGTCCAAAATTGAAAATCCCAAAATACTTTTGGGAAAAAAAATAAAGTTAATATAATAAATTCCCCAAAAGGCTTAAAGCCTGTTTCTAATTAACAAGAACATTATCTTCATTTATGCTAATGGTTTTTATTATCTAAAATATTTGTATTTTCTTTTAAGAATTTTTTTTCTTCTTCTGATAATTGTGAATATGATAAATCAAATAGGGATAATGGGTTTTTTGGCAATTTATCTGGGCTTGTATCTTCATTAATATTTTTTTCAATATTGTCGTCGAACTTAAATATTATTACATTAAATTGATCGGGAGAAAATGCGTCATTATATAAGTCATCATCTACTAGTGCATCTTGTGCATCGTATAAATTATATTTACGTCCATTGTCAAATTTTTTATAAAAACGGTTAACAGTAACTGGCTTTCTCCATGGATCGTTTGCTACCATTATATCTTTTTCCCACATAATATCCATAATATAAGCGCCGGACGCAGGATGTTTTCGTTCCTTATTAATATTTATATTACCAATGAATAAAAAAACAGGACCACTATCATAAACGTTATGCATTACCAAATATTTTTTTCCTTCTTCGATTTCTTTGGGAGAATTTACTCGGTGTATCGTTATACCTAAATTTTCATCTAAAGAATTAATAAGTTTGTCATCCTTCCAATAACCTAATATTTTGTTACCATCTTTGTAAGTCATTATACCGCCACCGTTTTTTTTATGGTCATTAGAATCATATAATTTGCCTTCAAAAACATCACCATTTGCATAAGTCATTTTACCATAATCATCCTCGTCATTAATAATATTCCATTTACCTATATAAACATTGTCTACATAAATTTCTTCTACTCCACCGCCCCATTTTGTATTTTTTGTTTTTTTCTTTTTTATTATTGTAATGTTATTTAGTTTTCTATATTTTTTAGTTTTTTGTATCTTTCTTTTGCTTGTTGTAATATTTAGTTTTCTATATTTTTTACTTTTTTGTATCTTTTTTTTTCTTGTTGTAATGTTAGTTCTAAATTTTAGATTCATGTATATATTATATATTATATATAATATATATAAATAAATTATTTACACTTATATTGTATTACTTATATTTTATGATAAAATTTTCATGTAAAACGCCCGTTATACACATAAAAAATAACTAGTTATTATATAATATGTCCCTTATTGAACAAATTGGAATAGAAAATGTATTTAATTCTATTTTAGTAAATGAAAATGTAAGACCTGCTATGCTTGTTCAACCTGCAAATTACAATGAAGCAACCGGGAAAGACTCAAAAACAAAATCCATTATTGAAGCAATTAAAAAACAGTTTCCAACTTTATTATTTAGCGAAGATTACAAAACTTATCAAGGTGTAATTATTTCTAAAACTGATTACAACGGTCAAGAAATTTCATTAGAACGAATGGGTGAAATATTAGGATATCCTTGTTACCAAGATTTTAACGCGATTGATCCCACACACATTTCTTATTCTATAGACATTTACGTTAAACAAAAAAATACGAATGAAATCACATACTTATTTTCAAATGTATGTAAAGACGAAACAAATATAGACAAATTCAAAAGTTTTGCAGACAAAGCTAAAATAGCGTTAAATAAAAAAGAATACAAGGACATATTAAATGGTATTGAAATTGATAAGGTTGGTGTAGAAATAGAAAAAATTATACCTACTCAAGCAATTATAAATAAATTAATAAATAATATACAATTGCAACAAGATGAACTAAATAAAATCCAAAACATTTTATTCAATTTTGGGTTTAGTATGGAATTGCAACTTTATTTTTTAGAAAATTTTCAATATACTAATCCAATTCACAAAGGAATTTTATTAAGTTTGTTAGTGAATGAAGTAAATGATACTTTATCCCCATTTACACCATTACAAAATTATCCTGAACAAAAGAAACATGTATACAAAATTATTGAAGCCTGGGAAAAGGAGTTAATTGATATTTTAGAGAGAACAAAACAAAACCAACCTTTACATCAAAATGGAAATGGAAACAGAGGGAAAATGAAATCAAAAACAAAGCGCAGAAGAAAATTATCTTCAAAGACAAAAAGACGTTCGTCAAAGGTGGAAAGGTAAAACCAAAAGCAGCCAATTTTGCGCAACTTTTCCCAAAAGTTGCTAGGTAGCATACATCAAACCAGCGTTTCCACCAACAAACACTACCATATTAATTCGTTCTTCCATAACATAAAGATTGTAATTGTATTCATAAATTCTCCATGTAGGTTTATTAATACCAACAATGTCACCTGATTCTGGGTCGCAAATAGTTAATACTTGAGCCAATGGATCCAACGCTGGAATAACAGTTGTGAAATCCAATTGTACTTGATTAAAACGATTCATATTAATAGCACCAGACGGTTGAAGATCCAAAGGAGACGTGTTCAAACAGAAATTGTAACAATATAACCCCTCTGGTGCCGCACCAGCAGTTCTAGTATATTTTTCTATATAATTGAACACGCCAACATCCAGTATATTTTCTCTATATTGCCCATCTAGTAAAATACCCATACCAATTAATATTTCTTTAATATTTTGAGGAGTAAATGTCCCTGAAGTCATATAGCCAGTTAAAAGTCCGTCAGGGTTAATTCCAGGCCCAATAGTTTGACCAGTATTTAACACAAAATTTCCAGAACGGGGTGCAGGTGTCACGTCCGACGGTAAATAATTATATGGCCAGTTTGTATAATTGGTCCATTCATTTCGTAGATTAGCATCACTTCTTTGAAAGTAAAACATCCAGCTTGATATTAGACCAAGCGAATCTAGATCCACTTTGTTGGGTCCAGTTACATTATAAAATACCTTTTCATTTACTTGTTTGAATAAATATTTTTGCTCGTTTTTAGCAAATATACGTGATTCGTCGTTTGAGAGAAAACAATAAGTTGACATTAAATGTAAATTTGGAAACCACACACTACGTTGGTCTAAATAAGAGTTAATTCCCAAATTTATATCGGGTGGAGTTTGTAAAAATCTATACATTTGATTTTGATATTGATTAAAATTAGGCGCCACGTATGGGTAATTGTTAACAGAATCAAAGACATCTCTGATTTTGAACAATTCTCCTATGGGTCTGATTGTTACATAAATTTGCAATTCATTATATTGTAATGAAACCAAAGGAAACGCCATCTGCGTTTTTAATGTGAACCACGAATTCAATGGAATATACAATTGCCTTCCTCTTATAGAGGGTTCCGCGCCAGCAATGTTATCAGTATAATAAGAATTTGGATATGCGTTAACACGACTATTCGCGTTTGCGGGGTCAACTAAATCAGGGACTTGTCCAATCATTTCATAAAATAATTTCAATTTTTGACCAGTAAAATCCCTTCGCGCCATATTTAAAATGTAAGAGCCCGAATATTCCTGTAGTTTTTGATTACCGCAATTAATTGTTATTTTTTCAATCATCGTGGCTCCAATGTAATCTATCCATTTAAACTCATATGGCGCCCAATCGGTATATGAAACTTTTCCATCTTTATCAACATATTCTTGAGGAGGTAAAATTGGACTCCATATTGATGGTAAATCCAAGACAATATAAGTATCCATTAATAAATCGGCATATCTCGGAACTTTAAATTGAAATGTAGATGATTCCGCCAAACGCAAAGTTGTGGTGCCTTCAAAATCTATTCTGAATTTTTGCATACCAAAATTGGTATACTTTAAATACGCTGCTTTCCAAAAAGTTTTTGAAGGATTACCATTTAATATTACATTTTGTTGTCCACTTGATACTAAATTTAATAATCCACCAGCCATTTTATAATAATATTAGTAATTAATATAATTATATTATATTATTATTTAATTCTAAATAGGTAAATAATATTATTATATTATATTAAGTATGGTAAATCAAAATTTAAACTTGAACATGAAATCAATATATAATATGAATGAAGATTTTGTTTCTTATTTTATTTTAGCACTTATATTAATTATTGTAATTACTTATGTATCTTATATGATTTATTTGACAAGTCTTGAATCCAAAGAATGTAATTATTTAAACATGTTATATCCGTCAATAAATGGAAATATTAAACCTGTATCAAAGATTCAGAGTGATTGTAGTGGTAATTTATACGATTATTACATTAAAACCGCTTTTAATGCTTGTAGTGGAGGAAGTTATCAAAATGATTATGTTGATGTTTGTATTTTGAAAAGTATTCTCAAAGAAGGCGTTCGTTGTTTAGATTTTGAAATATACAATGTTGATAATAATCCAGTTGTATCTAGTAGCAGTTCTAATTCTAAAAATTATTATGTGAAAGAGACATTTAATAGTGTTAAATTTAGTGAAGTAATGAAAACAATAAGCAATTACGCTTTTTCAGGTGGGACTGTACCAAATCCATCAGATCCTTTAATTATTCATTTAAGAATTAAAAGTAATGAGCAAGCCGTCTACAGTAATTTAGCAAAGATATTTAAATCATATGATAATATCATGTTGGGTAAAAATTATAGTTATGAAAATCATGGAAAAAATATTGGCGCACAACCTTTAACATCCTTTATGAATAAAATTATTTTGATAGTAGATAAATCAAATAATTCTTATTTGGAAAATAAGGAATTTATGGAGTATGTGAATATGACTAGCAATTCAGTGTTTATGCGCGCATTATCGTATTATGACGTAAAAAACACTCCCGATATTAATGAATTAGAACAGTTTAATCAAAGGTGCATGACAATTGTTTATCCAGACGTTGGCGTAAATCCAAGCAATCCAAGCGGCATGTTATGTAGAGCCGCAGGATGTCAAATGGTTGCTATGCGTTATCAGTACGTAGACAATTTTTTGAAAGAAAACGCTAGTTTTTTTGATGATGGTGGTTATGCTTTTGTATTGAAGCCTGAAAATCTGCGTTATAAGCAAGTTACTATTCCAACGCCAACACCACAAAATCCAGCATATTCTTATAAAACAAGAAATGCTAGTAGCCAATATTATAATTTTAACTACTAATTCCACCTTTTCCACCTTTAGAAAAGGTGGAGCCAAAACAACTTTTAGAAAAAGTTGCGCAAAATCCTTAGATTTTTGGTTTTACCTTTTTACTTGCAATAAATATGACAGTAATTTGTTAATTAACACGAATATAATTTAAAAATTAATTGCATAATAAAAATAATGAAGTACCCATATATTTTGTTTTTTAGACGCGACGAGTATTCGTATATTGATGAATTTTTAGACACAAATAAAGATAAATTGTTATGTTCGGTTTTTATTGTGAATAAAAAAGAAGAATTAAACAAGTTATATGATTCAAATTATCATTTATTGGTGACTTTTGGTGAAAACGATAGTATTTATTACAAAGATGTAAATGATATTATTGCTGATAGAATGAGAAAAAGATGGTTGCATTTTAAAACGTTGGATGAGAACAACCTAAATGAGTTTAATAATTCCGTCAATTATTGCTACTTACATTCATGTGTTATTGCAAATGATATTGATAAGCGTCCTGTTTTCTCATTGTTTACAACGTGTTATAATTCTTATAACAAAATAATACGAGCTTACGATAGCATTACAACTCAAACCTTGAGAGACTGGGAATGGGTAATATTAGATGATTCACCGGACGATGCACATTTTGTATTTCTAAAAGAAACTTTTAAACATGATAAAAGAGTTCGGTTGTACAAACGAAGCGAGAATAACGGTAATATAGGAAATGTGAAAAATGAAGCGATTTCATTATGTCGCGGTAAATATTTATTGGAAATGGACCATGACGATGAAATTTTGCATTACGTTTTATCTGATGCTGCACACGTTTTTGATAGTGATAATGAAGTCGGTTTTGTTTATATGGATTTTATAAACATCTATGAGGATGGATCAAATTTTAGGTATGGTGATTTTTATGCGCTCGGATATTCAGGTTATTATAGACAAAAAATAAGAAATAAATGGGTATTTGTCTCAATGACACCTAATATTAATAATATTTCATTAAATCATATTGTAGGTGTGCCTAACCATCCAAGAATATGGAGGAGAAAAACTTTGATGGACATGGGAAATTTTTGCGAATATTTACCGATTTTGGATGATTATGAAGTATTGATTAGAACTGCGGTAAATACAAAAATTGCACGAATTCATAAATTAGGATATATTCAGTATATGAATAACAACAATAATAATTTTTCATTAATACGAAACTCGGAAATCAATAGAATTATATGGAATTTAAATAGTCAATGTTATCAACATTACAAAATAGATGAATACATGAAATCACATGATGCATATGAAGATGAAAATTATAGACATAACAACAGCCAAATATGGAAGCGAAAAAATTTTGAACATAAATATTGTAATAGTGTTATAAATTTGAATTATAAAAAACAATATTGTATATTAGGGTTGGATACTTTTTACAATAAGTTAGAGCAAATCAATTTTTTATATCAGGATAAAAACAACGATTTTATTTTATTAGATAATAAAGAAGATAGTGAGAAATTATGCAACATATTGGATGAACATAATTTTTCCGAAATGAAATGTTATAGTATGACAGACTGCAGCGAAGATGAATTGATTCAATATTTCAAGCTATTGTATAAAAGTTGTGATGACTATGCAATATTATTTGATAAAACAAAAAATTCAGTGGAAACAGAAACATTACCGGAAAAGTTACCAGAAAAGTTACCGGAAAAGCTACCGGAAAATTCAACAAAAGTTCAGGTGAATACGGGTAGTTGGAATGTAATCCACCACATGTCTTAAATAATCATTTATTTGCAAACAATATAAAGTTATATAGTTTTAGAAAAATAAAGTCGCCAAATGAAAGCATTTAATTTTTTGAATCAAAATAATAATTTAATAAATTATTATTTTTTTGATAAAAATTTTACAAATGAAGAAATAGAAAAAATAATAGAAATAACTAGAAAATATCAGGTAGTTGATGGAAAAGTGAATGCAATCGTAGATTATGATTATAGAAACTCTAAAGTAAGTTGGCTTCCCTTAAATGAAGAAACCAATTTTATTTATGAAAAATTAGTAAATTTATTAAAAATTGCAAACAAAGAGATGTGGAATTTTACTATTACAGATATAGTAGACAGTTTACAATTTGCAGAATACAATGATATTTCAGAGAATGGGAAAAATGGTTTTTTTGATTGGCATATAGACATTGGTAGTAATAATAATATGAGTACAAGAAAAATAAGTGTCATTGTTCAATTAACTGAACCAACAGAATACGAAGGCGGTGATTTAGAATTTATGATGGGACGTTCTACAACTAAAGCGCCAAAAGAAAAAGGCACCGTTATTTTTTTTCCATCGTATATACTTCACAAAGTAAACAATGTAACAAAAGGAACCAGAAAATCATTGGTTTTGTGGTTTCATGGACCACCGTTTGTATAAAATCTACCTTTTTCCACCTTTTTCCACCTTTAGAAAAGGTGGAGCCAAACTGCAAACCTTAGAAAAATGAAAATTTATTTTTCCTAGATTTTTTGGATTTACTTTTATTTTTCGGGTTGGCTTGGTGTTTGCGCGTTTTGCTTTTGACTGGTTTTTTTTCTTTATTTTTATCATTATTTACAAGCTCTTTAGCTTTTCCTTTTAAAGTCTCAGGTTTGTAATTTAAAAACCATTCTTCATAATCTCGCGTCCCTTTTTTGGCCTGGAGTTCTTTGAATTTCTTTGCCTTTTGGGCGCGCATTTCTTCAATAGACTCTTGATGACCGTAGCAAATAATACTAAACCTCTTCAGCAGCCCTTTTTGTTGTAATCTATTTTTTTGTTGTACATCAAAAAGAAATTTTGACATACATAAAATTCTCTCCGAGAATTCATTGTAATAATCACGGTTTGTATACAAAAATGACAAATAAAAACTCAACATAGTGTCTATTGTGGCTATTTTAACTTTCTGCCCATGAATTTTAAGAATATTATAACTATGACATGCAATTGGTTTATAAATAAACGCAACAGTATCGTTTTCTATTCGGACTTCATAATGTTCTGGAATAATTTCACCAATTGGTTTGTGATTAAGTATTTTTGCTTTATTAATGCCGACGTCTTTCAATCTTTCTACGACTATTTCAGCGGTTGTCTTTGGATCATGTGATATTACATCAAAATCAGCAACCTTTTCTAATTTTTTTTGTAAATTTTTCGGCATATATTGCGAATAGAGAGAAATAGCATAACCGCCAAAGAAAACAACTCCTTGGTTTACTAATGTATTTTTCACATTTTCGTAAATTTCATCTTCATTAGTTTTATCCTCCATTTCTCTCTGAAAATCTATATCATTGCAGTTAATGGATGTGAGTGGATAATTTTTATTTAATAATGCTAAACGTTTTAAAACCTTTTCCCATCTGGATATGTCTCCTGCAGGTCTAGAAAGTTCTAAATACATGGACATTCTCAAAAAATTAGGAGGTGCGTACAGTATTCCAGATACCCTAACAGACTCTTTTTTAATTGCAGTGTATATTTCTTTTGGAATCTGTGTTAAATCGGCAACAGGTATAAAATTGACAAACACTTTGTATGTGCCGTGATGTTGTCCAGATTTTGCTTCAACGTCAGTATACCCGTTTTTATAATACAAATCGGCTAATTCTTTTGCATCACTTAGAGCATCAGGTGTGAAAAAATCATAATCTGGTATTTCAACATCTTTATTGTAAAACTGGTCTTCTAAAGGTAATATATTGTTGATTGCGGTGCCTCCATAACAAATTAAGTTTTTGACTTTGATAAAATCTTCTACAATGACAATCATTTTTTTGATTTCTTCAGAATTAACAACACGCTTGGCTAGTTTTTCTTCCGCGTTATCAACAGCCATACGCAATATTGCTAATTCACAATCCTGGAAAGATAAACCCTTGCATACATTTTTGGCGGGAGGTTCATGATGTTTTGTAGATTTACTTCTTTTTTCTTTGTTTTTCATATTTTTAGTTTATTGTATCTATCTTATAATACGTAGATAAAATAAATCCACCTTTAGAAAAGGTGGAGCCAAATCGCTAAATTTTTGGTTTTACCTTTTTACAAAAAGGTAAAGTGGAGCCAAACTGATTTATCCTTTTGGGTTTACTTTTTCCATTTTCCTAAAAGGAAAACAATTTTGCGCAACTTTTCCTAAAAGTTGCTGTGGATAACAAGTCCCAAAATCTCACTCCCCATTTTAGCCATTAACTTACAAAATAACCCTTGTTTAAATTTGTTGGGTAAACTTACACTAATCGCATTCAAAAAATATATTTTATAAATAATAATTTTTTCTATCAAGTATCGTATATTCATTAAAAAATAATTATACAATGTCCAATCATTGACATAACTACACATTTGGGTTTGCGAACCACCTTTAATGAAAAAATTATGTATATCTAACATTCCAGAGAGAATTCTATGAAAATTCGTTTTCTCGTTTTTAACGTTTAGTATGTGACCAATTTTATCAAACCCAAGTAAGTCCATAAAGATTACCTTTCTCTCCCGACCGATTTTTGTTTTGTTGGTTTTGCAATTGAAAATATACGGATTCAGTCCATCCATGTATTTATTTTGATAAACCAAATTCCCATCAATAACAAAAGGAATATAACATGATTTGATAATAGAATCAAAAATTTCATCCACATCTCGGTACGTTTTTTTGACAATTTTTTTCCCATTTTTTACATTATTGAAAGCAATATAAAGCCTTTTAAATACTTTCTCACAAATATTGTTTGGGATACGGTGAACCAATTTTTGTTTCAAATTTTTAATCAAACTAAAGTTGTTTTGGTGTTTGAAATCATGCAACAACGATTCATACAAAGACGGCAACTCATCTAAAGCATCAATAAAATAGAGAAACCCTACTATTGAACCAATACTGCAACCGGATATTCGTTCCACTTTTATATATCGCATTGCTTCCATTTCTTTTATAAAATACAATGCACCTACTAGGTAACTACCGTTAAACAAACCACCGTCTAATATTAAATCTACCTTCATAGGTGTTTTATTTTCTTTGTTTTGTTTGATTTCAACTGGTAAATTTTCTATTAATTTATTGATATAACTGTTAATCATTGAATGATTATAATTATTGATTATATTTTTTATTGTTTTAATACGAAATAAATAGTTGTTGTAATAAAACAAACATAAATAAAATGTTAGTATATGTATATATTTATATTATTTTATACATATACTCTTATAATGACAACTCTTGTATCTGGATTTTTAACCAATGTAAACCAAAAAAACGATTGTAATATAGAACAATTTTATGAATTGGGAATTTTATTATTAAAAGCAAAAATACCAAAAATAATATTTGTAGATGAAGGAATGTATGAAAAAATTAAAGAATATGATGACGATTGTACGAAAATTATTTTAGTTGATAAAACTGATTACGAATTGTATCAATATATGAATAGTGACGTATTAACTAATTTTCATTTACATACAAATAATACAGGAAAAGATACAATTGAATTTATATTTACCATGTGTAATAAAACAGAGTGGATTAAACAAGCCATTGAATTGAATCATTTTAATACCGAACAATTTGTATGGGTTGATTTTGGAATTAGACATGTTTTTAATTGCGACGATGACAGTTACATAAGTATCGTGGAATCACTGAATGATAAAACATATGAAAATGTTAGAATAGCTAGTATATGGAATTTACAAAATGTATACAATCTGAATATTTGGAAAGATATTATATGGCATTTTGCAGGAGGTGTATTTGGTGGAAACAAAGATAAATTGTTGGTTTTTGCTGATTTAATGAAAGAAAAATGTTTACAAATTATTTCTCAAGAAAAAACAATTATGTGGGAGGTAAACGTTTGGTATTTAATTTATTTAGAAAATAAAGAATTGTTTGACGCCTATTTTTGTGATCATAATTATACAATTATTGCAAATTATTAAAATTTCCCAAAATGTGTGTTTACTTTATTCAACAAGTAATAAAATATTCCAAATAATGAACTCATAAAAATATATCCATTGATATTTAAATTACCGTCTTTTGAAAAAAGCACCGGAAAATAGGAAAACAAGAATTTTCTGAAAAAAGGTAGTTGAAATAAAAAATAAAGTACTGCTAATAATATGGGTACTTGAATTTCGTTGTACATGTCATCCAATGAATTGGAACGACCCAGATTTAAATTATACTCATTCATAATATCACCCGCTTGTTGATAATTACTAATATAATCAACATTACCTTGTTGTTGACTTTGCGGCACTGGTGGTATAAAATTTGGCTGAATACTCATATCGTGAGTTAAATTACTAGTTGTCATTGGAATGTCTCTAGATGGTAATTGTGTTGCACCTGTTGCACTAGCTTGTTGAAGACCATTTACAATTTGGTTTATTGTAGTTTGGTCTAAATTAATAGAATTTGAATTGGTGTTGGCGTTAGAATTCATATTTTGCATATTTGATTGTGGCATTTGTTCACTAGCGTTTAGGTTTATATTATTCATATTATTCACACTACCGCCATTTGCTGGGTCGGTTGGTAAATCCATAATATTTGTAGTTGTGTTTGATGAATCGCTCATATTACTTTTATTGTCACTATAATTATTATAAAGAATGATTGATTATAATAATTACGCAAATCGCATAACATACCTAAAAAGGAACGATTCTTTTGCTTTTATCGCAAGTTGTAGATTTTGTTGTATATTTATAACATTTATTGTCATGTTTATATATTTTATCCTTAATTTCTTCTAAAGGGGGTGCGTGAAATATCAAACAGTCTTTGTCTTTACATATTGCTCTAAATAAAGAGGCCAATCCAAACCCCAATAAGATGGACATAATTAATTTACCGTTTTCAGTATGAATAAATCTACCTAGATGTAAGTTCATTTATTAATTGATATAATTATATATAAATAATTATATTAAATTTGAAGAGGAATTTTGCTTAATATTGAATTGTCTTTTGGACATTCAATTTCATTTGCTTCATAACGAAAACAGTTGTCGGCTTTATCCTTGAATATAATTTTATCAATATTTTCAGGGCTAGGATAAATATATATTGTTTTCATCTCCGGTCCGTAAACGTATACGAAAAATAAACCTATTGCAAAGCTTATTATAAATATACGGAATGAAATGTATTCAAATAACATATTTTATTTTGCGTTTGTTGTGTTATATACTATAAATATATTTTCAAATTAGTATTTTGTATTTTTTTGTATTTTGTATTTTCTAAAATTTAGGTTTTCGTTATATGTTACACATATTTATTGAATCCCACTTCCTGTTTGATTAAATTATTCAAAGCATCCACTAACATTGTGTAATCTTTTACACCATTTTTCTCATTATATAATGTTAAAAGCGTATTTTGGTATGATTTGTCCTGCTTGTTAAAAATATCATTGTAAATTTCATTTCCAAAATCATACTTATCATCTTCTAAAACTTCTGGAGGAAAAATAAGATTACTTGGTGTTGCAAAGTCCAAAGGTTTGTTTTCCTTTTTATATTTAACGTATTTATTCATGGTTTCTAATAACCATTCTTTATTACCCTCTTTTAACAAAATTTGTTTATACTTAGGTGACAATTTATTCCATATAGCTTGATATTCAGGATTTTCCCATGTAATTGTTCCGTCGTCATTGTAAGTAGGTCGCACTGTTATACCAAGATCGTCGCCATTTTCTTTATCCAGCGGACTAGTTTCAACAATAAGTTGTTTTTTAATACCGGTTTTTCTTATAGTCTTTTGTTTTTCACCCACGTTACCTACATAAATTTCGCCATAGTTAAAATTTACTACAGAAGGAGGTATATAACTATCTTCTAAATCCGCAATACCGTTCTTTCTTTGTATTAAGCGATATACACCTTCATATTCATCAAACTCAACCAAATTAACCTTGTATTTCAGAGAAGACAATTCTTTCAATTTGGATTCCATTTGATTTACATAAATGTCAATAGAATCCCTGACAAATTGGACATTTCCTGTGGAATCAAACTTTTTAATTGACATCTTTATTTCATTTACTAAAATGTAGACTTCTTCTTTCAATTTTGCAATACTTTCATTTGTTGTTTTATTATCCACAACATCAAACATGTGTTCATAATTAATATTCAACAAAAAACTGGTGTCATTAATAGCTTCTTTAATTTTATCAAAATTCTCAACAGCTGTTTCTGTTTTAGTATAACCAAAAAGCAGTTTGTTTTTATATTCAATAATTTCATTTTTATAATTTTCAATGTCTTTTTCCAATTCTTTAATATGATCCATCATGTTATACGTAACTCCAGCGTTAATATTAATATTCAAAGTACAAGGTTCACTTAAACTACCACATATTGCTTTTAATTCTCTAAAATCATCATTTGGTTCTCCACTGTGTTTTATGGAAAAAATGGTTCCTACAGGCCGTTTGCAATTGATACATTTTGGTTTCAATTGTTTGTATTCATTTCGCTTTTCTTTCCAACTCATTTGCTTGTTTTTGATTATTTTCTGTTTATCTTTATTGTAATCACTTTCATATTTGTTTTTCAATTTGTAATATTCATTAAATGCATCGGTTGCAGACATAGTGGTTGTAGACATATATTCTATATTTGTATCTAGTTATATACATATAGAATATATTTAATAAATAAGTTTTTTACTGAAAGTTTCAAATTCACTTTCCCAATTTGGTAATCCAGTGATTAACTCTTGATGTGCCTGTTTTTTAGCAAGCTGAAATTTTTGTACTTTGGATAAAATATACTGCTGTTTCTCTCTATCCTTTCTTTGTTTTTCCATAGGCGACAGTTTCCCCTTATATTTATAAATTAATATGCATCCTAAAATTGTTAAAAATAATAAAAATAATCCTATATTAAAAATCCAATTGTGAAATCTTTCTTTAAATATATGACATTGTTTTAGAGTTTCATTCAAAAAATATTTAACTCCGCTTTCTACTAATCTAGGAGGACGTATTTCTACATAGTCCATTATCATAATAATTACATTTATAATTATAAATTAAATTATACACAATATATAAAATATAATTATACAATAATGGCGAACAGTTATTTGAATATTATTACTTTTTTATTAACAACGCTTGTTTATTATTTGGCTTTGAAACCTAGTTTAAAATACAGTGACATGACAAATGCCGATAATTATAATAATTATTTAAGCAGTAATAAACTGTATTTAGCGGTTTATTTTTTTGCAATTTTAGTAATACAATTTATTGTAAATGCTTATGTAATAACTCAAACTTGTGGAGGAAATATTACTCAAAATATGTCCGCATCAGGAACGTTCACTTTTATTCCATGGTCATTAATTTTCGGGGCCGTTATTGTAGTTCTTATGGTTTATCCTGGATTTAAATCCGCATTTTCAGATGTAGTTGGTTATTATTATGTTGCTGGTTCAGCAAATAAATTATTAACAGAATTGTTAGTTAACAAAGATATTCAAAATAATATAGACGCTGATGGTGCTAGTACAGCTCAACAAAAAGCAGATATGCAACAAGCGGCTGATATGATTATTAAAATATGCGGAAATACATCTATATTGATAAATCAAATGGTACCAACCAATTTTGTAGAATACTGGAATATTTTGCGGCCTTTAATGAAATCACAATATCAAACTGATGGAGCAGAAGCAGATGCAAAACGAAACGAACTTTTTGAATTGATAGTTACACGTGATAATATTGGCGAAGCAATGTGGTATATATACAGTGGAATATTGATTACGTCTATTGTTCAATTAAAAATTGCTACTCGCGGTTGTATTACAGACCCTGCACAAATGGCTAAAAATTATCAGAATTATTTAACAGAACAAAAAGCCGCACAAAAACAGGAAAAACAAGCTACTAGTACTGTGTATACGTTGACAAATTAGACCGAAACGAAAATGAGACGACAAATCACGACAAAACATATAAAAAATGATTTAAAAAATAGGCATTATATTATATAACAAGTAACTAAAATGACTGGTAAATATCGTAGATATGACTTGATTGGCGCAATTAATTTTTGGTGTAGTAAGAATGGTGGCTCATACTTTACATACATAGAAAAAAAAACTAAAGCAGAATTAGAAGCAATCGTCGCACAATACAATATAAATGTAGACGAAATGTTATTTGAAGAAGCCAAACAGGAAGAGGAAGCGGCAAATGTCATACCAAAAATGCAAGCAATAATTAAAAAAAACATAGACTTTTTACTAGATAAAATAGAAATGTTGGAATCACTTTTGAATGACGAACAAAAAGAAAAATACTTGGAATTTTGTAATTCACAAGAAAACCCGAATCAATTATAATGTAATGTAACGTAATAAATTACACCATATGGTTGAATATTTTTATCAATTCAAATTTATCATCTTCGTCTATTTTTTGAATATACAATAAATCTATTTTACTTAGCTTAATTTTATTTATAATTTTGCTCTTAATTTCAGTTAGGTGATCTAGTTGAGAATTATTTTCAGGAGTAAAAATAATGTCAAAGTCAAATTTAAAATCTAAACTATGTTCTAATTCATCATCATCACTTTCAAATTCATTATCTCTATATGCAATAAATTCACTTAATTCATCGTCGCAGTCATCGTGTTCATGATTGTATTCTGAAACAACGTCAACGTCATTATCATGTCCATTTTTATGGGTAATTTTTATACAATCTAGATTTTCGTTTGTAATACTACCATTAGTACCGTTACTATCAAGACTAATAATATTTTCCATCATAATTATTTATTATAATACAAAGTATATTTTTTTATATTATAATACAAATAAAATCAAAAATTAAAACAATCTGGGGCTCGCCAAGTAAAACATCACTATTAAATAACTTACAATTCCTAAAATAAGCGATAATAGCCAAATAGGCAAAATAGTTTTATTCTTGTATCCAATACCAAACTCCCTAACACTTCCATCTTTATTATATAAAAATGCCGGTTTTATCATGACAATTAATCCAAACATGAATACAAATAAAATAATGGATATTAATGTAATGTGTTCTCTTATATAATTTTTATTTATTAACATTGTTGGTTTCTTATTTAATATAAATTATTATTATATTAAATTATTATATATTTTTTTATATTAAAAATAAAAAAATAATACCTATCATAAAATGGAAGATTTTTTTGTTTTGTATAAAAAAGTAAAGGCTAATCCCGGTTTTATAAATGTAATAGGTGAACAATTTGTCAATAAAGGGGTTGAAATTTATAATAATAAAACTATTGATTTATCTATAAAAGAAAGTGTTTTATCTAAACTTATTGAAATTTATCCAAATGAACCAGCTTTTTACTATTTTATGGGGTTTTGTTTTAAAGATATAGAACCAAATAAAGCAATATCATTTTTAGAAAAATCGTATGAACTGAATCCACGTAATATTGAAAATTTAATTGATTATTGTAATTTGTTACATAATCTTGGAAATTCAAAAAAAGTCATTCAAATGGATAAAACTTTACCATTTGGTGATTATTTAAAAGATTATCGCCTGTTAAATGTATTTGTAAATTGTAAATATAGAGAAAATTACTATAAAGACCTATTAAACCAACTTTTATATATTATAAAAGTGCAAAACACTCTTCCACAACTTACCACAATTGATAAAGAATGTATAACTGCAGCTTATATGAATGCAGGGCACATTTCTTCCAATTTGGGAGATCATGAATCTTCTATGGTATACACTGAAAAAGCGTTTGAACTGGCTAATCACTATAATTTAACTAGTAAAACAAAATTTGGATGTTTTCAAAATTTAATATCACTTGAAAACTATAAATATCATGTTCAATTGAATCACTTTAATAATACGTTGTTAATAAATAATTTATATCCAAATACTAAAAAATATAATTTTAATATTAGTAGCAATAAAAATAATCATAAAAAAATTCGCATAGGATATGTTTCAAGCGATTTTTTAAATCATGCCGTTTCTAATTTTATTTTACCTATTTTAAAAAATCATAATAATGAATTGTTTGAAATATATGTTTTTAATAATCAAAAAAATCCAATACATAGTTTAGATTTTTTTAAAATAAATTGTTATCAGATTTTTGACTTATCAGATGAAGAAGCGTCGGATTTGATAAATAGTTATGAAATAGACATTTTATTTGAATTGAACGGATATACTGAAAATAGTAGATTGGGTATCTTTTCACTAAACCCGGCACCTATTCAAATTGCTTATTTGGGATATCCAAATACAACTGGATTAAAAGGTATTCAGTATAGAATTACAGATAACATTGCAGATAATCCCGAATCATTGCAAAAATATTCAGAAAAATTAATCAAAATGCCCAAAAGTTTTTTGCTTTATGAAACTATTAATCAAAATATACCAATCATTCCAAGAAAAACAAAAGATATTATTATTTTGGGTTCTTTGAACAATGAAAAGAAAAATTCAAAAGAGTTGTTAGAAACTTGGAGAACTATTTTACATGTTTGTCCAAATACAAAGTTGTTAATTAAACTATTAGCATATGATGATTTAATTGATAGACAAAAATATTATATGACTAAATTGAATGTTGCTAAGGATAGATTAATATTGATTACAAAGGTGGATGAGACTGGTTATAATAAATTGTTCTCAATGGTAGATATTGTTTTGGATACATTTCCTTATAGTGGAACAACAACAACTTGTAACTCTTTATATAATTCTATTCCAGTGGTGACATTATATCACAAAGATTATCATTCTCATAATGTTAGTAGTTCCCTTTTAAAAAATGCTGGACTAGATGAACTAGTTACTTACAGTAATGATGACTATATTTCTCTAGTAAAAAATCTAGCCAGTAATCCTTCGCAAATTGACGAATACAAAGAAACAATCCACAAAAAATTTATAGAATCAATGAATACTATTGAATTTATGCAGGATTATGAAAATATTTTAAAAGGTTTGTACACAAAATAAATAGAACCTTTTCAGGTTTATTAGACCTTTTCTCATTTAGAGAAACGCGTATTTTATATATGAAAAATACTTAAACCTAAACATGCTATCTATATATTATCATGAAATTTATAACAAATATCATAAACAAATTAAAACCAAAATCTCTACCAATGCCTCTTGGTAGATGGAGACTAGAGAAGTGTAATACTCAAATGAGTAATAAAATAGATTTATCAAATGAAGACCATTGTGGACCTTGCGGTGAATACGCATTGGAAAAAGTAAAATTAAAAAACGATGTAAAAAACGATGTAAAAAACGATGTAAATAAAAATATTAAATGAGGAAATGGGAAAAGAGTAAAATAGAAATAATAATAATCGCAAACATTATTATTATTTAACTTCCACTCTAATTATTATTTACGATTCGTAATAATCATCGTAATCAACATCATCTCCTTCAAACTGTCCATCTAAATAATCCTCTGTATATCCACCAATATCATATGCTTCGCGTTCTATTTCATTTTCTCTCTCTGTTTCTTCTATCAAATCATCCAAAACCATATCCATATTAGTATTGTCCATATTTGTTTCACGCATTTTCTTTTGTGCTTTTCTTTCAAATTGTAACATTTGATCAACAAATTCGCGCTCTTCATCGTATGTTTCTTTTACGTAACTCGTGAGCCCTTTTTGCAATCCTTTACTCCAAATCCCAAGTTTATTTACTTTCAATATTGTATCAGCATCTCTCTGCTCGTCTGTCATTGTTTTCAATCTATCTGTAATAATATCTTTTTCTTTTTCTTTTAATTTGAAAATTCTATCAATCACTTGATCGTATGATATATCTACAATTTCCTTGTATGAATTCATTATGCGTAAAAATTCAATTAACAAATTCGCCACTTTTTGTTTTAGCTCTTTTTTGTCTCCACTTAGTAAATTAGTATCAAATTCTATTCTGTTATCAATGTCAACATTAATATCAATAGCAGTATTATTTTCGTCTAAATAATCAACTGAAACAATATCTTCTACATCAACTCTAGTTCCCACTATATTTTTACGTTGAATGCGTTTTACTATCATGGAAGGTTCGTCTGATAAGTGAATGTACTCACTTATTACTTTCAACAAATAATATTCATATAAAAATTTGCTGGTTCGTTCATCAAAAATAGGTTTCGTTTCGGCGTCTTTTCCATCTTGTTTATTTTTAATAGTTACAAACGTTGGGGTGTTTTTGGATAGTTTCAAAAGATTATCGCAGTTTCGTTGGACTCTTTGTAATATATTACCCAATGCAGGAACATCATAAAATACTCTCAGTTTATCATAATAATCGCTAATGATTGTTTTTATTTTGCCTTCATGGTTTTTGGATAAACCCAAATATTTTGGGATGTAATTTTCTTTGTAATCTACTTTGTTCAAAATAATATTAGGGAAAATTCCCACAAAATTGTCAATAAACGATTTGAAAAAATGCGTAAAATTGTAGACATTTTCCGATTTTTTATCAGACCAGTCAGACAACGTATTTATGAAATCGTAGACTTCGTTCATTTTATTTCGCGTAATATCTCTCCCTTTGTTTTCACGCAAAAAATCAGTTAAATCCAATTTCATAGATTCAATTTGTTTGATCAAAAAGTTATTTAAATCTTTTACCTCTTTAGTAGTTTCATCGGATCCTATATCAAATGTATCCATTGCACTCAATAATAGATTCACTAAAGAAGAAGGAACCGTTTTTTCATTTTCTGATTTAAATTCCTCTAATAAATACGTTAATTTTCTCAGCGACGACACTAGAGTGTTATCCATATCAATATGAATAATATTGTTTCTTGAAATAATTTGTAGCATTCGTAAAAATGAATCCAATGAATAGTTTATTCCAGATTCTTTCAATTTTTTCATGATTTCTTCTCTGCTATCAGTTAAATTGATAATATCCAATGGTTTTTGGTTGCATAATGGAATTATATTTTCAGGTATAGGTAACAAAGACGTAAAATTACAGTAATAAATAAATGCATTATAGATTGTCTTCTCACTGAATTCTTTTTTAATAGGGGGATATATATTTTTTGTATTTATTGGACTGTACAGCAAAACCGCAGTAGAATAACCTATTAT
>Ga0209107_10000257_pt1 | contig 32300 bp, 26 predicted proteins | sample LakErihyJuly2011_2_FD_187460 | JGI IMG/M metagenome (GOLD analysis project Ga0209107, IMG submission 187460) | Freshwater microbial communities from dead zone in Lake Erie, Canada - CCB hypolimnion July 2011 (SPAdes) (version 2) | ecosystem: Environmental > Aquatic > Freshwater > Lentic >...
GGGGCCCGCCGATGTGGGCGATGCCAGCGGTGCTTCTGCGGCCGGTGCGGCCAGTGCGGCCAGCGCGGGGCCTGGGGTGGGCGCGGTCGCCGGTGGCGTCGGCGTGACCACGGCGGGCGCCACGACCTCGATGCGGGCGCTGGCCATGGCGGCCACGTCCTGGAAACTGGCGGCGGACGGTGCCTCGGCCGATGCGGGGGCTGCGGTCCTTGCGTGCGCTGGGTCGATGTCGGCGCCTGCGGCCGTGGGGTCCAGCGCGTTGAGGTCGGTCGCCGCTGTCACGGCGGTGGCGGTGGCGTTGGAGGCCATGGGCGCATGGGCGGCGGCCAGGGCCCGCGCCGACATGGCATGCGGCTGGCGCACCACCTGCACAAAGCTGTAGAGCACGGCGATGGCACCCAAGGCCATCGCGGCGAACAAGGCCCGGCTCCACCAGGGGGATGCCAGCGATGCGGCGCGCTCACCTGGGAGGCCTGAGCGGCTTGAGCGGCCTGCACGGCCAGCGCCTGCGCGTCGGCCTCGTGCCTGGCCATCCCCGCGCGAGGTCAGCGTGGACAACAGCCGAACGCGATCGGCATCGACGTCATCGACATCGTCGTCTTCCATGCCCGCGAACAGGCTGGGGCGCTCCAGGCGGCCCGCGTGGGCCTGCGGCCCTGGCTTGCGCGTGCGCGGCATGTGGCTGGCCGTGAGGCCGTCGGCGTCTTGGTCGTGGCTCACTGCCGATCCCCGGTGTCTTTTATGATGGTTGAACAAAACATTCTACGAACGCCAGCCTGTGCACAGGGCCCTGCGCGCTCGGGATTGCAATCAATCGTTACAGGGTCATGCAAGCAGATTGGGCCATCTGGGGGGGCATGTTGGGCGCTTTGCTGCTGTCCGGCGTGTCCGTGGCTGCCTGGCTGTTCCCGGGATGGTGGCGGGGCAATTGGCGTGTCCGTGGGGTGCTGCGGGCGCAAGCTGCTGCGCCGAGCCTGACCCCGACCCCGGCGCGGGCCCTTTCGCGTCGGTTGGGGCATCGGTTGGGTCGCCACGGTGGGCGGTGGTGGGGCGGTCTGCTGTTGTTGTGCCTGCCCGCGGCTTTGGTCATGGCCTGGTCACGGTGGCATCCCCAGCGCCTGGACGGTTTCGACGACACCACGGTGCCCGCCAATGCCCAGGTGGCGCAACTGCTGCTTGGCGAGCACCTGGTGCCGCCACCGCCCTTGCCGCCGGACGTGTTCCTGGCGGCGGACATCGTGGCCGAGCAGCCCTTCCTGGCCACGGCCGACCGCCGCTGGGAGCAGATGGACCCCGGCTTCGTGCAAGCGGTGCTGCAGGTGTTCCGTGTGATGAAGGCCCAGCACGGCTACGACATGGCCTTGCTCGAAGGCTGGCGCAGCCCGCAGCGACAGGCCTTGCTGGCAGTGCGAGGGCCCGTGGTCACCCAGGCCGGGCCGTGGCAGAGCTACCACCAGTGGGGCCTGGCCGCCGATTGCGCCTTCCTGCGCGAGGGCCGGCTGCTCATCTCCGAGCGCGACCCATGGGCGCGGCAGGGTTACGCCTTGTTCGGGCAGGTGGCCGAGCAGATGGGGCTGACCTGGGGCGGGCGCTGGCAGATGGCCGACCTGGGCCACATCGAATGGCGCAAGCCAGGCATGCAGGCGGCCATGCGAGCCCGTGCGGATGCAGGTGCGAACGCCTCGACCCCTTAGCCTGAGCGGGGCGACCGCCCGCAGCTGACACAGCTGGTAACAGCACACCCCCCTCCGTGGGGGCCCCGGGCCGAGTCACAGCCCTTAGACTCGCCTCGCCCATGTGCCTGACCAGGTGCCCGGGCACAGCATTCAATCAAAACATTCATCAGGGAGCGCGGACCGACGGGGCGTCCGCTCGGTGGTATGGGCCGCATGGCCCGGCCGCGCGCAGCGTGCTCGACCCTCGCGTCACATTCGCATGGCCACAGGCATGTCCAGAGCAGTCAAGGCAGGGATGCTGGGGCTGGTGATCGCCGCCACGGTGTGGGCACTGACCCTGTGGCAATGGCGCCGCACGCCCGAAGCGGTGTCGGGCCAGGACATCGTCTTGCACCTCCTGGTCTTGCCCCTGGTGCTGACGGCCGTGGCCTGGTTGGCCTGGCGCGCGGTGCAGCGTTTGCGTGACTTGGCCGATCGGCCCCTGGACGCCACGCCGAAACCGGTGGCAGCACAGGGGCTGACCGCGACGGGCGACAGCGGTGCGCATGCCCAAGCCTCGTCTGTCGAGGTGCCCGAGCAGCCCGTCGCCACGGTCCTCGCCGAGGCCCTGTGTCTGTCCGCCGGCCACGGTGCCACCGAGGCCTGGCATGCGCTCCAAGAGGCCCGCGTGCGGCCGGGGCTCGACCCCGAACTGAGCGATGCCGATGGCCTGCCCGTGTTCAGCGCCCGCGTGCCCGACCTCGACCTGAACGACTGGTTGCTCGCCCATGGCGAGTTGAGCGCGGCGGGCGGCGCGCCTTGGCCTGATCCGGTGCTGCGCACCCTGGCCTTGCTGGAAGGGCCCTTGCACAGCTTGCTGGACGCCTTGGGAAATTGGCGCCCCGATCCTGGCCGGCAGGATGGCCTGAGCGATGAGGCCGATGCTGCCGATGCGGCTGACCCGCGCGGCTTGGGCCCAGCGCGGGCCTCGAGCCTGCCTGCAGGCGCACCCAGCCACCTGTCCGGCGTGGGGCGGCCGGATGGCCGGGCTGAGCGCCAGGCCCGCGCCGAGCGTGCGCCCGCCCTGCAGGTGCACTTGCGCCTGCCCGCCTCCTGGGCCAGCGAAGACCGTGCACGCGCTGTGGACTGGGTGCACAGCCAGTGCGGTGCCTTGCTGGACTGGGCCGAAGCGCATGGTGCGCCCGCGCCCGAATGGCAAACGGCATGGCCGTCGGCGCAGCCGATTTTGCAAGAGTCCACGGAGGCGGTCGACGCCACAGAGCCCGCAGAGGCAAGCCCCGAGCGCGTCTGGACTGAGCTCGCCTCGCTCTGGCCTGCGTGGTCGGCTTCGCCGCGGCCACAGCTCTTGCTGCTGCTGGCCGCTGACACCGCCGTGGACGAGACCTGCGTGGCGCAGTGGCAGGCCCGTGGCGAGCTGTTCACCAGCCACCACCAGCGTGGCCGGGTGCCCGGTGAAGCGGGTGTCGGCTTGCTGCTCGCCAACCGCGCCTGGGAAGCCTGGTGCCACACGCCGTCCGGCGCCTCGCTGGCCGGTGGGCCGCCCACCCCAACGGCCAGCGATGACATTGCCGCGTGCCCCCGGATGTGGCAAGCGCAGGTGCTGCGCCGTGAGCGCTCCGCCGATGTCATCGGGCGCGTCGATGCCAGCGGCACACAGGCCCTGCTGCACGGTGTGGCCCAACGCCTGGCGCCGCATGCCGATGGCGACTGGACCCTGGTCAGCGATGGCGACCACCGCGCCAGCCGCACCGCCGAGGTGTTCGAAGCCCTGCTGGCCGTGCGCCCCCAGGCCGACCCGATGCTGAGCGTGGTGCGGGTGGGCGATGGCTGCGGCGACATGGGACTGGCGCGTTCGCTGGTGAGCGTCGCCCTGGCCTCTGCAGGCTTGCGGCAAGGAGAGCCTGCGGGCATGGCCCTGGCGTTGCTGGTGCAGGACGCGCTGCAGCGCGTGGCCGTGCCGCTGACGCCGCCTTCGGCGTCATGGCCGACGGCCGCACCCATGTCCGCAGCGATGACCGCAGCCATGGCCACACAGGCCGCCACACCCACCTGATCACTCGACCCCTCTGCCCACGGACGCTGTCATGCAAGGACTCTGGTTGTTTCTCCTCGATGCCCGCACGCTCGCTGTGCTGGGCGTGGCCGCGCTCGCTGCCTTGCTGTGGTTGGGCGCCGACGCCTTGCACGCAGGGGTGGTCTGGGCCATGGGCATGGCGGTGGTGCTGGCGCTGGCCTGGCTGGCCGTCTGGCTGTGGCGCAGGCGCCAGGCGCGCCAGGCCGGGCAGGCGCTGGAGCGAGCCATCGAGGCCGACGCCGACCAGGCCGTGCGCCGTGCCGCGCGCGCGGGCCAGGACGACGAAGTCGCCGCCCTGCGCAGCCGCATGGCCGATGCCGTCAAGCGCATCAAGACGTCCAAGCTGGGCGAAACCTCGGGCTCGGCCGCACTGTACGAGCTGCCCTGGTACGCCATCATCGGCAACCCGGCCGCGGGCAAAAGCTCGGCCATCGTCAAGTCGGGCCTGACCTTCCCCTTTGCCGAGAACACCGACCCCATCGTCCAGGGCATCGGCGGCACGCGCCATTGCGACTGGTACTTCACCACCGAGGGCATCCTGCTGGACACGGCGGGGCGCTATTCGGTGCACGAGGAAGACCACCGCGAGTGGCTGGGCTTCCTCAAGCTGCTGAAAACGCACCGTCCCAAGGCCCCGCTCAATGGCGTCATCATCGCCGTCAGCATCGCCGAGCTGCTCAACCAGAAGGCGGACTTCGCCATCGACCTGGCCCGCAAGCTGCGCCAGCGTGTGCAGGAGCTGACCGAGCAGCTGGAAGTGTTCGTGCCGGTGTACGTGGTGTTCACCAAGGCCGACCTCATCGCCGGTTTCGTCGATTTCTTCGAGGACCGCGACCGCGCCGAACGCGACCGCGTCTGGGGCGCGACCCTGCCGTACGACGTGCAGTCGCCCGCCGATGCCTCGGCCCTGTTCGAACAGCACATGGACATCCTCTGCCAAGGCCTGAAAGACGCCTCGGTGACGCGCATGTCCTTGCACCGCGGCGAGCAGCTGCCGCCTGGCGTGCTGACCTTCCCGCTGGAGTTCGCCGCGCTCAAGCCGACGCTGCGCACCTTCCTGCACACGCTGTTCGAAGAGAACCCCTACCAGTTCCGCCCGATCTTCCGCGGCTTCTATTTCACCAGCGCGGTGCAGGAGGGGCAGTCCACCAGCCGGGCCAGCCGCCGTGTGGCCGAGCAGTTCGGCCTGCAGCTGCAGCCTGGCACGGCCGCGACCGTGTACTCGCAAAGTGGCTTCTTCCTGAAGGAGCTGTTCTCGCGCGTCATTTTTGCCGACAAACAATTGGTGCAGCAGTACACCAGCCGCCAGAAGTTGCGCTTGCGCCTGGCGAGCTTTGCCGGCGGCATGCTGCTGCTGGGTGCTCTGCTGGCAGGCTGGACCTGGTCTTACCTGGGCAACCGCGAGTGGGTGTCGCACGTGCAGGCCGACCTGCTCAAGGCGCAGCGCGTGCAGGACAAGCGCGTGGACCTGGCCTCACGCCTGGAGGCGCTGGAGATCTTGCAAGACCGGCTGGAGCAGGTGCAGCGCGCCCGCGACGACCACGCCTGGTCGCTGGGGTTGGGCCTCTACCAGGGCGATGCCATCGAGCGCCGCTTGAAGGAGGAGTACTTCCACGGCCTGCAAGCCCTGCTGCTGCAGCCCAGCGCGCAGGGCATGCAGGCCTACCTGGCCGAGGTCAACGCGCACGCCGCCGAGCTGGTGCCGCAGGGCCGCGCGGGTGAGACCTCTGCGGCTGTGGCCGCTGCTTCTGCTTTCGCCGCTGCAGGCGGTACAGCACCCGGGCAGGCCGATGCGCCCGCGCCCTACACCAGTGCCTCGGCGCGCGACGTGGGCGAGGCCTACAACGCCCTCAAGGCCTACCTCATGCTGGGCGAGCGTGCCCGCCTGGAGCCCGGCCACATGGGCGACCAGCTCACGCGTTTCTGGCGCGAATGGCTGGAGCTCAACCGCGGCGGCCTGCCGCGCGAAGCCATGATCCGCCACGCGGAGCGGGTGCTGTCCTTCGCCCTGGCGCGCATGGGCGATCCGGCTTTCCCCCAGCTCGACCTGGACGTGGCCCTCATCGACCAGACCCGCGACAACCTGCGCCGCGTGGTCAAGGGCCTGCCCGCGCGCGAACGGGTCTATGCCGACATCAAGGCCCGCGCCGCCACGCGCTACCCCGCCGTGACCGTGGCCAGCCTGATGGGCGAAGGCGACCGCGACGTGCTGGCCGGCAGCCAAGTGGTGCCCGGTGCCTTCACCCGCCAGGCCTGGGAGGGCCACGTCAAGGGTGCCATCGAGGACGCGGCCCGCCACACCCTGCAGTCCACCGACTGGGTGCTCAAGACCGCGACCTCCGACGACCTCACCCTCGAAGGCAGTCCCGAGCAAATCCAGAAGACTCTGACCCAGCTCTACAAGACCGAGTACGCCCAGGCCTGGCAGAAGTTCATGCAAGGCGTGAGCGTGCAGGACTTCAATGGCTTCGACCAGGCCGTGCAGCGCATGAACCGCCTGGGCGACCCGGTCAGCTCACCGCTGGCCACGCTGCTGCGCACGCTCCACGAGCAAACGGCCTGGGACAACCCCAGCCTGCTCAACGACAAGCTGGCGCAGGGGCAGGCGGGCGTCGTCGACTGGTTCAAGCGCACCGTGCTGGGCATGGCGCCGGCGCCGGCCAGCGTCAACGTGCAGGTGGACCTGGGCAAGGCCATGGCCGTGCCCATGGGCCCGATTGGTGAGAAGTTCGCCGGCATCAACCGCCTGATGACGCCGCGCGAAGGCGGCAACACCCTGGCGCAGACTTACCTGGCGTCGCTGTCGGGCGTGCGCACCCGCTTCAACCAGATGAAGAACCAGGGCGATGCCGGGCCGGCTTCGCGGCAGTTCATGCTGCAGACCTTGGAAGGGCAGGGCGAGCTGGCCGAGGCCCTCAAGCTGGTCGATGAGCAATTGCTGACCGGCCTGGGCGATGCGCCCCGCGCGGCCTTGCGGCCTTTGTTGGTGCGCCCCCTGATGCAAGCCTTTGCCGTGCTGGTGCGCCCCACCGAGGCCGAACTCAACCGCAACTGGGCGGCCTTGGTCTATGAGCCTTACCAGCGCACCCTGGCCACGAAATACCCGTATGACCGCCGCGCCAGCCTGGAGGCCAGTCCTGCCGAGGTGGCCGCGGTGTTCGGCAGCGAGGGGGCGGTGGCCAAGTTCGTCGAGCAATCGCTGGGCGCGCTGGTGCTGCGCCGTGGCGACACCCTGAGCCCGCGCACCTGGGCCGACATGGGCGTGCGCCTGCGCCCGGACTTCGTGGCCGGCCTGGGCGGCTGGGTGGCGCCCTTGGGTGGCGCGGGCGGTGCGGGTGGGCCCACTGGGACAAACGGGCGCGGTGCGGCGCCCGCCGGTGCGGCCGATGCCTCGCAGGCCGGTGTGCAGACGACCTTCCAAGTCCTGCCGCTGCCTTCGCCGGGCTTGACCGAGTACACCCTGGACATCGACGGCCAGGTGCTGCGCTACCGCCAGGGCGCGTCCAGCTGGACACCTTTCGTGTGGCCAGGGCCTGGCACGCCGGGTGTGAAGATCAGTGGTGTGACCTTCGATGGCCGTGGCGTGGGCTTCTTCAGCGAGCCGGGCCGCTTTGGCCTGGAGAAGATGATCAACGCAGCGCGGCGGCGCAAGGTCGACGGCCAGGTCTTCGAGCTGAAGTGGCCGCAAGGCGATCTGGCCGTGGCGGTGCAGCTGCGCATCATCTCCAACAGCGGGGCGTCGTCTGCGGGTGAGGCGGGCGCTGGCGCTGCAGGGGCCGTGGGTGGTGGCAGCGGCGGTGGTGGGACGGGCGGTGGTGCCGTGCGTGCGGTGGCCTTGCCGGCGGCCGTGGCCGGTGCCGATGACGCAGGAGTGGCCGGCCTGGCCGCTCCCGTCGCGGTGGTCTCTGCAGGAGGCGCACGGTGAGCGCAGCGAACCCCTCCAACCAGACCCTTGGCGAGCTGCTTTATTTTGGCAAGCTGCCCTCGCGTGGCGATTTCGTGCGCAGCGCACAGCATGCCGGCCTGGTGGCCGACCTGGACCAGTGGCAGTCGCGCACGCTGGAGCGCCTCTCCGCCGACCCGCGCTGGAAGCTGGTCTATGACGCCGCACCCGACTTGCCCTTCGCCATCGTCAGCACGGGCAGCCGCGCGGCCCTGGCCGGGCACTGGCAGGCCAGCCAGGACAGTTCCGGCCGCCGCTTCCCTTTCATCACCGCCGCGACCTTCGAATGGCCGCAGCCGCGCGACGCCGCGGTGCTGGCCCCGATGATGCTGGCCGCTGTGTGGGGCGGGTTGTCGAGCGCCGGACGGGCGGCCCGCGTGGCGACAGACCACGCCGACGCGCAAGCCAGCCTGCAGGCTGTGCAGCCCCAGGCCATGACGGCCGAGCGTGCGCGCGCCGAGCTGCTCACCTTCCTGGACACCCACACCGTTGCGGGCCTGGAGCAGATGCTCGCGGCCAGTGGCACCCGCCTGTCCTTGCGCCAGGCCGTGCTGGCGCTGGGTCTGCTCCTGCAGCCGGCCTTGACGCAAGGCGGCGGCCGCATGGGCAAGCTGCTGCGCCTGCCCCTGGCGGTGGACCCCGCTCGGCAAACGCCCGTGGCATCGTGGTGGTTGCTGCTGGTGCTGGGTTTCTTCCAGCGCCACGATGTGGAGCTGGCCTTGTTCCTGGACCTGCACCGTGGCCCACCGCACTTGCTGCTGGGCTTCCAGGGCGCATCGGCCAGCACGCTGGGGGCGGTCATCGACCCGCAGGCACCGGGTCACGAGGGCGTGAGTCTGGCCCAGGCCGATTGGGTCGAAGCCGAGGTCGCCCACGACGTGGGCCTGCGCAAGCTGTCCACCTACCTGTCGGACCCCGATCTGTCGCTGTGGCAGGCGGTGCGGACCCACCAGGAAGTTTTTCTCGGAGCATGACGTGAACACGAGCACCCCTTGGCGAACCCGCCGCACCGTGATCTTGCCGATGGCCCTGGCCATGCTGCTGACAGGCTTGGCGATCCCTGGCGCGCAGGCGCAGATCCCTGTCCCTGCCCCCGCACCCAAGCCGGTGATCGTGTCGGGCACCGTGCCGGACGAGGCCACGCGCGTGGCCGTGGTGAGCCGCCTGCGTGAAATCTACGGCGCCGAGCGCGTGGTGGACCAGCTTGCACTCGGCGCCGTCGTGGCACCGCCGCAGTGGTCGCAGTACGTGGGCAAGTTGTTGTCGCCCAGCCTCAAGCAGGTCAACCACGGCCAGCTCAGCGTGCAGGGGCAGGCGGTGCATTTGCAAGGCGAGGTCGGCAACGAGGCACAGCGCCAGCAGCTGGCGGCCGAGATGGCGCAGTCGCTCAACCCCACGTACAGCGTGCGCAATGGCCTGCGCGTGGCAGCGCGCGAGCAGTCTTTGGTGGACCAGGCCCTGGCCAACCGCACCATCGAATTCGAGCCCGGCAGCGCGGTGCTCAAGCCTGCTGGGCAACTGATCCTCAACGAGATGGCGGCGGCCTTGCTGCAGCTGCGCGGGCGGCGTGTGGCCTTGATCGGGCACACCGATGCCCTGGGTGCACGGCCGGCCAACGTCAGCCTCTCGCTGGCGCGTGCGCAGGCCGTCAAGGACTACCTGATGGCCAAGGGGCTGCCGGCAGACAGCCTCAGCACCAGCGGCATGGGGCCCGACCAGCCGGTGGCCAGCAATGCGACCGAGGAGGGCAGGGCCCGCAACCGCCGCATCGAGTTCCGCGTCGGCGCCTGAGGCCCTTGGGCTCAACGGGCGTGACCAGCGCCCTCGGGGTCTGCGCTGGGCAAGCCCAGCAGCTCGTTGAGGTGGCCCATGGCGCCGCTGTCCTTGACCACCTCTTGCAGCCATTGGTGCAGGGGCATGTCGCCCCACTTGACGGCTTTTTCTGCCAGGTAGGCCACGGGGCTGTGGGGCTCGGTCTGGCGGAAGAAGGCGGCCACCTCGCGCAATTGCTGCAGGGCCTCGCTGCGTGTTTGCGGCGCGCGCAGGAGGCCGCCTTGGGCGTGTGCATGGGCGTGGGCGTGTGCCTGGGCGTGGGCAGCAGTGAGGCTTGTTGCGTCCTGGCTCGCCTCACCCGCAACGTGGGCCGCTTCTTGTGTCACGCCGCGGGCCAGCGCTTGGTGTGAGCCTGCCAGCGCCGCGACACCCTCACCAGGCGCGCTGCCGGCGACGGCGGGCGCGACACCCACCTCCCGCAGCAGGCGGCCGAGCTCGTGCGTGACCTGCGCCAGCGCTTCGCGCGCGGCCACGAAGCTGGGGCCGTCCTGGCCCAAGTGCGCGTCCACGACCGCTTGCCAGCGGAGCAGGGCGGCTTGCGCGTCCTGTTGGGCGGCGAAGGTGCTGCGCAACTGGGTGGCCGGGGTGTCGGCCAGGGCCTGGCGGAAGCGCGCGGCGGTCAAAGGCGGGCCGCCATCGGGGCGGGTGCTTGCGCCGGCCGAGGATGTGCTGCCCGATGCGCCGTGACCGTCGCCGGCTTTCGCGTCTTGCAGGCGCGCATGGGCGAGGTCGCGCAGGCTGAAGCGCTCGCCCTTGCGGCTGTGCGTGACCGGCAGGGCCGGGGCCAGCTCCACCAGGCGCTGCAACAGCCAGGCGATGTTGCCGATGCGCTCTTCCATGTCACCGTGGTCGGGCAGGGGGTGCAGTTCGGGCCAGTGCCGCTGGCACAGCGCGGCGCACAGGTCCAGGCCCTCGGCCAGGCCGCGGTGGCCCTCGCTGAGCGCGCGGGCTTCGGTCAGCCACAGGGCCAAGCGGAGGTCTTTGGTGCGGGTGCGCAGCAAGTCGCTGCACTGGTGGACAACGCCTGGCCAGTCGGCCTGCTTGAGCGCTGTGACCCAGGCGCCCTGGTCGAGGCTGGGGTCGTCGGCGCGCCGCATCTCGGCGATCTGGTCGAACTCGTTGGAAAACGACATGTCCTCGCCGCACGGCGAGTGCGCCGCGATGGGCGACAACAACACTTCCACGTCCATGACATCCCTGGCTGGTGCAATTCGGAATCCGGGGCTGCATCGCTGGCAGCCTGCTCGGCCCGGATGATCCCACGGTGCCAGCGCCGCTGGCGTCCCCCGATGGCGGGGTTCCGGTAACGGGGTGTGAGCGCAGCGCCAGGCAGATGCCCCTTGATCCAGGTCAACAGTTGAGAATGATTATCAATCACGTGTGCTAAGATGGCACCCATGACTGCTTCTTCGCGTCTTGTTGCTGCCGGGCCCCAGGCCCACGTTCGGGCCGATGGGCTGGGCCTGCACCCGGACCTCAACGCGGGCCAGATGGGCCTGGTGTGGGGGCTGGTGCTGGTCGCGCACGCCGGGGCCGCGATCTGGTTGTGGCGTGCGGCGGCCGAGCCTGTGCCCACGGTGGAGCCGCCCACCATCGCCGTGGTGATGCTCGACAACGAGGCCCCGGTGCCGCCATCCCCCCCCGCGCCACCCGCGCCGCCCACCGACACCCCGCCGCCTGTGCAACCCGTTCCGCCGGCCCCCGCCGCCCGCAGCGTGGCCGCCCGTGCACCCTCGGTGCTGGCCACGCCCACGCAGACGGCCGCAGCCGTGGCTGCCGCTTCGCCCACACCGGCTGCGCCGACCGAGGCCCCTGCGCCCGTGGCTGCACCTGCCGCTGCGGTGGTGGCCCCCGCACCGGCGCCGGCCGCGCCGCCAGCGCCTGCGGCCCCCAAAACACTGCCGTCGTCGGCGGTGCGCTACCTGGTGCCGCCGGTGCTCAGCTACCCGCGGGCGTCCCGCGAGCTGGGCGAATCCGGCGTGGTGCGCCTGCGCGTGCTGGTGGACGAACAGGGCCGCCCCCGCGAGGTCGAGGTGGCCAAATCATCCGGCTTCCAGCGCCTGGACCAGGCCGCCTTGCAGGCCATGCGCGCCGCGCGTTTCCAGCCTCACCTCGAAGATGGCCTGCCCCGCATGGTGTGGGTGCAGGCGCCCCTCAATTTCCAGCTTGACGAGCTTTGACCATGTCCGACCTTGCTTCCACCGTGACCGCGGCCACCTCCGCATCCATGGCCGCGTCCGCGCCGCCCACCGGGTTTTCGCACTTCATCGCCCAGTCCGATGGCATCGGCCAGGGGCTGTTCGTCATCCTGTTGCTGATGTCGCTGTTGTCCTGGGCGCTGATCGTCACCAAGGGCATCGGCCTCATCCTGCGTGAGAAGCGCAGCCAGGCCTTCCTCAACCTGTTCTGGAACGCGACCTCGCTGGAGTCGGTGCAGCACGAGCTCAACACCCACGGTGCGCAAGAGCCCTTCGGCCACCTGACGGCGCACGCCATGCAGGCCCAGGCCCACCACGCCCGTTACGGCGCGGCCAAGCTGGAAGAAACCGGCACGGCCCAGGAGTTCCTGACCCGCACGATCAAGAAGGTGCTGGACGAAGAAACCCTGCGCATGGAAAGCGGCCTGACGGCGCTGGCCACGGTCGGTGCCACGGCGCCCTTCGTTGGCCTGTTCGGCACGGTCTGGGGCGTGTACCACGCGCTCACCGCCATCGGCATGTCGGGCTCGGCTTCGCTGGACAAGGTGGCCGGCCCGGTGGGCGAGGCGCTGATCATGACGGGCGTGGGCCTGGCCGTGGCCATCCCGGCCGTGGTGGCCTACAACTGGCTGACGCGCAGCAACCGCGTCTGGGGCTCGCGCCTGGACACCTTCGCCTTCGAGCTGTTCACCTTCCTGTCCACCGGTCAGACGCTGAAGGCGCCTGCACCGCACGATGGCGCCAATGTGCGCACCCTGCCGACCGTTGGCGGCGCCGCCAAGCACTGAGGAAGACGCCATGGCTTTCGCCAGTTTCGACAACAAGCGAGGCTCGGCCCCGCTGGCCGAGATCAACATGGTGCCGCTCATCGACGTGATGCTGGTGCTGCTGGTGATCTTCATCGTGACCGCACCGTTGCTGAGCCACTCGGTCAAGCTGGAGCTGCCCAAGGCCAGCGCCCAGCCGGTGCAGGTCAAGGCCGAGAAGATCGACGTGTCGATCGACGCCACGGGCGTGCGTTTCTTCAACGGCAAAGCTCTGAGCCGCGAAGAGCTGGTGGTGCGCCTGGCAGCCGAAGGCGCCAAGCCGACGCCGCCCGAGATGCACCTGCGCGTGGACCAGTCCGTGCCTTACCGCGTGGTGGCCGAGACCCTGGCCGATGCCTCGCGCGCTGGCGTGGGCAAGATCGGCTTCGTGACCGACCCGAGCACGGCACCGCCCGAAGGCAAGCGCTGAAGCCCAGGCCTGCATGGCTTTCGCATACGATGCTGAGCCATGAGCTCAGGCCACCACCCTCCGTCCTCCTCTCTGTCTCCGACCCCGCCGCAAGCGCTGGCGGGCTTGCGCGTCATCGAACTGGGGCAGCTGATCGCCGGGCCGTTCGCGGGCAAGACCCTGGCCGACTTCGGCGCCGAGGTCATCAAGGTCGAGCCACCGCCCAACGAGGGTGGGCCGGGCGGCGACCCGTTGCGCCAGTGGCGCATGTGCCACAACGGCACCAGCGTGTGGTGGCAGGTGCAAAGCCGCAACAAGCGCAGCGTGGTGCTCGACTTGCGCACGCCCGAAGGCCGCGAGGCGGTGGCCGGCCTCATCGACGAGGCCGATGTGCTCATCGAGAACTTCAAGCCCGGCACGATGGAAAAATGGGGCCTGGGCTATGAGCGCTTGAGTGCGCGCAACCCGGGCCTGATCATGCTGCGCATCAGCGGCTACGGGCAGACCGGGCCTTACCGCGAACGCCCGGGCTTTGCCGTGGTCGCCGAGGCCATGGGCGGCATGCGCCACCTCAATGCCGAACCCGGCCGCGTGCCGGTGCGCGCCGGCGTCAGCCTGGGTGACACCCTGGCCGGTTTGCACGGTGCCATCGGCATCCTGCTGGCCTTGCAGGCGCGCCACCACAGCGTCACCGCCGAGGCGCCCAAGGGCCGGGGCCAGGTGGTGGACGTGGCCTTGTACGAGGCCGTTTTCAACTGCATGGAAAGCCTGCTGCCCGAGTACAGCGCCTTCGGGGCCGTGCGCCAGCCCGCAGGCTCGGCGCTGCCGGGGATCGCGCCCAGCAACGCCTACCCCTGTGCCGATGGCATGGTGGTGATCGGTGGCAACGGCGACTCCATCTTCAAGCGCCTGATGATCGCCATCGGCCGCGACGACCTGGCCACCGACCCAGAGCTGGCCAGCAACCCGGGGCGTGTGCAGCGCGTGGCCGAGATCGATGCCGCCATCGGCGCCTGGACCGGCATGCGCGCCGTGACCCAGGTGGTGGACGTGCTCAACGCCGCCAGCGTGCCGGTGGGCCGCATTTACACGGCCGAGGACATCGCCCACGACCCGCACTACCAGGCCCGCGAGATGCTGCTGAACGTGACTTCGGCCGATGGCCTGACGGTGCAGGTGCCGGGCATCGTGCCCAAGCTGTCGGCCACGCCCGGTGCCATCACGCGGCGCGCGCCGACCCTGGGCGAAGACACCGAGGCCGTGCTGGCTCGCATCCAACCTTCCAACGGAGCATGAACCCGTGAGCCATGAACCCCACAGCGGCCACCAAAGCGGTCATCACAGCGGTCAGTTCGGCCTGCTGCGCCAGCGCCGCTTCGGCCCCTTCTTCCTGACGCAGTTCCTGGGCGCGGCCAACGACAACCTCTTCAAGTTCGCCTTCACGGTGCTGGTGACTTACCACCTGCAGGTGAGCTGGCTGCCAGCGCAGATGGCGGGGCTGGTGATCGGGGCGCTGTTCATCCTGCCGTTTGTCCTGTTGTCGGCCACGGCCGGGCAGTGGGCCGACAAGCACGACAAGGCCTTCATCATGCGGGCGGTCAAGCTGCTGGAGGTGGGCATCATGGTGCTGGCCGGCATCGGCTTCTGGCTGGAGCTCGTGCCCTTGTTGCTGGGCTGCGTCTTCCTGATGGGGCTGCACTCCACGCTGTTCGGGCCGGTGAAGTACGCCTACCTGCCGCAGCACTTGAGCGAGCGCGAACTCACCGGCGGCAACGGCATGGTCGAGATGGGCACCTTCGTGGCCATCCTGTTGGGCAACGTCACCGGCGGTTTGCTGATGGCCATGCCCGATGTGGGGCGCCAGCTCGTGGGCGCGTCCTGCCTGGGCGTGGCCGTGTTGGGCTGGTTGGCGGCGCGGGCCATTCCCGCTTCGCCCTCGTCCGACCCGGGCCTGCAGATCAACTGGAACCCGGTGAGCGAGACCTGGCGCAACCTGAAGCTGGCCGCCGAGTACCCCAGCGTGTTCCGCTCGCTGCTGGGCATCTCGTGGATGTGGTTCTTCGGCGCGGTCTTCCTGGCGCAGTTCCCGTCTTTCGCGCGCGACGTGCTGGGCGGCGACGAGCACGTGGCCTCGCTGTTGCTGGTGGTGTTCTCGGTGGGCATCGCCGTGGGCTCGCTGCTGTGCGAAACCTTCTCGCACCGCCATGTCGAGATCGGCCTGGTGCCCATTGGCGCGGTGGGCATGACGGTGTTCGCGCTCGACCTTTACTTCGCCTCGCGTGGCCTGCAGCATGGCACCGACGCCGCCCTGTTCAGCGTGGCCGAGTTCATGGCGAAGCCCGCCCACTGGCGCGTCATGGCCGACCTGGCCTTGCTGGCCTTCAGCGCGGGCCTGTACAGCGTGCCGATGTACGCGCTCATCCAGCTGCGTGCTCAACCGAGCCACCGCGCCCGCATCATCGCGGCCAACAACATCCTCAACGCGCTGTTCATGATCGTCAGCAGCGTGCTGGCCGGGGCCTTGCTGGGCGCGGGCTTCAGCATCCCCGAGGTGTTCGGCGCCACGGCGGTGCTCAATGTGCTGGTGGTGGGTTATGTGTTCTGGCTGATGCCCGAATACATCATCCGCCTGGTGATGCTGTTCGTCACCCGCATCGTCTACCGGCTCAAGGTGCGCGGTGACCTGAACCTGCCCACCGAGGGCGCGGCCATCCTGGTGTGCAACCACGTGAGCTTCGTGGACGCCATCATCCTGGGCGTGACCAGCCCGCGCCCGATGGTCTTCATCATGGACCACCGCATCTTCAAGACGCCGGGCATCGGCTGGTTGTTCAAGGCGCTCAAGGCCATCCCGATCGCGCCGCAAAAGGAAGACCCGCAAGCCTACGAGGCCGCCTTCGAGCGCGCCCGCCAGGTGCTGCGCGAGGGCGAGTTGCTGTGCCTCTTCCCCGAAGGCGCCATCACCAAGGACGGCCAGTTGCAGCCCTTCAAGGCCGGTGTCATGAAGATCCTGGAGACGAACCCCGTGCCCGTCATCCCGGCGGCGCTGCACAACCTGTGGGGCTCGACGTTTTCACGCATCGACGGTGCGGCCATGAAGCGTCCGCTGCGCCGAGGGCTGTTCAACCGCATCGGCCTGGTGGTGGGCGAGCCTGTTCCGCCCGAGCAGGTCACGCCCGAAGGGCTGCAGCAGCGTGTGCAGGCCTTGCTGGACGCGCCTTCGCCTTGAGCGTGGCCGATGCATCCGTCACGCACACGACACAATCCGACCCCCGCCTTGCCCTAGCATTCGCGCCATGACGAACCTGCTTTCACGCGCGGCCTGGGCCCGCGTCATCCCCTTCGTGCTCTTCATGGCCTTGCTGGCCCTGCGGGCGCAGCTCACACCTTCTTCGCCCGATGCGGTGCCGGGTGCCTTCGATGGCCGCTGGGTCTATGGCCTCGCGGTGGTGGTGGTGACGGCCAGCCTGATCGTGCTGCGCCGCCAGTACACCGAGTTGCTGGCCGGCAGCCGCCTGAGCTGGCAGCACGCGCTGCTGTCCATCGTGGTGGGCGTGGTGGTGTTCAAGCTCTGGATCAGCCTGACCGAGCCCTGGATGGTGCTGGGCGAGCCCGCCGCGGGCTTTCGCCCGGTCAACGCCGAGGGCGAGCTGATGTGGGGCCTGATCGTGCTGCGCTGGGTCGGCGCGGCCCTGATGGTGCCGGTGATGGAGGAGCTGTTCTGGCGCGGCTTCCTGATGCGCTGGGTGGACAACCCCGATTTCGAGCAGGTGGACCCGGCCAGTGTGTCCGTCAAGGCGATCGCCTTGTCCACCCTGGTCTTCATGTTGGCGCACACGCTGTGGCTGGGCGCCATCGTGGCTGGCCTGGCCTATGCTTTGTTGTACCGCTACACGCGTTCGCTGTGGGCGGCCGTGTTGGCGCATGCCGTGACCAATGGCGTGCTGGGTGTGTGGGTGGTGGTGTATGGCAACTGGGCATTCTGGTGATCCGGACGATGGGCAGGCCTTCCAGCCCATGAAGTTTTTCCTGAAGGCCACCGTGGTGCTGGTCGCCGTGGCGGTGGCCGTGCTCTGTGCGGGCCAGGTCGTGGAGCCCCGGCAGTTGCCTGGGCTGGTGCTGATCAACTACGTGCCTTTCCCGGCCTACCTGCTGCCCGTGCTGGTGGCGGTGCTGGCCTCGTGCTGGCTGGGCTGGGCCTGGCGGGTGGTGGCGCTGTCGTGTCTGGCGGTGACGCTGACGGTGGTGATGGGCTGGGCCTGGGGACATGCCGACGAAGGGCATGGCCGCGTGCGCTTCATGACCTACAACGTCAAGGCCTACATGGCATCGCAGCGGCCTGGCGGGTTTGCCGAACTGGCCCAGGAGGTCACCGAGCAACAGCCTGACATCATCGTGATGCAGGACGCGTTGCGGCTGTCCAATGGCGAAGATGGCCGCGAGATGGACGCCCTGTCCCAGGTCATCCGCCAGCACCGTGAGGTGTACCAGTTCGGGCAGTACGTGGTGGCCAGCCGCTGGCCTTTGCAGCGCTGCCAGGTGGGTGGCATCCCGATCGCGGGGCGCTCGCACGGTTTCGTGACCTGCCAGGTCCAGGCCCACGGCGTGACGCTGAACGTGGTGACGGTGCACTTCCTCAGTCCGCGCGATGGCCTCAACGCCGCGCGCAAGGACGGCTTCGACGGCATGGCCGACTGGCAACAGAACATGCTGGCTCGGCTGCAGCAGACCGGCCTGCTGGCCGAGCACCTGCGCTTGATGTCCGGCCCCATCGTGCTGGGCGGTGACCTGAACGCGCCCGAGGCGTCTGCCGTGGTGCAGACCTTGCTGAACACGGGGCTGCGCGATGCGTTCTCATCGGCGGGTTCGGGCTATGGCTACACGCACGGGCACCACCTGCTGCGCGGCCTGTCCTTCCTGCGCATCGACCACATCCTCGTCAGCAAAGACATCGGGGTGAGCGATGCCTTCGCGGGTGGGCGCGAGGCCTCGCAGCACCGGCCGGTCATTGCCGATCTGTGGGTGCACCGCCAGTGATGCGATGGGCCCACGCCTTGCGCCAGGCCTTGAGCCGCTGGCGCAAGGTGTGGGCCCAACGCGTGGCGGCTTGCCAGGCAGGGCTTTGCCGCAAGGCGTCGAGCATGCGCGTCTTCCAGGCCATCCAGCGCGTGAACAGGCGCGCGAACCAGGCCAGCTTCATCAGCGTGGGCTGGGTCAGCATGAACAGGCGGGCTGTCAGCGCCGTGCCACCCACCTTGGCCGCGACGATGACGGCCAGGCCCAGCAGCACATGGCCCTGGCCCAGCCAGTACAGCGCCAGCAGCTTGAGCGGCAGCAGGGCCAGCACGGGCACGGCAAAGAGCATCAAGGCCCGGTAAGGCGGCAGGCCGCGGATGCGGCCCTCGACCCAGCGCAGGCCGGGCAAGCGCCCGATCCAGGCGAGCAGGGCGGCGAGGTGTTCCCAGCCCCATTCTTCGAACAGCAGCAGCAGGGCGATGGCCCAGATGCCGAGGGTGCGGAGCGCGTGGATCAGCCGTGCGAGCATGGGCCGCAGTATGCCGAGCGCGGCCGTGCCGCGTGTGAAGCGCAGGTAAAGGCGCGGCGGTGAGTTTGGGTGTCAGACGCCGCGGGCGCGATCCTCGGCGAACTGGCGCTGGAACTCGGCGAAGCGGCCTGCGTCCAGCGCGTCACGCACTTCCTGCATCAGGTTCAGGTAGTAGTGCAGGTTGTGGATGGTGGTCAGCATGGGGCCCAGCATCTCGCCGCAGCGGTCGAGGTGGTGCAGGTAGGCGCGGCTGAAGTTGCTGCAGGTGTAGCAACCGCAGGTCATGTCGATGGGGCGCTCGTCGGACTTGTTGCGCGCGTTGCGCAGGCGCAGGTCCCCGAAGCGGGTGAACAGGTGGCCGTTGCGCGCGTTGCGGGTGGGCATGACGCAGTCGAACATGTCGATGCCCGCGGCCACGCCGGCCACCAGGTCTTCCGGCGTGCCCACGCCCATCAGGTAGCGCGGCTTGTGCGGGGGCAGTTTGGGGCTGATGTGGTTCATCACCCGCAGCATCTCGTCCTTGGGCTCGCCCACGCTGACACCACCCACGGCGTAGCCGGGCAGGTCCATGTCGGCCAGTGCGGCCAGCGACTCTTCGCGCAGGTGCTCGAACATGCCGCCTTGCACGATGCCGAACAGCGCGTTGGGGTTCTCCAGCTTGTTGAACTCGGTCTGGCAGCGCTGGGCCCAGCGCAGGCTGAGTTCCATCGAGGCGCGCGCTTCCTTCTCGGTCGTGATGTGGCCCAGGCTCTTGTCGCCTTTCCAGTACGGCGTGCACTCGTCGAACTGCATGACGATGTCCGAGTTCAGAATGGTCTGGATCTGCATGCTGATCTCGGGCGTGAGGAACAGCTTGTCGCCATTCACCGGCGAGGCGAAGCGCACGCCTTCTTCCGAGATCTTGCGCATCTCGCCCAGCGACCAGACCTGGAAGCCGCCCGAGTCGGTCAGGATGGGCTTGTGCCAGGACTCGAACTTGTGCAGACCGCCGAACTGCTGCATCACGTCCAGGCCAGGGCGCATCCACAGGTGGAAGGTGTTGCCCAGGATGATCTGCGCGCCCATGTCGTGCAGCGACTGCGGCATCACGCCCTTGACGGTGCCGTAGGTGCCCACGGGCATGAAGATGGGGGTCTCGACCACACCGTGGTTGAGCGTCATGCGGCCGCGGCGGGCGTGGCCTTCGGTCTTGAGGAGGTCGAATTGCAGCATGGGGGCTCCGAGGTTCAGGCGCGCTGGATCAGCATGGCATCGCCATAGCTGAAGAAGCGAAAGCGTTGTGCGATGGCGTGGGCGTAGAGCGACTTGATGTGCCCGTACCCCGCCAGGGCGCTGACCAGCATCATCAGCGTGCTCTTGGGCAGGTGGAAGTTGGTGACCAGCACGTCGACCACCTTGAAGTCGAAACCGGGGGTGATGAAGATGTCGGTGTCGCGGCTGCCGACCTGCACGATCTCATCCGGCGTGGCGTGCAGCGCCGCCGATTCGAGCGCGCGCAGCGTGGTCGTGCCGACCGCGACGATGCGCCCGCCCGCGGCCCGCGTGGCGCGGATGGCATCGGCCGTGGCCTGGGGCACCTCGAACCACTCGCTGTGCATTTTGTGCTCGGCGAGGTTCTCGGTGCGCACCGGCTGGAAGGTGCCGGCGCCCACGTGCAAGGTCACCTCGGCGGTGGCGATGCCGCGCTCGCGCATGCGGGCCAGCAAGGCCTCGTCGAAGTGCAGGGCGGCGGTGGGGGCGGCCACGGCGCCGGGTTCCTTGGCGAACACCGTCTGGTAGCGGCGCACGTCGTCTTCTTCGTCGGCGTGGGTGATGTAGGGTGGCAGGGGCACGTGGCCGTGCGCATCGAGCAGCGCGAACGGGTCGCCGTCCAGGCGCAGGTGGAAGAGGCCGTTGTCCGGCCCGCAGCGGCCCAGCACGTCGGCGTCGAACGCATCCGCGAAGCGCACCTTGGCACCCGGCTTGGGCGATTTGCTGGCGCGCATGTGGGCCCAGACCTCGTTCGTGCCGGGCAGCACGCGCTCGACCAGGGCCTCGACCGCACCGCCCGAGGCCTTGGCGCCGTACAGGCGGGCCTTGATGACGCGGGTGTTGTTGAAGACCAGCAGGTCGCCGGGCTGCAGCAGCTCGGGCAGCTCGCGGAAGATGCGGTCGGTGGCGGGGAGGGCGCGGCCGTCGAGCAGGCGCGAGGCGCTGCGTTCGGCGGCGGGGTGCTGGGCGATCAGGGCCTCGGGGAGCTCGAAATCGAAGTCGGCGAGGGTGAAGGCGGGCGGGGCAGACAGGCTCATGCTTTTGAGGGGCGGACGGGCCCCGTGCCAAAAAGGGGTGCATTGTCGCTCACCGTTTAGACTTCCGCCTCCCCGACCGTCCCCCTGCGGCCTCTTTCTGGCTGTCTTTGCCTGGTCCCTGCGCCCGTGTCCGCTCCTGTCTCCCTCCCCCCTGCTGCCGCGCCCAAGACGGCCATGCCGGCCGTGCGCGCGAACTTCGCCAGCTCGCGGCTGGTGCGCTTGCTGAGCGCGGCCACGGCGCGGGAGCAAGACGCCCCCCGGCAGGATTTCGCCGAGCGCCTGGCCCAGTGGTTGAGCGCGGTGGACACCGTGCGCCTGCACGCGGCCCTGCCGCCAGGCCCGGTCAGCGCCATCCCCACGACCCTGTCGGCAGGCGCGAAGGCCTTGCGTGAGCGCACCGACGCCGAGCTGGCCCAGGTGCGTGCCGCGCTGACCCAGGGCATCGCCACGCAGGCCGCCCAGGCGCTGCGCGACGCCCCCCACGAGGCCGATGCGGGCCACGCGCCGCACCGCAAGCGCCACCTCGACCAGCAGGGCCAGATGGCGCAGAAAGTCGCCGCCCTGCGCGCCTCGGTGCGCCAGGCCCTGTCCCAGGCCTCGCCCCGCCTGCGCCAGCTGGCCGCGCTGGACGCCGCCCTGGAGCAGACCCTGGGCGGGCGCGAGCACAAGCTGATGGCCGCGGTGCCCCTGCTGCTGGAGAAACGTTTCGAGCAGTTGAAGCGCGCGCAGCCCGAGGGCTGGCATGGCGCCTATGTCGGAGAGATGCAGGAGATGCTGCACGCGGAGCTGGACCTCCGCCTGCAGCCGGTCATTGGATTGATGCACGCGTTGCGCAGCGAGGTCGAGAAGCACCCATGAACAGGATCGTTTTTGCAGTGGCCTTCGCCATCGGCCTGGTGGCCGTGGGTTGGGTGGGCGTGGGCTTCATCGGCGCGAGCTGGCTGGCCCTGGCCATGACCGGCGCCATCGCCGCCACCTATGTGCTGGGCGCCGCCGAGCTCTGGCAGTTCCGCGCCGCCTCGGACGCCCTGGCCGCGGCCCTGGATGACACGCCCGCCAACACACCCACAGACACCACCGCGCTCGGCGACTGGCTGGCCCGCCTTCCCACCGCCCTGCGCCACCCCGTGCGCCAGCGCATCGAAGGCGAGCGCGTGGCCTTGCCGGCGCCGGCGCTCACGCCTTACCTGGTCGGCTTGCTGGTCATGCTCGGCATGCTGGGCACCTTCCTGGGCATGGTGGTGACCTTCCAGGGCGCCGTGTTCGCGCTCGAAGGCTCGACCGACCTGCAGGCCATCCGGGCGGCCCTGGCCGCGCCCATCAAGGGCCTGGGCCTGTCGTTTGGCACCTCGGTGGCCGGTGTCGCGGCCTCGGCCATGCTGGGCCTGATGTCGGCGCTCAGCCGCCGCGAGCGCCTGGCGCTGGTCCGCCTGCTCGACACCCGCATCGCCACGGTGCTGCGGCCGCTCTCTGCGCGCCACCAGCGCGCCGCACAGCGCGAGCAGCAAGCCGACGCCCAGCGCACCGACACCCTGCAGGCCTTGCAAGCGCAAGCCCAGGCCCTGCCCGCGATGGTGCAGGCCTTGCAAGCCCTGGCCGAAGGCGTGGAGCGCCGCCATGGGCAACTGGGGGCGCAGATGCTGGCCCAGCAAACCGACTTCCACCGCGAAGCCTCGGCGGCCTACGCCCAGCTGGCGCAATCCGTGGCGCGCTCGCTGCAAGACAGCCTGACGGCCAGCGCACAGGTGGCCGGCGACAGCCTGAAGCCCGTGGTGCAAGCGGCCATGGCCGAGATCTCGGCCGAGTCCGTCCGCACGCACCAGCGCCTGGTGGACGCCACGCAAGTTCAGCTCGACGGCCTCTCGGCGCGCTTCGGCGACACCGCCCGCACCGTGTCCGAAGGCTGGACGAGCGCCTTGCAGGCCCACGCCGACACCAGCGCGCAGCTCGGCGACCGGCTTGGCCGCACGCTGGACGGCTTCACCGACACCTTCGCCCAGCGTGCCGACGCCGTGCTGGCCGCCGTGCAGCAATCGGCCACGCAGGCCCAGGCCGCCCAGGCCGAGGCCGACCAGCGCAAGCTCGGCGCCTGGACGCAGGCCCTGGCCACGCAGGCCGCCCAGCTCGGTGCCGAGTGGCAGCGCGTGGGCGCACAGACCTTGCAGCAGCAAGACGCCATCTGCCAGACCCTGCAGGCCAGCGCCCAGGACATCGCCGAGCGCACCCGCCAGCAGGCCCACCAGACGCTGGACGACATCGCCCAGCTGGTGAACCAGTCGCAGGCGCTGCTCCAGGCCCGCACCGAGGCCGAATCGCAATGGGCCGCCCAGCACGGCGAACGCATGGACCAGCTCGCCAGCCTGTGGCACACCGAGCTGGCCGCCTTGCGCGCCGATGAAGCCCAGCGGGGCGATGCCGCCGTGGCCCGCCTGGGCGAGCTGCAAGCCGCCGTCACCCAGCACCTGGCCACCCTGGGCACGGCCCTGGAAGCGCCCATGACCCGCCTGATGCAGACCGCCGCCGAGGTGCCGCAGGCCGCGTCCGAGGTCATCGCGCAACTGCGCACCGAGATGGCCCAGCTCAGCGAGCGCGACACCCACTCGCTGCAGGAGCGCGCCACCGTCATGGGCCAGATCCGCACCCTGCTGGACACGATCAACCAGGCCTCCGGCGAACAGCGCGCCAGCATCGAGGCCCTGGCCGCCTCGGCCGCGTCCGTCATGGACCAGGCCAGCCGCCAGTTCGCTGACACCCTCGGTGTGCAGGCCGGCAAGACCGAGCACCTGGCCGCCCACGTGGTCAGCAGCGCCATCGAACTCTCCACCCTGGGCGAGGCCTTCCGCCACGGTGTGCAGACCTTCAGCGACACCAATGGCCAGCTCGCCGCCGGCCTGCAGCGCCTGGAAGCCACGCTGCAGCAGTCCATGGCGCGCAGCGATGAGCAACTGGCCTATTACGTGGCCCAGGCGCGCGAGGTCATCGACCTGAGCATCAGCGCGCAGCAAGGCATCGTCGAAGACCTGCGCCAGCTGCGGCCCGCTTTGGCCAGGGGCGCGGCATGAGCGCGCTGGATGGTCTGGACGACGCGGCCGATGTTGGCGACACCGGCGAACTCGACGAGGCCCTGAGCCCGGCGGCCAGTGACACCGCGCCAGTCTGGGCCGTCTTCGGCGACCTCATGGCCGGCCTGCTGGGCGCTTTTGTGTTGATCCTGGTGGGCGTGCTGGTCGTGCAGATGGACCTGGTCAGCCACCTCGAAGCCGAGGTGAAGAAGCGCCAGGTCGAAGAGCAGCGCCGCATGGCCCTGGAGAAGGCCCTGGCCATCCCGCTGCGCTCGGGCCGGGTCACGCTGAACAACGGCCGCATCGGCATCAGCGGCAGCGTGCTGTTCGCTTTCAACTCCGACCAGCTGCGCCCCGAAGGCCGCCAGCTGCTGCAGACCCTGGTGCCGCCGCTGCGCGTCTACCTTGGCGAGCGCGACGAGATGCTGATGGTCAGCGGCTTCACCGACGACAAGCCCGTGCAGAACCGCAACGACCGCTATGCCGACAACCTGGAGCTCTCGGCGCAGCGCTCGCTGACCGTGACGCGCGCCCTCATCGGCGAAGGCATGCCCTCGTCGCGCGTGTTCGCCGCGGCCTTCGGTGCCGAGCAACCCGCCGCGCCCAACACCAGCGAAGCCGGCCGGGCGCTGAACCGCCGCGTCGAGATGGCGCCGGTGCCCAAGGCGGCACCGCCTGCGCCCTGAACGCGCCGGCATGAAGGCATCGGCATGAGCGTACCGGCATGAACGACAGCGACTTCAGCGCGGCCCTGGCGTCCCTGCAAGCGTCAGGTGCCGCCCAGCGCGACCCCATCGGCTTCCAGCACATGGTGCTGATGGCGCAGCGCCTGCAGACGCAACCTGGCGCCGTGCAGCGCATCCTGGCCGGGCGTTTGCGCGAGGCCCTGGCGCGGGCAGCGGCCAGCGCCACCGAGGCTGAGCCAACCCCCATCGCCACACCCATCGCAGTCCCCGCCACGCCAAGCCCGCTGGCCGAGCTCCACCGCCACATCCTGGCCGTCTCGGGTGGCGGCCCTGCGCCGACCGCCGCCACCGCAGCGGCCCGATCGACGTCATCGGCCGGCCCCACCGGTCTGCCGCCCGAACTCAAAAGCCTCGACCGCTTCCGCGGCACCTGGGCCAAGGTCGCGGCCGACGCCCAGGTGGACAAGGCCCTGGCGCGTGCGCCCGACAACGCCGGCCCGCTGAACTCGCACCTGCTGGTGCTGCGCTCGCTGGCGGCCCTGCGCGAGCTCTCGCCCGAACACCTGCACGGTGTGTTGGCCCAGCTCGACGCCCTCTTGTGGCTGGAGCAGGCCACGCACAAACCGACCGCCAGCCCGGCGCGCCGCAGCCGCGCGGCCAAGTGACCCTGGCCTGACCCAAGCCTGACCCAAATCCTTGCTGCGTCAGTTTCTTGCGGATTGTGCTGTCGCACGTCAGTGTCAATTGTGTGAAGGCCTTGGGGTCTGCTGAGGCTTGCCAAACCGCTTCCCGCATTGCGGTACAAGAACGAATGTCGTGTTTTACACCCTACTTTGGGCCTGCCTGGTGCGGGCGAGCGGGGCTTTGCGGGATGTGCGTTTGAGCGTCGATGGTGTTGTTCCGAGCCGCGGTGGCTGGCGTGGCGGTGTCCGCAGGGCGCTGGCCGTGGGCGGCCTCCTGTGGGTGACTGCCAGCGCGTGGGCCACCGACTACGTCTTCCCCGGGCAGATGCCGGCGGGTTGCAGCGGCAGCGCCGGCAATTACGTCTGCGGCGACCTGTCGCTGAAGTACCGCGACACCGTTCGCATCTCGGGCGCCCTGCCGGCCAAGATCACCGTCAACGGCTCGCTCGACACCGACACCGCGCAGGTCAACGCGGCCGGCGCGAGCAGCAACCTCAGCCTGGTCGTGAGCGGCGATGTCCGTCTGGGTTTTGCCACACTGCTGAACGCCCAGCTCACGGCGCGGTCCATCAGCGACAGCAGCGGCTCGGTCACGCTGGGGGGCTCGCTTACGGCGACCTCTGGCAGCATCAAGCTGGCCTTTGCCACCTCTGTGGCCGGTTCCCTGACGGCCAGCAACGGCAACATCACGCTGGACAGCTTCAACGTGGTGGGTGGCGACATCACGGCGGGTGGCAGCCTGTACGTGGGCTACTGGGGGCGGGTGTCCGGCAAGGTGACGGCGAAGTCCTTGAGCGACGGCGGTGCCGTGATCTACAGCGGCGCCATCAACACCAGCGATGGCCGCATCAGCCTGGGCTATTTCTCCTCGGTGAGCGGCGATGTCACCGCGAGCAAGGGCGGTGTCGAGCTGCTGGGCCTCAACGATGTCCAGGGCTGCGTGTGGTCCAAGGATGGTGCCGACATCGCGCTGAGCTGGGCCTCGTCGGCCGATGGCGTGTGCTGCGGCTCGGGCAGTTGCAACAAGTCCTGCCTGAAAAACGGCAGTGGCTGGTTTTCGCCGTCCTTGTGCGGTGCCCGTGTGGCGCTGCCCGCGCTGGACCACCTGGAGTTGCGCCACGCCAGTGGCTCGGGCCTGACCTGCACCCCGGCCACCCTGACCGTGGTGGCCTGCCAGGACGCCAGCTGTGCCACCCGCTACACAGGCGGCGTGGCCGGCACGCTGACGACCTCGGGGCTGTCGGTGAACTGGCCTGCCGGGGCCGCGTTCACCATCCCCGCGGGCAGCAGCGCGGCCTCGGTGGACGTGCAACTGCTGTCGGCCGGCACGGTCACGGTCGGGGCCAAGGCGGTCTTGCCGCTGGCGGCCAACGCGAGCACCTGCACCTTCGGCAGCCCTGCCTGCGCTTTCTCCGCGGCCGACAGCGGCTTCGTGCTCAGCGTGAGCCACCACGTGGCCGACACGCCACAGACGCTGACCATCGCGGCCGTGAAGAAGGGCGCCACGGCCAGCGTCTGCGCGCCGGCCTTCGTCAACGTGAGCAAGCTGGTCAACCTCGGTTGCGGGTATGGCGATCCGGCCACGGGCAGCCAGCCGGTGCGGGTCGGTGGCGTGCCGCTCAATGCCTCGGCCTCGCTGGGCGCGTCTTGCGACGGCACGCTGCGACCGCTGAACCTGGCCTTCAATGCCAGCGGGGTGGCCAGCACCACCTTGCAGTACGCCGATGCAGGCAAGGTCTTGCTGAATGCCGCACTGGCCGACAACGCGATCACCTCGGGCCTGTCGATGCTGGGCAGCAGCAGCTTCATCGCCGTGCCGGCCGCCTTCAAGGTCGATCCGCCTGCGCTGGGCGTCCTGCGCGCCGGCGTGCCCTTCGCGGTGGCGGTGTCGGCCGTCAATGGCTCGGGTTTGCTCATGCCCAACTTCGGCAAGGAGGCCGTGCCAGAGGGGCTGGTGCTGGCCTGGACCCCAGCCAGCCCGGTCGGGCCCTTGGCCGCCGCGGGCACCTTCACCGGCAGTGGCGTGGCCCCCAAGCCGGCCTGGACGGCGTTCTCCGGTGGGGTGGCGGCCCTCAGCGACCTGGTCTGGAGCGAGGTCGGTTCGGGCGACCTCAGCGCCACCCTGGCCAGCGGCAACTACCTGGGCAGCGGGAAGACGGTGGTGGGCAGCACCGGCAGCCTGGGCGCCATCGGCCGTTTTGTGCCGCACCATTTCGATGTCGCGGTGACGCCGGCCTGTGGCGCCTTCACCTACAGCGGCCAGCCCTTTGCCGTGGCGGTCACGGCGCGCAATGCCGCGGGCGGCACGACGCAGAACCACGATGGCTCGGGCGCCTTGTCGCCCAGCCTGGCCAGTGCGATCACCCTGACCGAAGGCGCGGCCACGGGGCAGGGCAGCTTCACGGTCAACCGCATCGACAAGGCCGGCTTCCTGTCGGGCGTGGCGCGCAGCCTGGCGCCCACCTACGCCTTCGCGTCGAAGCTGACGGCGCCGCGCACCATCGTGGTCCGTGCCACCGATGCCGACGGCGTGAGCAGCCTGGGTGCCACCGAAGGGGCGCTGCTGCTGCGCAGTGGCCGCCTGCGCCTGTCCAGCGCCTATGGCACGGAGAAGCGCTCGCTCGGTGTGCCGGTGCAGGCCCAGTACTGGAGCGGCCAGACCTGGGTGCTCAACAGCCTGGACAGCTGCTCCAGCGTGCCAGGTGGCGCGGTCGCCATGGACGCGGCCATCCATGCCAAAGGCGGCGCTGCCGGGCATTGGGCGAGTGCGATCGTCCCGCAGCCTGGCGGTCAGGCCTTGACGCTGGCTGGCGGCCATGGCGTGCTCACCTTGAAAGCGCCCACGCCGACGGGCACCGGTTCGCTCGATGTGGCCCTGAACCTGGGCATGGCCGTGTCGGACCTGTCCTGCCTGGGCCAGCCCCGACCCGCTTCGGTGGGCGCCGGCCTGCCCTGGTTGCGCGCGCAGTTCGGCAGCACGAGCGGCTGCGCCGGTGTCATCGATTTTGGGCGGGACCCCTCGGCCCGGGTGACCTTCGGCGTCTACACCCCTGAAAACAAGAGGATCGGCCATGTGTCAGACATCCAGTGAGCGCCACCAGGCCGGCTACACCGTGATCGAGCTGATCGTGGTGATGGTGCTGCTGAGCATCCTGTCCGTCTCTGCGATGCCTTACCTGGGCTCGGCCACCGGCATGCGCGATGACGCCTGGCGGGACCAGGTCGTCGTGGCCCTGTGGCACGCCCGGTCCACCGCCGTGACCCACCGCCGCGTGGTCTGCGTCAGCTTCACGGCCACCACGGTCTCGCTGGCCATGGCGCGCAACAACCCGGCCACGGCCTGCGATCTGCCCGTGCCGTCGCCCGACGGACGTGGCACCTTCGCCCAGGCGGCCAACAGCGCGGCAGCCACCTCGGTCAGCCCCACGGGCGTCCTGTACTTCCAGCCGGGCGGGCGCGTCACCACGGCCCTGGGCGGTGGCGCGACGGCGCAGTGGACGGTCTCTCTGCAGGGCGTGGCGCCCGTGCGCATCGAGGGGGCGACCGGCCATGTCGAATGAGCGCGGCTTCACTTTCGTTGAGGTGATCGTGGCCATGGTCGTCATCGGCGTGGCCGTCTCGGGCGTGATCAGCGTCTTCAGCCAGGGCGTGCGCAACAGCAGCGACCCCATCGTGCGCAAGCAGATGCTGGTGCTGGCGCAGGAGCTGATGGAAGAAGCGCGGCTCAAGCCCTATGCCCCGCAGGCCAATGCGGCGCCCGGTGCCTGCGCGCGCGACACCTTCAACGACGTGTCCGACTACAACGGCTACGCCAGCACAGGCCAGGTCTGCGACATCGAGGGCACCGTGATCCCGGCGCTCAATGGCCTCAGCGTGTCGGTGGGCGTGGTGCAGCAGGCGCTGGCCGGCGTGGCCGAGGCCAAGCGCATCACCGTGAGTGTCAGCCGCGGCAGCGAGGCCGTGTCGCTGGAAGGCTGGCGCACCGACTACGCCGGGCCATGAGACACCGCATGCCGCACCCATCCCCGCACCCATCCCTGCACCCACACCGACCCGCCAGCGGCTTCACCCTGGTGGAGCTGATCGTCGTGATGGTCATCACCAGCATCATCGGTTTGACGCTGATGTCCTTCATGCAGCCCACGCTGGCCGCCTACTTCGCGACGCGGGCGCGCACCGAGCTGGCGGGCCGGGCCGACACCGCCTTGCGGCAGATGCTGATGGACACCCGCCGCGCCGTGCCGAACTCCTTGCGCATCCCCTCGGACCAGTGCTTCGAGGTGGTGCCGGCCGTGGGTGGTGGACGTTACCGCAGTGGCCCCGACGTGCGCAACGACACACCGAGCGGCTGCGCCTCGGGCAGCAGCAGCACCTGCTCGGCCTGGGTGGACACGACCATGGCCACCACGGTGTTCGATGTGCTCAACGTGGTCAACACCGCGCCCAAGGCCGAAGACTGGGTGGTGGTCGGCAACCAGAACGGCAACGACGTCTATGCAGGGCTCAACCGCGCCAGGGTGAGCGCGGTCAGCACGCCCCAGGCGACGCAAGGCGTGCTGCGCGTGCGCATCGACAGCACCCAGTTCCCGCAGGGCTACACCGAGGGCCGCTACCAGGTGGTGTCGTCGCAAGAGCCCAGCGTCTTCTACGTCTGCAGCGGTGCGGACGGCAGCACCAACGGCCAGGGCGATGGCAAGGGCACGCTTTACCGCGTGACGCGGCCCTTCAACGCCAGCTACCCCACGGCCTGCCCCTCGGTGCTCGGTGCCGCGGTGGTCAGCACCCAGGTCCAGTCCTGCGCCTTCATCTACGACGCCAACCACGGCGCCACCCAGCAAAGCGGCTTCCTGTGGCTGGACATGGCCATCACCCGCAACGGCGAAACCGCGCACCTGGCGGTCGGCGCCCACATCCGCAACGTGCCATGAAGCCCCACCCGCAGCAGCACCTCCGGCACCTCCTGTACCGCCAGCGTGGCCTCGGTGCCATCGCCGCCATCGTGGTGCTGGTGATGCTGTCGGCGCTGGCGGCCAGCATCCTGCGCATGACCTGGTCCACCCAGCTGGCCTCGGCCAACGACATCGCCGCGGCCCGTGCCGAGCAGGCCGCGCAGGCCGGCGTGGAATGGGGGCTCTACCAGGTGCAGCGGGGCAGCTGGCAGGGCTGCACGGCGGCCAGCCAGACGCTGGATTTGCGCGCCGGCCTGGGCATGTGGGTCACGGTCAGTTGCAGCGCGCCGGCGCAGGCCTATGTCGAGGGCGGCAACGACCAGGGTGCCGCCCGCAGCACCCGCATCTACACGGTCGATGCGGTCGCCTGCAATGGCACGGCCACTTGCCCCGATGCCAACAGCATCGCCCAGCCCGGCCATGTCGAACGGCGCCTGCAGGCCAGCGTGTCGGACGTGCAGGCGCAGCCCTGAGGCCGACCGAAGCCGACTGAGGCCGATCTCAGGGCTTGATGGCCACCTTCAGCACGCCATCGCGCTGGTGCGAGAACAGCTCGTAGGCCGCGACGATGTCTTCCAGCTTGTACTGGTGCGTCACCAGCAGGCCCAGGTCCACGCGCCCCGAGGCCACCACGTTCATCAGGCGGCGCATGCGCTCCTTGCCGCCGGGGCACAGCGCGGTGTTGATCTTGTGGTCGCCCAGGCCGGCGGCGAAGGCCGACAGCGGGATGGTCAGGTCCTCGGAGTACACGCCCAGGCTGGACAGCGTGCCGCCCGGCTTGAGCACGCGCAGGGCCGATGCGAAGGTGGCCTGCGTGCCCAGCGCCTCGATGGACGCGTCCACGCCCTTGCCGCCGGTCAGCTTCATGACCTCGTCCACCACGTCGCAGGTCTTGAAGTTCAGCGTGGCGTCCGCGCCCATCTTGCGCGCCACGTCCAGGCGGTGCTCGTTGCCATCGACCGCGATGATGGTCGTGGCGCCCAGCAGGCGCGCGCCCGCCGTCGCGCACAGGCCGATCGGGCCCTGCGCGAACACCACCACCGTGTCGCCGATGCGGATGTTGGCGTTCTCGGCGCCCTTGAAACCAGTGGACATGATGTCCGGGCACATCAGCACCTGCTCGTCCGTCAGCCCGTCGGGGATGGGGGCGAGGTTGGCCTGGGCGTCGGGCACCAGCACGTACTCGGCCTGGGTGCCGTCGATCAAGTTGCCAAAGCGCCAGCCGGCCGTGGCCTTGTAGCCGTGGCAGCCGCACAGGCCTTGCGGCACCAGGTAGCTGCCGTCCTGCGAGGGTGCACCGTCCTGGGCGGCGTAGGAGTTGAAGTTCGGGCAGATGGCCCCGGCGATGACGCGCTGGCCCTCGCGGTAACCCACCACGGCGCTGCCCAGTTTCTCGATCACGCCCACGGGCTCGTGGCCCACGGTCAGGCCTTTGGCCACCGGGTACTCGCCCTTGAGGATGTGGACGTCGGTGCCGCAGATCGTGGTCGTGGTGATGCGGACCAGGGCGTCGTTGGGGCCCACGTCCGGGATCTTCTTGTCCACGACCTCGATGCGGCCGGGTTCCACGAAAACAGCGGCTTTCATCATGGCGTTCATGCGGTGCTCCTGCGCTTGGGGTGTCAGCTTGCATGATGCGAGCACTGCCGCGCCAAATGCGTGACAGCGCCATGACCCCACGGCAAAGAATGCAAAGGCAAGCCCGTTCGTCAAACTCCGGCGGCAGGGCGCCCGGCGGTGGCCCCTAGAATCCAGGCCCGACTTCCGTCTTCCGCCGCCTTTCCTGCGCCACCGCCATCCCATGCACATCGTCGTCAACGAAGAACTCAAGGCCTACATCGACCCCCTGACGCCCGAGGAGCACGAGGCCCTGGAGCGCAGCATCCTGGCCGAGGGCTGCCGCGACGCGCTGGTGCTGTGGGGCGATGTGCTGGTGGACGGCCACAACCGCTACGGCATCTGCCAGAAGCACGGCCTGCCGTTCCAGACGGTGCAGCACCCGAGGTTCAAGTCCATGGACGACGTCCACCTGTGGATGATCGACCAGCACCTGGGCCGCCGCAGCGTGTCCGACTTCCAGCGCGGTGTGCTGGCGCTGCGCAAGCGCGAGATCCTGAGCGAGCGCCGCGCCCGCGCGGTGGCCGCCAC
>Ga0209107_10000258_pt1 | contig 32286 bp, 34 predicted proteins | sample LakErihyJuly2011_2_FD_187460 | JGI IMG/M metagenome (GOLD analysis project Ga0209107, IMG submission 187460) | Freshwater microbial communities from dead zone in Lake Erie, Canada - CCB hypolimnion July 2011 (SPAdes) (version 2) | ecosystem: Environmental > Aquatic > Freshwater > Lentic >...
AATGAAAAGTCGGTTCATTAAAATATACGGTTTCAAAGTCGACAAACAATTGCCTGATATGGCATTTGAAGTTAACTGCAGCAAAGGAACCTACATACGTACTTTGGCCAGCGATTTTGCTGCCCATCTGAAAAGTGGTGCTTACCTCACCCAATTGAGACGAACTGCCATTGGCGATTTTAAAATTGAAAATGCGTTTAGTATTGAAAATTTTGAGCAACTTTGCAGTCGATAGTTTATGAGGATTTTTAATTCGATTGGTCGCTTACCTGAGTTTTCTAATACCGTTTTTACCCAAGGTACGTTTGATGGTGTTCATTTAGGACATCAAAAGATTCTTAAACGTTTAAAAGATGAAAGCGTAAAGGCAGGAGGTGAAAGTGTTCTGTTGACTTTTTGGCCCCATCCCCGCTTGTTTTTGTTCCCTGATGACAACGGCTTGAAACTTTTACAAACTCTGGAGGAAAAAATGGATCAATTGGAAAGGGCAGGTGTCGACAATGTTGTTGTTTTGCCTTTTACAAAAGAGTTTAGCCAAATGTTGCCAGAAGATTTTATTAAAGATTTTTTGGTCAATTCGCTTAACATCCACACGGCAATAATTGGATATGACCACCGCTTTGGCCGCAACAGAGAAGGCGATATCAATTTGCTTAAATCTTTCGAAAAACCATACAATTATAAGGTCTTAGAAATTGGCCCAGAAGACATAGACCACATTACCATTAGCAGCACCAAAATCCGCAATTCATTACTTTCTGGTGATGTTGATACAGCGAATGCTTATTTGGGAAGACCCTATTTGTTTTGCGGAACTGTGGTTCATGGTAAAAAACTAGGTAAAACGATTGGGTACCCAACCGCCAACTTGGACATCAACCACCCTAATAAACTTATTCCTGCCAATGGTGTTTATGCTGTTCAATGCAAAGTTGAAGGCCAAATTTATGGAGGCATGATGAATATTGGCAACAACCCAACGGTGCCGGGAAAAGACTTCAGTATTGAGGTCAATATCTTCGATTTTAGTGCCGATATCTACGGTAAAGTTGTCGAAATCTTCGTCATAGCAAGAATTAGAGATGAAAAAAAGTTTGGAAATATAGAGGAATTAGCGTTAATTTTGCATCTCGACAAAAAAAACGCTCTTGAAAAGATCCTTCATCTATAAATGCCTAGCCTTTATTGCTTTCTTCTTGGTAAGCAATGGTTATGCTGATGGACTTCACTTAAACGCGTTTGTTTCTTTGAATGATGCTGAACCTGGTTCTGATCCTTCTCGTCTCACTTCTGCATTCGATTCTACCTTTTGCTCTGCTTGGGATATTTATTTGAATACTTGGGACACCGAAGTATTGAATCCCTATACCTACGATTACAGCAGTTTCAAACAACCAGTTAATATTGTTTTGGCTGCAGATTCTTTTGGTTTTGTGATGCCTATAACCAACGTTGTTACATCAACCTATGGTCCGAGACACGGCAGAGCGCACCAAGGGGTTGATTTAGATCTTGAAACTGGAGATACCGTGGTGTCGGCCTTCGACGGTGTGGTGCGTATGTCTCGATACTACGGCGGCTATGGCAATATGGTGGTGGTTCGTCACCACAATGGTTTGGAAACATTATATGGCCACTTATCAAAAGTATTGGTTGAGCCAGGGCAAAAAATTAAGGCTGGTGCTTTTGTTGGTTTAGGTGGAAATACGGGCCATAGTTTTGGCTCGCATCTGCATTTTGAAATTCGTTTCATGGGCCAACCAATTGATCCTTCAAAGTTTATTTCTTTCGATAATTTTTCTCTTCTTAACAACGATGTGCAAATTGACAGCACCACGTTTGACAACGGCAAATTGATTCACAAACAAAGACAAGCAGATGCTGAGTTTGCTGAGTCTCACTATAAGTCGGTTAAGAAACCAGTTTCTAAGTACCATGTTGTTCGCCCAGGTGAGACGCTTAGCTCTATTGCCCGCAAGCACAAGACCACTGTATCCAAACTTTGTAAAATGAACAAGATTCGTCCTACAAGCATTCTGAGTTTGGGCCGTAAGCTGAAGGTGAAATAAGTTCGGATTTTAATTCTGAATGTTCTATTAACTTTTTCCAGTTATATTCTTATTTAATCCTTGATTTGTTTTCGGTGGCAAACTTTTCCCAACTGTTGGCTTTCTTATTGCTGCTGCCGGTTTTGGCGCCGAACCCCCTCGGATTGGCCTGAAAGATATGACACATTGCTGCCGCCAAGCCATCAGTGGCATCCAAATGTGTGGGCATGTCGTCAAATTTTAATAACCTCTGCAACATTTCTGCTACCGCTTCTTTGCTGGAATTTCCAGATCCTGTAATACTCAATTTTATTTTTCTCGGTTGGTATTCGTAAATAGGCATTTCACGCATCAAAGCGGCAGCAATTGCAACACCTTGAGCCCTCCCGAGTTTTAACATCGACTGCACATTTTTGCCGTAAAATGGGGCTTCAATGGCCAATTCATCGGGTTTGTAACTGTCTATTAATCCTGTAACCCGCTCGAAAATGTGCTTGAGCTTGATGGCATGGTCTTCCAACTTATCCAAACGGATAATGCCTATGCTGATTAAAGAAAATTCTTTTCCTTTTAAGCCAACTACACCATAACCCATTATATTTGTACCTGGGTCTATGCCCAAAACAATTCGGTCAAAATCCTCTAATTCCAATCGTTGCAACACAAGACAAAGATACATAAAAATGTCAATTGGCAATCTGTTTTCAAGCTTATTAAATGGTTGGTGCCATTTCTAATTGCCTTAATACTGTATAAGAAGTTCTATAAAAATGCAGGGGTTTCCTTCGAGTTTTTCTTTCTGCAATTCACTTCCCTGCCTTGGTATTGGTACCTTGTTTTAATCGGTTTTTCTTTGCTCAACTGGGGGCTTGAAATTCGAAAATGGCAATACTTAATTTGCAAAATAGAACTACAATCTTTTAAAGTGGCCAGTAAATCGGTGCTCTCTGGCATGGCGGTTTCTCAACTACTACCTTTCAGAACAGGTGAGTTTTTAGGCCGCTTAGCGTTTGTAAACGATGACAATAAAATCAATGCGGGTATCTTGTCTATTGCCGGTAGTTTTACCCAGCTCTTGGTGACCTTGTTTTTCGGCACTTTGGCTTTTTTTTATATCCAACCATTAGAAATTCCTCTGTTTTTTGTTCTTTCGCTTATTGCCTTGATCGTGCTTTTGGGTATAGGATATCAATACATGCCTCAATTTGTTCCCCTCAAAAAAAGTGCTTTTTTTACCGCCATACGCGGGGCTTTAGGGTTTTTAAAACGCAGCGACCGTCTTCGCTTAATTGGCTTTTCAAGTTTGCGCTACTTGCTTTTTGTTTTGCCCTATGCACTAATGGCACAATATTTTCAGGTTGGCGGATCGAGTGGTTTGTTGTTCTTAATGTGCTCGGTGTCTTGCATTTTTTTTCTACAAACGGTTTCTCCAAGTTTTATATTAACCGATTTGGCCATACGCATCAGCGTTCCTGCTCTGGTTTTTTCCGGATCATTTGATGCCAGTAATAACTTTGATTTTATGCCGGGCATGGTGATCTATGTGTTTAATATTCTTATACCAATGCTCATTGGAGCAGGTATTCTTTTGTCTTTGAAAATGAAAAAATAATGGGCTTTATTATCGGGGTATTTTTGATCGTATTTGTCTTACTTGCATTGATTGCTTGCATCTACACAGCTTTTATGTTTTGGTGTGCGGGTACGTTTAGGATAGAACCTAAAATGGATCCGCTTAACCCCATTGTAGAAGGGCTATCTGTTTTAATTCCTTTTAGAAACGAAGCAGTGAATTTAGAAAATTGCTTAAATAGTTTTATCCAGCAAAAAAATATTTCGTTTCCATTTGAAATACTTTTAATAGACGATGGTTCTGAGGATGAAAGCGCTGCGGTTATTGCAGAATTCGCAGGCCGTTTACCCTTTCAATTTATTAACTCTAATGGAGTAGGGAAGAAGGCTGCCTTACAAACTGGAGTTGCAGCCGCACAATACAATATTGTTTATACTGTTGATGCCGATTGTGTTTTAGGTTTCAATACCCTAGCCTATATGGCAAGTACTTTTCAGGCTGGGAATTTAAATATGCTTTGCGGATTGGTCAATCTTGCGCCTGCTAAGGGTTTGTTTCAAAACTTGCAAGCCGCTGAATCTGCTGCTCTTGTAGGCATTAGTGCCGTGATGTTGAATTCAAGCAAACCGGCTACCTGTAACGGGGCTAATTTGATGTTTCGCAAGGATGTGTTTTTGCAATTGAAAGGCTATGAAAATTATAGGCATTTAAGCTCGGGCGATGACGATTTTTTGATGCATGCGTTTTTTAATCATAATGCAGAGGCCTGTCGCTACGCCATGCATCCAGATGCGGTGGTAAGTACCAAACCTGAAGATTCATTAAAAACTTTCTTTGCCCAAAGAGCCCGCTGGGCTAGTAAGCGCAAGCACTACCTCTTTCCTTACAATAAGTATTTGTTTGCTTTAATGGGATTGAAATTCTTGACTTACTGGGCATTGCTTTTCTTTATGGCAATTAACTGTTTTTATTGGGGAAGCAGCACACCTTGGGTTTTGTTCCTTTTGCTTTATGTGTCAGAACTTGCATTCGCAAAGCGCTTGGTCGAGGTCTTAAAGTTAAATTACCTTTCAATTTTTATCTTGCCTTTGTATCAGCTTTACTTACCCTTTGTATTGATTTATTCAAAAGTCTTCCGCATTCAATGGAAGGGTAGGATTATAGATGCGAAATAACTGCTCAATAGTCGAAAACCAAAGCGCACTATTTAAAGTACTTGGCCGCTTCATACCCGCTTGCCTATTTTCACAGCAGTTACAGAAAAAAGGAAATACTATCGTGTTAAATTGTGTATGGCCAAAATTAAGCAAGCCAATTTTGGAAACGCATATGGGTGCGGTAAGGTTTAATTTAAAAGGTGAAACGTCCCTTTTTTGATGCGTGTAATTTTTTGACAGTCTCTGTATTTGATATAGTACATCAATAAATTATCACTACAAATTTCTCCATTGCTTAATTTCCCATCCCATGTTTCGCCGTTCTGAGATTGCCAAATCAATTCTCCCCAGCGCGAATATATGCGTATTTCTGCATCGAATTTTAGGCTGTTATCGGGAAAACGGTCGTTCATTCCATCGTCATTTGGTGTAAAAGCATTGGGTATCCAAAAAATAAAATCACCATTTTTTTGCAACAACTCTATGGTGTCTCTTGCCTCACAGGTATTGCTGTCTTTAATGCTTAAGGTGTATTTTCCAGGAGACTTAACAACGATGTTTTGCGTGGTTTCGCCAGTACTCCATAAATAGTTATTGGCAATGGGTCCTTGAATTAGATAGCGCTCAAAATAACAAATGCTGTCGTCTTGCCCAATATATATTGGTTTTATTTTAAAATAATCAATTTCAATGCTGTCTGTTTTTAATGAACAAATATTATTTCTAACAGTATAGTTGCCCTTTGAATTGATCCATTTTATATGGCTGCTGTCTCCATCATTCCATAAAATGGATCGGTAGGTATAGGGAATGCGAACAGACTTTGTTGCATTTTTGCAGATATTCATTTTATCAGGTAAAACATCAAAGGTTTCGTCATAAAATTTAATTTCAAAGGTGTCGGAAATACTCTTGCATGGGCCAGTGAATTTAAAGCTGTAAATGCCTTGCTTTGAAAAAAATCTAATCTTAAATTGCCCAGTATCTCCCCAAGCAAACTTAGCACTTGGGTTGAACTTGCTCAAATTATATTGTGCACCATTTTTGGCACAAACAATGGTGTCATTTATTTTTACTTGCTCTAAAACCGGGTGGGCGCTCAAGCGCATAGTATCTGAATATTCGATGCATTGGGCCTGAAAGTTTATCCAGTATAATCCGGTATCTTTAAGTGAGCGTGTAGTCAATTTGCTGCCATCCTCCCATTTAATGATTTGGTATTTTGTATTCAGCGTTAATTGGTAATTTATTGGCAAACAGAGCTGCGTATCTCGATAAATATCTAAATCTTGCTTTTGCTTGCGCTTCACGTCGACCTGAACGGTGTCAAAACAAATATTGCTGTCGTTATCGATGATTTTTAAATAAAATTGTCGTGCATCGTTTAGAGCCATACTAACAGGATTGCCCATTTTGTTACCCCCGTTTATAAAATTGGCTGGCTGCCATTCATAGACATACCCTGTATTGCAAATTACCCCTAAGTTTCCCGGAATGTTTCCACCAAGTAAAACCCTTTCGCCTTCGCATATTACAGTGTCTCTTCCAGCATCTGACAATAGCTTGCCTTGTCCAAAATATATGTCATCAATGGCAAAATCGTAACCCATAATGGTGGATGAAAAGGTTTCGAACTTGGCCGTTGCCGTTTTGCTGTTGCCGGAATTCCATGTTACTTTGATTTCTTTCCACACAAATGGTGTGTTGCTAATGGTTAAAACCGTTAGGATGTCATTGTTTATTTTTAAGCGGATTTGTGCAGGAGCCAGAGTTGGTTTGTTCATCGAACAATACCACATTGAAAAGGTATAGGTGGTATTTTCTTCTACGGCTATATTTTGGTAAAAATCATAATCCCAGCCATTTTTATTGCGTGGGTCCACATACAAGTAATGGCCAAGCTGTGTGCCCAGTGTTTTGTCTGTTTTTACTTCATCGAGGTATAGGGGTTGAAAAGGCTTGTTGGCCCGCCATCTAAATACCGTATTGCCTGTAAATGGGGCAGGATTGCTTATGTTGTTAAGCGGATTGAGTTTTAAACAGGCATTGCTTGGTTTTTCAAAATTGCCATTCGACCATAAATTGACCATGCAGCTATTCTGAGCCAAAACGCCATTCAGAAATAAAAACAGTGAAAATATTAAAATCGGTCTCTGCATTTGCCAAGATAATTGCTATTTACAAAACAAACATAAGTCGAAATTGTGTGGTTTAGTGAATGGATTAGAAAAACAGATAAAGAATGGGGCCTACAACTGAATCATTTCTTCTCCTGGAAGCGTTGTTTTTTCTTAATAAAATACATGCTTACGGAGAACACGAATACAAGAAGCACCAAGTACAATTTCCAATTGCTAAACCCACCGATTTTGTATTGAACCGTCGCTTCTATGCACGAAATAGCTGCTGCCATTAAATACAACACAATACCAACCTGTTTGCTGACCAAAGATTTTTTCTCCATTATTTCTCTTTTTTTGCCGAATCCTGAATGCTAATTACACCTCTTGGTTTTTTGATTACCCAATCGCTGAAATCTTGCTTGCTCTCCATGCCTTCTCCCGTTAATATTTCATTTTTGGTGGTAATGCGCACAAATTTATCGGTGTAAATAATTTGTTTTTTTTGGTCCCAAATTAATTTCTCGGTATTTAGTTTTTCGCCTTTGTTGTTCATTACCACAACATTTTGACTCACCTCAGTAATTTTTTGTGTTTGATATGAAATGCCTTTTTCAGCACTTAAATAACTTTCTGCTTTGCCTTCATCGTTGTAAAAATTGCCCGTTATGCCTTTGGGCATGCGCACAATGTCGTTGCCGTCTTTTTTGTATCCAATTAGTTGCTTTGCAAATATCTTGGCTTTCAATCTGCCGGAGTCGTTGTAATTGATGGTAACATTGCGCCCTTCTTGTGTAAACAACATCGTGTCTGCTTGCAGCATTTTAGCCACATTTTTAGAGGCATAATCACCACATGAACCGATTAAGATTGCCGCAAATAATAGGTACAACAGCTTGTTCATGTCTTTGTTTTTTCTTTAGCAATTGATGCCAATAGCCTTAATAGAATTTTCTTTGTTTAAACCAATTGTCGGCCAAGGTAAATCCTATTGTTAATCTGAAAACATTTTCAGCCAACATGCCATTTAACGTATTGCCACGGTGTATGTATTCTGCGGTGAAATTGAACAGCGACTTCAATAAGATTTTATTTCTACCATCAACATCTGTTCTGGTTTTTGGTATGCCAAATCCGAAACTAATGCCGTATTCTTTTAATGGAGTGATTTGACTTTTGTTGTCTTTGAAAAGGTAACCGGTGTTGAGCATTCTAAAACCAAAACGGTATTCTATTCTTGCTTTGCGTTTGCCTTTTGCCTTTACACTTTCAGAAAAGTCTACATCTGGGTCGGGTCTGTAGGCGAAGCCCAAACTGATTTGTGAGCTATTGCCAAACGAGTCGTTGAACAAACTGCGGTCGATCTTCGACCACATATCGGTGCGGTAATCTGCAGCCACCATCCATAATTTATTAAACGTTGCACTAAAACCTGCCGATATGCTCATCGGTATATTGGTTTTCCCTTTCAAATTGTTCTCGTTTAAAATTGTGTCCTTTGCTGCAGTTGTATAATAGTTGCTGATATTTAAAACCTGTCTGTATTCATTGTAACGGATATTGGCTTGGTTGCTAATGGTGGCCCCGTATACAAAACGAACTGGATAACGGTAAGCTTTGTAAATCATTTTTCCGCCTTCTAGCACTGAATCTCGGCGAACAATGGTATCGCGGTTGCGCTCACCTTGCAGGCCCAAATCGAATTTAAACCCATTCAGTTGCGTGTTCTTGTCGTAATAGGTTGCGCGCGATTTTCCAGTATCGAATAGGTAATAGGTCTCGGTCGATCTGCTTTGCCCAAATAGAAATGAACTGTTTAGTCCTATCGATAAATTTGGCGTCAAATTAACCGCATTGATCAAATATAAACGGCTTAATCCTCCACGGTTTGAATAGTAATTTCCCAACTGACCATAGGTGGCATCTTTGGTTTTAAAGTAAGAAACATTAATGCTAGAATAAGGGGTAATGCCAAATGCAACGGCCCATAAGGTTCTGTATTCTTTGTATAATTTGTTTTCACTTTTTTTGGAGGAGCTGTCTTTTAAAACTTGTTTTTTGTAAACCGGAAAAGCCAAACCAAAATAGTTGATATTGCCATTGTAATTGGTCCTTGCGCTGCTGTCGGTGTATACTTTGCTGTATTGTGCTCTAAAACCAAAATCCAAAGAAACTTGTTTCATCGCACCCACCGAGGCCGGATTGGATAGAGAAATGGTTCTGCTGGTTCTTATGCCGTTGCTGCTGCCGCCCAAGGCACGACTAAAAGCATTTGAGTATTGCTCAATTTCGCCAAATCCACGGCTTGAGTATGGTGAACTGGTATTGTTTTGCGCATAAGTAATGCTGTAACAAATCAGGAAGAAACAGATGACTGCGTTTTTTTTATTTTTCATTCAGTAATAACAGGGCGTGTAAACCTTCAAGGACAAAGTTTTCGTTCGCAAATATCTTGTATTTAGATGGGATAACAAAATGGGAATGGTCGCCTCCACAGAGCACCGTTTGTAAATTCGGGTACTTTTCTGTGAAAGTTTGAATATAGCCTTCTATTTCATGCTGCATGCCCAACAGGACTCCATTTGCCATTGCTTCTTTGGTGTTGCTTCCCATGGTAAAATTGGCATTTTTTACGTCTACCAGAGGCAATCGACCTGTCATTTGGTGCATGGCTTTGAGGCGGAGGTCTATACCTGGAGAAATATTCCCTCCATAATAATTTAATTCTGGATCTAGAAAATCGATGGTCATGCAGGTGCCAATGTCAAATATCAAACATGCTTGATTTGGAAATTGAGTAGCCGCTGCTGCGAGTGCTGCAATGCGGTCGGCACCCAAGGTTTCCTTACTTAAGTATTGGTTCTTAAATGGCAGTTTTGACAAATAACTTAAAGAATGTATTTCAAATCCTTCAACTTCTTCGGTGCTGCCTTGGGCCACTGAAGAGACAATAACACTGTAGATGTTTTCTTGCTTAAGCCATTGGTAACATGAGCTTAAATCATTGAAATATTGTTTGTTCACCAATTCGCCTTCCGAACTGAATACGGCCGCTTTGATGCGGGTGTTTCCAATATCAATTACGCCTCTATGCATGAATTTTTTGTTTAATGCTTCCGTGAATATGGGCTTGAATGCTGCCGTCGTTGTGTTTTAGCAACAAACGGCCATCCCCATCGCAACCCATCACGTTGCCCTCAAATGTACCATTTTGAGTCTTAAATTCTGTTTTTTCTTGATACGAAAGCAGAGCTTTGTCAAATTGTATGTTTATTTCTTCTTTCTGACCTGCTTGCAACAAAAGGTAATTGTGTTCTAGTGTTTCTAAAATCAGTTTTAAAATATGCTCACGTTCTATTGTGTTTCCAGTTATTTCATTCAAAGAGCTTGCATTTATTTCTGTTAGATGTTCAAATTTCTGATTCACATTGAGCCCAATCCCGGCAATGCTCCAATTAAGTTTATTGCCAATAAAATTATTCTCAATTAAAATGCCTGCTACTTTTCTGCGCTCAATTAAAATATCATTGGGCCATTTAATGTGCACTGTGTTTTGTGGTAAAAATATTCTAAGTACAGAGTAAATGCTCACGGCAATGGTCTTATTGAGGCTAAACAGATCGACACTAAAATTAGTGGTAGGTTTTAGAACGATGCTAAACAATAAGTTTTCAAAAGCTTCACTGATCCATGTATTCTTGCTTTGTCCGCGGCCTTTCCCTTGAAACTCAGCCACCACCACAGTGCCGTCTTTAGCCATATTTTGCTTCATTAATTCAATGGCAAATGTGTTGGTCGAATCCACTTGGTTAAAATAAATAATATTTTGACCGATAATTTGGGTATTTGGTTTTACTTTTGCAAACACAACTAAAGCTATACAATTAAAGATACAAGGTTAATGCCAAAAAAGAAATCCGCCAAAATTGATTTAAAAGATGCCATCATTATTGGCATGCTTGAAAAAAAAGCCAACGACATAACAGTTTTAGACCTTAGGAAGTTAAAAACTTCTATGGCCGATTACTTTATTGTTTGTCATGGTAACAGCGACAAACAAGTTAGTGCCATCGCTGATAGTGTTGAAGAACAAACTAAAAAACTAGCAGGCGAACGCGCTTGGCATGTTGAAGGTTCTGAACTTAACGAATGGGTATTGCTCGATTATTTCGATATCGTTGTGCATGTATTCATAGATGAGAAACGTGCTTTCTATGGAATAGAAGATTTATGGAGCGATGCAGAGATTACCATCATTAAAGATGAAAAAGACCATAAAATAGGTTCTGCTTCAAACAAAGATGAGCCTGCTGCCAAACCAGTAAAGGCAAAAGCAAAATCTTCTAAAAAGGAAACTACAGCTGCTCCAAAAGTAAAAGTAAAAGCAGTTTCCAAGGAAACATCTTCTGCTCCAAAAGCGAAAGCAAAGGCAAAAAAGCCTGCTGCAAAAACAGCTAAAACGCCGGCAAAAACAGCTAAAAAGTAAATTTTATATTTTTTTTAAAATATAATTTGCAAAAGTCCGATTTATATCTATTTTTGCAGTCCCTAAAAACGAAAAAGGTCTTGTACTTCAAGTAGTTTAAAAGGAAAAGGGAGCTTAGCTCAGCTGGTTCAGAGCATCTGCCTTACAAGCAGAGGGTCACTGGTTCGAACCCAGTAGCTCCCACTAAAATTAAACCGTCCACAAGACGGTTTTTTTTATGTCTTCACACTCATTCTCACAATTTCACCCCATATCGTGATGGAACGAAGTGGAGTCTTTGATATGGGGCACATTCGCTCTAAAACAGAAGCAATGAAAATCTAAAATGTCCATTCGATGATTTGGATATCTGATGATAAAGATCTTAATTCGTAAAATGAAATTAATTGCATACTTAATAAATTTTTCTTTAGGCCTTTTAATCTTTTCTTTTTTTTGGATATTCTGTCGCTCTTTTTTTTCACTAGACACTAACACATGGATTATGTATATTATGTTTGGGATTGGAACAATCCTATTACTGGGTGGTTTTAGCGCATTAAAGGGTGGCGATGCTGATGGTCGTTTTAGTTCAGGTCATAAAGGCAACATAACACCCGATCTGCCTGGTGGATGTCTTTCATTACATATTGCGTTAAATTTCATTTTAATAGGTTGGGGTTTTGTTTTCTTAAGAGATTACACCTCTATATCCGATGTAATACACTATATAAATATCACGGGATGGAAACAAATGAATTTGTTTATCTACTTGAGTGGAATTGTTTTTTTGATAAATGGATTCATGATTCCAATTGCAGGATTATTTATGCCAGGTGATTAAACATCATAATGATTTGGGTATTACCATACCAAATAAATTACCAAAAAGACCAGAAATTATTGAAATGGCAATTTTTTCTACAGCAGATGATGTTGTAAAAAAAAGTCTAACATAGATGTTTTGATTCAGAGAAGTATCCAATACTAGTAATAAAAAAACAAATTATGAACATATCACAATACAAAACAAAAATTGCCTCGCGCTATATGCCAGTTGACCCTGAGCAAATAGGGCTTAAAATAATTGAGGCCGAATATTATTATACCTCGGTTAAACACGATGGTTATTTTGCTGCTTTAGAAATTAAAAACGGTAAAGCCACGCTGTATGATCGTAATGGTAATCCAAAAGAAATAAAAGCCATCACTGATGCTGCTAAATCCATTAAAGAGGATGTGATGTTAGCTGGCGAAATTTGTGTTTTTAAAAATGGCAAATCTTCCAACAACCGCGAAGTGGCCGCAGCCTTAGATGAACCTGATATGCATGATATCCGTTTTGGCGTGTTTGATATTATTTCATACAAAGGTGAAGAACCAACTTTGGATGAAAAAGAAAAAACAGCCTTGATAAAAAAATTAGCTACTTCAAATGAGGTATTTGCCATTGAGCAAATCTTGATGGAAAGTAGAAAAGACATCATTGCTTTTTATAAAGATATAGCAGGCAAAGAAGAAGGTGCTGTGGTGCGTTCGGCAGATGGCATTATTTATAAAATAAAACCATCCATTACTTTAGATTTAGTTGTGTTGGGTTATGCCTTAAGCTCTGGCGAGGATGAAATATTAAGAGAGTTGTTGCTTGGCGTAGCTAAAGATAAAGCTGAGTTTCAAATAGTAACAAAATGCGGCAATGGTTTCTCGGATAAAGATCGCCAAGAATTTGTAAAAAAATTAAAACCACTAACGGTTGCAAGCGAGTACACCGAAGTATCGGGAGCTAAAACAGCTTTCGTAATGGTAGACCCATCTTTGGTGGTAGAGCTATCTTGTTTAGATGTTATTTCCGAAACCACCAAAGGTGCCATTCGCAAGTGTATATTAAATTATTCTAAAAAAGAAGGTTATACGTTAAAAGAACAAGCAGCAACCATCAGTTGTATTTCGCCCGTATTTGAGCGTTTTCGTGATGATAAAAAAGCAACGGCTACCGATGCTGGTGAACATCAGTTTAGTTTTTTAATTGATGCAACTGCAAAAGACGACAGTGCTGATGTAAAACCTTCAACAATTAAGTTGCGCGAAGTATATACCAAATCGGGTAAAGGAGGCACAGCTATTCGTAAATTTTTGGGTATACAAACGCATAAAGAAACAACAGGTCAGTACTCGCCCTTTATTGTGTTGTACACCGACTTTAGCGCAGGAAGAAAAACCCCATTGGAACAAGAGATTTTCTTATGCGCAAGCAGCGAAGAAATGGAAAAGAAAATGGCAGAATTGGTAGAAGAAAACATTAAAAAAGGCTGGGAAAAAGTATAAAAAAACAAACATGGCAAAAGCAATACAATTTGCTGCAGGAGATCTTAAGTTTTCTGCCGCACTTACAAAAATAGACCGCGATAAAGTCTATGGTTTTATCGAAGTAAAAGTGAATGACGAAAAAGGCAATCCATGTAGCATGGGAAGTTTGTTAGACGATGGAAGAACTCTCGTGCTCAATGGCGCAACTGCAATTAAAACAGTGGACGCCTCATTTAATGAGCTTGATAAAAAAGTATTAAAAGTGGTGTATCAAGATGGTAAAGATGCAGTGCTCGTTCCTTCGAGTTATGAAGGTGAAGTGAATCTAACTGAAACTAGCTTAGATGATTTATTTAATTTAGAAATCACCAGTGTGTATCAATTAGATTTCGAAGATGAATCACAAAAAAAATCAGTTAGTGATTATTTAAGTGATGGAAAAGTAGCTCGTTTTGTATTTAATTACCGTGCTGATTACGAAGGTGCGGATGCCATTTTAATTTCAAATGCAGATGGTATTTTTGCTTTAACTGGTCGCATCATTGATTTTCCATACTTAGAAAATAAATTAGCGCCAGTAGCTGCAACCTTAGTTGAGGAAACAATAGAAGAAGAAGGAATGGATTTTGGAATGTTATAAAAAATAAAAGATATGTCAAGACAAATAAATTTAGCCGATAACAAAGGCCGCAACGCGGAAGTTATATTTAAAAGTTTTACCAAAAAACCTTTGGTAAAAACAGTAACACCAAAAGGTGAGGCAACGCAAACTGTACGCGTATTAAAATCTGTTGTCGAAAATTCATACGAACATTTACTAAAACTAAATGGAGGAGATGAAGCAGTTGCACAATTGCTGATAACAGCCGATCCTGAATTTGATAATTCAATGACCGGTCTTTTTGTTGAAGAAACAAGTAAGGTTTATATTGATGCCGATTTAAAACCTGTGTTTAGAATTAAGAAAACAGAAGCTGTTTATTTACCTGATGGCTCATTAAAAGAAGAGCGCACTCCAAAAGAAACCATTGCAAATATTTTAGCAGAACATCCCATAAAACCAGCAGGAAAATTATTGCCTATAAAGGAAGTATATAACAAATTTGTTTTTTCAAAAAAGTATCAGTTAACCCATATCAATGGTTTAACTTATGATTTTTTATATGAAATGGCTAAAGAGTTACAAGAAAAAGATTCAATGATGATGTTAGCCGGTGGCGCAAAAGGCAATGAACCATTGGTGTTTCAAGATGGCGGTAAAACCTATCGCGCATTTTTGGAAGGCAGAGTAAAGGACAAATCTTATATTTTATTAATCCATCTATCTAATTTAGAATTGAAGGGGATCAGTAAATAAAAATGAAAAAACTATTTTACAACGATCGTTTAATTTACACCTTAATAATTCTAAATGTAGTAGTCATTTACTTGCACTCATTTGAATTTTATCAAGCATACTATTTTCAGTTTGATTTAATTGATGTAGCGTTTACCATATTTTTCTGTATTGAAATCGCTGTTAAAATAGCAACTGCAAATGGGAAGAATAAATTTAAATCCTATATGCAAAACCCATGGAATCGCATTGATTTCTTTTCTATACTGCTAGCCATACCAAGCATTGGTGTATTGTTTATTTCTGATTTAGAAATCTTTGCAGGTTTTGCTGCACTCAGATCATTGCGTATTTTTAAATTATTACGTGTCATAGAATACATTCCTGAGGGTAAACGCATTAGTAAACAATTATTTAAAGCGTTAAAAAGCATCTCATTTATTATTTTCGCCTTTTTTATTTACACCACAATAATATCCTTAATATCAGTAACCCTTTTTAGGCAGGCAGCTCCTATTTATTTTCAAAATGCATTCGAAAGTTTTTTTACCATATTCAAGGTGTTTTCAGGCGATGGCTTTTCAGATATTGTAGGTGTTATTCAAGAAAACTCATCCGTATTATTTACATCCTTTTCAAAATTTTATTTTGTTGGCGTTGTTTTTTCAGGAAGTATTCTGGGCTTATCTTTAATCAACAGTGTATTTATCGATCAAATGAATCAAGTTTCAAATAAATCTGATAAAGAGGAAACAAATCAATTAAACGAAATAAAAAAAGAACTTGAAGATTTGAAGCGCCAACAAAAAGAAATTTTAGAAGCTTTAAAAAAATAAGCAACTAGAAAAATAAACAGAAAAATTTAATCAAAAAAAATGCGCCACCTTGCTTCCAGGTGTTTATTTTTCTTTTTAAAAAGGAATAGAAGAACTAATTATTGCTGATTTTTTCGGCGACTTAAGATGGCGGTAAAACCTATCGCGCTTTTTTAGAAGGCAGAGTAAAAGATAAATCTTATATTTTATTAATCCATTTATCTAATTTAGAATTGAAGGGGATCAGTAAATAAAAACGCCACCCCATAACAGCGTGCAAGCGCCATAACCCTGCCGCAGAGCTTGCCCCGATTTCGGGGCGCAACACAAGGCAACATCGCCTGCACGCAAACCGTTACCTGTCATTTGTCCGAAACCATTGTAAGAGAAATAAATTTGTAAGAATCAATTTAATGTAGTTACTTTGTAATTACATTAAAATTCAGACAATGGATATTCCTTTAATCTCAATTGGAAACTCAAAAGGTATTAGACTTTCCAAAACAATACTTGAAAAATATAATATTCAAGACACTATCGAATTAATACTTGAAAAAGGTTTTATTATTTTAAAACCGAAGACTTCAGCTAGAAATGGTTGGGAGAAGTCATTTAAGAAAATGCACGAAAATGGAGATGACAACCAATTAATGGCAGACGTATTTAATGACGAAAGTTTTGAAGAATGGAAATAAAACAGTATGAAATTGTTTTGGTTAATCTTGACCCTACAATCGGCAGTGAAATGAAAAAGACTCGCCCATGCGTTGTAATTTCTCCCAACGAAATGAATAAATATTTGCAGACAATTGTTATTGCCCCTATGACAAGCAATTCTAAAAGTTATCCGACAAGAGTTGCAGTTAAACATAATAAAACAAAAGGCTGGGTTGTTCTTGATCAAATAAGAACTATTGACAGACAACGTATTGTGAAAATTCTTGATAAACTTTCCGAAAAAGATATTGATGAAGTCAAGACAATTATTCACGAGACATATGTAGCATAAAAACAAACGTCAGTTATTAGCATCTAAAAGAAATTGGCGGTTCAGTGCTTCGTGTGAAAGTTTTATCTTATGTTTGTTGCAGTTTCAAATGAAAATTGGTTTTAAAATCGCCAACTTCTTGTAGCTGCAAAACGTTATGGGCAAGTTTAAAAAAAATAGAATGGTCTGCGAAAGCTTGTCTAAGAAAATGCCGTCTTGCGATGGCTCACACAAAATTCTCAAACCAATAGATTGATTTCAAAGACTTCAATCTTAATAAAATAAAAATGAACAGATCAGAACAAATAAGCGCTCTGCGTACCGAAATTCCTACCGATGCCGAACGCAGCTCGCTGCCACTTGAACAATTTCAAAATTCAAGTTTGCGCCCCATACTCAAATTTCAAAATGATTTGTTTTTGGCCTATTTCAAATCGCAATTAAATGGCGCTGAAATACCCGACTTTAAAATGGAAATTGAACAGTTTGTGAAATTGCGTTTGCAAAAGGATATGACCATCAGAAACACTTTAATTGGTATGGTCTTAGGCCTTTTAACAGAAGATGAATTGCAATATTTCATTGAACATAAAAACGAGATGAATAAGCGCATAGTTGATATGCTAAGCCAGCGCATTGCCGAGCAATTGGGCAAGAAGTAAAACATTAAAATTACATAGACTGTTTATTTCGTATGAAATCAGCACTTAGATTACTTGCTTGTATTGTAATTTGTTTGGCCATTGGAGGTGTCTCTGGACTTGCTACCATAGGTGGTTTAAAGACTTGGTATCCCAATTTAATGAAACCGAGTTTTAATCCGCCCAATTATTTATTTGGACCTGTATGGTCTGCGCTATATGCTTTGATGGGGCTTAGTTTGTATTTGATTCTAAAATCAGAAAAAAATGCAAATAGAAATCTCGCACTAAAAGTTTTCTTTTTACAATTGACTTTGAATTTTTCTTGGAGCTTCTTATTCTTTACGTTCAATTGGCTTGGCATTTCTTTCATTGAAATACTGGTCATTTGGGTTTGTATACTTTGGATGATCGTTTCTTTTTGGCGCTGCAACAAAACAGCTGCCCTTATCCAAATTCCATATTTATGTTGGGTAAGTTTTGCTTCGGTTTTGAACGGAAGTATATGGTTTCTCAATCTATAAAAAAAACCCGTCTTGTTGGTACAAGACGGGTTTTTAAATATCAAATAAAAATCAATCTTAGTTGATTGTCATTTTCTTAGTTACAGAGTGGGTAGCAGTTTTTACTGTGTAGAAGTAAATACCAGCAGCCAAACCGTCAGCGTTCATGTTTATTGAATGGTTACCAGCACCTTTAGAACCGAAGTCTTGCGTGCTAACAACTTGACCAGATACATTGGTGATTTCGATTGTAACATTAGACTCAGTGTTCAACCAAATGATAACATCTGAATTGCTGCTGAATGGATTTGGGAAGTTTTGAGAAACCACGAATACTTCTTGGTTTGCATCAAATTGCTCCACACCTAAGCTCCAAAGGGTTTGGATAGATCCGTCTAAAATTTTAGCAACTGGAATAGCCGCATACATGATGTCGTTGATACCAGAAGGGTGGTTGTTATCTGCAGTGCTGTTGTTTTGTAGGTTTGTACCTGCAATAGCATCTACTTGGAATATAACGTGAACAAAATTGTTAACTTTCTTAGCAACGCAAGCGAATTCTTCTTCCAAGCCTTGTATTTGAGTGATGTCTTGAGAAGCAGCCCAATTGGCTCCACCATCAGAAGAGTGAACCATCATGATGTCTCTTAAGTTTACATTGTTTGCATCTACGTCTTGCTCCAATGGGAAAGAGAAAGTTACGAAAATATTGCCACTCGCATCAATACCGGCAGAAGGAGAGTGCAACAATGACGTGTTACCCAATCTAGCTACAGAAGAAATACCGTTGTTTTTTAATGTTTGAGGAACCAAACCACCAGACAACGCTGCAGTATTACCAGCAGAAACATCTAATGTTCCGTTTTTGTCGCGGTCAAATTGAGAGCCGCCAGCAATGAATTGAACTTGGCCAGTGCTTTCGCTCCAGTGTGCCAATAAAGAAGTACCAGGAAAGAAGCTGTATGAAGCATCAGATGTATCGTCATCAAATACTTTACTTACACCCCAAAATGCGTGAACTTTGTTGTTATTGTCAATTAATACTTCAACAGAACCGTCACATACACTCGGCGTATCCAACATTAATTTTTTGTCGTTGTAAGGTGCATAGGCAAATGAATCAGCAATAATTCTTGTGAAAGTTGAACCATTGTCAGTAGACTTCCAAACCATAACGTCTTTTAATTGGTCACCAGTTACAATAGCAACTACTGAACCACGCACATCAATTGCATATTCATCGCCACCACCAGAAGTTATACGGGTGCTGTCATAACCTGGTAATATTGAATGTTGAATGTCCCAAGTTGCACCACCATCGGTAGAACGGCTGTAGGTTAAAGGCGCAAATACACCTTTTCTTTTTGGTGCTCTAGGCTCACCGGGTTGAGAGGAGTCAGCGTATGTGCCAATGCAGTGGAAATAGTTGCCGCTGTTGGCTACTCTGCCCCATAATGGTCTTAAACTGTTTTCAGTTAGAACTGAACTGCCCGAGGACCATGAAGTGCTTCCAATAGCTGCATTATTAGACAATACATATCCGCCATTGGCCGCATCGTGTCCCATAACCCATTCTTTGCCGTTGTTCACACCAATTGAAGGCCACCCCAAACGAACACTTTCAACTCTGTTTGTTGGATTGCCTAAGCTTAACCAACTGCTTAAGTTGAAGTGGTTGTAACCAGTTCCACGGTTTGCATAGGTTGCATCATTTGAAGTTGTCCAAGCAACCGATACTTTTCCGTCGTCTTGTAATACAACTCTTCTACCAATACTTGCGTTGGTTTGTAAATCGTAGTAAGTGCTTCCAACTTTTACGAAATTATATGAAATAATCCCACGTTTTGCACTGCTTTTTGGTGCAGCTTTGCTTGCACCTGCATTTGCCATTGAATCAAATGTGCTGTTGTCAACAGTGCCAGCAGTTTGGCTGCTAAGCAACTGAGGACCTCCAACCGTCATTTGACTAAATTTAGAGGCATCTTTGCTTTGAGAAAATGCCATGAATGGCAAAACCAAAGCGGTAATAAGTAATTTTTTGTTCATGATTAACAATCGTATATTTTTGTTTTAATGGCGCAAAATACCTTGAAAATTGGAAATTATAAAATAAAAATTAAAATAATTATGAATTGAATAATACCCTTTTGTTATTTAATTCCTTGATCGGCTTTGGTGTAAAAACTTAAGCCTTAAAAATGAGAGTATTGCAGATTTTGTTAAACCAATTTTAATTGATGTGGAATCTCGGCAATGCGCAAAATTTTAACCACCAATTCAATCATCAATTGTCCGTCGTCTGTGCCAGCATCATCAACGCCCTTAGATCTTAAGTCGTAATACTTCAAAAAAGCAAAGATTTGTTCAATCATTAAAGGCAAGTAATTTTCGCTTGCTTGCTTATAATCGTCCAAAAAGAATTCATTAACGCCCAATGTGCTGGCAATGTCTTTTCTTGGCTTGCTCTTGATGCCATGGTAGGTGTATACTTTTGAGAAATAGGAGTATAAGTTTGCAATCAAAGGAATAATAGAATGCTGCTTGGTGTTCGATGCAAAATAATGGGTAATTTGAATCGACTTGTTGAAATTCTTTTGGCCTATGGCTTTTTGTAATTCAAAAATATTGTAGTCTTTGCTTACACCAATATTTTGTTCAATGTGTGTTACGCCAATAACGGCTACGTCTTCTTTTACATTGATTAAAAGCTTGTCTACTTCATTGGCAATCTTACTTAAGTCGTTGCCCAAATAGTCTGCAATTAATTGAACCGCTTTAATGTCTATGGCCCTTTTCATTGATCTGAAATAGGTTTCTATCCAAGGTGTGATTTCATAATCGCGCAGTCTTTCGGCCGTAAAATGGGTGTATTTGCCAAAAAGCTTTCCAACCTTTTTACGCTTGTCTACTTTTTTGCCTTTGTAACACAAAACCAAAATTGTGGTGGCACTTGGGTTTTCAACATAGTCTTCCAATAGCTCAATATCGCTTATGTTCTGGGCTTCTTTGATGATGATTAATTGGTATTCACTCATCATTGGGTAGCGCTTGGCGGCCATTTTAATCTCCAAAGGAGAAATGTCTTTGCCATAGGCAATGGTTTGGTTAAAACTCTTTTCTTCTGGTTTTAGAACTTCCTGTTCTAGAGTTCTGGTAATTTCATCAATGTAAAAAGTTTCATCCCCTTCGAGCAAATATATGGGCATGAATTTTCTGCGCTTGATGTCGCCAACAATTTGATCGAATTTTATTGTGGTCTGATTCGCCATTATGTTTTAAGTTCGCAGAAGTGAAACTGAATTTTAAGTCCTACAATTTTACAACAAAAGAAGAACAAGGTAATACACTAATTTTCGACATTGTGAGGAAAAAGTATGTCGTCCTAACACCCGAAGAGTGGGTAAGGCAGCATATTATTCATTTTTTGATCGATGATTTGTCGGTTCCTGTTGGACTAATTTCTGTAGAAAGGGCACTCACTTTCAATGGTTTGAAAAAAAGATTTGACATTTGTGCGGCTACAAATACTGGAAGGATGTTCCTTCTTGTGGAATGTAAAGCACCAGGCGTGGCCTTGTCTAAAGCAACGCTGCACCAAGCGGGGATTTACCATCAAACATTAGGGGTACAATGCATACTTCTGAGCAATGGCCTCAACCACGTTGGCATGCTATGGGATGTTAAAAGTGAAAAATTTGTGCAAGTGTCTGAAATACCGAACTATTCGCTTTGGTCTTGAGCATTAATCTGCTTAAATGGATTTCTTTTTTTCCATTCATCACCAATATTGCCTTCAAACCAAGAGCCAATAAAATTGAAAGCCAGGCGAATGATGCCTGGTTTTACCCAAATGTAATTATAGTTCTCTACTGCATGCGCCCCAGCATTTGCTTTTGCTTCTCTGGCTGTTCGGCCCATTTCAATGGTTTTAAACCTATTGACGATCGCACATTTGATGCCGTCAAATAGTAAATTGAAATACAAGTTGTATTGCTTGTTGTACTGATAATCCAAGCCAATATAATGAATCTCCATTTTTGCTTTGTTAGGATAATAGATGTTGCTGCTAAAAGCTATCATCGTTTCTCCCAGATAGTAAGCATAAACTCTAAAATTCTCGCCTAAATTCTTTTTCATTTCAACAAAGTACTCTGCATTTAAAATGCCCAAAGCAATGCTCTGCTTTTGAACAATGTTTTGGTACAATTCTGTTATCCGGCCTTTTTCTTCAACTAATTCTTCTACCCCCAGGTCTTTTATTGCCAAGGTCTGCATCGATTTCTGAATCTTTACTGCTCTTTGTCTATACTTTCTTGACAAGACGTTTAAGTAGTCGTCGAAGCTATTCCATTCTTCTCTAATGTCCAACTCCATGGTTAAGTCTTGCTTAAACGATCTAAATTGGTGGCATGTAAATTGTTTTGGGGTAAATTCTCTTGAACAATCTTTCAATAAAATGCCACACAAGCCATTCTCTTTTTTTGTTTCCAAACGGTACAATTGAAGACAATCAAAAATTTGCTCTCTGTGGCTCTTCTCAATGAAATAAAACCCTTGGAAGTTGACCCGAAACAAATTGCCGCAAATCAACAACTGTACACTTTGGGTAATGATGCACTGCTTTAATTGCTTTAAGACCGGCCGGTCAAAAATATTGTGGTGGTAGTGTTTGCTGTTGAAATTAAAACATTGCAAATACATAAGGCCTATGATTGCATTGTTTTGGTAAATGTTTACATACCTAAAATCAATGTCTTCAGGCTTTGCGTTTTCTAAAGCCTCGATGTCTGAATTGCGAAGGTGGTGTTGCTCTGGCAAAATTTTAGCCCATGTTTCCTTTACCTGTTGATAGGTGTAGGCAGTTTGAAAACTAAAGGTGTTTTGAACAGAACCTCGGTAAAACATTCTATTTGGGCTCGCTTGTTTTTTTTCTTAAGCGAATATTCAGCATCTCTACAAACAAACTAAATGCCATTGAGAAATAAATATATCCTTTAGGCACGTGAATTTCGAATGCTTCAACAATCAGCATAAACCCAATCATCAATAAAAAGGATAAAGCCAACATTTTAACGGTTGGGTGCTTGTCTACAAAATTCGAGATGCTTCCGCTAACTAACAGCATAATGATCATAGATAGTATAATGGAGAAAAACATCACTGGTATACTTTGGGTTAATCCAATTGCTGTAACAATTGAATCGACAGAGAATACCAAGTTTAACAACAATATTTGACCGACAACTTTAGCCAAACTTTGCCTAGGCTTCTTTTCAGATTCTAAATGTTCGTCGACACTAAATTTATGGTGTATTTCGGTGGTCGATTTGTAGATTAAAAACAAACCGCCTGCAATTAAAATCATGTCTTTAATGCTGATATTCTTTCCTTCAAAATCGATCGGCAATGTGAACAATGTCGATTGTGATTCAATAACCAACTGAATAAGCACCAACAATATCAACCTCAACAACATGGCTAAAAGTAAACCAATGTTACGGGCTTTCTTTTGCTCGTGTTTTGCAACTCTGCCAGCAACAATATTTACAAAAATAATATTGTCAATACCTAGAACAACCTCCATAAAGGTTAATGTAAAAAGGCTAATCAGGCCTGCTGAACTCAATATTTCTTCCATTTGTTTTGCAAAAATAAATGTTTAATCAGATTGCTACTTGATTCTTTTAAACATTTCGGTGTTTTCAAGATAAAACCCACGCATTAATAGACGAAATGCTTCAGTCTTTTGGCCATCTGCATGCGTTAAATTAAAATGTTCCACTTCAGCTGGCTTATTGTTTGCTAAACTGAAGCACAGGATGCTGCGGTAATGTTTTTGTGGTTTGTTGTAGATATGAATCTCCTTAACCGCAAAAAGATGATGGGTCTCGGCCATTTTTTTAAATTCTATTGCTTCTTGAGGTGGGTAAATAAGCCAAAACAATCCATTGGGATTAAGTATTTCTTTAATCCTTTTGATGAGTTGCACAGGATCCAAAGTTTTGTTGTGTATGGCTCTGTTTTTCTCACTGTCTGCCTTTTCTAAATGGTTTTTAAAATAGGGTGGGTTGCAAACAATCAAATCAAATGTATGGTTGAAGGGATATTGCAATGCATCGGCATTTATAGCAACAATTTGCTTGTTAAAAACACTTTTTTGAATGTTGTTTATGGCTTGCTCGTAAACCGATTTCTCAATTTCAATTGCTGTAAGCTGGGTATTGGGGTATCGCTGCGCCAGAAACAAGGCTATAACACCCGTGCCCGTGCCAATATCCAAACAATGTATTGGGTTGTCAAATTCTGCAATTGCCCCTAAAATACAGGCATCACTGTTTACTTTTAACCCTTTGTCTTGACTGAAGATGCTGAATTGTTGGAAATGAAAAAAGCTATTTCCCACTTGAAATTACAAAATCAACATCGCATCACCGTAGCATTGGAAGTTGTATTTCTTCTTAATTGCTTCTTTGTATGCGTCAATTACGAAATCATATCCGCCAAATGCTGTGGCAAGCATCATCAGGGTGCTTTCTGGCGCATGTAAATTGGTGATAAAGGCATTGGCAATTGAGAAATCATAGACCGGTGAAATAAACTTATCCGTCCAACCTGTACTTGCATTCAAGGTTCCAGTTGACGACACAGATGATTCGAGAGCCCTCATGGCACCTGAACCAACCGCAACTATTCTTTTTTTGGTGAGTTGGGTAGCATTAACCAATGATGCAGTTTGCTCACTAATTGAATAACTCTCAGAATCCATTTTATGTTTACTCAAGTCTTCTACTTCTACATTTCTAAAAGTACCTAAGCCTTGGTGCAATGTCAATTCTGTGAATCTTACCCCTTTGATGTCCATGCGCATCATCAATTCTCTGCTGAAGTGCAAGCCTGCTGTTGGCGGAGCTACTGCACCTTCTACAGTTGCGAATATCGTTTGGTAGCGATCTTCGTCTTCTTTCTTAACCGCACGGTCAATGTATTTTGGTATTGGCGTTTCTCCAAGTTTTCTAACGATGCTGTTAAACTCCTCCTTGCTGCCATCAAATAAGAAACGGATGGTTCTTCCTCTACTGGTGGTATTGTCAACTACCTCAGCAACCAAATCGTCGTCGCCGAAATACAATTTATTGCCCACACGGATTTTGCGCGCTGGATCAACCAACACATCCCATAATTTATGCTCCTCATTTAATTCTCTCAACAAGAAAACTTCAATCTTAGCACCCGTCTTTTCTTTGTTGCCATACATTCTTGCTGGAAATACGCGTGTGTTGTTCATAATGAACAAATCGTCTTCTTCAAAAAGGTCTAAAATGTCCTTGAATTTTTTATGCTCAATTTTTTGAGTGGCTCTGTTTAATACCATAAGTTTGCTCTCATCGCGGTTTTTGTTCGGATCTTGTGCAATCAAGTTTGCTGGTAAATCAAAGCTGAATTTAGATAATTTCATTGGACTATAATTAGGGTAAAAAAGGGTGCAAAATTAATAAAATTTTAGGTAAAAGGCAAGTTTATTATTTTATTAATACGATTGAGCCCTGAATTGTTTATTCGTCTTTTAGGCTTTCGCAAATACCTTCTACCTTTTTTTGGGCCCTTTCATAGGCCAAATCAGTCTCTTTTAATGGTTTTAGAATTTTATCGGCCAAGGCATAAAGTAGAGTTACATCCTCTTTTTCTTTTCTGAAATACGTTAGAAAGGTTTGTTTTTCATAGTCTTTGCTGTGCGCTGATTCTTTTAATGTTTTTAATTGAATCAAAAGTTCTTCGATTTCCATCACAATTGGTTTGAAACTGTCAATGGCTTTGCCATACAATTTGCCATAACTCGTGTATTCGTCCATTAACTGTGCAGTTTCTAAATCCACAATTAAGTTTTTTTCTCTGTACCTAGAGTCGCAAAATTCATAATTGTGCTTGATAATGTCTTTGCGCTCTTGGATTTCCTCTAAGGGCATATAATCCAACCAAGTGCGTATGGTTTGCACACGCATTTGTAAAGTGTCTATCAATTCTAACTCGGCTTTTACCTCATAATCGGCTTTGTAACCATCTTTACAAGACATCAACAAGAACAAGCAGGGAATAAAATATTTAAACATACTGCAAAATTATATTATTTTTATATAGTTTTGAACTCAAATTTAATTTTTGTTAGTCAGGACCGATTATAAACGCGTAAGAGAAATCGTTTTTCTAAAAGACGTAGGAGTCCTTGCTGTGTCTGCATTTGGCGGCCCAGAAATGCATATTAGTCTTTTCTTAAAGCATTTGGTTCAGGAAAAGAAATACCTGAGTGAAACAGATTTGTTGGAACTCAATAGCCTTTGTCAGATATTACCAGGGCCTTCATCAACGCAAACATTAACTGCTATTGCCTATAAAATTGGTGGACCAAGATTGGCTTTTTTAGCGTTGATGATTTGGATAATGCCAGCCACTCTGTTAATGTCTTTCTTTGTTCTATCAACCAGTTTTGTTAAACCACAAGTCTTTACATTTATCGGGCCTATGGCACTTGGGTTTATTGTTGTAGCGGCTTTGCAAATGTTTAAATTGCTAAAAAAGGACCGTCTTAATATTGGTCTCGCAATTTTGGCGGCTTTTTTGTCTTTTTGGTTTCATACGCCCGTTGCGTTCCCGGTCCTGCTTTTGGCTGGCGCTTTGGTAACCGTCAATTTTGGGAAAAAAGATTTCATTCCGAACAACAAACCTTTAATCAATATCCGTTGGGCCAATTTAAGTCTTATGTTTATGATCCTTATCACGGTTGCAGTTGTCGGATTGTACACCAAAACCAAATTTCCAATCTTCTCTCAACCCATTCGCCTGTTTGAAAATACCTACAGAATGGGTACTATGGTCTTTGGAGGTGGCAACGTATTGTACTCAATGATACTTACCGAGTTTGTTGAATTTAAACCAAAACAATACCTGAGTTTAAGTGAATTTAATACGGGGTTAGGCCTCTTACAGGCTGTTCCTGGACCAACATTTTCTTTAGCCACCTTCGCCAATGGCATGGCAATGAAAAACCTTGGATATGGTTTCAATGGTCAGCTTATTGGATGCGCCTTAGGGACTTTAGCGATTTTTTTACCGGGCACTTTATTGATATTTTTCGTTTACCCAATTTGGAGCCAAGTAAAAGAGTATCCAATCATTTATAGGTCCTTAGATGGGATTATTTCTGTGTCAATAGGTTTTATTTGGTCGGCTGCCCTCTTTATGCTTATGCCGTATTTGAAATCTATTGCTACAGAATGTGCCTTATTTTTAGAATGCCAGAAAAAAGGCATCAATATGCACGGTATGACTGATCAATATCTTTCTCTTTTCGTTTTCATTATAACTTTGGTATATTTGCGTTACAAGAAACTTCCAACTGTTCTGTTGGTTGTTGTAACTTTGTTGGCAGGTTATTTGTTGTATGCTGTTTAGAAATGAATAAAAAAATTGGTTTATATCTGTTCTTGCTTCTGCCGTTTTTTTCGGTGGCTCAAACGCAATTGCAAAGAGACAGCGGACTAATTCAGTTTTCAGGTATTTTACTTTCTTCGGATAGTATTTATCCAATCCCATTTGCCAATATTTTTGTTCAAAGAAAACCTTATGGAACCTATTCGAATTTAGAAGGTTATTTTTCTTTTGTAGCCCGCAAAGGCGATACCGTTATTTTCTCGCATGTTGAATTTAAACGTTCTATCTTCGTTATACCTGATACACTAAAAGATTACAAATACAGTATTGTTAAGTTGATGACCCAAGATACGGTTTATTTCCCAGGCGTTATTATCATGCCAATGCCCAACCGAGCAACCTTCGACCATTTGTTTGTAACCAAAGAAATTCCAAATGATGATGTCCAAAGGGCTAAAAACAATATGGAGCGCGAAGAACTAAAGGAACAGGCTTTCTCCTTAGAAGGATCTGATGCCTCTGAGGCATATAGGCAAATTACACGCATGTATGCCCAGAAGTCTTATTATGCTGGCGGACAAATTCCTCCAATGAATATTTTAAATCCTTTCGCTTGGGCACAGTTTTTTGAAGCATGGAAGCGTGGCGATTTTAAACGCAAAAGCCGTTAATTTAAAAACAAGTTGTAACAACTCCAATAGGGGAGTAGGCCAATAGAGCTATTCCGCAGAGGGAAACTGCCGAATTTTAAGCCTTAGTAATTGTTAAGCATCATTGGCATCACCAACATCACAACTTCTTCGTCTGCTTCGTTTTCTGCAGGAACCAAAAGCCCAGCGCGGTTGGGTGTAGACAATTTCAATTTAACTGAATCGTGGTCAACATTTGACAACAACTCCAATAAGAAACGAGAGTTGAATCCAATTTCAATGTCTTCTCCATCGTATTCGCAAGCGCGTTTTTCGTTTGCTTCGTTTGCTAATTCTATATCTTCTGCACTAGCAGCCAATTCATTGCCGGTAATTTTGATTCTGATTTGGTGCGTGGTTTTGTTTGAGAAGTTCGCAACACGTTTAACCGTTTCTAAAAAGTCAATTCGATTGATCCCAACAATATTGTTGTTGTCTTGAGGAATTACTGCTTTGTAGTCAGGGTACTTTTCGTCGATTAAACGGCAAGACAATTTCAAATTATTGCTGGTAAAGAATACATTTGATTTGTTGAAATCAATTTGTATTGGCGTTACATCATTGCTCAATGAGGATTTCAATAAGTTAAGCGCTTTTTTAGGCAAGATAAACGTATGCTCCATGCCAGGTTTAATGTCGTGGCGGGTTAGCTTAACCAAGCGGTTTGCATCTGTTGCCACAAAATTTATACTGTCATTGTAGAGTTCTACAAATACGCCTGTAAGGTTTAATCTTAAATCGTCGTTGCCAGTTGCAAATAAAGTTTTACTAATGCATCTTAACAATACATTTGAAGGCATAGAAAATGCACTTTCAGACTCAATTTCTGGAACTTTAGGGAAATCAGTGCCACTTTGGCCAGCCAATTTGTATCGGCCATTGGCAGTACCTAATTCAATGCCGAAGGTTTCTTCATTAACTGTAAAGGTAATTGGTTGATCGTTCAACATTTTTACCGTGTCAATTAACAACCTAGATGGTATTGCTACTAAGATGTCGTCTTTTGATTCAACTTTCAATGAAGTAGACATAGAGGTCTCTAAATCGGTAGTTGAAATGGTAAGCGTACCACTTTTTATGTCAAATAAGAAGTTATCAAGTATAGGTAATACAGGCTTCGATACGATTGCCCCGCTAACTTTACTTAAGTGCTCTAATAATTCTGGTGCTGCTACAATAAATTTCATACTAATTTAAGACTTTTTTATCTGATTGCGAAAGTAACAACACGCTTGCAGGGTATATTCACATAATGATCTTTTTTATTCACAAAATAGCCTTACATATCAAAGATTTTGCCAGGATTTAAAATTAAATTAGGGTCAAAGCTTCGTTTGATTCCGCGCATGATTTCAAATTGGGCCTCACTAAAAACAATATCTAAATATGGTTTTTGAACCAATCCAATTCCATGCTCTCCGCTAATGGTGCCGCCATACTTTTTACACAAGTCAAAAATTTGTCTAATGGCAATTGGTAGAACTTTTTCCCATAATTCATCGGCCAAATCGTTTTTTAAAATATTGACATGTAAATTTCCGTCCCCAGCATGCCCATAACAAACGGTCTCAAAACCATATTCTTCACTAATTTTACTTACACCATCGTATAAGTCGGGTAAATACGATCTTGTTACAACGGTATCTTCTTCTTTGTAAATGGAGTGTTGTTTTACTACTTCTCCAATCGATCTTCTGATTTTCCAAAATTTCTCCTTGGTCTCGCTGTCGTCCGCCATCAATACATTTAAAACCGCATGCGCTTCCAAGGCTTCATAGATCTTTTCACATTGTGGCATCAATTCCCCTTCGTTGAAAGCATCAACTTCTATTAATAAATAGGCCTTTTCTTCACCCATTTCAAATGCAATATTGTTCTTTTGAGTCGACAACTGAACGCCTTTTCTGTCCATAAATTCAATGGCCGAAGCCTGAACACCTGCCGCAAATATGGCCGGTACCGTTGCACAAGCTTCTCGAGCATTGTTAAAACTGGCAAGCATTAAGGACCTATATGGAGGATATGGAATTAGTTTCAATGTTATTTTACAAACGATACCCAAAGTGCCTTCACTCCCTACCATTAATTGGGTTAAATGGTAACCGGTCGAGTTCTTTAAAACATTAGCTCCACTTTGTATAATCTCACCATTGGCCAACACCACTTCTAAATTTAAAACATAGTCTTTGGTGGTGCCGTATTTAACGCAGCGAGGACCACCACTGCTGTGGGCAACGTTTCCGCCTAAGGTGCAACTGCCTTTGCTCGCAGGATCTGGAGGGTAAAACAAGCCCAGTGCTTGGACTGCATTTTGCAAATCTTCATTAATTACCCCTGCTTCAACAACTGCTTGGTGATTTGCTGTGTCAATTTCTAGTATACGGTTCATTTTTTCAAAACCCAATACCACCCCGCCTTCAATTGGTAAACAACCACCACTTAATCCTGTGCCTGCGCCTCTGCAGGTTAAAGCGATGAGGTGCTCATTGCAATACCTGGCAATTTTTGAAACCATTTGAGTATTGCTTGGCAATAAGACCAATTCGGGGGTAAAACATAAATCTTCAGTATAGTCGCGGCCATAAAGGTCTAGAGATTCTGGGTCGGTTTTGTAATTACCTTCCCCAACAATTTGACAGAGTGCATCTGCCATGGTTTTATCAATGCGGGTATAGCCCATGCTGCGAAAATAGTGTTTAGATTTTGAAGTTCTTTCTGAGAGTGGTCTGGGTTTACAAAAAAGTTACGCGATTTCTTTTTGGTAATCTTCTGAAGCTATTTGCAATACTTGCTTGCATTCAGCTGCACCATATACATCGGTAATTAAAACTTTGTTTTCTTGACTCTGTGGGTCTAGTTTATAGGTTTTGAAATAATGCAACAAGCGTTGTAAAATAGCCTCTGGTAATTCAGATATGTCAAGCATATGCCCGTACATGAGGTCGTCTTTTAAAACAGCAATGATTTTATCATCTGCCTCGTGTTTATCAATCATTCTCAAGCCACCAATTGGAATGCATTGCAATAAGATGTTGTGGTTTTGAATCGGTCGCTCACTCAATACGCAAATGTCTAATGGGTCTCCATCGCCTTTTACACCTGTGAGACCTGATTTTTCCATGCAAAAATTTGCGATCTCTTTGCCACAATAAGTCTGAGGAACAAAGCCATAAAGAGCAGGGCAGAGGTTGCTGAATTTTTGAGGGCGGTCTATTTTCAACAAACCACTCTCTTTATCCAATTCGTATTTGACGGTGTCAAACGGTGTTATTTCTACGTAGACATTGATAATGTCAGGAAAGGATGCACCTTTTGAAACACCGTGCCAAGGATGTGCAGTTTTCAAGGCGCTTATTTTTTAAAGAATATAACTGCTGGACTGCCATTGTAATCAACAGAAAGCTTCAGCAAAGCATCCTCTAAAGTTACAACAGTTGCTGTGTCTGTAAGTCCAAGCACAGTTCCTATTAATTTTTTCTTTCCATCGTAAAACGCCCAATAGGTAGCCGTTGAATCAGGGTTACCAGAACAGATGTTCCCGTTCTCATATTGCATTAAGGTGCTGTCTTTATAAAATCTATAAGTGTCGTCTTGTTGGCAAGCCGGAACTGCTAAGTTGTATAAATCCAAACCACTTACCTCAACACGGTATATTTTCCATGGCGCTGAAGTAATTCTTTTCATGTCAAGATCTTCTTGAACAACTGGTGGACTTGGAGGTGGAGCAGTTTCTTTTTTACATGAAGCCGCCCAAAAGCTAACAAGTGTAATGACAATAAATGCCTTTTTCATATTATGGGTGGATAAAGCTAATGGTAGCCGGAACACTGCTGTATTCCGCATTGATTTTTAAAAGCGTTTCGCTCAATTCAACAATGTCTGCGGTATCATTTAAAATATTGGTGCTGGTAAGCTTCACATTTAAAATCAATTGGGTATTGTTGTTGTAAAACTTGTATATACTTACACTTGAATCCGGGTCAGTAGGACTGCATTTACTCTTCATGTCATACAATGACAATGAATCGTCGGTTCTGAAGCGGTATTGGTTGTCTTTGTTGCACGCTTCAACTAAGAAGGTTCCCCAGATGTCAGTGCCACTGCTTACCAAACTAGAAACTTTCCAGTTTTTTTGAGTTAATAATTCTAATTTGGTCTTACTGCTTCCTCCATTGTTGTTGTTATTGTCTTCTTCGGTTTTTTTACAAGAAAAAATGA
>Ga0209107_10000259_pt1 | contig 32194 bp, 41 predicted proteins | sample LakErihyJuly2011_2_FD_187460 | JGI IMG/M metagenome (GOLD analysis project Ga0209107, IMG submission 187460) | Freshwater microbial communities from dead zone in Lake Erie, Canada - CCB hypolimnion July 2011 (SPAdes) (version 2) | ecosystem: Environmental > Aquatic > Freshwater > Lentic >...
AAATTTACCGGTAAATTGTTTTTACCGTTTTACTGGTAAATTTACTTTTTTACCAGTAAATTTACTGTTTTGCTTGTTTTCAACCTAAAGTGTGACAATCTGGACAAAATGAATAAAATAAACCTCCTTTGGACTCCCAAAATGCATTATAACTTACTATATTTTACTCTATTAATGTGCAAGGTAGAATGTTTCGAGAAGTAATAAAAACTTAATGTGTTCACTTTGGGATGAGTCAAACTGATAACATTTACCAAATGATAACAATAGCCAGCTCTATTCTCAAATACATTTGCACATTAAAAAGGGATTTGGGACAGGGTGAATTTGATCACATTAACCAATTAATAACATTATTAATGATTACATTAAGAGGCTTCGACTGTATTTTCATACTTAGTAACATACTTACTAACAGGTATTAGAGGCTCATAACTTATAAACATTTTAACTATTTCGTATGTCGTATCTACACATAATAACTCCTTTAGTATATTTCTCAATCGTTCTTCTTGTAAAACGATAACAAAAACGTTTTGCATGCTTAGTTTCTTTCCTTTTAGTAAACTGCACAGAGTACAGAACGATAATAGGAGATGCTCTGTCTCATTCTTCATTATATTAGAGGAAGGCGTCTCTATATCAGTGTTTAACTGCATGGTGTAAGTATTTTTGTAAAATTAAGAAATGTTTCTGTAATATATCCTGCTGCAGCGTATTCTTGACCTCCTCCACCACACAATTTGTTAGCTATTACATCTAACTTAGCAGTGCAACCCTTAGATCGCCTAAAGAAGACTTGCTTTGTATCTATGTTAATTAAAATAACAATATCAGAATTGTATTTTTTAAGTAATACTTGTGCCATTTCATTAACAGCAAAAGAGCAACAACAACTAACCACAGAATAATCTTTAATCATTCCTCGAAAACACTCAGTTGTATCTATTTGCTCCTTGAGATACCTTATAAAATATTTTATTGCGTTTTGCTCCTGTATATTAAACTCTCTTAGACCGTCTTGAAAGTTTTCTATAAATTTTTCTACTCGAGGATAGTTATATGAGTTAAAAACTGAATTTAATTTTATTGGAGTAGGAGTTCTTAGATCATATATATCATAACTATTAATAGCGTCTATTAGCTCCTTATGTTGAGGTGTAAAAGCTTGAATTTCACTAATTTTAAATTTATTATAAATCAAATCAGAGGTAGAGGAATGAAGTTGTATGATTGTTTTAGCTTTTTTGAATCGATCCTTACCCTCTTCAACGAATGTCTTGTGGTGATCAATGATCACAAATTTTTCTGTATCAACTAACTCAGTAATTTCCTTTGGAACGTAAAGATCAGTAATAAACACTTTATCATACCAATCAATATTAGTATACCACCCTTTAAACTCTCCTGCAAAGTCATTAACCTTGTCCTTTCTAACCTCCTTAATATCAAAGGTTGTGTATTTGTCTCTATATAGGAATTTTAATAGAAGAGCACTACCAGCTCCATCAAGATCACAATCTGTCCATACACAAATTCTCATTAATATATATTTATTAATGAGATTAATATTTTCAACCGGTGAAAGCAGCTAGACTCTTAAATGATTCATCCTCAAAATCATCTACATCATCAGCTTGAGTAATAGTCAAAGTAGTATAGTCAATTCTCATGGGCTGAGTATGACCTCTCATACCATACCTATTCTTCATCATACCTAACCTAATAATACCTAACTCTCTATCCTCTTCGTTCTGATAAATCGATACAATTACGTCAGCAGTAGCAGCTAGATTGATACTCTCAGAGATAGTCGATAGTTCTGGGTTATCATTACCGAATCCACTACGATTTAACTGCGTACAGCTAATAATAGGACAGTTATAGGTATAACTCATAGCCCTTACCTGCTCAGTCACATGCTTTATTCGTTCATATGAGTTACTACCGATAGTAGAATGTATTAGGTTAAGATAATCTAGTACAATAGCATCAATCTTAACACCACTATCAGTCATCTTCTTAACAAAAGCATTTAACTGATTAGGAGTAATAGTAGATGGTGGAAACTCTTTGATATAAAGGTTACCAGCACCTTGTTGACTGCAGTCTGTAATCGATTGACGTAGGGTATATGCATTAGCTGCTAGATCACGAATAGGAATCTGAGTTAAGTTAGAGCATAGCCGTCGCGCATACAGTAGTTCTGACATTTCTAGAGTAATAAGTAGTACATTTTTACCCTGCTTTACCATATTAGAAGCGATATTACCGAGAAAGATAGACTTACCGATATTAGTCTCACCAGCAAACACATATAACGCTCTACCCGACTCTAAAAACCCACCATTTAAGGCTTCATCAAGCCAAGGCCAAGTACTTGGTATAGTACTATTAACAAGACTAAGATCATCAATAATAGTATTAATATTATTGAAGAGATCTAGACCCATATCAGTAACTAGACTGATATTACATGCCTTTTCAAACTTATCGAGAGCTACAGTAGTATCAACAGTACCTTTCGCTACATCTTCAGCGATACTAAGCATAGTATGATAAACAGCCTTCTCTTTTAGGAAGGTCTCCGTATTAGCATACAGTTCATCCTTATTAAGATTCTTATCTATGTCGTTAAATGACTGGACTAGAGTCTTAAACGTAGCTTTAAGCTCATCTGTTACTAGATAAGACTTAATCTCAGTAATAGTAGGTGCTTTCTTCCTCGCATCATTAAACTCCTTAATGATGTTAAAGATAGTAGCAATACTTTTAGTTTTAAAGAATTCGGGCTTTACATGATCTACGATAGATGCTAAATATGCAGCGTCAGATAACGCTTTATATATGATAATATGTTCAAAGAAACCTAAATCGAGCTTACTCACTTCTTTATTATAATATGGTTCGTAATGAATGCTATACAGTTAACTTTTTACCAGCATATTGCTGATATTTTGATAAGAACCACTTTTGACCCTCTAAAAACTCAGGAGTAAACTCTCTAAGTCCTGGTGAAGCGTGAGTTATTAAAATATCACCAATACCAACCCTTAATTTAGCAAGACTAGCATCTAAACAGAATGAAAGGTCATACATATGGAACTTAGACGGACAGGTTTCATCAAAGGTTACTTTATCAAACACAGTCTTACTTACAGATAGAAAAACACCATCAGCTAATACTACAGGGCTCGGAAAAGCTCCAAAACTAGTCATGTGTTTGTTATTAGCGTCTCCATGAGATACAGCACCACGTAAGCTACCTCCTTGAAAGCCTCCACCCATGAGATGCCATAATATAGGCTCTTGAATAGTGCACTCCGTTGTACCAGCTACTCCAACAATATCATATTTTCTGTGTAGATCTTGTAATCGATATAGAAAATCTGTCGATTCAATAATGACATCATCATGACACAGCACAACAAAGTCAACATCTTCCTGTTTACCGAATTGAAGAGCTTTGTTATATACTATAGCTAGTGATTTTTTATTATTCTCTTTAAAGAACCATTTTTCAGTACTAGAGTTAAAGAGAAGGGTATTTTTTTTGCTACCTTTAGTAGCTGAGAATAGAAAGTATTTCATACAAACAAGAAAGGTGATTTAGTTTTAAACTTACCGACTGATTTCCACATATCATAGTTCTCTCCTACTGCAATCCAAGGGTCATAATTTTCAATCATTAAGATTTCACCCTCCTCAAGTAACTTATAGTCTTTGCCGGGTAGAGTTGAGAATGACCCACTACTATGATAGTGTAAAAGTGATCCCTGACGAGCAAGATAGACTGTATTAGTACTTGTATTAACAATACAAAGAGCAAACGTACCTTCAAGAAGTTCTAATACCTTAGTAACTACATCAATAGGTGGTGGTGACTTACCGTCTTCAGTATCACCTGTAGAGAACTCCTGCAACATACTAGCTATTACTGATGTATCGACAGGATTAACATTCCATGGAGTATATTCTTTATTAAGACTCTTCCAGTTAGTCAAGACACCATTATGAAGTACCATCCAGTTCAATGACTCAAAGGGATGCGAGGTATCTTGCGACCAATTACGTTTAGATGATGTAGGTGCTTGCATATGACTAATAAAAAAGTCAAATGAGTCATCTATCTTAACCTTATTAAACTCAATAATACCTTCCTGCTTGTGAACATACTGCTTGTCGTAGTTATATAGCCCTAGTACGCTACTAGCAAATGTTCCTCGCTCGACATTTGCTTCATATAAGACCTCTAACTTAGATAAGGTATTAGCACCAATAATTGAACACATATATACCTAATGATAATTGTATTCTAGATATTTTCTACTTAAAAAGTGTGGTTTCAATAAATAATGGTATATGAATTTTAACGATTTAGTTAACCGTTCCCAACTAGTTGGCGAAGCTCGTGTTTCACCTTTTGCAAAGATCAGTCCCGCTTTTGGTGGTGTTACTAAAGACCTACAATCAGCTGGTCTTAGCTCTGCCCCTTACGATACTATTAAGTATATTGGTAATATATTAATCGATCTCAACATTCTTACCGATGAGGAATATGATAGTGCTATTAGAGCTGGTAAAGATTTTAAAAGTAAGCAGTTAGCTATGTTATCTCTTCTAGACCAGAAGAAGGAAGAGATAGTAAGTAGAGGAGACGAGGTTGGCGAAGCTATTAAGAATGGAATAAGCCAATATGTTAAGGGTGTGTCAATAAATCGCGGTGCTGGCCGTTCTGGTGGTAGGGTTGATAAGTACGAAGTTCAGAAGGCAGCTATAGAAATGAAGCGCCAAGCTAAGGATTTAGAGAAGCAAGCTAAGAGCCCTGAAGCTGCAGCAGCCGTTGAAGTTATTGCTGCTGGTCTTGATGATGCATCTAAGGCTAAGGTATCAACTGCTCATGAATCGACTCTTTTACAGGCTTCAGTTGCAAGAGTTATTAGGGATATTAGATCTAGCTTAGGTGAAGAGGGTGTAGATATCGATGAAGGTGCTCTCGAACAGGTAGAAGATTATATCGCAAGTAAAATAACTACACTTGAACAGTTAAAAAGCTTTATTATGAAAATTGCTCGTGAACCTGGTTACGAGCTTATTGCTGCTTATCTTGCTGATGTAATTAAACCAGTTAAAGACGCTATTTCTTCTTCTAAGTTTGAAGATGAAGAGTATGACGCATCAAAAGCAGATGTTGATGGTGATGGCGAAGACGAGCCATGGGAAAAAAGACGAGCTAAGGCAAGAGGGTTTATGGAATCCACTACAGCTGAATACCTAACTGAGCAAATTAAGAAAGATAGATACAATAAGGCTTCTAATGAAGCCTCGTTATCATTTACTGAGAAATTTAAACCCAAGACTAGTTGGCAGCTACAAGAGTTGCGTAACTACGGTCTATAGACTAAGCAATCTTCTTACACTCGTGCTTAGCATATAGTATATCGATATGATCTTGTTGGACATATCGAATAGGGTCTTGTAATTTTGCTTGTATAAACCCTGCTAACCTTAAGCTACTTGAAGGAGTGGTAGCATCAGCTAATCCACTCTTATCATTAGAGTAGCAGGTCCAGGTATCACCGAAAGATACCCCTAGTCGTTTACCTTCGAGTATAATCTCCGACTTAGACATATCAATAAGAGGTGCTTCAATCTTAATAAATGTTTCTCGATTAAGATTAAGGACATTATTAATGTTATCAATAAACTCAACGCTACCATCCCAGTAGCCGGCTGCTGAGTCAATCTGAGCAGCTCCATACCATACAGTATCTGCTTTCATACTCTCAGCATATGCGCAGCAGATAGATAGAAACATCATATTCCTAAAAGGTACATATGATACAGGTTGTGCATCACCTGCAATTTTATTGATATCAGGATTATCAATAGCTTTATTAGTTAGAGATGAGGTAGGTGAGATATCTTTTATGTAAGTTACATCTAATAGTTTATTTGTAATGATACAACCAGGATATTTTTTTTGTATAGCTCTAATTTGCGTCTTAACACAATCGATCTCACGGTTGTGTCTCTGACCGTAATCAAAGGTTACAGTATGTATATGCTTATACCCTCTATCCGCTGCCATGTGTAGAAGCACAGTACTATCTGCGCCCCCTGAAAGTGCTAATACTAATTTATTCATTTGTGCTTTCTGGTTCATCTGTTAATTCTTGGTCTAGTTCTGCTTCCTCGTCTTGTATAGGTTTAGAAGAGTATTTCCACTCTACATTAATCTTCTCTTCTAGTTGAGGTATAAGTATATTCTCCCATAGTTCCTTATCTTTACGGAAGTTACGATAAAATCCTAGCTTCTGACCATTAGGTAACTGATAAGTCGCTCCTGTCTGTACAATAATATTGAAACCAGTCATTAAGTCAAGTAGACCGTAGTACTTGTTAAGACCGTTAGTAAAAGATAGGTACATTTCAACCTCAAGATACTGTTTAATGAAGCGATTCTTACGAGTCAGAGCTCGTAGAATAATACCTGAGTAGCTTTTTTGTCCAACAGTTAAGCTACTATCTGTAGTCTTACCTCCATCATCTTTTAAAGGCTTACGAGCAATCTGTACTGTTACTGATGGTAGATAAATTACTGACTTACCTCCAGGCATATTCTTTTCAATACTAGGAAATAGCTCAGCAGGATTATCATACACATGCGAGGTAGCAATTACTGTGGTACGAGTATAAGCTCCAAGATTGGTAAGGGTTTGCATTAAGCTTTTCATGGCGCGCGCTTTACTACCCATATCAGAACTCGTATTATCTTTATCCATTCGCTTATACTCTAACTCAGACTGCAAGTTACTTAACGAGTCAACAGCAATTACGAATTGACCTTCAAGTTTCTTCTCTTCGACCTTTGTTAAGAAGTTAAAAATAGCATTACGAGTCTGTTCTATTGTCTTACAAGGTACATACTTAACTTTAGTAATATCTAGACCTGCAGCAGTAGCGCTATCTGGATCAACAGCGTTTTCTGAGTCGAAGATAACTACAGTCTTACCACCTTTTTGAGCATTAGCTAGTACCCTGAGTAAGAACCCAGTCTTAAAGGTTTGTGATTCACCAGCAAGTACAGTTACACGTCCCATGGGAATACCTTTATAGCAAGATCCAGAAATAATTGCATTCAGAGCATACGACCCGGTATCAATCCAACTATCAACTTGACTAAGAGTGCTCTTATCTAGATAAGTAGCATAAGGATTAATTTCGTCTAAGCTGTCTAATGCGCTTTTAATATCTTTTTCCATACATCATTATAATGTATCAGAGAATTAAATCAATAAAAAACGCCTAATGATTATTAGGCGTTGCAGGAGGTTATGTTATTATATTTTAGTCTTCAAAAAGTTTAATAACTTCTGGCTCAGCAGCAGGTTCAGGAGTTTTAATACTATTGATATTGCTATATTGATTAAGAATTGCAGAGTCTAGAACTACATCAGAGATAACGATGCTAGATTTTGTAAAGGTCCAGTTGTTTTTATCTCGATGTTCTTTATCAAGAAACTCTACAAAGATATACGGGAACGATTGAACTTGAATCTGTCCTGTTTCTTGGTTAGGGTTAACATAAACAATTACTGGATTGTTAAGTGTAAGTTGAGTGTCGGTCTCAGATACTTTTTTACCGATAACGACGCGGCCGATTTGATCAATGATTGTAATCATGTTGTTATATTATAATATTATTTTGTTTTTTCTACTACTAAATACCGAAAAGGTCAAACAATTCGCAAGTTACGTTTTCTGACGGCTTTCGTATCTGCCAATTAACCCCTTGGTAAAATCTTTCAATGCCTGAAAACAGAATCTTTTCAAACATTTTTTCATAATTTATTTTAAATATACTCTTATACTCTTCTGGAAAAGTATATTTAAATCCTATCGAGTCAATACCATATTTATTCGGTTGCTGCAGGTATACATATCGAGTTTTATCACCAGATGAGATTTCTTCATACTTGTTCTCAATACCTAGTTTCTTATTTAGAAAGTTATGAAGGTAAGCAGATTTAACGTGAATAGGTGTACGAGTTCCAATATTAAACTCATTACACTTAGATGCATACTTCTCATACCCTCGAAGACCCATAACAAACGCGACGTCTTCGATAGGTAAGTCCTTAAACGTATTATATGTCTCAGTCAATATGTTATTAGTCTGTTCTAGTGACTGAGTAAGTAGCATCGTCTCAATAATCTTCTTAGCGTAAGGCTTAATAGCATTAGGCATCGATGTACGAACAACCTCGACACCAGTATACTTAAACTTATCTACCTTAATACCTTCATCATCTAGAATATGCATAACATATCTCTTCTTCTGTAGGAATAAAGCTACATCACTTATACTTTCTCTTTTAAAGACGAACCGTGGGTCAATAGTTCTAAGTGACTTTATAGCCCAACTATTAATCTCCTTATTAATAAAGTCTTCAATCGTCTGCAGTTCTTTATAGAACACATCACTTACCATATTATCACTTTTAAGAGGTACCACATCATTAATACATTGTAATGAGAAGTATAGAGAGTCAGTATCTGAATATACCCAGCTATTATCTAAAGTATGCTCGTCGGTTATATTGTAGTTAGCAGTTAGATACTGCTGTAGTAGTTTACCTGCCTGCTTAATAACGGCTTGACCGGTAAGAGTTACAGAAGAGGCAATATCGTCGTCACCAATAGGTGCCTGTTTATTGCCCATGTAGCCGTATACAGAGTTAAGGAGTGTCTTGATTACCATCTGTTTAGTATTCAGCCTCTCAACCTCAAATTGAATCTCTGATCTCTGCTGACTCAGCTCTGTTCTCTTAGTCCCATCAGCTGCAATAATATCATCAATAGCTTTTAATTGCTTCTTAACCTTAAAGAGTTCAGTCTTCACTACTACTCGTTCGTTGTAGTAGTGATCTAAGAATTCTGGGATAATACCTTTTTTCTTTTGTGAGAATAAAAACCCAGCTTTCGTTACCGCACACTTTTCTGCTACCAGGAAGTCATTAAACGCTTTAGGAGTTAACTCAAAGCACTTACCAGTTACATGGTAGATATTGATGTTACCTTTATCAGTCTTTTCAATCCTACCGATCTTAGTCTCAGGAGATAGGTTGAGAGAGATCATTACGTTAGGGTATAGAGAGTTAGCATCGAATGATACTACATTAGTCTTAAACCCTGATTTAGGCTCAGCTACATAAGCACCTGGATTCTTTACTGCACTATCAGGTCTTACAAACGTCGATAGAACTTCACCTCTCCTTCTAGCTTTAATTGCTAACGCACCATTAATAACCGAAATAGTACCCATCGAGCTTTCAAGAGTAGATAGACCTACATACGATAACATTCTTAATAGTGATATATACTGTAGTTTATCCTCTAACTTAATAAGAATATTAACGTCTTGAATGTTATACTCGACCAGTTTCTGCCAGTTCGTATCAGTTAGAGTTGCAAGATCGATATTACCGTAATCAATCTTCCTCTCTCCTAGCTCAATCTCAGCAATTGCATCTAGCTTATATGACTCTCTAAGCTTGAGACAGAATCGTTGATAGATATCAAGGTAGTCAATTGTAGATATACCATCAAAGTAATATCGCTTTTGCTCTCTACCGAACTTACCTTTCATTAACCTAAAATATACGTTATTAAGAGGTGACATTCTCTTGACTGACTCTTCACCAAGAATACGTTCACACCGATTCACTATATAAGGCATGTCAAACAGCAAAATATTCCAACCTGATATTACATCAGGATAATCTTGTTCGAGATACTCAATAAATTTAATAAATAATTCTCTCTCGTTCTTACAATGAACGTATGAAACATTATCAGCCGTATTCTCATACTCCTTTATACCAAAGGTATAGAAATGCCTTTCAAGAGAGTCATAACAAGTAATTACTGTTACTGGATGAGTAGGATTATCTACATCTGGAAAGCCTCCAGAAGATGGACTATAAGTCTCGATGTCAAGATATACTACCTTAAGCGGATTCTTAGAGAATTCCTTATCTTCGTTCTTAGTCCAGAAAGTATCAATAAGATATTGCTGAGCAGCAGGAAGGTTTTCATAAACTCTCTTTATCTTTGATTCATTAATAAATTTATAACGCTCGTAGCTGTTATTAAAGATCTTTTTCTTAATCGTACTACCATAAATAGACACCTTCTCACCCTTAGGATCGTCTACGTAGAGGTATGGACTATGTGACACAGAGTAAGTTACTCTTTTGCCACTCTCATCCCAGGTAAAGAGGTTAATACAACGCTCTTTACTATTATAAACTGCATTACGGTACATCTAAATACAGTATAATGTAGTTCGATATGAATTCAATAGTGTCTTATGGATTCCAGCGTTTAAGATATTTACGATCTGGAGAGTTATACGGTGTGTTTAGAGCCTCAAGATGACATCCGATATTTTCTTCATTCTCCATAATACGAGTTAAACCATACCCTCTCAATAGCTCGATGTTTTCCTTATACTGTTTGCGATTCTTATAGCTTAAGATAGTTTCAAGTTTAAATTTAAGATCTTCAGCAGATTTAAATCTGAGACTTTCAGGTGCAGTACTATATGTAACAAGATCTTGACATAAACAAGGAATGCCTAAAACTGCAGCTTCAACAAATTTAATATCTGATTTAGATTTATTAAAGTTGTTATCTTGCAGTGGTGCAATCATAATTTGAGCTTGCAAGTTAGCGATAAATTTAGGATAGTTAAGTAAATTCTGCCAAGGATGAAACTCTATGTCACCAGACTTAACGTATTCTAGTAATGGTGGTGGAAAAGCTCCTACAAAAACCCACTTATATTTGTGACGAGTGTCTATAACAAGTTTAAGAACATGTTCGAAATCATCTTTACCACCCACCTTATTATCTACATCATAGTGAGCGCCGGAGCCGGTGTATAGAATTCTTGGCTTCTTATAATGTTTATCATATGCCTCAACGACTTTACGTCTATTATAAAGATGCCCCATCCAGAAGTCTGGTACGAAGTTAGGCAACACTGTAATTTCTTGCTTACCGGTCCGAGCAGTATATAGCTCTTTCATATACTGACACGTGACAGTTACCTCATCACACATATTAATAATGTCAATACAATTCTGTCTAATACCTCCTCCAACAAACGCGGATTTAAATTTATTATAATCAGGAATATCCTCTTCAAATACTACATCGTCTACTTCGTAGATTAATTTAAATCCATGTTCTTTTTGAATACTTTTAAGAAATTGAACAAAATCTCTCTGAGCCTTACTTGCTTGTCTTTGTATCTTAATACACTTAAGACCTTGATACCAACGTGGGTCGAATACCATGCTCGTTAGTGAAGAAGAGCATCCGTTACCTCTTATATTAATTAATTGCTCTGGCCAGAGCATACGCCAGTGACCACATCCAGTTAAGTCACCTAGATAGTTTAGGTATCTCGGTAAACCTAAATCACCAGGTGAAATAGGAGGTGATGATACCTTTAACGGTGGATGTGAATTAATTCCTGGTCTACTTGCAAACGGAGATGCAAAAGGTGAAACAAAAGGTTGAGGTAACATTAGCGACATATATTATATTATGTTACAATGTTAAAAATTCAATAGTTAAATCTCCATATAATCAAGTCTTCTGGTAATACCATTTTCTTTCTCAAGATAAATTACGTCTCCAGTGACTGACTTAATAGACTCTTTACGGTGTGAGATAATAATATTACATTCATCCAATTCTTCAACTCTCTCTTTAAGAATAGCTGTAATTAGCTCTATGCCTTTCTCATCAAAAGATGAATCGAATAGCTCATCGTATATTGCAATATTATATCGTACTTCGCCTTGCATTCTTCTTAGATCTGAAAAAGTAAACAAGCATGCAAGATCAATAGCTTTGCGCTCTGCACCGGAAAAGTTAAAGTAAGAACAAACTTTATTTTTTTCGTTTAAAATCTCTTCTTCAAAATATTCATTAAAGATACAGATACAGTTTGAGTCTAGTTTCTTAAGAAAGTATAACAATCTACCATTCAGAGTTTCGAGTAGCTTATTAACAATGTAAGATTTTACTCCTTCCTCACTAACAATATATTTAACTATATCTAACTTACTAAGCTGCTTATTAAGAGTATCTCCTACAGCAGTCATTTCAGCTGCTCTTAATTCTGTATCACTAATTAGCTTATCGAACGTGGTATCGTTACTCTCAATAGCTAAGATATCTGAATCAAGCTCATCTAACCAGCCTTTAAGCTGATCAATTCGTTGCTGCTTGTTTGTTTTATCTTGCTTGGATAGATTGTGCTTTGAAATAGTTTGATGAGAACTAGCTATAATATTTTTAATACGTTTCTTCTTATCCACATACTCTTCCAGTTCAGCAGTTTTCTGCTTTACATTAGTAGCAAGCAGTACTATATCACCTTTTAGTTTTTCTTTCTCTTGCTTTATATATGCAAGGTCGTGTTCTTCAATACCTCTTAAACAGACTTCGCATTTATGCTCTGATGTTCCTATTTTCTTATAAGAGGATTGCATATCAGTAATCTTTTGCTTACTAACAGCTATCTCAACATTAATATTAGAGATATAATCGTCACATTTATCTACACCCCTCTCGTAGTCTTTAATATTTTTCTCAATCTCGATAATGTTGATACTTGATGATCCATCTGCATTATCAAGATTATTAATATATTCAGTAATAGTTTGTATCTCAGCTAGGTTACTCTCTCTACGACTGTAATATAGCTCTTTCTTTTCCTGCCTCTTAGCTAGTGTAGTATCTCGTTGATGAGTATAGTTTTTAAGGTTTTGATTTACTTCACCAAACTTAGCTTGATGTGTATCAAGATCTCTTTTTGTATCATTATACTCAGAACGCAAGCGTGAGATCATTTCACTAAATACCTCGAGTCCAAAGATATCCTCAATAAACTTACGCTTATCAATCTTACTCTTTGCCATAAACGGCACCGCATTATTGACTGTCATAATAACACAGTTTTGAAATATAGCAGGAGATGCACTTATGACATCACAAATATGTTTTGTTGTATTACTTGTACTATCAAGAGTAATATCTATATCATCCTCAAATAATTGAACCTTGGTAGGGTTCATATACCTAACGATCTTGTATTGCTTTGTAGATGCAGGTGTAATAAGCTCAAAGTCAAGTTCTACTTGAGTCTTACCACCAGTCACATTATTAGGAATTAAATCCTTTTTAATCTCTCTTAGTGTCTCACCAAAGATAGCAAAGTAAATGATCTCAGCAACACAAGACTTACCAACACCGTTACGACGATCAGGTTTGTCCTTATTACAGCCAGTAATAACATGTAATCCTTTCTTAAAACTAACCGCTACCGGCTCTTCCCCGATAGATAGAAAGTTCTTTGCTACTACTCTTTTAAAGTTAACGTATTTCATTATGAGCACTTACGATATAAATCGAGGGTATATTCAATTATATCCTTCTTTTCTTCAATATCTAGTAAATTAATAAAGTCTGTTATAGCTTGGCTAATATCAATACCAGACATATCCTCTTTATGTTTATTTTCGTCTAGAATTCTATTAAAATTAATATCATAGTCAACTGATAAGCTTTCAGGCTTAAGCAGGCTTAACTTATTAAGAAGAATATTCATATCCTCTTGACATATATTTTTATCGACTTTTAATTTAACAATATTATTTGATACAATATGTCTAATTCTATTAGTTATATTACCTTCATCAACTAGATCGCTCAATGTAAGTTTCTCATAAAGAGGTGAGATTTTATTTTCAATAAAATCATACTCCATTGAGTCTAAATCTAAGATATGATATCCTTTACTATTACCTGCGTCACCAAAGTCCATCTGAAAAGGATTACCTACATATAGAATAGTACCTGCACTATAGACTTTCTCATGCCGGGTATGAAAGTGACCTGAGAAAACTAATCTAGATTTAGATAGTAGATCTTTTACTTTAATTCCCTCTTCACATATTTGAGTACTACTAAATTTAAATGTCTCGATCTCGAAATGACCAAATATAACATCACATTTAGGAATATCTTCGACGGTTGTATTCCATGGACATAAGGTAATAGTCTTGTCAAACCACTCAACTACTGTCATACTATCAAATATATTTACATTCTTCCGATGTTTGAAGATAGAAAGAGATGTAACATCAGTTCGATGTTTAAAGTACATGTCATGATTACCTGGTATAGCGAAAATATTAAACTCCTGAAGTATATCTAATATGTTAGCTGATACCTGTAAGGTATTAACAGATATCTCACTTCTATTATGATGCCAATCACCGCAGAAGATAATATCTTTGATATTACGTTTATTAAGATCTGCTTTGAGCCAATTAGCCCATTCAATAGCTATATTATGCCAGAACGTGCTATTAGAATGCACCCCAAGGTGCAGATCTGATATTATAGCTATTTTAGATTTCTTCGCTGTTGTAACCGTCATAATAGTCTGAGTCCATAGGCTTAACGTAAATTGAGTGACCGCTACCTGTAGAGGATTCTATCATACTATCTTCATACACCCTATCTCTATAGTTTTTAAGAGTTTCGTGATGACGTTTTTCTTTTTTAATACGGTTAATAAATGCGTGAAAAGCGATTGTTGTAAAGTAAGAAAAGGGATTTGAGTTAGCGTCAAAATTATACTTTTTAAATTTAAGAGCACTATACATCTTAATAAGAGCATCTCCTATCATTTCCTCTTTATACGAATAGTTAATAAATGACGGATTGAAGCTTAGACCGTAAGCTATCTTTTTAATATTATCTGCGAGATCATCAGTTAATATATCAGTTTCGTAATAAGCTCTAAGAGAGTCTTTAAACTCCTTAGGTAATACATAAAATTCTTTTACACCCTTAGCCATATCTAATGATATGGGTGGGTATGTTATTATCAAGGCTGTATAATTCTTTTAATAGAAAATTCTATCTTTTCTGCATCATAAATATCCTGTCTCTTTTTACAATGAGCCTTGCCGTACTTAAGATTATCGCATATATCAATAATATTGAGCTTAGTCTTGCTCTCATGCTGTCTCAACCCACGACCAATTGATTGTACTGTCCTTACAAACGACTTTCCACCAGCAGCAAATATAATATTATGCAGGTTCTTAATATTAACACCTGTAGAGAAAATAGCGCTAATAGCTACACATATAATATTACTGTGTTTCTCCATTAAATTTTTAATACGTTCTCTCTCCTCTACTTCGATCTCACCTCTAATATAAAAAACTTGTCTATCGCCTATATTACTAAGGTAATTAAACATTGCCTCACCATGAGCTAGATGATTAACAAGCACTAGAGTATTGTTGTTTAATCTTTTGCAGATAGTATTGATAACTTCGTTACGATACTTATTATCGTATATAAATGACAATTCATCTCTATATTCATTATCAGTTAACCTTAATGGCTTACATTTATATGTAATATCTAGTATTTTAACTTGAACATTGACTAGAAAGTTTTCTGATCTCAATTCATAACTAGATTTTTCGAAAATAACTGGTCCAAATTTACCAATAATATTCCATTTATCTATCTGTTCTTCTGGCAATGTACCTGTAAAGCCAAATTTGCTATTAGTCTTTATCTTAGATACTATTTTAGTAATTTCGTTACCTGACTTTACTTTATGACACTCATCTACAATTAGCAGATCTACGAATTTAAGAAAGTCATTATCTTCAAACTTACTCTGTAAAATACCGGTATTGCATATTATTACATTTGCGGTGAGGTCAGGAGTTATACTACCAGTCCATCTAGTAGTCTTAAAGGTCACTCCACAATTTAAAAACTCATTATATGTTTGAGTTACGAGACCTAAATCAGGTACAATTAATAAACACTTAAAGGTGTTTTTATTATTAGCGTTATTAAAAAAGCTTTCTATTAGAGCAGCTGTAATAAATGTCTTACCAGCACCTGTACCTAACACACAAACACCTCTACCAATCTTAAGAGCCTTAACGATTACCTCTCTTTGATAATCTCTTAAAGATAATTTAAAGTCCTCACTAAGAGTATAGTCATTACTACCATCAAGTACTTTTTGTAGGCTATCACTTATAGATATGTCAGCAACAACTTGCATTTGTATGAGATATTTTCTTATATCCCAATACATTCCTAAATCACAAGTACCAGTAGGTGTTATAATATACTTTCTACGAGCTACAAACATTCCTCTACGTCTCGCAAATACAGCACCCTTATTGTCTACACTAAAGTGCTCTCTTACTTGTGTGAACACGTCGCTATCATCACAGATAAATGTAAGTTTATCTGTTGTCTGCTTGTAGTCAAACTTAATTATCACTTAGGCTTGTTCTGATTGGTTGATCTGTATGATATTTCGTATCTCCCAATGCATACTAGCGAATATCTTCTCCACCTTTTCGAGGTATTCAATAATATAATCGTATTCTTTAATTTGATCGTTAATTTCTTCTACCTCTTTTGAGCTCTCTGCTGCAATCTCGGCCGCTACTGAGGTCATTTTAATAGGACTTAACTCTACAATACGTTTAGATATATCTTTCTTTAGATTCTTCTTATCTCGTAGTAAGTTATTACGTTTAATCTTAGCATCAATAAGACGAGCTACCCAGAAGTGCTTTCTTGCGGGTAATCTAAGCTGAACCTCTTTAATATTAAAGTCATTAACAATTAAGTCCTGCTTAATCTCCTCGATATATCTCTCCATAATGCTCATCATACAATATAAGTATATATAAGATGGACTCAACAAGTAAGTTTGAAAAAGCCTTTATAAATATACTAGAAGAAGATACTTCAGCAGGAGGAGCTCTCGGTACTTCAGCAGGAGGCTTTGATCCAGCTGTTAATATAAATTCTTCTGATTTTTATGCCCGTGGAGATGCAAGAGTTCCTAAGGGAGGCAAGAATATACAGCGTCGACCCAGCATACCTACACTCTTTAAAAGAAAGAGATCTAAAAAGAAGTCGAAAAAAAGGAAACGGGTCATTAATACTTCATTGTGATAAATACAGGCCACTGGACAACAGAATTACTTCTTGAAAGTGATCATCAACCCTATGGCTTTATATATGTTATAACAAATAACGTAAACAACAAGAAGTATATCGGTAAAAAGCAGTGTGTATCTGTTTTAAAGCGCAAACCTCTAAAAGGTAAGAAAAATAAACGTCACGAAATCGTTGAAACTGATTGGAAGTCATACACCTCATCGTCTTTAGAGCTTAACAAAGATATTGAGTTATATGGTAAAGATAAATTTACCTTTAATATTGTAAAGTGGTGTGAGTCAAAGGCTGAGCTAGCATACTTCGAAGCTAAATTGCAATTTGAATGTAATGTATTGTTTAGCGATGATTACTACAATGGTATTATCAATTGTCGACTGTGTAGATTTAAGATAAAAGATAAAAAATAGTCTTATTGCAATAATAACGAACTTGTATAAAATTGTTTTATAATGATAGATCTTATACTATCTGATTATAATATATTATTGATAAGTTCTAGTATAATAATTGATGCAGCACATAGAGATACAATTAAGTTTTGTATTGATATAGGATTGGAGTGCGAATATAGGAAAAGAGATATAAAGAATCTATACTACAATTTCTTTATATATAATTTATGTGAGATTATAAGAAATAATAAGACTAGTTATAGAGTCGTTATATATCATGACACATCGTTACTAGTAGAATCACATTATTTATATATGATTAATAAGATTAGTAGTATACTACCTATACCTGTTATTAATAACGAACTTGATGTCTATATATTCTATAAATTAGCCCTTAATAAGGATGCTGAATCGATAGTAACTCTAGATAAACTTAAAAAACCTGATGCCTTAAATTTAAATTTGCAAAAGCTTAAGAGGTTCCTTAAAACTAATAATTTAAAGTTTTTAAACGATACCTATTTTAAGTCTATCCAAACTAAAATGGCTCTTTACACATAAATACTAGTATGACAAAGTTCCTACATATTGTAGAGCAAAATTTACCTGATTCAGATTACCAAGATCAATTAGATATAATTAATAAGTTTAAAGAAGATGCGCTCGCTCTTTATAAGTCAGGTAAGCTAGACTTTTTTATTGTACCCATTCAAGGTACAGGTTCTGTTGTAACAGCTGTTGAGATAGTAAGTAGAGATGGTAAGAGAGTTAAGTTAACCCACCGTCCACCTAGTCGCAAACTAGCTCCTTCAGAAGAAGCTGAAGACCCTGCCATGAAAAAAACTAACCCACTTACCGATATGCTTAATCTAGCAGATCCAGAGCTTAAAAAAAGGGCTGAAAGAGCTGCATTTGCAGTAGGAAGTGAGCTTGATAAAATGGCTGCGAATATATCAAGATGAAGACTTTAAATTTAATTAACAAATACTTTAAGCTTCTGGAACAGGATAAAAATCCTGGTCAGCCTGTTGACCCGACAGAGACAGGGTCTGAACCACCATCAGATGCAGAACCAACAGTAGAGCCTTTAACATCTATTGCTGAGCAGAGTTATATTTCTTTAGCTGCGCGTGCGTTTGCTTATAAGCCTACAGATGAGCAGATATCTCATGTTAACGACGCTTTATTAATGTCTTAATATATTATAACGAAATGAAGACTTTAAACTTAATTAACAAATACTTTAAACTTCTTGAGCAAGACGAAGCTCAGAATCAGCCTACTGATCAAGCAGAACCAGCAGCAGAACCAGCAGCGGAGCCAGATCAATCTGCAGAACCCTTAGTGTCTGTTGCTGAGCAAGGATATATTTCTCTAGTAGCGCAAGCGTTTGCTTATAAGCCACCTGAAGATCAAATTAACCGGGTTAATGATGCTTTATTAAAAGTCAATACTACCAATCCTCGTGTAATTAGAGAATTAATTGAAAGTTATTTACCACCTAATTCAGAAAGTATAGATGAATTACTATCGAATCACAAAGACCCTAGATTAATTAGAGATCTAATTGAAGGATATTTACCAGACAGTTCTGATAGTATAGATAGCCTCTTATCTGATGCATAATGAATATTAGATTAATACAAGCTTATAGTCAAGTTAGTAAGGTAGATGTTCCTAAACCCAGGCACTTAACAGTCTTGCGGGAAGATACTATCTATAAGAGTAAAGCCCAGCTTTCGAAAGCAATAAAAGACACTGAAACTACTTTTAAAAGTAGTGTTAAGGATGGTTCTATCCGAGTTACTCCTAGTGATAAAAATAGTACATCCTCAAGAGAAGAGTTAGTTAAAAAGTTTGAAGATACCTTACGTGATATTAATCTCGTAATTAAAGATATATTACCTAAGAATGTAGGTGCATCCTCTATGTACCCAACATATGTAGTTACAGATGATAGTTCTACTGAATACCAGATTGTTCTAGGTGGAGGCGCTGCTTCCAACAAGGGCATGAAATATGAACGTGATGTTTTAAAGTCTCTTGAGGAATACTTTACTAAAATAGGCCTTGGTGAAGATATTGACAAGCCTGCATTTTTAACTGAATTAGAGGATAAGCTTGATATAACATTTACAGGTATTAAAGATGGTATAGATTTCGATCGAAAGGTTAAAAGACCTTTAGATGCTGATGGACCTGAAGATAAAGGAGAGGTTATTGCAGATCTAGCACTTAAAGATGAAGATGGAGATGTATTTTATATTTCATTAAAAGATATAGGTGGTATAACCGTAGCAAATAATGGAGCTGCTGGTATGTTTAGCGTAGATCGCAAAACAAAAACAGTTGAGTTTAATGGTGAAAAGAGTGATATAGGTAAGAAGGTTTTTGAGGCATCAGGTATTAATGAAGAAGGTATTAAAAAGGTAGAGCAGGGTTTATCAGATTATTTAAATGAGGTAGATTCTCAACCAGGTTTAGAGGATATTGAAGACACGACTGATTTAGCTAATATACCACTTTTAAAGAAATTATTAAAATCCGCTTTTGATTATGGTTACATTTATGTAAAGAGAAAATCTTCCGGACACGAAATTATTGACCTAACAACCTCTGATGATCTTGATGATTTTATAGGTGATATTGAGGCTGTAAAAGTAAAATACCCGTATTATAGGAGTAAAGGTAATAAAAAACGAAGAAAGGGTGTATCTGTTATGATTGAGACAGAAAATAATTTATTTAGTTTTGATATAAGAAATGCATCACGTGGAATTATACCTAAACAGATTAATCTGGTTAAGTTGAAGTCAAAAAGCGAATTTAAAGTAGACGCTGGCAATGTAGATGCAGTGGCTTCTTCGAATCAAGATATGGAAACAACCTTACAAAAATATTTTTAATGAGAAATTTTAAGCAACACTACCAGTTAGTTAATGAGTTCTTCGATGATATCGAAGGAGCTGTTAAGCATATTGATCACCTAGAGGAGAACATTTTAAACAAAGGTAAGCAAGGAGTTAAGGAGGCTTTAAATCAAATAGACGCTTCAATTTCCTACTTTTTGGATGAGTCTGATTACAAAATCAGTACCAAGTTCGATGGTTCACCTGCTATAGTCGCTGGTGTTGATGTTAATGGTAGATTCTTCGTTGGTACTAAGTCAGTTTTTGGTAAAAAAGATGAGGTGACTGGTAAGCGTAAGATTTGCTATAATACGGAAGATGTAAATACATATTATGGTGCCAAACCTGGGCTAGCAGAAAAATTAAATCTAGCACTAGAATATTTACCATCTCTTAATTTAAGAGGCATATATCAAATGGATTATATGTTTGATAACAGAATCAAGGACGTAATAACTCCTAAGACAATTGATGGTGTCGCGAATGAAAATAAATTTATAACATTTAGACCTAATCCTTCTGGCATTATATATGCTGTATACCCTGATAGTCCTTATGGACAGCAGATTATAAATTCTAAGATTGGAGTAGCTATCCATATTGAATATGTGGTTAAGAATGGGATTCTGAAGGTTAAAAAGTATACCTCGACTCCAGAGGAATTTTCTCCATCAAAGACAGTGTTTTTATTTAACATATTAACAAATAAACCAAAGAATGTAAAAAGTCAATTTGGTAAATTATTATTAAGAGATGTTAATAAGAAGAAGAACACTGCTTTAAGGTTAGCTAACTCTATTGACTTCAGTGGATTAGCTGATTACACAGCAGAGCTAAAGACTTACATAAATACAGAAGTAAGATTAGGTAGATTTCTAGAAAATCCAAAAGTGTCAGCTGATGAGTTTATTAACTACATGTCAATCAAGCACAAAAAAGAACTTGACATCGTAGATAAAGAGATTGAAAGTGTAGAAAAGGAAGAGGAAGGCAAAAAAAAGGATAATAGTAGGGCTAGGAAGTTAAAGAAGAAGAAAGATAAGACTGAAAAAATGAATAAGGTTATCGCTGAATTAAAAGCTCTAAAACCATCTATACAAAAAGCCTTTCAAATAACACGAATTATCGCTGTTTTAAAGAACAACCTTATTAAAATATTTAACGAGATTACTAAAAATGATCTTCTTGGTACATATGTACCAAAGTCACAAGAGAGACCAGATATATGGGAGACCACAGTACCAGAAGGGTTCGCTCTGTCTAGAGTCGGTAGTAACGAAGATGATCCTCCAGTCATAACAAAGATGGTAACGAGAGTTGGTGACGAAGGTAAACCTGGATTTTCGCAAATTAATTTCAGAAGACCTACCCCTGGAGCTACTAATCCAACTGCTTAATGAAATCCTTTAAATTATTTTTTGAGCAGGAAGGCGACTCAGTAGCTATACTACCAGGTGGGTTTAAACCACCTACCAAGGGTCATTTTATGGCTCTACAACACATTTTACAGGATGCTAAAAGAGGTATAGTTTATATTGGTAAAAGAGAAAGAGATGGTGTAGCTGTAACCCCAGATATGTCCGCTTACATATGGAAGATATATTCTAAGTACTTATCAAAACCTATAGAAATAGTTGTAGCTGAGAAATCACCTGTCCTCTCCACTATAGAATACGCTGATAATAATAAAGATACAAGAATTATAGTCGGTGCTGGTGGTCCTCGAAAGCCTGGTGACAAAAATGATGATATGAAGAGATACGAATATTTTCGTAAACATAAAGAAAAATATCCCTTAGTTGATGTAAAAGAAATACCATCTCAAGAGGGGGGCATATCAGGTACGATTACAAGAGAGCTTCTAGCACAGGATATCAATAAAGCTCTGGATTACTTCTTACCTGAAGAGGTTAAAAGTAATATAAATGATGTAGCTCAGATAAAAAATATACTTAAGTATAAATAACTATATGTTTACAAAGCAAGATCAGCAGATTTTATCTGAAAGATATAAAGTTGTACAGGAACTAAGTATTAGTCCAGCTGCTGGAATGTCAACTCTTGGTAGTCCGATTGTAATGGCTATCAGTCCTCCATCAGACGCTGATCAAATTCACAATCATGACCATGAAGAAGGTGAAGAGCATGATGAGAGTGAGATAGAGATGGCGTGTGCCGATCTCTATAAACTAGCTGAGTATTCTCCCAAGCTAATGGAGATGGTTAAACAGATGCCTTCACTAGAAGGTTGGGTAGCTGCTAAGATTACAAAAGCTGCTGACTATATTGACTCTGTTTACGGCTGGCTTAAGTATTCTAACAGTGAAGATTGTGGTTGTGATGGAGGTCATAAAGATTCACACAATCATTCTGATACCAATCTCATGTTTTCAACTGGCTATGAAGATGAACAGCTTTAAGCAATTTTTTCAAGAAAAAACACTGCTAGGGTTAATTGAGTTTTTTGATTTAGGCCCTGGTCTTGATAATATACCGGCTAAATTAGACTCTGGTAACGGTGCTTATAACGTTCTGCATGGCGTTGATATACAATATCAAGGAGATAAGGTCTTCTTTAGAACTGTAAACAACAAGACACTTGTTAAGCCTCTAATAGAGAAAATTGAAATTAACGTTGGAGAGGAAAAATTTACTGAGAGACCGGTTGTAAAGTTCGATGTAGTTGTAGGTGGTCAGCTTTATAAGGATACACTTTTTTCTATAAGTAATAGAACATCAAACATTTATAAGATTCTCGTAGGTAAAGACTTTATTGAGAAAAAACTCGATGCTATAATAGACGTCAGTCAAGAGAACATCGCTGATAAAAATATCGATGTTAAGGTCTAAGAAAACCACACAGGTCTTTCTCTAACTGACCAGATCGCGAAGTCTTTATCTTTGCAAATGTACTCTCGATACTGCTCAACTACGGATAGTTCGTTAAAACCTACAGTCTTACGACACTCACTATCAGGACTAATAGCAACTGCGAAAGGAGTTAGTCCTTTATCAGGCATTATAGTACTATTAATGTTTTCCTTACACCACTTAATGAAGTTAAGGGTAAAATGCTCTGCAGAATTAGGCCAACGATACATTCGTTCGTTAAACATCTCGAGAGTATGGTCTACTAACCATTGAAAGTTACTTTTCGACTCACGAACCCATACAGTGCACTGATGGTTGAAGTAACCTTTACCACTTTTACGTGGTTTACCTGTCTTAGTACGAGGCACAGACGGATGATTTAAGGTAGACTGATCGAACGCATGAGCTAACATGATTGCCGATTCTATTTGCATTTTACTTCTAACATGCTTATCACAAAGTTCTCGTGCTGCAACAATAGGGTCAGGGTCGGTAACAAAAATATTCATATACTTCGACCTCATTATACTAATGTTCGTTATGCTGTAGCCATATCGATGAACTTATAGAACTCAGTACGAGTCTTATCGTCATTTAAGAAGTCTCCTGACAGTTTACTAGTTACCATATTACCACCATGATGCTTAACCCCACGGCCACACACGCAAAAGTGTTGAGCCTTAACTAATACTGCTACTCCAAGGTTACCTTCACATGCTTCGTTGATAGCTCCAAAGATTTGCATAGTAAGTCCCTCTTGAAGAGTAGGTCGACGAGCGTAAAACTCGACAATACGGTTAAGTTTACTTAGACCTACTACTTTACCGTCTTTACTAGGAATATATGCGACATGAGCTACACCAACAACAGGTTGAGCATGGTGACTGCACATCGAATGAACAGGAATATTGCATTGAGCTACAATACCGTCATAACCATCGTTAGGGAATGCAGTAATATTAGGTGGTGAGTCATAACAACCACGAGCAAGATCATTAACGAACGCTTTTGCTACGCGTAAAGGTGTATTATCTGAATTAGGATCGTTTTTCCAGTCAAAACCAAGAGCGTCAAGATACAAACCATAAGCTACTGCAGCACGTTCAATAATTAACCGCTTTTCTTCGTCGGTGCAAGGATGATTACTGTTTGCAAGGGGTAGGATACTATTCGAATTCATTTCAGTCATACTATTATACTATGATAGTTCGTTAATTTATCAATAAACAATATAAATATTTAAAATGAAAAAGTATACGCAGCGCGAGCTCCATAACGAAGCTTTTAGAAATATGTTAGCAAACGTAGGTAGAGGTTTCGTTAGAGGTATGGGTAAAGTAGCAAAAGCGGTACCTGGAGCTGTATGGAGTGGAATTAAAACCTCTGTAAAAAATGTTGGTAAGCATATATCACCTGAACTTGCTAGTTTGGGTCGAAAAGCTCTAAATGTATACTACTCAGGTCGACCAGATATAGCAATTAAGGAGCATCTTGAAAAAAACAGAACTGTACCTGTCTATATGAGTGGAGTAAAAGAGGATAAAATTATAGACGGTACAATAAGTCATACTTTCAAAGATACTTTTGTACGTGATGCAAGTGGCGCCACCGTTGCAGATGATATAAAAAACTCTAATACCAAAAGACTTAAATTTAAAAGTGAAGGTATATCTACCAACAAAGATGACATTGTTAGGATTGAATTTAATGCAGATAGTGGTAAATATATTGCTTTTTTTGATCAAATAGATAAAAACAAGCTACAACTAATAGCTATTAAAGATGCTTAAAAATCTGTCAGTTGATTTATTTTTCGTTAGAATAAGTAAATACAGATAATCGAAAGTAAGAATAATATTTAAATACCAGTTGATAGGTTAATTGAGATAGATTACAATTAACAGATGAAGTCACAATATGAATCAACTAAGGTAATTGAGTTAGGATCTTGCGCATTTAGACAATGGAGAGCAACACATTCACATTGTCGCTTTATTCATGGATATCAATTAATTGCTAAGTTTTGGTTTGGTGGATCACAATTAGATGATAATCACTGGTTAGTTGATTTTGGTGGTCTCAAACAGCTTAAAGCACAGCTCAATCATTTGTTTGATCATACAACGTGTGTAGCTGGTGATGATCCTGAGCTTGAAACCTTTCGAGAGCTCGATCGTAAAGGCCTTATTCAATTACGAGTTTTTGACAAAGGAGTAGGTATTGAACGTACAGCTGAAGTAGTTTTTGATATTGCTCAACAATATATTTGCTCATTAACAAGCGGGAGATGCTGGGTAGAAAAAGTAGAGGTATTTGAGCATGAAGATAATTCAGCTATATATACAGCACCATCAAAAGCTGAACCTGTAGAAAGAATTGAGTCTCCCGCTGTCGTAGCAGAGACATCAACAGGTAATACATCTCTACCTGAACCACCAGCAGAGATTAATATTAGTGCAGCAACACCTACTCAAACACACAGCACAGCCGCTCCAGTCTTTAATAATGTATCGAGCGGTAAGGGAGGTTGGTTTGAAGGCACAACGTGGGGTTAAATACGTGGTATCCTCTCTAACGCTTTAACAATAAAGCGTAGTATCTTACTTCTAACGATTTCGGTTTCACCGAATCTAAAACAGTGAATGTGGTTAGAAGTACTTTCGTCGGTATCAAATGCACCTATAAGCTTATTGATACAGGTTTTGTTACCGATATCAGCTTGAAATGAGTCGCCACATAGGATGTATTTAGTATTGCGACCGAACCTAGTAAGAATAGTAATAGCTTCAGCCATATCTAGGTTTTGAAACTCGTCAACAATAACAACAGCATCGTTAAAAGTTAGACCTCTAACAAAGTTAACAGGAATTGCTTGTAAAACATTGTTAGAATTAAGGAGATTAAAGGTGCCTTCATCTGTAATCTCCTTTACCTTTTCAAGTAATGGTGCAGCATAAGGTGAAAACTTATCATCAACCTCTCCGGGTAGAGCTCCAATAGATCTAGAAGCAGATTCTACAACAGATCTAATATAGATGATTGATTTAATTTTCTGCTCTTTAAAAAGTTCAAGAGCTGCTAAAACAGATATATAACTCTTGCCGGTACCTGCAGGTCCATCCACAAACACCATATTAGTTTCATCTTGTCTTATACAATCATAAAAATTTTTATGAAGCTCATTAAAATGAAAAGGTTTCTTAATTTTGAAATTTAAGAACCAGTTCTGCTGTAAAGATGAACGTATCTCATTTACATCTTCCAACCCGTCACTTTTACGCTTACGCGCTACTTTACGAGACATATGTAAAAGTATTTATACTCATATAGGTATATAGCATATACAAAAAATAATTTTTATTTGAGATTGAAATTTAAATGAACTACATTACAATTAGTTAAAGTATGAATATTGACTGTGATAACGAAACTTTGTTTTTAAGTGATGACCTTATCTTCTATACTGTAGAAGGGGAAGGTAGACATATTGGTAAACCCTCTGTGTTTATGAGGATGTCAATGTGTAACCTTACTTGTATCGGGTTCGCATCTGCAGATTCACCTAATGGTTGTGATTCGTATGTGTCCTGGTCAGTTAAGAATAAGATGACCTTTACTGAAATTTTTAGTTATATGGAGAGTAGAGGTTATATCGATAAACTACAGGCTGGCGCTATTTGGAAGCTTACTGGCGGTGAACCTCTGATTCAGCAGAATCAATTACTTAAAATTTGTCAAGCGTTTAAGGAGAAGTATGGGTTCTTACCTCATATTGATTTTGAAACTAATGCTACTATAATGCCAAATCCTGGCTGGAGAAATTTTAAAGTTACTTTTACAACTTCACCTAAGCTAACTACTAACGGTGATCCAGAAGAAAAGACCTATAAACCAGATGTACTAAAATGGCATGTAAGAAACGGTTCAGATTTTAAATTTGTAATAAGTAAATCAGAAGATTTAGATGAAATTTATAGAAAATACATTAACCCTGATGGCGATATTGGTGTACCTACTACTAACGTCTGGTTTATGCCTTGTTGTGGCTCTAGAAATGAACATATTGAAAAAGCTCCAGCAGTAGTAGAATATGCTAAAGCAATGTGTGTAAACTTTAGTCCTCGTTTACATTTACTCGTCTGGGATCTTGCTTTAAAAGTTTAATTTATGAAACTATCAATACTACTTAACCTACTCAATCGATTAAAGATTGATCATTGGCAGACTGAAAGTCATGCAGAACATAAAGCTTTAGGTGAAGCATACGAAGAGCTTGATCCTCTTGTAGACAGACTAGTTGAAGTATATTACGGTCGAAATCCGTTATGGAGAAAAGTACAGCTACCTACAGTTTATGCTTTAAAGTTACCAGCTTACGATAAATATCTATTAGAAGTATATACAACTATTCGAAATGATCTTATGGAATACTTTAATAAATCCATTACTGCAAGTGATAGTGGTTCACTTAAAAATATTCAAGATGAAATCGAAGCCGCGTTAGATCAACTACTCTACAAATTAAGACAATCATGAAAAAAATTACTGCCACAGAGCTTAGACAAAGTGACCTCCTAAAACTTGTTTACAAGAAGACATTCCCAGATGGTGAATATAACATGCCTACATCTAAATGGCTAAAGGAAGAATATATTCCCTTTTATATTGGTGTTCTTAAAGAGCTAGATCTTTATGAATGGACTGAAAAATTTGACTGCGATAATTTCGCTAGTCTATTTAGAGCACTAGCTCATATCTCTCATCGAAAAAGTAATGGTATTAATGAAGGAATTACAGTAGCAGAGATTCATTATACAGCTGCTGGAACTAATGGAGTATACGGTGACCATGCTATTAACATGGCATATACCGACGAAGGATGGGTCTTTATTGAACCTCAAAACGGTTCTATGAAAAAATTAACTGAAGCAGAACAAAAATCTATTTTTTATGTACACATGTAACCTCACTCTAGCAGCTACTTTATTGTTAGTAAGCTGTGAATCACCGAAATTTAACAATAAAGTGCCAAATAGTGGAAAACCAATTCCAACTTACAAAACCGACGTAATTAAGACAGAATTTCCAAAAGTGAAATACGTTGAATAACGGTTGATTTATCAATAAGATATATTAAATTTATTCATGAGAATCGCGATATCTGGCTGCCAAAATACAGGTAAAACAACCCTGATTACTAACATACTTCAAGTATGGCCTCAGTATGTAACACCAGAAAAAACATATCGCGATTTAATTAAAGATAAACAACTACCTCACTCATCGCTCGCTTCAAAAGATACTCAGTTAGACATACTAAGTTTCATGATAGAGCAGATGGGTGATTATAATAAGGATAGTAAGGTAGTTTACGATCGATGCCCTATTGATAACCTAGTTTATACACTATGGTGTCATGATAAAGGCATCGATGGGTTTGATAAAACCTTTGTTGATCAAACCATCTCTTTAGTTAAAGAATCAATGAGATCATTGGATATTATCTTCTTATTGAGGTATGATGGATCCATTAAGATTGTGGACGATGGGTTAAGAGATACAAATCTAGAGTATATTAAAGAAATTGATAATATTTTCGATGTACTCTATCAACAATATTATCATAATATTGAGTCAGATATCTTCTTTCCAAAAGACGACTCACCTTGCATTATACCATTACCTGCTAGTGGTCAGCAGCGTATTAATATTATATCTGAGTACTTAACACCAAGTGGTGAGTTGTATGGTGATGAAGAGTCTATATTTAACCCTAATAAATTGACTGAACTAGAAGCTCTTGTACAGCAACAAAAGCACGCACTAGAGATGGAACAAAAAGAGCGTGCGATGTATGAGAAATTTAAAATCTAATTAGATTGTTCTAAATTGACCACTTACAAGGTAGTTATTAGTGCCAATCCAGTAAACCTCATTTGCGCTGTAAGCAGATAACGTCACACCAGCTGTTGATCCGTTAATACTAACGCCAGTCCCAGGTATAATATCAACTGATCCAGAACCTGCTCTTAATATTTTAGTGTAAAAGTTAGTAGGTAGGTTTGCAGGTATAGTATATATTACCTTATTATCAAAAAGGGTTAAACCAACTATAGAGGTTGTATTAGTCGATATAAAGACCTGATTATTGTTTGTAGTGTCTAAAGTTTTATTAACGGTATTTGATATATAAACTGGGGATAATTTATTCTCCAAGTCTATTAAATCTGTACTAAGGGTCTGTGTATCAGTTTGTAAGTTATCAATAGTGGACTCAAAGGTGGTATTCTGTAAGGTAATAAAAAAGTCCTGATAATCAATAATACTAGTACCGTCTGGTGTCTCAACTATCAAGAAGTCACCGTTATTGATATCATTAATCGACGGAAGCTCCTTTATGTTGACATAAAGACTATTTGTTGTGGTACTAGCCATATATTTTATTTATTTATGTAGATTGATTTATACAAGTTATACATTAATTTAATGTATGAGGATAGGCGTGGGAATTATTACTTGCAATAGACAAGACTACTTAACTAACTTACTTACGTCTATAAAAGAGTGTGAGGTTATCAACGAGCTCGTTATTGTTAACGACGGTAAACATTTCGAGTCTTTAGAATTCGAAAAACCATATAGCTACTTGCTTAATGAAACTAATCTCGGCGTAGCAAAGTCTAAAAATAAAGCTATGCGACATCTGCTAAATAAAGGTTGTGATTATATCTTTATTATAGAAGATGACATGGTTATACTAGATAATTCTATTTTTAATAGATATATTGAAGCTCACAAAGCAAGCGGAATACACCACTTTAACTATGGTCCTGGATCGCCATTTAACCGTAAGCAGGTAATTAAAGACTTCGACTTACACAATAGACACTTATTGGATCAGGGTACGGAGCCCAATCCAAAATTAGTAGTAGACTATAATACAGCTAAAGTCTCACTATTTGAGCATACCGTTGCGATGTTTTCTTTCTTTACTAAAGATGTACTAGAAGAGGTTGGATTAATTGATGAAAATTACTATAATGCTTGGGAGCATGTAGATCATACATACTGTATTATTAAAGCAGGATACCATCCTCCTTTCTGGTGGTTTGCTGACCTGTACGACAGTCACAAATACATAACAGAAGCTCCTAACGCAATTAATAACTCATCTATAGCTAATAACAAAGAACAATGGGAGAAGAATGTATATTCTGGTCGTGAAGTATACAAGAAAAAACACGGACATTATCCAAATCAACCACCATTTGTAACTAAAGAAAGTGTAATACAAGCCCTACGCCAAATTAAACATAAACAAGATGCAAGAATTTAAAATAGAATCCGAAGATCCAATCGTGCACTGGCCAGATATAAACGTACAAAATAAAAACGTTTTAGATCTTGGGTGTGGTCGCTGGGACGAAACCGATCAAGCTAAAATGACTCCTATTTACCTTTTATCACAAGGAGCTAAAAGTCTAGTAGGTATTGATTCTTCTATAGAAGAAGTTAAATATTTTCGTTCACTAAATTTACCTAACGCCAATTTCTTTGCTGAAAACATTAAAGATAGCTCTTTAGTTAAACTTATAATAAAGCAAAATAATATAAATGCTATTAAAAGTGATATAGAAGGAAGAGAACTACTGTTTTTAGATTTTACACCTGAAGACGTATCTAATATTACATCTTTATATATAGAATATCACGGTCATTATGTAAAGAATTTATTAATTCCAAAAATTACCAATCTTGGCTTTACTATTACAAAAATTGGTCATCTATGGATTGATGGCTTTGGTGTTCTTTTTTGCGAAAAATAATATGAAAAATATACATTTAAAGGTCTTCTTTCACGAAGGAGGATTTTTTTCAAACTTTAATAAAGTCGCTACATTTCTCGCTCTAACTACAGATAACGTAGTTAAGATAACATGGAATTTACAAGGTCAACCTTACGGGGCATTTGCTTACAATTGTGGAGAGGTTTTTGGTAAGTTGTTCGAAGAATATGATACCGGAGAGTTCATACACGAAATTTGCGAATTAAAAGTATATACAAATACTGAATACACAGGTAAAGAAGCCTTTAATAAATATCAACAAACTGAGTGGAGAAATAACTTTAATAAAATATTAAAATATTTTAAACCAACTGATTTGCTGAGACCATACATAGATTCTATAGAACACAAATATATCTTTACGTCTGGTAAAGTTAATTTAATAGGTATATTAAAAAGAAACAATAGACTAAAGTGTGAGCAGCCAGACAACGTCTTACCTGAACTTTCTAATTATTTTGAAAAAATAGATAAACTTAAAGATGAAAATACATACTTGTATCTAGCTGTAGATAATCTTTATGATATTAATTCATTTATTGAACGATATAAAAAATGCATTTATAATCCTAAATCTAGAAGAACTAATTTTTATACAGATGAAGAACCTCACTTTACACCTGGGTCAGTAGATGATGCTATTGCCACGTACATGGAAGTATTCACTCTTTCGAAATGTAAAGAATTTATACACCCAGTGTCAAATATGGCTACAGCAGTCATGTACTTTAATCCTAACATTAAAACAAACTACATATGAAAATAGCTATCCTAGTACCTTCGCGAGAGAGAATGAATAAACGATTAACTCTTATTGCCTCTATTTTAACAACCGTTAAAGATATAAATAATGTAACTCTATATTTAGGTGTTGATGAAGATGATCCAACATTACACTTAGCTGAAAAAATTAGTGAAGCTATACCGTTTGTAAAAATTATTAAGATACAAAATAACGGACAGTTTGTTGGTTTAGGTAAATTGTGGAATATATTGACTAAAGAATCTACAGAAGATATTATTTCGATGATAGGTGATGATATGGTATTCAGGACGCAAAATTGGG
>Ga0209107_10000260_pt1 | contig 32186 bp, 28 predicted proteins | sample LakErihyJuly2011_2_FD_187460 | JGI IMG/M metagenome (GOLD analysis project Ga0209107, IMG submission 187460) | Freshwater microbial communities from dead zone in Lake Erie, Canada - CCB hypolimnion July 2011 (SPAdes) (version 2) | ecosystem: Environmental > Aquatic > Freshwater > Lentic >...
TAGAGCATTCGAAGCAGAATATTTGGAAGTATTAGAAAGTAAACACAAATCTACCCTTGACGCTTTAGCGGCTGGTAAAATTGATGATACCATTACCAATACTTTAGAAGAAGTTGCTAAACAAGTAGGCGCTAATTACAAAGCATAAACCATTTAATTTCGCTCAATGGCAAATTTAAAAGAAGTTAGAAGTAGAATCAGTTCAACCATTTCAACGCAACAGATTACGAAAGCGATGAAATTGGTGTCTGCCACCAAGTTAAGAAAGGCTCAGTCTGCAATTATGCAAATGCGCCCATACGCCGACAAATTAAACGGTGTATTGATAAACCTTGGGGATTCTGCTAATGACGAAAAATTAAGCAAATACTTCAAAGAACAAACACCTGAAAAAGTTTTGTTGCTTGTGGTAAGTAGCGATAGAGGATTATGCGGTGGTTTCAACGCCAACGTAATAAAACGGACCAAAGCACTTTTAGCGGATGATTACGCAAAACAAGCGGCTAAAAACAATGTAGATTTATTGTTTGTCGGCAAAAAAGCTTTCGAATTCTTCAAAAAATTCGAATACAATACCAATACCGATTACATGACGACTTTCGCAAATTTGAATGCACAATCTGGCTTCGCTGTGGGAGACTATATCCTTGCAAGTTTCCTTTCCGGAAAATACAACCGTGTCGAAGTGGTTTACAATAAATTTAAAAATGCTGCCACACAAATCGTAACAAACGATGTTCTGTTGCCTGTTTCGATGAGTAAATCTTCAGCAGCTAAAACGCTTACTAAAGACTACATTTTCGAACCAAATAAGGTTGAAATTCTTGAAGAGTTAATTCCGCGTTCAATCAAAACACACTTATACAGAAGTTTTCTTGATTCTTTTGCCAGCGAGCATGGTGCACGTATGATCTCTATGGATAAAGCAACCGATAATGCAGGTGAAATCTTAAAAGAATTAAAATTGATATACAACCGTGGTAGACAGGCCGCAATTACCAATGAAATCTCTGAGATCGTTGGTGGAGCAGCAGCCCTAAGCAGTTAAGCAATATAGATATTTTTAAAAAGCCCGAAAATTTCTTTCGGGCTTTTTTATGCATTCTAGTCAAATCATCTGGCGCAAAGGAGTCACAAATATTAAAGAGTCCCGAAGCAGATGCCAAAACCTATTTTAGATATATAACCCTAATGGGAAAATTGAGACCGAAAAGGCCTTTAGAAAACATTACTGAATTCCACCGAATTGCTTATTTTTGTTTCTTATTTAAACATGTCTTCCACCTCTATGACAAATAAGACCTTAATCTCGGCCATTGAAGATGAAATCATCAAATTGGAGCGCAAACTTAGTCCTGAAAATAAAGACCTCGTTCAGAATTGGGATGCCTTAGTGGCCAAGTATAAAAACGAAGATTATGTGTTCAAAGTACGCGATAAAGAAATCCGTATTAAAACCCATACCGAAAGTCTTAGCCACACCCCGATTGCAAAAGTAGCTTTGCCAAAATTCAAGGCATGGGGCGACCGCTTGAGGTGGCAGTTACAAGAAAACATTCCAGGTGAATTCCCATATACAGCAGGCATATATCCATTCAAACGTGAGGGTGAAGACCCAACCCGTATGTTTGCTGGTGAAGGCGGCCCAGAGCGCACCAACCGCCGTTTTCACTATGTGAGCCTAGGCATGCCTGCCAAACGTTTGTCTACTGCTTTTGACAGTGTTACACTTTATGGAAATGATCCACATATTCGCCCTGATATTTATGGTAAAATAGGCAATTCAGGTGTTAGCATTTGTTGCTTAGATGATGCCAAAAAACTTTACAGTGGTTTCGATTTAGCTGATCCAAAAACCTCGGTGTCTATGACCATTAACGGTCCAGCACCTATGTTATTAGGATTTTTCATGAATGCAGCGATAGACCAACAATGTGAAAAGTACATTAAGCAAAACAATCTTGTAGAAGAAGTTGAAGCAAAAATAAAAGCCATATATGCCGCCAATGCAGAAGCCAGGCCGAGTTACCAAGGCCCACTGCCAGAAGGCAACGATGGCTTGGGGCTTATGTTGCTCGGTGTAACAGGCGATCAAGTTTTGTCAGCAGACGTTTACCAAGAAATTAAAACCCATACCCTTTCGCAAGTGAGAGGCACCGTGCAAGCGGATATTTTGAAAGAAGACCAAGCGCAAAATACCTGTATTTTTAGTACTGAATTTGCCTTGCGTTTAATGGGCGATGTTCAAGAATATTTTATCAGCAAAAAGGTTCGTAATTTCTATTCCGTATCCATCAGTGGATACCACATAGCTGAGGCAGGTGCAAACCCAATTACCCAATTGGCATTCACCTTGGCCAATGGTTTTACTTACGTAGAATACTATTTAAGCCGCGAAATGGACATCAATGAATTCGGGCCTAACTTATCGTTTTTCTTTAGCAATGGTATAGATCCTGAATATGCGGTTATAGGCCGTGTTGCTAGAAGAATTTGGGCTAAAGCCATGCGCGACAAATATGGCGCAAACGAAAGAAGTCAGATGTTAAAATACCACATACAAACCAGTGGTAGAAGTTTACACGCCCAAGAAATCGACTTCAATGATATCCGCACAACTTTACAAGCTTTGTACGCTATCTATGACAACTGCAACAGCTTGCACACCAATGCATACGACGAAGCGATCACCACGCCAACAGAAGAATCTGTGCGCCGTGCTATGGCCATACAATTGATTATTAACCGCGAGTTGGGCTTGGCTAAAAACGAAAACCCAATGCAAGGTTCTTTCATCACCGAAGAATTGACCGACCTAGTGGAAGAAGCTATTTTAATGGAGTTCGACCGCATAACCGAAAGAGGTGGCGTTTTAGGTGCTATGGAAACCATGTACCAACGCGGAAAAATACAAGAGGAAAGTCTTTATTATGAAACGCTTAAACACACTGGCGAGTTCCCAATCATTGGGGTTAATACTTTCTTGAGCAGCAAAGGCTCTCCAACCGTTTTGCCTAAAGAAGTGATTCGTGCTACTGAAGAAGAAAAGCAATACCAAATTTCAATGTTGAATAATTTACAGGCACATTTTGCAGACCTAATTCCTAAAGAATTAAGACATCTGCAAGAGGTAGCAATCAAGAACGAAAATCTATTTGAAGCCTTAATGGAAGCCAGCAAAGTTTGCTCTCTAGGTCAAATTACTGCGGCGCTATTTGAAGTTGGCGGGCAGTATCGCCGAAACATGTAATTACAGTAAGAGCAAGAGGGTTGAGGAAGGCGGTCGGAAACGTTTCGAGACTTCGTTTATGGTATAAATTTTCGTATACGAATTTATCGCATTCACTCTCATTACCGGGGCGCCTTTCCTCGCCCTTTGTCTCCGCTGCGCTGCGGCTTTGAGGCCATGCCTCAAGAGCTACACGTCGGTCGTCGGGGCGCGGCATTCGTTTTCTAAAAGTGTTTTTCTGTAAATTTAGGGATTTACTTACCAATAATTTATCCCGTACCGTGACGTCCGCGTGTCGCTGAAGCTTTAGCGGAGGCACAAACGAAGTGAAGTCTCTGGTAAATGGACCATTAACTAATTTATAATAACGGCAAGAACAAGACAAATTGAATCTATTCACGTTATCGATACCAATAACTAATAACCATTAACTAATAACTAATAACCTAACTCTACCCATACAAGGTATTAATACTCTCCAACATCTCAGTGGCTTCTGTAATATTGCGCACCGATTTGATGTAAAGTATAATCGTTTTAGCACTTTGCTTCATGTCGAATTTGCCTGCATGCGCTGCCACATGTTGCAACAATTTCATAAAGGCCATGCTGTCGTATAAAGGTGATTTTTCATCCGATGGAAAATAGATTTTCATGGTGCTTTTTTCCAAAGATATCTTCTCAAAACCCATAGATTTTCCCATCCATTTCAAACGCACCGAAGCCAGCAAAGTGCTCACTTCTTTAGGGAATTTTCCAAATCTATCAATCAGCATTTCACTGAATTCAGTTAACATGGTTTCGTTTTCTACCTTGCCCAATTCGGTGTATAAACTCAAGCGCTCCGGCATATTGAAAACATAGGAATCAGGAATCAACATATCCAAATCGGTGTCCACCTGACAGTCGCGGCTACTAAGGCTTTGCGCTTGGTCAATAAACAAATCTGCAAACTCATCGTGCTTCAATTCTCTGATGGCTTCATCCAATATTTTATGGTAGGTATCAAATCCAATTTCTGAGATAAATCCACTCTGCTCACCGCCCAATAAATTACCTGCTCCTCGTATGTCTAAGTCGCGCATAGCCACGTGAAAACCGCCACCCAAATCGCTGTACTCTTCAATGGTGCTCAATCGTTTTTTAGCATCTGAACTCAAGGTGTTTAACGGCGGTGACAACAAGTAACAATATGCTTTTCTATTGCTTCGTCCCACCCTTCCACGCATTTGGTGCAAGTCGCTCAAACCAAACATATGCGCATTGTTGATGATAATGGTGTTGCAATTTGGAATATCCAAACCAGCCTCAATAATGGTAGTGGCTATTAAAACATCGTAATCGCCTTCAATAAATTTAACCATTACATTTTCCAATTCATGACCCTCCATTTGACCATGGGCAATGGCCACACGAACACCAGGAATCATCATCTCCATCATGTGCTGGTAATCGTAAATGTCTTTAACACGGTGGTGCACAAAAAAGGCCTGACCACCTCTAGCCAATTCGTGGGTCAAAGCCTTTTGAATAACCTCTTTGTTAAAGGTATGCAGTTCTGTTTTTATCGGGAAACGGTTTGGCGGCGGTGTATTGATAACCGACAAATCGCGCGCCCCCATTAAAGAAAAATGCAGGGTTCTTGGAATTGGCGTAGCTGTTAAGGTAAGGGTGTCAACATTCACACGAAACTCTTTTAGTTTGTCTTTAACCCCAACACCAAATTTCTGTTCTTCATCGATAATCAGCAAACCCAAGTCTTTAAACTTGATGTCCTTGCCCACAATTCTATGGGTACCAATTAATATATCAACTTGTCCTTCTTCTAATTTATTTAAGGTCTTTTTCTGTTCAGCTGTGCTCTTAAAACGGTTGATGTAATCGACATTTACTGGCAAACCCTTTAAGCGCTCTTTAAAGGTTCTATAATGTTGATGCGCCAATATGGTGGTTGGCACCAAAACAGCTACCTGCTTGCTGTCAGATACTGCTTTAAAAGCGGATCGAATAGCCACTTCTGTTTTACCAAAACCAACATCACCGCACAAGAGGCGGTCCATTGGTTTGGCATTTTCCATATCCCGTTTTATTTCTTCCGTTGCCTTGGCCTGATCGGGGGTATCTTCGTATAAAAACGAAGCCTCCAATTCAATTTGCATATAGCTATCAGGACTGAAAGCAAAGCCGGGTTGCGACTTTCGCTTGGCGTACAATTTAATCAGTTCGCGGGCGATGTCTTTTACCTTTTTCTTGGTACTTGCTTTTTGCTTTTCCCACACCCCGCTGCCCAATTTGTGCAAACTAGGCTCTGAGCCATCTTTGCCTGTAAACTTGCTTATTTTATGCAGCGAATTGACATTCACAAACAACAAATCGCCATCGCGGTAGGCAATTTTAACTGCTTCTTGAACCACCCCATTCATCATGGTTTTTTGCAGCCCTAAAAACTTCCCAACCCCATGGTCGATATGCGTTACAAAATCCCCTGGCTGCAATTCGCTTAGTTCTTTTAAGGTCAAAGCCGTGCTTTTGGTGTAGCCTCTTTTTTGTGTTTTAAAACGGTAATAGCGCTCAAACAATTGGTGCTCGGTATAGCAAGCCAATTTGAGGTCTTGTTCTAAAAAACCTTCAGCCAAACCGTGGTAAATAGGCACCACGTTTATTTGTTTCTGACGGTCTTGTATAATGGCAAGTAATCTTTCAATTTGTTTGCCCGTATCACTGAATACGAGGTTCATGATGTTCTTGATTTCATTACCCTGCAGGTGGCTTAACAACATCTCGATATTTTTTTGAAACAGCGGTTGCGGAACAGTGTTAAATTTATAGACATCTTTAGTCTTAAAACTACACATCGCTCCTATTTCAATAATGCTTTTAAAATCAGAAACCAGGTCTTTAATTTCTTTTGGACTAAGCCAAGTGTGTTCAGGTTTTTTGTCCTCTTCCTTCAAGGTTTCCCATTGTTTGATGAGGTATTGAAACTGGTCTTCAAAATGTTTGAGTACCACAATGCAATCTTCTTCAAAGTATTTAAACATAGAAACCTTTTCGCCAGCAATGCCAGCACTTTGAATATTGGGAACTATGCTCAACAAAGCAATTCTTGCGATTGACAATTGCGTATCTATTTCGAAAGTACGTATGCTTTCAATCAAATTGCCATCGAGTTCTATTCGGTATGGTTTGTCGTTGCTAAAACTGTAAATATCGACAATACCTCCACGAACGGCGTATTGACCTGGCTGGTATACAAAGTCTTCGCGTTCGAATTCATTTTCATCCAAGAAATCGGATAAAAACTCAAGGTCGAGTTGCTCACCTAGTTTGATTTCAAAGGTGTTCTTTTTTAGTTGTTCGTTGGAAATTACCTTTTCCGAAATACCTTCAGGCGTAGAAACCACGATATAAGGATGCAAAGCATGTTGCAGTTTGCTGACAACTTCGGCACGGGCTTGAATTTGGTCGGGATGCGGTTCTTCGAGTTCGAAAGGACGTTTGTAGCTATCGGCCAAATAAAGCACTTCGTTGTTGGAAACCAAATGCTCGAGATCGCTTCGCAAGAATTCTGCTGCTTCAGCTTCCGGCACCAAGATCAACATATTTTTACCACTGAGGTGGAACAAAGAAGCCAAGGCTACAGCTGCAGAAGAACCGGCCAGACCTTCAAAACGGGCAATATGCTGCCCTGAGTTTTTGTATTGAGATAAAAACTCTTGAATATTTTTATGCCTTCCAAAGGCCTCCACCAATTCCCTAACCTTCATGAATAAATTCTGTATTTCCGGAGAAAAACAGCGTGGCGAAGGTAGTTATTTTTTAAAGGAAAAAATCCTTGAAAAACTATGCTAATAATACTTTTTATCTTTGTTTACAATTAAATGCCTGCAAACAACCTTCGGTGAATAATTATGGACTATTGTATAAATAATACTCAAGTTAAGATATTAAAAAACGAAATTTAAAGGCATTACAAAAACAGACTAAACCCTATCCCCTAAACCCTAGCCCCTTTTCACTGGCGCCCAAAACACAAGAATCTGTCTTAAAAATTGTCTTAATTTCATTACTTTTGCCCCGTGAATTTTAACCGTAAACAGCTTAGCGACACCGAATTATTATCCATCTACAAGCGCTTGCTATACCCGCGCATTATTGAAGATAAAATGCTTATTTTGTTGCGTCAAGGGCGCATCGGTAAATGGTTTAGCGGTATAGGGCAAGAAGGTATTTCTGTTGGTGCCACCATGGCTTTACACAGCGATGAATACATTTTACCTCTGCACAGAAACCTTGGTGTTTTTACCACCCGCGATATTCCTTTCAAAAAACTGTTTGCCCAATGGCAAGGTAAAAAATCTGGCTTCACCAAAGGCCGCGACCGCAGTTTCCACTTCGGAACCAACGAATACCATATTGTTGGAATGATTTCTCATCTGGGTGCTATGTTGGGTGTTGCCAATGGTATTTCAACCGCCCACTTGCTTAACAATGCTGGTAAAATCTCTTTGGTGTTTAGCGGCGATGGCGGCACCAGTGAAGGCGATTTCCACGAAGCGCTTAACGTGGCTGCGGTGTGGGGCTTACCGGTTATTTTCTTAATTGAAAACAATGGCTACGGCTTAAGCACACCAAGCAACGAACAATTTAAATGCAAACAATTTATCGATAAAGGCATCGGCTACGGAATGGAAGCTTACCAAATTGATGGCAATAATATTTTAGAGGTTTTTCATAAAGTGACAGAACTTTCTGAAAGCATGCGCAAGGCGCCAAGAGCGGTTATTTTGGAGTGCATGACCTTTAGAATGCGCGGTCATGAAGAAGCAAGCGGCACCAAATATGTCCCTCAAGAATTGTTTGATGAATGGGGTAAAAAAGATCCAATTTTAAACTACGAAAACTTCCTTTTTGCTGAAGGTGTTCTTACCGATGACTTGAAGCAAAGCATATACGATGAATTAAAAATGGGTATGGACGACGATTTGGCTGAAGTGTTTGCTGAAGCAGAAGTTGTTGCCGATACACAAGAAGAACTCAACGATGTGTATGCACCTTACACCGCTGAAATTATATCTCCTGCAAGTGATAAGCATAGCACCAAACGATTGGTAGACGCCATTTCCGACGGTTTGAAACAATCTATGGAGAAACATTCTAACACCATTTTAATGGGACAAGATGTGGCTGAGTACGGTGGGGTATTTAAAATCTCAGATAACTTTTACAAACTGTTTGGTAAAGGACGTGTGCGCAACACACCAATCACCGAATCGTCTATACTTGGCGCTGGTTACGGCTTAGCCATTATGGGATACAAAGCCATTGTAGAAATGCAATTTGGCGATTTTGTAACTTGTGGTTTTAACCAAATCGTAAACAACCTGGCCAAAAGCCATTACCGTTGGGCACAAGCTGCCGATGTGGTGGTGCGCATGCCTACAGGCGCTGGTGTTGGCGCAGGACCATTTCACAGCCAAAGCACTGAGGCTTGGTTTTTCCATGTGCCAGGATTAAAAATAGTTTACCCAAGCAATGCCTACGACGCAAAGGGCTTGTTGTGTGCCTCGATAAACGACCCAAACCCTGTGATGTTCTTTGAACACAAAGCCTTGTATAGAAGCATAGAATCTGAGGTTCCAGACGATTACTACACTTTGGAAATTGGCAAAGCAAAAACGGTTCAATCGGGCGATGAGCTTAGCATTATAACCTACGGCTGGGGTGTTCAATGGGCTATAGATGCCTGCAAAGACTTAGGCATAAGTGCTGAGATTTTAGATTTAAGAACTTTGATGCCATGGGACAAAGACGCCGTAAAAGCTGCCGTTGAAAAAACGGGCAAAGTTTTGGTATTGCACGAAGACACAATGGTTGGCGGTATTGGCGCAGAAATAGCGGCGTGGATAGGCGAGCATTGCTTTAGCAGCTTAGACGCACCAGTTAAACGTGTGGCCAGTTTGGACACCCCGGTGCCTTTGGCAAAAGACTTAGAAGATAATTTCTTAGCCAAAAAATATTTGAATCCAGCCTTGATAGAATTGCAAACTTACTAAGCGCAAACGATTCTGTATCTCTTTAAGATACGACTTTTTTACTGTTTTCTTTTATTCGCAATGCTGATAGCATAATCTTCACGATTGATGGTCAAATAGAAGCATCATGAAAAAAAATTTGTATCTTCGCAGACAATATGGCTTATCGCTGGACCGCCGCACCGAAACTCAATGATCAAAAGGTAGAACAACTGGCTGAGCTCATTAATGTATCCCCAATAATCGCTCGGTTATTGCTTCAAAGGGGTGTTGAAACCTTTGAACAAGCCAAGAAATTTTTCAGACCTCAATTGACCGATTTATACGACCCATTCTTGATGAAAGATATGGACAAAGCCATAGACCGAATTATTTTGGGTTTGCACCGCAAAGAGCGTTTAATGGTTTATGGCGATTACGATGTTGATGGAACCACTTCTGTTTCGATTGTATTTTCTTACTTCTCAAAATTCACATCGAACATTGAATATTATATTCCCGACCGTTACAAGGAGGGTTATGGCATTTCTAAAATAGGCATCGATTACGCCAAGGAAACAGGCGTTTCATTAATCATTGCGCTAGATTGTGGCACACGTTCAATCGAATTGATTGCCTATGCAGCGAGTTTAGGCATAGACTTTATTGTATGCGACCACCACTTACCTGGCGATGAATTGCCAGATGCGGTGGCCTTGTTGAACCCAAAACGCAAAGATTGCACCTACCCATACAAAGAATTATCAGGCTGTGGCATTGGATTCAAACTGATTCAGGCCTATGCACAAGCCAACGATTTTTCGTTCGACGATGTTTGCAAATATTTAGATCTTGTGGCCGTGAGTACCTGCAGCGACATTGTAGAAATAAGAGACGAGAATAGAATATTGGTTTATTACGGACTTAAAAAAATTAATGAAAACCCATGCATTGGCTTACAAGCCCTATTGCAGAGTTACCAAATAAAAGAAGAATACGAGGTGTCTGACATTGTGTTTGGCATAGGCCCTAAAATTAACGCCGCCGGAAGAATAGCCGATGCAAAATCTTCTGTTAAACTTTTAATTGAAGAGGACTTTCACCAAGCGCGTTTACTAGCCAAAACCTTAATTGACAACAATACAGAGCGCAAAGACATAGACAGCGATATCACCAAAGAAGCTATGGAAATGTTGGAAAATAGCGCTGAATTAAGAAGCCGTAAAAGCACTGTTTTATACAGCGAAAAATGGCATAAAGGTGTTATTGGAATTGTGGCTTCGCGTTTAATCGAAACGTATTACAAACCAACCATTATTTTTTCAGAAGTTAATGGCATGTTGACTGGATCGGCCCGCAGCATCAAGGACTTTGATGTGCATGATGCCATTGGTTCTTGTGGCGATTTGGTGGTGCAATACGGAGGGCATAAATATGCGGCAGGATTAACCATTAAAAAAGAACAATTTGAAGCCTTTACCGATAGATTCGAAGAAATTGTCAATCAAAATTCTACCGAAGAATTAAGGACTCCCGAGATATCATACGATACAGAAATTGACTTTAGCGAAATTACCCAAAAGTTTTTTGTGGTATTGGATCAGTTTAAACCGCACGGACCAGGCAATATGACCCCTATTTTCAGAACCAACTATGTGGCTGATTCAGGAAGTAGGATCGTAAAAGAAAAGCATTTAAAATTAGTTGCCTATCAAAGCGGTACGCGATTTGATGGTATAGCATTTAATATGAGTGACGCCTTCCAAATGATTAGTAAAAATCTTCCTTTTGATGTATGCTATTCTTTGGAGATGAATGAATTCAAAGGTGTTCGAAACCTACAATTAAAAGTTAGAGACATTCGCCCAACGGTATGAAATTAAGAGCAGAAAAACTCGTAAAACAATACAAACAAAAAAAGGTTGTAAATGATGTTTCCATTTATGTGGAACAAGGTGAAATAGTTGGACTCTTAGGTCCAAATGGCGCGGGTAAAACCACATCATTTTACATGACGGTAGGCCTGGTAAAACCAGACGAAGGTCATATCTATTTAGACGACGAGGAAATCACCAAACTACCCATGTACAAAAGGGCTCAAAAAGGGGTTGGCTATTTGCCACAAGAAGCCTCTGTGTACCGCGACTTAACGGTTGAAGATAATATTTTGGCCGTTTTAGAATTGACCAAACTGAGCAAGGCAGAACAAACCGAAAAGCTGGAAAATTTGTTGAATGAATTCAACTTGCAAAGGGTTAGGAAAAATTTAGGCAAGGTGTTGAGTGGCGGTGAACGCAGAAGAACTGAAATTGCCCGTGCCTTGGCCACAGATCCGAAATTCATCCTACTGGACGAACCATTTGCGGGTGTTGACCCTATTGCGGTTGAAGACATCCAAAATATTGTTTACAAACTTAAAAGCAAGAATATTGGCATTTTAATTACCGACCATAACGTACAAGAGACCTTAAGTATTACCGATAGAGCCTATTTGCTTTTTGAAGGAAAACTTTTAAAACAAGGAAGTGCAGAAGAATTGGCAGAAGATGAAATGGTAAGAAAAGTTTATTTAGGAAAAAACTTCGTTTTGCGAAGAGCTATAGCACCCAACAAACCAGACGCTTGAAAACTTTGATATTTGGCCTAGGCAACATAGGCCCCGAATACAACCACACCAGACACAACATTGGTTTTGATGTCTTAGATGCCTTTGCCAAAGACATGCAAGTAGAATTTAGTTTACAGAAGCTGGGTATGGTTGCAGAAGGAAGACTTAAAAACAAAACATTTGTTTTGGTAAAACCGACCACATTTATGAATTTAAGTGGCAAAACGGTTCAATACTATATGCAAATGAACAAGGTCACTTCTGGCGAAATCTTGGTGGTAACAGACGATTTAGCTATCGACTCTTGCATGTTGCGCATCCGATTAAAAGGCAGCCATGGCGGCCACAATGGCCTTAGGAACATTCAAGAATTATTGACTACCCAAGAATACCCGCGACTTCGGTTTGGAATCGGCAATCAATTTGACAAAAATAGACAAATTGAATTTGTCTTAGGAAAATGGAAAGCAGAAGAACAAACGGTAGTTGATATTACAATTGCCAAAGCAGTTGATGCAATAAAAAGTTTTATTTTGGAAGGACCGGGACAGGCAATGACCAAGTACAATGGATAAGCAATCAAAAACAATTGAATTGGAATTTCAGGTTAGAGATTACGAACTCGACCTGCAGGGTATTGTCAACAATGCTGTGTACCAAAACTATCTAGAGCACGCCAGACACGGGTTTTTGAAATTGCATGGCTTAGATTTTAGCCAATTGCATATTGATGGTTATGACGCGGTGGTGATTCGGGCTGAAATCGATTATAAAAAATCACTAAAAAGTGGCAATCTTTTTTTGGTTCAAACCTCTGCGGAGCGCGAAGGTCGTTTGAAAATTGTTTTCAATCAGAAAATTGTAACAATATCAGACGGAATTTTGATCCTTCAGGCTAAAATATTTGTTGCATGTCTTCACAATAATAAACCTATCGAGCCCTTGCAAATTCTCGATAAAATTGGTTTGTTATAAAAGCAACTTCTCGATAATTTTTATTTTTTATTCAGATGTTAATTTATTGTGTGACGCAATAATTGTACACACTGATGTAGATTGCTTAAATTAAATAGAAAATCCGTCCTTTTTTTCTAATAGAATACCTATTTTTGCGTCCACTTATCCAAAAGCATTAGAAAAATGTTACTATCATTAGCTGGAAATAATCTGTCGGATTATCTGCCAATCTTTTTTATGTTCATAGCCGCAATGGCCTTTATTGTTCTCTCCATGGTTGCCACGCATGCACTAGGTCCGAAGAAACAATCTAAAATAAAACAGGATGCATTTGAGTGTGGAATCGAATCACAAGGAGACGCCAGAACACCCTTTTCTATAAAGTATTTTTTAATTGCAATATTATTTGTCCTTTTTGATGTTGAAGTAATTTTTATGTATCCATGGGCAGTGAACTTCAAAACATTGGGCATAAATGGATTAATTGAAATGTTCATGTTCATGGGCTTTTTGGTTTTGGGCTTAATCTACATCATCCGCAAAGGCGCTTTAACCTGGGAGAAATAAAAAAACAATTTCATCGCATAATTGTCATTCTATAGTAAATAAACATGAGCATCGACATTAAACCCGAATTTAAGCCTGACGGCATTGAGGGTGCAGGATTTTTCGCCACATCATTAGATAAGGTTGTAGGCTTGGCCAGAGCAAATTCTCTTTGGCCTTTGCCGTTTGCAACGTCATGCTGCGGAATTGAATTTATGGCCACAATGGCATCGCATTACGACTTAGCACGTTTTGGTTCAGAAAGATTGAGTTTCTCTCCAAGACAAGCCGACTTGTTAATGGTAATGGGAACCATTTCTAAGAAGATGGGGCCAATTTTGCGCCAAGTATACGAGCAAATGGCTGAACCGAAATGGGTTTTGAGCATGGGAGCTTGTGCCAGCAGTGGCGGTATATTTGACACCTACAGTGTTTTGCAAGGTATTGATAGAATTATTCCCGTAGATGTATACATTCCTGGCTGCCCACCAAGACCTGAACAGGTTTTGGATGGTATTCTCAAGATTCAAGAGCTAACCAAATCTGAGAGCATCAGAAGACGCGATTCGCCAGAATACAAAAAGATGTTAGAGCAATATGGAATTGAGTAATATGGAGACTAGCAATTTAAACGAGCTAATCAGCCAATCGCTGAAAAACCGTTACGCAGATAAATTTATCAGCGAAGAGCAACAGTACGATTTTACAAATTACACCATTGATAAATCTGTACTAATTGATGCTTTGGATTTTCTTAAAACAGACCCGGACATTGCCTGCAACTTTTTAACAACCTTATGTGGCGTTCATATGCCTGAGCAAGAAGGTTCAGAGTTTGGCATGATGTATCAATTGCAAAATATGGAAAAAAATCTGCGAATCCGTGTTAAAATATGGATGTCTAAAGATGATTTACATGTTCCAACTGCAACGGGGATATGGCCAAGTGCCAATTGGATGGAACGCCAAGAATATGATTTCTTCGGATTCAAATTTGTAGGCCATCCTGATTTGAGACGCATTCTTAATATGGATGAAATGAACTATTTCCCAATGAGAAAAGAATACCCATTGGAAGATGGATCTAGAGACGATAAAAACGATAAAATGTTTGGCAGATAAGCACCATGAGCGACATTAAAAACATCGAAGCAACAGAGGTTCAAAAAGAATACAACATTCTTAACCTTGGACCCACCCACCCTGCTACCCACGGTATTTTCCAAAATGTACTGAAAATGGATGGTGAAATCATTATGCATGCCGAACCTACCATTGGATACATTCACCGTGCTTTCGAAAAATTAGCAGAACACAGGCCTTACAACCAAATTGCACCAATAACAGATCGACTCAACTACTGTTCATCGCCAATCAACAACATGGGTTGGCATATGACTGTTGAAAAACTTATTGGCTGTGAAGTTCCGAAGCGCGCAGATTACATGCGTGTAATCATCATGGAATTGGCGCGTATTTCTGACCATATTATTTGTACCACCATTATCGGTCAAGATACCGGAGCAACCACTGGGTTTTTATACTTCTTCCAAATGCGTGAAAAGGTATATGAAATTTACGAGGAAGTTTGTGGCGCCCGTTTAACCACCAATATTGGAAGAGTGGGTGGGATGGAAAGAGACTTCTCTAAACGCGCAATAGAATTATTGAAAAAATTCTTAATTGAATTTCCAGAATACCTTAAAGAATTCCAAAGTCTAATTGAACGCAACAGAATCTTTATGGATAGAACCATTAACTGCGGGCCAATATCGGCCGAAAGGGCCTTGGCTTATGGATTTACTGGTCCTAACTTGAGGGCGGCGGGTGTTGACTATGATGTGCGTGTGGCCAATCCATACAGCCGTTATCAAGATTTTAATTTCAGCATTCCTATTGGAACGAATGGAGACACCTACGACCGTTTTATGGTCCGCATTCAAGAGATGTGGGAAAGTCTAAGCATTATCAATCAAGCGTTTGATGGATTGCCAGAAGGACCAATACACGCTGATGTACCGAATTTCTATTTGCCGGAAAAACAAGAAGTTTACAGCAAAATGGAAGCTCTAATTTACCATTTCAAAATTGTAATGGGCGAAACCGCAATACCCAAAGGCGAAGTCTACCATTCAGTTGAAGGCGGAAACGGAGAATTGGGTTATTACTTAATCAGCGATGGAGGCAGAACCCCTTACAGATTGCATTTTAGAAGGCCATGTTTTATATACTACCAAGCATACCCTGAAATGATAACCAATGGACTCCTAAGCGATGCTATTTTAACCATGAGTAGCATGAATGTGATAGCAGGAGAATTAGACGCATAAAAAAGAAAAAAATTAAGTACCACTTAAAAGAATATTAAAGAACTCATGGCACAAACCACAGACATAAGTTTTAAAGAAGAAAGCCTAGAAATTATTCAGAAAATTACCAAAAGGTATCCTGATGGCAAGCATAAATCAGCCCTTATTCCTGTTTTGCATATTGCGCAGGCAGAGTTTGGTGGATGGTTAAGTCCTCAGACTATGGACCTAGTTGCTGAAGTTTTAAGACTTAAACCGATTGAAGTATACGAAGTAGCTTCATTTTATAGCATGTTTAATTTGCAGCCCGTTGGCAAATGTTTAATTGAAGTTTGCCGAACCAGCAGCTGTTGGTTATGCGGCGCTGAAGACATCATCAACCACCTTGAACAGAAATTAAACATAAAAGTTGGGGAAACAAGTTCGGATGGCATGTTTACTTTAAAAGCAGTTGAATGCTTGGGTAGCTGTGGAACTGCTCCAATGATGCAAGTGGGTGCCGACTACCATGAGAACTTAAGTATTGAAAAAGTAGACAAGTTGGTTGACGGATTCAAACAAGAAAACAAACAAAGCCGTTACTGTTAATTATGAGCAGAAAGTTATTACTTAAAAACGATCATATACCGGGTATTGCTGCCCTTAAAACCTATAAAGAAAATGGTGGATACACTGCCATGGAAAAGGCTTTAAAAACCATGAGTCCAGAAGCACTTTTAGAAGAAGTAAAAACTTCAGGACTAAGAGGCCGCGGTGGCGCAGGTTTTCCTACAGGCATGAAATGGAGCTTTTTGGCCAAGCCTGAGGGTGTCCCAAGATACTTGGTGGTAAATGCCGACGAAAGCGAACCAGGTACTTTTAAAGACCGTTACTTAATGGAGCGCATTCCCCATTTGCTTATTGAGGGCATGATTATATCTAGTTTTTCGCTCGGAGCTAATAGTGCCTATATCTATGTTAGAGGTGAGTATTTTTATGTTTCACGAATTCTAGAGCAAGCCATCGAAGAAGCATACGCTTCAGGTTTATTGGGGAAAAATATTTTAGGTACCGGTTACGATTTGGACATCTATGTTCAAATAGGTGCTGGTGCATACATCTGTGGTGAAGAAACTGCCTTATTAGAAAGCTTAGAAGGCAAACGTGGCAATCCACGCATTAAACCTCCATTCCCGGCAATTGCTGGTTTATATGGTTGCCCTACAGTGGTAAACAATGTGGAGACCATCGCTGCAATAGTGCCTATAATTGAAATGGGTGGTGCTGAATATGCTAAAATTGGAATTGGAAGAAGCACTGGAACCAAATTAATTTCTGCCTCAGGCCATATCAACAAACCTGGTGTTTATGAAATCGAAATGGGATTGCCTGTTGAAGAATTTATTTATTCTGAAGAATATTGCGGTGGTATTAAAGGTGGAAGAAAGATGAAAGCCGTTGTGGCTGGAGGTTCTTCTGTTCCGATTTTACCAACTGATTTAATTTTAAAAACAGCCGCTGGAGAACCGCGTTTAATGAGCTATGAAAGCCTAGGAGAAGGTGGATTCATTACTGGAACTATGCTCGGCTCAGGCGGATTCATTGTTATGGATGAAGACACCAGCATTGTAAAAAATTTATATACTTTCTCTCGTTTCTACCACCATGAAAGCTGCGGACAATGCAGTCCTTGCCGCGAAGGAACAGGATGGATGGAGAAAATACTTCATAAAATTTTGGACGGCAAAGGCACTTTAAAGGACATTGATTTACTTTGGGATATTCAAAGTAAAATTGAAGGTAAAACCATTTGTCCTCTTGGAGAAGCTGCGGCATGGCCTGTGGCCGCTGCCATCAGGCATTTCAGACCAGAATTTGAAGCGTATGTTACAAATCCTGAAAGCATAAAAGACGTTAAACATTATTACAGACTCAACCCAACCGTATAATCCCATTCACCAAAATTTAAGCAATGGTAAAATTAACAATTGACGATATTCCAGTAGAAGTTCCGAAAGGAACAACCATACTGCAAGCTGCGCGCCTTATTGGTGGAGATGTAACTCCGCCAGCAATGTGTTATTACAGCAAATTAAAAACCAGCGGTGGGTATTGCAGAACCTGCATCGTAAAAGTAGAGCAAGGTTCTGAAAAAGATCCACGTCCTATTCCAAAACCAGTTGCCAGCTGCCGAACCGAGGTAGCGGAAGGCATGGTGGTGCGCAATATTACTTCGCCGGAAAATTTGGAAGCAAGAGCAGGTGTTGTTGAATTGCTATTGGTAAACCATCCTTTGGATTGTCCAGTATGCGACCAAGCAGGCGAATGCCACTTGCAAGATTTGGCATACGAAAATGGAAAAGAAGAAACGCGTTACGAATTTGAACGCAGAGAATTTGAACCAATTGACATTGGAGACAAAATCAAATTGCACATGAACCGTTGCATTATGTGCTTCCGCTGTGTAAAGGTGGCCGATCAAATTACAGATGGGCGTTGTCATGGTGTAATTAATAGAGGGGATGCTGCTGAAATTTCAACCTATATAGAAAAAGCAATAGACAACGATTTTTCAGGAAATGTTATTGACGTTTGCCCAGTTGGTGCATTAACCGATAGAACCTTCCGATTTAAAAGCCGTGTTTGGTACACCAAACCAGTTGATGCGCATAGAGATTGTAGCAAATGTTGCGGTAAAGTAAGACTTTGGAACCAAGGTGAAGAAGTTTTGCGCGTAACAGCTAGAAAAGACCAATGGGGTGAAGTAATGGACAATGAAGATGGCAGCACTGCATGGATTTGCAATGATTGCCGTTTTGACAAAAAACACATCAACGATTGGACCATAGAAGGCCCATCAGAAATAAATAGACATTCTGTAATATCTGCAAACCATTACGACACATTGAGAAACATCAAAGCAGACACTTTGCGCATGCTGGGCGGAAAACCACATGGCGAAAAAGTAGACCTAGGAATTGGTGCGCTTGACCCTAACAACCAACATAAACAATAGAATAAAAAAGAAATGGATCCATTGTTATTTAAAGCAATCTTGGTAGTTGCAGTGTTTGGAATAACACTGATAGTTGCCTTATATTCTACATTTGGTGAGCGCAAAATCGCAGCTGTAATGCAAGACCGCGTTGGTCCAAACAGAGCCGGGCCTTTTGGTTTATTGCAACCACTTGCTGATGGCATTAAAATGTTCATGAAGCAGGAGTTAATTCCTTCGGTTTCGAACAAGTGGTTATTTATTATTGGTCCTTGTATCGCTATGTTAACAGCCTGCATGACAGGTGTGGTTATTCCTTGGGGGGGCAGCTTGACCTTTGGTGATCAAGTTTTTGAATTGCAAATCGCCGATTTAAACATCGGAATTTTATATTTATTTGGCGTTGTTTCATTAGGTGTATACGGCATCATGATTGGTGGCTGGGCATCTAACAACAAATTCTCATTAATTGGAGCCATCCGTGCATCTTCACAAATGATCAGTTACGAGATAGCAATGGGTATGGCCATCATCGCTTTGGTAATGAGCACAGGTACCTTAAGTTTAAAAGAAATTGTGATGCAACAAGATGCTGGTTTGGCAAATATTGTTTACCAACCTTTGGGCTTCTTAATCTTCTTGGTTTGTGCATTTGCCGAGACCAACAGAGCACCTTTCGATTTGCCTGAATGTGAAACAGAATTAATTGGCGGATACCACACTGAATATTCATCATTGAAATTGGGCTTTTATTTATTTGCCGAATACATCAATATGTTTATTTCATCTGCGGTAATTGTATCGTTTTACTTTGGCGGTTACAACTTTCCTTTCCAACATGAGTTGGGCTTGGATGGCAACTTATTAACCATCGTGCAAACTTTAGTATTCTTTGGAAAAATATTCTTCTTCGTATTCTTCTTTATGTGGGTGCGTTGGACAATACCTAGGTTCCGTTACGACCAATTGATGCACCTTGGTTGGAAAGTATTATTGCCATTAGCCTTATTCAATATTTTTGCAACAGGCCTGGTAATGTGGGGGATGGGAAAATTATAATTTAAAAAACACGGACAATTATTGTTAAAAACAATTCTTAACTGAAGAAAAAAATACCAATTGAAAAATGCTGACAAATAGAAGTAAACAAGTGGTCAAAAAAGAGATGACAATCATGGAGAAGGCATATTTACCTGCCATCTTCAGTGGAATGCTCATTACTTTCAAACACATATTCATGAAAAAGGCGACCATTCGTTACCCTGAACAGGTTAGAGAGTTTGCCCCAGTTTACCGCGGACAACACGTCTTAAAATTAGATGAAGCTGGAGCAGAACGATGCACTGCATGTGGTTTGTGCGCTGTCGCTTGCCCTGCTGAAGCCATTACCATGGTGGCAGAGGAAAGAAAGAAAGGCGAAGAACATTTATACCGCGAAGAGAAATATGCATCTACATACGAAATCAATATGTTAAGGTGTATTTTTTGTGGTTTGTGTGAAGAGGCTTGTCCAAAAGAAGCAATATTCTTAACCGACAGAATTGTGCCTAGCACTTTCGAACGCGATGAATTCATTTATGGAAAAGATAAATTGGTTGAAACAATCGACCAAAAAGTAGATGTTACCAAAAGACAAACACCTGAAGTTTTAGAATTCAAAAAAGACAAGAACCACAAACACAATAGAACCTTTCTTGACAGGGTATTAAAACCAAGTAGCAAACACTAATTTAGTGGATAAAAGTCAAATTAAAACCACTCCAATTCAACGTAATTCGCAAACAATTAAATGAGCCTTACCCAATATATCTTCTGGTTTTTATCATTCCTAGCATTGATGAGCAGCTTGATGGTCGTATTTACTAAAAACGCTGTTTACAGCGTGCTTTGTCTAATCATCACCTTCTTTGCCATTGCTGGACATTACCTTTTGCTAAATGCACAATTTTTAGCAGCTGTTCATATCATTGTATACGCAGGTGCCATTATGGTGCTTTTCTTATACGTGATTATGATGCTTAACCAAAACAAAGACACCGAGCCCAAAAAGCATCCATACTTAATGGTTATTTCTGTAATTGCCTCTGGATTATTGATGCTAACCATGGTTGGAACCGTTAAAAGTGCTGAACTACCTGGAAGCACGATAGCAGATGCACAAGTAGGAACAATTGAAAAGCTTGGACAAGTATTGTTCACCGATTTTCTATTGCCATTTGAAGTGTCTTCAATTTTATTCTTAGCAGCAATGGTAGGTGCTGTGTATTTATCTAAAAACAAACTTCAATCGTAATGCAGAATTTACACGGAATTCCGATCGACTATTACGTAATATTAAGTACCGCATTATTTTGTGTAGGTGCCTTAGGTGTAATGCTTAGACGCAATGCCATCATTATTTTTATGTGTGTGGAGCTTATGCTTAATGCCGTAAATTTATTGCTTGTGGCTTTTTCATCATACTTTGGAGACAGTCAAGCCCAAGTATTTGTATTTTTTATTATGGCAGTAGCCGCAGCTGAAGTAGCAGTAGGACTGGCAATCTTAATCATGATATACCGAAATGCTGGTACCAGTGATACAGATGTATTGACTAAATTAAAATGGTAAGCACAATCGATATAAAGGCATACAAATAGAATGGAACAACTCGTTAAATTAATTCCCTTATTTCCACTAATCAGTTTCGCTATCATCGCATTGATGAACAGACGACTGAGCAAACCCCAAGCAGCAATTATTGCTTGCGTTGGTGTGTTATTAAGTTTTATCGATTCGGCAGTGATTTTTCAATCACAATTACAATCGTTTCACCCGGTAGAGGTTAAAGTATTTGATTGGATTATTGCTGGCAACTTTAATGCTTCATTCTCATTTTTAGTGGATCCACTGTCTTCAATTTTCTTACTGGTTATAACAGGTGTTGGATTTTTAATCCACCTATTCTCTGTTGGGTACATGAAAGATGACGATGGCATGAGAAGATTCTTCGCTTACCTAAATTTATTTATATTCTTCATGCTGGTATTGGTGCTAGGAAATAATTTCTTAGTGATGTTTATCGGCTGGGAGGGTGTAGGATTTTGCTCATTTATGTTGATTGGTTTTTGGTATAAAGACAACAAAAACAACGACGCAGCTAAAAAGGCATTTGTTATGAATAGAATTGGCGACCTTGGTTTTTTAATCGCCATGTGTCTTATATTCTTTAATTTCGGTACTCTTAATTACAGCACATTATTCAGCCCTGGATTCTTAGCTGACTCATCTGTAAGCACAGAAACTTTGACACTTATTACTTTTTGCCTATTTGTAGGTGCAATGGGTAAGAGTGCTCAAATACCTTTATATACTTGGTTGCCTGATGCGATGGCGGGTCCTACCCCAGTTTCTGCATTAATACACGCAGCAACCATGGTGACTGCGGGTATATACATGGTAGCAAGAACCAACATCATGTTCTCTTTAACGCCAGACACTATGACCTTGGTGATCATCATTGGCATCGCTACGGCCTTATTGGGAGCGGTTATTGGTTTGTTTCAAAACGACATTAAAAAAGTATTGGCTTACTCAACGGTCAGTCAATTGGGTTTAATGTTTGTTGCTCTTGGTGTTGGTGCTTATACAGCAGCAGTATTCCACGTCGTAACACATGCTTTCTTTAAAGCCTTATTGTTCTTAGGCTCAGGTAGTGTTATTCACGCTATGAGCGGCGAGCAAGACATTCGCCATATGGGTGGTTTGAAAAAGAAGTTACCAATTACCTATTTAACTTTCTTAATTGGTACTTTAGCTATATCAGGAATTCCGCCTTTGGCTGGTTTCTTTAGCAAAGACCAAATTCTAAGTGAAGCATTCGCCCACAACAAAATATTATTTACCTTAGGCTTATTGGTCTCATTAATGACCGCTTTCTATATGTTCCGTTTGTTTTTCTTAACCTTCCATGGTTCATTTAGAGGAACCCACGACCAAGAGCACCATTTACACGAATCTCCTTTAAATATGACTTTGCCATTAATTGTATTGGCCATTTGTGCAGTGTTTGCAGGTTTTGTAGGCGTGCCGCATGTCATTGGAGAAGGTTTAGGTATTCACAACCTATTCGAATCGTATTTAGCCCCTGTTTTAGGCAGCAGTAGCATCCACATTGAAGCAAGTATAGAATGGATGTTAATGGGATTAACTACCGCTCTTATAGTTGCAGTAATATTGTATGCTAGACATTTATTCGTTTCTAAAAATTCTGTTCCTGAATCTGATTTGCAAATGCAAGCTGGATTTAAGAAAATAGCCTATAACAAATTCTTTGTAGATGAATTCTACAATAAAGTATTTACTCAACCCTTAGACAAACTCTCTTTATTTCTTGAAAAAGGTGTAGACGTTCCATTGGTTGATGGCTTGGTAAGAGGCATCGGAAAATTAACACAAAGTTTAGCTTCTATAACCCGTAAAATCCAAACAGGTAATACCGGTTATTATGCCATTGTATTTGTATTCGCAATTTTATTATTGTTCATCTTTTTTATATAGACCAACATGTTGACATTATTACTCATATTGATTCCTTTAATAAGTGGTTTTATTTTGCTTTTCACAGGAAGTAAAAACGCAAGGCAAATTGCACTTGTCTTATCACTTATAGAATTTGGTCTTGCCCTATTTGCTTTAAATATTTTAAAGTCGGGTGCTACCGAATCGCTTTCATACAGCATTCCATGGATTCCAAGCATGGGTATATCATTCCATTTAGGAATGGACGGTATTTCCATGTTGATGGTGTTGTTAAGCACCTTGCTTATGCCATTAATTATCTATTCTTCTTTCAATAAAACATACAGCAATTCGCATAACCTTTATGCTTTGATGTTTATCATGCAAAGTGCCATGGTGGGTTCATTTGCTGCAATGGATGGATTCTTGTTTTATATTTTTTGGGAGGTATCATTAATTCCTATTTTCTTTATCATCTTGATGTGGGGTGGCGAAAACCGTCAGAAAACAACCTTTAAATTTTTCATCTATACTTTGTTTGGTAGCTTGTTCATGCTATTGGCATTAATCTATTTGTATTTGCATACAAGCACACACAGTTTTGATATCCAAGCCTTGTACGCCGCTGGTCGATCTTTGTCTTTGACAGAACAAGGTTTAATAATGGGTGCATTTTTCTTAGCCTTTGCGATTAAAATGCCAATCTTCCCCTTCCATACTTGGCAGCCAAGCACCTATGTCGCAGCACCAACACCAGGCGTAATGTTATTGGGTGGTGTAATGTCTAAAATGGCAACCTATGGATTGATTCGTTGGGTATTGCCCATGGTTCCAGATGGTGTGCAAGAATATGGCTATTTAATCATCAGTCTATCGGTTGTAAGTATCATCTATGCTTCATGTATAGCCATTATCCAAAAAGACTTTAAATATTTAATTGCATACGCTTCTATTGCCCACATGGGATTGATATCAGCTGGTATTTTCGCAGCAAACATGCAAAGTTTGCAAGGTTCAATGGTGGAGATGTTAAGCCATGGTATCAATACCGTTGGATTGTTCTTCGTTTACGATATCATATACAAGCGAATGCATACTTCTGAAATGTCAAAACTAGGCGGAATTAGAGGGGTAGAATCTCGATTTGCCTTTATGTTTTTCATTATCGTATTGAGCAACGTTGCACTTCCTTTTACCAATGGTTTTATTGGTGAATTTTTATTGATATTAGGTGTGTTCCAAACCAATATGTTGGCAGCTTCATTTGCTGGCTTGAGCATTATATTAGGTGCTGTATACATGTTAAGAGCATATCAAAAGATGATGCTAGGTGAAACAAATTCACTAACTTTACATTTCCCTAAACTTGAAAAGCAAGAACTAATCACTTTGTCTATAATCGTTATTTTAATTGTTGTTATGGGCGTGTACCCAAAACCTATTCTTGACATTACAGAATCATCAATTCAAACTTTACTGAAAGGCATCCAATGAAAGAACTAATTATATTATCAGCTTTAGGCGTATTATCACTTATTGCAGGTCTTTTGAGAATCAAGCGACCCTTTATGGTGGTAGTTATCGCAGGACTTCTATTAAACATTGGCTTCTGTATAATGGATTGGAACCACAATGAAAATCTTTTCAATATGATGACTCTAGACAATTTTGCGCTAGCGTTCACCATTTTGAGTTCCAGTTTGGCCATACTTTGGTTCATTGTTGCCCATGCTTATTTCCAAAACAGCAATACATTTTCAGACCATTATGCTCTGGTTTTATTTTCAATGACCGGCGGTTTGCTTATGGTTTCATTCACCAATATGGTGATGCTGTTCTTAGGTATTGAAGTACTTTCTATACCTCTGTTTGTATTGGCAGGTAGCCACAAAACCAGCATGCGATCCAATGAGGCTGCTTTTAAATACTTTTTGTTAGGTGCTTTTGCTTCAGCATTCTTATTGTTTGGCATTGCCTTACTTTACGGATCTACAGGTCATTTTGACAATGCAGGAATCTCTGCTTTTCTAGGCGCTAACAAATTAAGTGGCATGGCCTTGGCAGGCATTATTTTGATGCTAGGGGCTATGACTTTTAAAGTATCTGCTGCACCTTTTCACTTTTGGGCACCCGATGTTTACCAAGGTTCTCCAACTATGATAACAACCTTCATGGCAACTTTTGTAAAGACTGTTGCATTTGCAGGTTTCTTTAGATTGTTCTTTTTAAGCTTTATGGCGGTTAGAAGCGAGTATGCGATGGTGTTTGCAGTAATTGCTGCGCTTACCATCTTGGTATCAAATTTAATTGCCAGTGCACAAAACAATGTAAAACGTTTGTTGGCTTATTCAAGCATTTCACATGCTGGTTTTATGGTCATAACTTTACTTTGCATGAACAACAGCAGTGCTGGCGTTTTGTTATACTATACGTTGGTGTACAGCATTTCAAGTATCATTGCATTCTCTATATTTAAATGGGTTAAAACACATTCATCCGAAAATGAAGAAATCAGTGCTTTTAATGGTCTTTTACGCCGAAGCCCGCTATTGGCAGTGGTAATGACTTTAGCGCTACTGTCTATGTCAGGTATCCCGCCATTGTCTGGTTTTATGGCAAAATACATGGTCTTTACTGCCGCAATTACCAATGGTTACATGTGGGTTGCAATCTGCGGTATAGCAGGATCATTAATGGCGGTTTACTATTATTTCAAAATAATAATGGCGATGTTTGCCGATGCCCCTGAAACAAGCGAAATAAAAGTACCTGGTAATTTGAAATTTGTACTCATCGTTTGCAGTATGGCATTAATCGCTTTAATGCTATTCCCATCACAGATTTCAAGTCTGATTTAATTTTACATCCACAGGAAATTTACAATTCCTGCCACCAATAAAACTTTATAAACAGCATTAGCTGATTTGTATTTATTGTATTTTGTTAGCGTCAAAACAGAGACCAAACAAAACAAGGTAAAGAGTATAAAATAATTACGCAACATTAACCCGTCGTGTAAGAGTATGCCCAAACCACCCGCAACTGACAATACAATTACAAAGTTTAAAAATGACTTGGCTTTATCTACGCCCAAAGAAACTGGTAATGACTGGATATTTAGAACCTTGTCGCCAGTGAAGTTGATAAACTGCTTAACCAATTCTCTCCCATAAACCAAACTGATATAAAATGCACCATAAATAAAAATGTAAGGGTAAAACTTAGAATAATGCAATAAGACGGCAAAAAAACAAGTGATACTTAAGGCAGAAGCTGCTAGCTCTTTGATAAATGAAAGTCTTTGTAATTTATGCGAATACACCCACAAAGCAGAAATAAATCCGATAAAAAACAAACCAATTTTTAGGGACGCCAAACACGCAATTAGAACTGCAATAACATTAAAAGCTATATAAAAATTAAGCGTTGTTTTCTTGCTAATCGATTTGTTAAACAAGGTAGAATCAGGTCTGTTGATTAAGTCTTTTTCATAATCATAGAAATTATTGATAATAAAACCGCCTGCCATACTAAAAATTGATGACACCACAATGGCATGGAGTTTCCAATCACCCAATACGAGTGAAAATGTATTTGAATCTGCGCGCATTAGCACATAAGCAGACAAATATTCAGCGAAAACAGTAAGTAAAATATTGTACCATCTAACAATAGACAACAAAGCAATAATTTTAATGGCTATTGGCTGCTTATCTTTAGAATGAGTCGCGCCAGACATTTAAATTTAGAATTTATAGATAACTTGTAATTGCTGATTTTTCAACTTCTTCGCTGCCTTTTCGAAGTCTTCTGTAAAACCTAAAATATAACCTCCACCGCCGCTGCCACATAATTTCAAATAGTATGAATTGCTGTCAATGCCTTCTTTCCATACCTTCTTATAATTTTCGGGGATCATTGGGCTGAAATTGTCATATACCAATTGTGACAATTGTTTCAATGAATGAAACAAAGGCTTGAAATCCTTTTTCAAAAAAGCTTCAATGCACTCGTCGTTGTATTTTTTAAATTGGTTTTTAATCAAATGTCTAAAACCGTCTTGCTTGCACTTCTCCAAAAATATAGAAACCATGTTTTGGGTTTGGCCAGGCAAGCCGCTGTCCATTAAGAATATAGCCCCTTTACCAAACTCATCAGGACTAGGCAAACCAACTGTATCTAGCTGTGTTGCAGAATGTATTAGAACCGGTAAATTAAGGTAACATATTAAAGGATCTAATCCAGAGCTTTTGCCATGGAAAAAAGATTCTAACTTGCTAAAAGTTTGTTTAAGCAACAATATTTCATCGCCTTTTTGATTGGCTTCAATGCTAATTTTATCGGTGCAATAAGCATCGTACAAAGAAGCCACCAAAGCACCGCTGCTGCCTACTCCAAATCCTTGGGGAATGCTGCTGTCAAAATACAAGCCATTTTCGATGTCTGATTGTAAACGCTCAAAATTAAAATGACAACCCAATGTGCCGGCTTGTTCTAAGTCTTTTAGATAGACATAAAACAACTGAATGTCTTTATTGGATTGAACGGCAAAATCACCACCCTCTTTTGAAAGTTTTAAGACCCCGTTAAACTTATTAAATGGAATAGATAACCCTTTAGAATCTTCTATAATTCCATACTCTCCGAAAAGAAGTATTTTGGCATAGTATAAGGATTCTTTTAATTTCATGTTTATTTTAATTCGGGACCTTTTCCAATGTGGTTGCAAAAGTAAGTCTGATTTTGACAAAATCCTATTAATTCATTCTTAACAAATTCTTGGATTTTAGCATCTTCTGACTTAGGGTTTAATAAATGAACATTGGCCCCGGCATCCAAGGTGAACAACAAATGTAATCCCGTTTGGGTTCTGAAATCTTTTATTTTTTCTAAAACCGCTAAGGTATTGGGCTTCATAAGGATGAATGGTGTTGGAGAAGTCATCATTAATGCATGCAACATCAATGCCTCTGCTTCAACCAGATGAATAAATCCATCTAAATCTCCTGACTTCAAAATATTCAATAATTTTCCGGTATTCTCTGCGGCCAAATGGTAACGGGTTCCGGCGAATGGATGCCGTTTTAGCAATGCATGTCCCGTAGTAGAAGAAACTGCCTTTTTACCTTTTTCAATAATTAAAATGGTGTCACTAAAATCTTTGAAATTGTGATGCACCAAATGGTCAATATTCACTGCAACTTCATCGCTGCTTCCTTCTAAAAATGGCGTTGAACCCCATAAATTATAGCCGCCATAAACGCTTCTACTAGCGCTGCCTGAGCCGATTCGGGCCCAATAAGATGCGGTACTGAAGAAATCTTCAAGCTTTTGGCCAGTTATTTTCTCATGTAAACTGCAAAGGCATAAAGCCATAGCACTGTATGCTGAGGCGGATGAAGCAATTCCACTGCTGTGTGGGAAAGTGTTAGAAGAACTAATTTCAATATGCAAATCATTCAACCATGCAAAATCGCGACTTGCCTTTTCCAAAAACGGTTTCAACTTTTCTTCAAAAACTTGATTCTTCTGGTTCTCAAATAAAAAATCAAGACTAATTCCATTGCTTTCAGATTTAGGACCTACTTTAAAATGGGTTTCAGTCGTTGCCTGATCGAGGGTAAAGCTGATAGATGGATTGGCGGGTAATTGCTCGCCGCGTTTACCCCAATATTTTACCAAAGCGATGTTTGAAGGACTTTTCCAACAAACCGAGGCAGTTTCTACTTGTATTGACATTATAATATTAAGTCGTTAAATGGAATAATTCTATGGTATCCTTTGTTTTTAAAGTAAGCCATTGTGTCTTCGCCAGTGGCCAAAACATAATCACCACCCCAGGCACCCAAACTTTTAACGGTGCCATTAAAGTCCTCAAACAGTTCTTGTTTTATGCTGGGCACTCCGAGCACTTGACTCATTTCGCTTTCTGCCAATTCAAGCAACAGACAAAATTCAAAATAATCGTCGTTGATGCTGATTAATTTACTAATCCGCGTTATTTGCGCAACTTGAGAAGGTCCCATGTTGTTCTTGTAATTGGCAATTTGCTGGCGGCTATTTTGTTTTTTATTCAAATGAACAAAATACAATTTATCTCTGAATGGTTTGTTCCATTCCAATGTTTCAACTTTAGGTTCAGAGCCATTCATGGTGTACAACAATGGTTTGCCTTCATGAGCCACTGCCACGTCAAAACCACTGCCTTTAAACGCATTAAAATGCAAAGAAAATGGATTTATTTGCGCCCACTGCGCAATGTTGTTGGTGAGGGTTGAGCTGCTGCCCAGACCTTCGTCGTTGTCGAATTCTAAATTTGTTATTACCCGTACATCCTTGCCCTCACTTAGAAAGTTTGGATTTAAAGCCTTGGCATTTATAAGAAACCTCAACAATTGAATGGATATATCTTGATCGGTGTATTCTAAAACAATAAAGTAAGGAAGTGCAATTTTGGCTTGAAACCATACATCGCCATTTTTGTTGATTGCTTTCCAAGCTAAGACCGGTGAATCAGATAGACTTCCAACTTCAACGTGCAATGATTGACCTGATTTTGTAGGCAGCACGAAGGCACTCGCTCCATTTAACACGGCATATTCGCCGCATACCATTAATTTTCCGTGGCTATAAAACGTCTGCGAACTCAATGTCCCTCTTTGTTTTTAATTCCTGATACCGCTGGAACCTCTATGCCTCTTATTTTACAAAATATTTCGACGGTTGAACTGTAGCTTACAATCTTGTCTTTAAAATACTCAACAATTTGAACCTTTTCTGAATCAGTTGCTTCAAGCTGGTTCAATATATTTAACAAATGCATTTTCATGTGGCCCTTCTGAATGCCAGAAGTAACCAACGAACGTAAAGCAGAAAAGTTTTGCGCCAAACCAACCACAGCGGCCACTTTCATCAATTCGTTTGCATTCGGATTTCCTAATAATTTCAAAGCAAATTTAACCATAGGGTGCAAGCCTGTTAAACCACCAACTGTGCCTAATGCCAAAGGAATATCCAATCTAAATATAAATTCACCATCCTTAATTTCTGCATGGGTTAAACTTCTATACTGCCCACTGCGTGAAGCGTAGGTGTGCGCGCTGGCTTCTACCGCTCTAAAATCATTCCCAGTTGCTATCACCACACTGTCTACCCCATTCATTATGCCTTTGTTGTGCGTGGTTGCTCTGTATGGTTCAATTTCAGCGATGCGCACGGCGCGGCAAAATTTCTCTGCAAATTCCAAGCCACTCATTTCATTGCCATCGGCCAAACTTTCCAAAGGTGCTCTGACTTCAGCTCGCACCAAACAATTTGGCGTGTAGTTGCTCAAAATGCACATAACCACTTGGACGTTCTTTTCCTCTTCAGTTAGTAAATCTGTGTTTTCAATTTCAGATTTTAATATTTTGGCAAACTCCTCAAGTACTGAATTGATAAAATTTGCACCCATACTGTCGCAAGTGTCAAAGGTTGCGTGGATTTGGTAATAGCCGGGTTCTAGAGCAGTTTTATCCACCAACTGGATATCCAAAATTCCACCACCGCGCAGTTGCATATTTTTGGTGATGTGTTCGGTATGGCTGTATAATTTGGCCTTTATAGAATTAAAAAAGGCAAATAATTTTTCGGAAGACTTGCCTTCCCAAATAAAGTGTACGTGACCAACCTTTTGAACATCGATGATCTGGGTATGGAAGCCACCGCGTTCCAACCAGAAGTTGGCAGACTTCGCAGCTGCTGCAACCACCGAACTTTCTTCAATGGCCATTGGTATGCAGTACATTTTGCCATCAATTAGAAAGTTAGGCGCTATACCAAAGGGTAAATAAAAATTGCTGATGGTGTTTTCGATAAACTCATCGTGCAGTTTTTGCACATTGCTGTCATTGTTCCAATAGCTTTTTAAAAAGTCTATCGATTCTGCATCGTTACCGATATAATTGGCAACTATCCATTCAATTTTAGCTTCTTTACTAAGCTTAGAAAATCCTTTTATACTTGGCATTTCTTTTTTGTTGATGTTTATTTTGGTTGCGAGGAATTAATCCTTAATTTGTAGATACTGGTAGCAGGTTTGTAAACCTTTGCGCTGCAGTTCGCAGTAGGCTTGCAATTCTGCATATTCGCCCGTTGCGTGTTTCAAAAATGCAGATGCTTGGGCATATATGGCATTGGTTTTGGCTTTTTTCAAAAGATAATATCCATCCAAATACGTTTGAATTCCACCACTGATAATAATGTTCTTACACAAGGCTTCAGGACCCAATTCATCAATTGCTTTATTTGCGAAATCGAGCATTTCAGTGGCAGCGTGGCCGATATGTGTTAAAGGATCCAATTGTTTTTTGGTTTCCTCCTCTTGTCTATACAATTCCAATGTTGCGAAATTAGTTCCTCCATGTGCAGCAAACTCTATGGCTTCGATTGGAAGTTTAAATAATTCTACAAACGAACGCGGACCAAAGCCTTGTCCAACTTCTTTAACAATGATTTTACAATCCAATACATCCAACAAACGCTTGATGGTGTCAATTGGGGCAAAGCGTATATGATCGCCTTCTGGTTGCAGCCATTCTTGCAATGGATTAACGTGCACGATTAAACCGTCGGCTTGTAAACTATTTACCAATTCCTTTATGGCAGGCACTTGTCCTGCCTCTAACATTTCTTCAATTTGAGCGATGCCTAAATTGGCAAACAAGGGTTGATCGCCCATAAAAGGACGCACATTGAAATCGTTAAAATACGACTTGTCTTTTAATATAATACGGCAACTTCCCAGGCCTAAACCCATGCCAAATTCAGCACAAGCCATGGCCAAGTTTTTATTTATTTTGCCTGCCAATTCAGTTCCCCCAGTCATGCTGCTAATCCACAATGGCAGGGCAAGTGACTTATTTGCAAAGCTGGTTTTTGGGATGCTGTCTTGCTTGGGATGGGGCACTAAAAATGGTTCGTAGTAAAACCGCTCATCCCTTTCTAGGGTTTGAGAAAGAAAGGCCAAATCGATGTGGTCTTTTTTGCGTTGAGATGTTTGATGGGTGTC
>Ga0209107_10000261_pt1 | contig 32121 bp, 12 predicted proteins | sample LakErihyJuly2011_2_FD_187460 | JGI IMG/M metagenome (GOLD analysis project Ga0209107, IMG submission 187460) | Freshwater microbial communities from dead zone in Lake Erie, Canada - CCB hypolimnion July 2011 (SPAdes) (version 2) | ecosystem: Environmental > Aquatic > Freshwater > Lentic >...
CAATGTGGTGAACAAGGCCCTGCCCTACGTGGGCGGCGGCATGGTGCTCACAGCCGGCGGCGTCATTGGGGGCCTAACCCTGATGGCCAGCAGCCCCAGCCTGTTCATGCCGCTCTTCTGGGTGGCCCTGATCGGTAACTTCGTTCTCTTCTTTGTCGCCCAAAACGTGGCGATGAAGGGCAACAACAGCACGGCCCTGCCCCTGCTGACTGCCTACAGCCTGCTCACCGGCTTCACCCTGAGCGGCATCGTCGCCATGGCGATCGGCACCGCCGGCATTGGCGCCATCGGCACTGCGGCCCTGGCCACTGGCATCACCTTTGTGATCGCCTCCTTTGTCGGCCGCCGCATGAGTGACAGCGTCGGTCAATCGCTCACCGCCGTTGTGGGCTTGGGCATCATTGGCCTGCTAATCGCCATGGTGGTGCAGGTGGTTGGCAGCATCTTCGTGCCCGGCTTTGGCGGCGGCGGTTTTGAGCTGATGATCGCCGGCTTCGGCACGGTGCTGTTTGTGGGCGCCGCCTTCGTGGACTTCTACACGATGCCCCGCACCTACAACGACGACCAGTATCTGGCCGGCGCCCTGGGCATGTATCTCACCTACATCAACCTGTTCATCTTCATCCTGCGGCTAATCATTGCCCTCAACGGCGGCAGCCGCCGCGACTGAGCAGACCCTGGGGTTTGAACGTCAAAGCGAGGCCAAGAGTTAAGCCCCTGATCCCCATCGGACCAGGGCCGATTCAAACCAAGCAGATTTCTGCAAGCGCCCTCAAAAGGGCGCTTTTTGATGGCAGCTAGGCCTCTGCCACCGCCAACAACGCGGCAGTTATGGCCATGCGTTGCTCGGCGTCATAGCCCCAACGATCGAGGAAGGCCACGTCCTCACCCCTGCCGGCCGTGGCCTCTAGCAGGGTTTCGAGGCGCTGCTTCACCAGGGCCGGTTCCAGCAGCCGCAACAACTCAGTCGAGCGGGCCTGGACCCGCTCGGAGCCCGCCTGCATCGCCCCATCGCCAGAGCGCTTGTGCTGCAAGGCCATCGCCGTGCTCATGGCCAGGTTGCGCACCGACAGGTCCACAACCCCGTCGCCGCCGGCGCGCAATACCAGCGCCACCGAGTCCGGCAACCGGTCCATTAGGGGGCTGTCACCAGCCAGGGACACCACGAAAAAGCCCCGGGCCCCATCGCGGCTGGCCACCAGCTCCGAGACCCGATCGGCCAGCACCTCATCGCTGAGTTCACCCGCTTCCCAAAGGGCCAGCCACTGGTTGGCGATCTCCATCGCCTGGGGAAAGCTGGGTTCAAGCGGCGCCGCGTCGGAGCTGGCCATGGCAAGGGGTCGGGGAACTGTCAGTGTTGAGGGTATGAAGCCACCCCGCGACCCGGCGTTGCCCAGCGACAACCGCCCCAAACCAAAGAAGCAAAAGGGGGCTGACCAAGCACCAGAAACTGGTCCCCATGGCCCACCCTTAGCCGGCGGCAGTGAAGGCCGGCTGATCAGTCTGGACAGCATCGGCACAAGCCCGCCCGGCTTCCGCTCAGGCTTTGTCGCCCTGATCGGCCGGCCCAACGTGGGCAAATCGACCCTGCTTAACCACCTGGTGGGCGAAAAGGTGGCGATCACCTCGCCGGTGGCCCAAACCACCCGCAATCGCCTGCGGGGGATCCTCACCACACCCACGGCCCAGCTGGTGTTTGTCGACACACCAGGGATCCACAAACCCCACCACCTCCTAGGTGAACGGCTGGTGCAGAGCGCCCGGGGCGCCATCGGCGAGGTGGATGTGGTGGTGCTGCTCGTTGATGGCAGCGAACTGGCCGGCCGCGGCGATGGCTTCATCGTCGAGCTGCTGCGCAACTGCCGGGTGCCCGTGCATGTGGCCCTGAACAAACACGACCTGGTTCCAGAGGGCAAGGCCTGGGCCCTGGAGGCCAGTTACCGGGACCTGGTGACTTCTGTGATCGGCAGCAGGGACGGCAGTGGCGGCCCTAGCCCGGAAGCTGGCCCTGGGGATAGGGCCCCCAAGCCATGGCCGCTCCATGCCATCAGTGCCCTCAGCGGCGCCGGCACCGAAGAGCTGCTGGCGGCCGTGGCCGCCGACCTGCCCCTCGGGCCCCACCTCTATCCCGCCGATGCGGTGAGCGACCAACCGGAACAGCTGCTGCTGGCCGAACTGATCCGCGAACAGGTGCTCACCCACACCCGCGAAGAGATTCCCCACTCGGTGGCCGTGTCGATCGACCGGATCGTGGACGACGGTCCGCGCACGGCGATCCTGGCAACGGTGCTGGTAGAGCGCAGCAGCCAGAAGGGAATCCTGATCGGCAAAGGCGGCTCGATGCTCAAGGAGATCGGCAGCGGGGCCCGCCAGCAGATGGTCAAGCTGATTGATGGGCCTGTCTATCTGGAACTGTTCGTGAAGGTGGTACCCAACTGGCGCCGCAACCCGGCCCGGCTGGCGGAACTGGGCTACCGGGGCGACTGAGAGAATGGGGCCACTGCCATGCCCAAGCCGCTGCCTTGACCGACGCAAGCATGACCACCACCGGAACCCCAGAGAGTGCGGCGGCAGCAAGCTTTCCACCCACAGATCTCGGCGCCTTCCTGCAGTTGTGCGCGGGCGACTGGATGAGCCTGCGCAGCCGCTTCCTCCTGGGATCGGACCAGGACGGACGTGCCACGCCAGCCGTCGGGAGCCCTGGAACTGGAGCAGGGGAGCCCCCGCTTGAAGCCGATGACAACAGCTGGCACGCCAGTGAGCGGGCGGATCTGAGCGTGGGCCTGCTAGCCGCCAACGGCAACGGCCACGGCGGCCTAACGATGCAGGTGAAGGGGCAAATGGCCGTGCAACAGGCCTATTTCCATGCTGATGGTCGCTTCGGATCCCATCTTGATCCCGATGCGGGCCCCACCGGGACCTGGACCCTCTGGCCAGACGGCAGCCTGGATCTGGTGATTGAACAGGGGGATAGGCAGTTGCGGGAGCGGATCTGGTTCACCAAGCCCAACCTGCGGCTGCGCTCAACTGTTGAACAGCTGGCCGGCGGGAGCCCGGGACGGGCCAGCTTCAGTTCTGAAATCCGCCGGGTTCCCCGGCCTCCAGCCCCTACGCCAGGCACCCAGTCGCCGCGATCACCCAACTAAAACAGTCGATGCGTCTCGATGTAATCAGCCTGACGCCGGAGGCCTTCGGCCCACTCCAGGGCCTGGGGGTGATTGGTCGAGCCTTTGCCGCCGGCATTGCTGAACTGCACTGCCACAATCCGCGCGATTACGCCCTTGATCGCTACAGGAAGGTGGACGATGAACCCTATGGGGGTGGCGCTGGGATGGTGCTCAAGCCTGAGCCGATCTATGCCGCCTTTGAAGCAATACCAGAAAAGGAGCAGCGGCGGGTGCTGTTAATGAGCCCCCAGGGCCAACCACTGCGCCAGGACGACCTTAAACGATGGGCCACCAACTACAACCAGCTGGTGTTTTTGTGCGGGCACTACGAGGGCTTTGATGAACGTATCCGCCGCCTAGCCGATGAGGAAGTGTCGATCGGTGATTACGTGCTTACAGGTGGCGAATTGCCCGCCATGGTGATCATCAACGGCGTTGTTCGCCTGCTCAAAGGAACGGTTGGCACAGCCGCATCCCTAGAGGAGGAAAGCCACACCAGCCTGCTGCTGGAACATTCCCATTACACCCGTCCCGCCAATTTTCGGGGCCAGGAGGTGCCCGAAGTGCTGCGCTCAGGCGACCATGGGGCGATTGCCCGTTGGCGCGCCGAACAACAGCAGGAAAGGACCCAAAACCGGCGACCCGATCTCTATGCCAAATGGTTGGATCAAGAGAAAGACATGGAGCAAGGTTAAAACGCCATGAATTAGGGACTTGCGACGACAAGAATCGGAGCGATCACTGAACGCTAGAAAACGAGAAGCCAAACACCAAATCATCAAAGTCACGGTCACCACCTCCGCTCAGATCCTCAAGGCCAAACATGTTGTTGCCCAACACCCTGAAGTGATTAAAGCGATCGATATTAGCATCGCCAAAAGCAAAGAACGTATCGCCATTAACCCTGGCAAAAGGAGCCAGATAAGTTGACTCACTGACTTCAATAGCCCGGCTACTAGTTTGACCATTGGCAACGGCGAGGCCAGAGAGCTCCGAGACAAGATTTTCAATTCTAAGGGCCGCATTCATATACTCAGCAACGGAAACCACACCAGGTGTAAGCAAGTCTCCATTGGCATCTAGAACCGATCCAAGGGTATCAACAGTACGATAAAATCCAGTAATGGAATCATAGGATGCCTCCCGGGAAAGCACGAGCGAACCAGTGACTTTTTCTGTCGGCTTAAAGGAACTAAAATCGAGAAGAGATGCAGAACCTTGCTCTTGAGCAATCAAGGCATTCAGCCCTTGGTCGGTAGACAGAAGGGAGAGGTTGAATTGAACACCACTCAACGAAGTAACTGCGAATAACTGGGCCGAGGGATTACCCACTGATAGGAATTGGAATCGACTGTCATTGGGGCCAGTGATCTCATCAAGAGTGGCATCAGACACCTCAAAGAAACGAACACTCTGGCCATTAACCAGCAAGATCTCACGTTCAAAGCTGGTAGCATCATTCAAAGTGACGTCCTGACGTTCAAGCGTCGAGAAAAGTGTCTGGGCCCTTGTTGTCACCGTGGTCCAATTCGACAGCAGGCTATCAGCGAAAGCGAGCTCAGAGGCTTCCAAGACCACGTAACCAACATGGTTAGATGTGGAAGCGCGACTTAAAAGGCTGGCCTTAAGAACCAGACTGGCAGGAGCTTTGGCATTGACTGGGTCACTGACAGTCAGCGTGTTGGCATTGGCAAGGCTGAGGATAGGATTGATGTCTACCGTGGCTGCGGTCGATGGATCAAGAATCGATCCGTTCAGCATGTGGTCCTTATCGCCGTAACCACCATCGACCAAGGCAAGGGAAAGAAACTCAGCAACACCATCTCCATCACGATCATAGAAACGGGCACCAGCACGCTTAAGCGGGTTATAGGTAAGCGTCGAAACGACGTTGGGATCCGTACTGTCAATCGAGAAGTAGGCAAGACGTCGATTGGCCCGCCTAACACCCTGATCATCAACCAAATCGAGACTACCGCCGACGACATTTAGATCCAAGGACGTATTAAGGGTTTTGGTAGCAGATTTACTGAGTTGAGCAGTAAACTGAACAGCCTCAGCATTTAAGTGATAATCAGAAAAACGACCACCAATCACGGCACCAAACTTGGGTGAAAGCGTCTGAAAATCAACCTTGATTAGCCTGAAGAGCTTGGGATTGTAACTGCCATTACCAACACGTAAGTCCTTGGAGCGAATGGAGACCTCGGCGGCCTGGCCAAACGGGCTTGTGTGCTCTAGGTCAGAATAGAGTTGAATCTGCAGCACTTCATCTCGTTCAGTGGCCAAGTCATTAGCCACATCAATAGAAATCGTGATTTTACCATCGGCATTAACCTTACCCGAGCCATCTAGGGCGCCATCAATGAAATCATCTTCCGAAATCCCTGCACCACTTAAGCACCAATAAAGGGTGCTATTGGGTGCCAAGTTGGTAGCCACATGAATGGAAAGGGTGGCTCCTTCATTGATCGTGGGGTCGTGGATCAATAGGGCAGCCTGCTGATTGGTGAGGCTATTATGCTTTGTCAGTAAGAGTTGGGGCAAGGATGTTTGCAAAGGGTCTAGGCTCTCGCCCGTGAGAACGGACACCACTCGGCGCAAGACAATCGCTGGAGAGGTATCAGGTTGAAACTCGCCACTGCCAACGGGCAAGGTCAAAAAGGGTAAGGAAACCAGACGTCTTCCGTTATCATCGGTGGTGGCAAAATAAGAAGAATCGAGGCGTAAGCGCAACAAGCCATCGCGACCATTGCCAAGGTCGCCAGTGTATTCAAGAACATGGAGGCCAGCAATGGCATTCAGTTGGTCAGTATTGAACCAAATCTCATTTGAAGGAATCACCAATTCAAAATCAATCAGACCCAACTTATTGCGGTCCTCGCCATAGACCCAGAGCTGTAATTGCAAATCCTGGCCCGATGCCACCGGAGTGATCACACGAGAAGTAGTAATCTGATCGGCCGCAAAGGTTATTCCGGAAAGGGGTTGACCAAAGGGCAGAAGGGTCGCGGTCGACTCCTTGCCATGGGCATCAACAAGGCTAAAATAGAAACTGTAGGGCAAAACACGACTCGAGACCGCTTGGCTCTTGGCTAATTGGAACTCAGGGGTTTGCGGGTAAGGAATCGTGATATCTGTTGAAACGGTAGCAACATTACCGAAGGAATCCTGCAAGCCAGTATCCGGGTCAAATAACAAGCGATAGCTGGATCCAGGCAGCACAGTCAGGCCCGAGATTAAATCCGTAAAATTAAAAAGGACGGTACTAGAATCAAATGCTTCAAGACCAGCAGTAGGAGTTGAAGAGGGTTGAATCTCGGCAACCTGATCAATCGAACCCGTAATTGGATTCACCACAGCAAGGCGAACCTTGCCAAGGGAGTGAACATCCTCTGAAAACTCGAGCTGTAAGGTCACCGAGGTATCCTTCACGGTGAAGGCTTGGCTCAACAGTTTGGGAGGTGCTGAGTCGTACTTGATCCCGTACTGGAGCGCTGGCAACGCCAAGGCCAGTCCATCACAGTTACGAAGCAGATCGCCACGACTGCCTAGATCCACGGCTAGATAACCCTGAACATTGGCTGGACGATCAACAGCAAGAATCAGAGAGAGACCATCGGCCGAAAGTTGAACCCCAGAATCGGCAGAAGAAGGATCAATGTCCTTAACAACAATGACGGAGGCAGGCTCGGCTGCATCGGTGGCCGCCAAAAGGCGCAGGGAATGGCCGTCAAACTGGAGGGGTTGGTCGAAGCTGAAATGGGCCTTCAGCAGTTTTCCATCGATGCCAATCGAATGATTCGTGATTTTGGGAGGGCTCGAGAGGCCTTCATCAGGGCGCTCGTCCGTGAGGATTAGGGTACTTAGATCGCTCAGAATTGGCTGAGTAGAGAGATTTTGAACGAGCTGATAACCAAGGACATCGACAAGCCATCCGTAATTCTGAAAACGCTCTGGATAGAGTTCTGCAGGATCGGCCTGATAAATCAGTTGACCTGCTCGCAGCTGATCCAAGGTAACAAACGGTTGCGTAACCGGATCAAAAAGCAGGCTGGCAGTCAGGGGTTCGCTGGGATTCTTCAACCAACGCAAAGATCCCCCATAGGGAGCTTGGGTTATATGGATCGCATCAATTGAATCTCCATCCGGATCAAAGAACGGAAAATCATTAACCGAAAAGACGTGGGTGCCGTTTGCAGCTAGGGGTAAGTCAAGAGATTCAGGCCTGGCGCCATCATTAATGGGGTTGATGGTCAATTTGACATCAAAGCTAGATGCAACGCCATGGGAGGAGACCGTAAGTGTCAACGTCTGCTCACCATGGAGATCGGCGGCAGGCCGAATCACCAGGCTCTGGTCGGTACGATTAACCTCAATGCTGGCAGATGCAGAGGAACCATTGGGGCCAGAGAGGGACTCAAAGGTGACCGGAGCAAAACGATCCACATCGAGGATGCCATCGGTGAAGCTGGAGAAAGGCAGCTCCAAGCTGGAGTCTTCGTCCACCTGCAGGCTGAGGGGCTTGAGCTGCCGCAACGGATCAACTTGGGGCGCTACCAAGATGGGAACTTCCACCACGCTCTGGACACCTTCGCCATTGACCAGGGTGAGAAGCAGGGAGCCCGAACCGGCAAAATCGGGATCGGCATGGAGCATGATCTCACCTTGATCCAACTGCACATGTAAGCGGGGCGTGGTGGATAGGTTGACGAGGGTTTGGCCTTGGCGGTTAGCCTGCTGCAACAAATCAACCAGATTCAACTTCAGGGGCTGGCTTTGGTCTTCCACCAAGGTCTGAGCAAGGAGACGCAGCGCTATACGTCCGTGGCTAGCGTTGCCAAGGTCATCCGCATAAGCCAAAGTGCCAGGCTGACCGAGGGTCTCGGCGAGCACAACACCAATTCCGCTTGGTCCCGCATAGAGAATACCGTTGATAATTGTCAGTCGATCTAGGGAGAGGGGTACTGCATTAGCCGTAGCGCCATTGGCAACCGCCAGACGATGGCCGGCACCACGGTCAAAGCCCATGAGCACGTAGGGAGTGCTCTGGGTCGCCAGGGTAAACACCCCCTGGGTATCGGCATGGAGCACCGTGGTATCGCTAGCCAGTTGATTGACTGTGAAGCTCTGTACCGACGCCAAGGCCGTCGTGCCGGTCACTGTGACATGCAAGCCACTACGGTTGGGGTCGGGCTGGAGACCACTATGGCTAGCCAGAATAGTCAGATCGACAGAACTGGAAGGTAGATCGCTCTTCAACCACTCGAATTGCAGATCAAGATGGTCACTGCCGGGGGCGATGAAGAGTTGCACCGGCTGGCGTTCAAAGCCTTTAAGGCGGTAATCCTCGCCATAGACCAAGCTGGAATGAAGCCGCACATTCACAAAAGCTCCTGCCTCGGTGGCGGCATGGCTGAGTTGGAGGCTGAACTGACCGGCATCAGCAGCACGCCAAGCCACGCTGGCGTAGGTGTCAGCAGTCTGGGAAGAGTGAGCGAGGTCGAACGAGCTGATCCAGCTGGCTAGCAGAGCGTCCTCCAGGTTGGGCTGCTGCTGCAGGAGGTCAAGGGCCATCTCGAGGCTATGGCCTTGGAAAATCTGTTTAAGTCCGGTAACGGCTAGGGGGGCCAAAAGGGCAGGGCCATCGAGGGCGTCGCCAAGATTGGACCTGGTGAGCATCTCTCGGTTCAACGCGGCGATTGCGCTAGCGGTGAAACCGGCAAGGGAAGCGCTCGGATAGCCAATCCGAGTTTCAACATCCACGAAGAGGCCTCTAAGGCTACTGGCATCCTGTAGGTCGAGATGGACTAAGGCAGAGCCTGGGGCCGATCCCTTGGGACCTTGACTGAGGTAGTGCTGCAAGAGCATATAGGGCCATAGGGCTTCATCCTGGGGAAGGTCGTCGCCATAGCCTCCAGGACGGTAAGCGAGCACATCATGGGCCCGTAACAGATCTTGAATGGCAATCAGTACGGCCTGTAATTGATACTCAAACTGGAGCTGGGCGAGGCCAACTCTGCGTACATCTACGGAATCAGAATTGAGCAGCTGGTAACTGGATTGGGAGCTACTAAAGCTGTTGGAATAGCCTTTAAGTTGCTCCAGCACCGAGGCCGTGGAGCTGGATGCAGCCACTGTCGTTGCATAGGAGTGCATCAAAGCAGCAGTTGAATCAAGGCTCGTGCTGACATTCAGCACATCTGGGATTGGATCAGCACTAGAAACCTGGTCAAAGAGGGCGAGTGATCTGGGGATACCCGTTAGAACATCACGGGACCAGGGGGAGGGGGCAACATAGAGCACGCCCTGGGGCTGATCCGCCGTAATCGAGCTAGCGATACGATCAAACAAACCCTGCTGATCGGCAAAGCCGCTATAGAAATCAGTTACAAGATCAGGATGGCTACTATCATCTTGAAGAATCAGCTTAGGCTGGAAATAGAGGGAAGTGGGGCCATAGGTGGGCCCAGTATAAACGGTACCAAGGGGAATCTGCAGGGAGACTTTGGGGACCGGCAAATCGCTCTGCAGACGGAAGACAGAGAACCAGGGTGAAGCAACTTTGGCCAAGATATCAAACCAAACCGTGGTTTTACCAGGTTTCAGAGCAAGAACTAAATCGTAGGGAGTACGGTTCTTCTTGAAATCAGGGTCAAACAAGGGACGCACCAAGTTGTTGAGATAAATGCGATCGGGCGCCCCATTACCGAGAAGATCTAAGGCTGCAGATAGGGTCGAAGAAAGACCAATTTGACCGCGTAGACCCAACACATTATAATCGAGCGATAGATCAACACTCAACTCAGGTTTCAGGGTTAGCAAATCGTTGCTAATATCCAAGTAGACACCAGCGTTCGGCTCAGTGATGCCGGTAATAACGGTCTTGAGAATATCGTCAAACTTGCCTTTGCCGCTCAACAAGGCTTGTACATCTGCAGCCAAGGTCTTGAGAGATTTCGGCGAAGCCGTGAAACCAACAGTGGTATCCAGATTAACATCGAGACCTGGATTAGCGCCCAGGATCAAGGGAATGGGAACGCCAATAAGAGCAGCGACCCAGCTACCAAGATCAACGGATCCGCGCGCCTTAAGACTAGCGGACAGATCAAGATTATACTCGAAGACATCAATGGGCTTGTCTAGGATAATGTCAAGAATAGCCTTGGCCGGATTGTCAAGAATTGGAACCTTAAAGCTTGAATTATTCACAAAGCCCACGGACTTAAAGTTTCCATCCAATGAGCCACTACCACTTGCGGCCAACGTGCTATTGGTAAATTCATAGAGATCCCCAAAAGCACCAAATTTGCTAGCAATATCACCGAGGGCTGGGCCCTTAACATCAAGATTGCCAGTATTAATGTTATAAACAAGACTAAAAGGATCCAGCCGCACCCAACCAGGCAACGACGGTTGCTTGGTTGCCAAGTCGGTCATACCAAGAAGCGTATCAAGGGTACCCACAATCGGCGAGATTGAGGGATAGGCCATGGTGTAAGCCTTCTTGCCAAAAAGCGCGATATAGGGTTCAAAGGCATCACTAAACAAACCAGTCTGGGCAAGCTTCTGATTGGCATAGAAAAAAGTGGCCCCTAAGCCATCTAGCAACTCGATAACCTCGAGTTTTGCGTTTTTGTAGGTGTTACCAGGATAGCTTTCAATAAAGTTAGTAAGGGCTGCGCCTATATCCAGCTTTGGGATTAGCACCTTCTTAAACTCAGGCACAACCTCCTTCAATACAACGCTATAAACTGGAAAAGTGATACCGAAAAGACCACGTCGAGTTCCCGTTTGTTGCAGAGTGGGAAGCTTAATAGCAGGAATAACAATGGACTGTTCAGCTGTTGCAAAGTTATTGGGAACTTGGGTCGTCAACAGGTCAATTACAGGTTCAACAGCGGGACGAATTGCGTTAATACTGTCATAGATTGGAGCCGAAAAACCATTAAAGATATCGGCATTCACCGAAGGATCAAGTACTAGCTTGATTTCTCCATTCGTATAGCGAAGGGAGGAAGGAGCATCCAATTTAAAAATGCCATAATCGGCAGGTTTATCATCCGGAGTCAAACTAAGAGTCAAATCATCTAGAGAAGGCTTGCCGGATGCCAAATCAATACTGGCCGAGAAGCCACCAGAAACAGGGGTACGGGCACTGCCCAGTTCCATCAACCCCTGGGCAGAGAAACTCAACTTACCAGCATCATTATCGTTAAGCTTGGTAAACTGAATCGTGGCACTGGTGTCCTTAAAAGCCAGATCGAAGCCCCCTATCGAAATCTTTGAGTCGTTTTTAAACTTAGCAGTCAAGTTAACATCCAAACGACCTCCCTTGGACGACGCTGACACATCGCCAGACGATATCGAGAGATAATCAAACAGATCAAAACCAGCGATGCGCAGCAAATCAATACTGCCCTGGACATCAAAGTCGAACCCCTTACTATTATCAAACAATCCAGAAAAGCTTCCACTCATTGCAAATACATTGGCAATATTGAGCTCATTAATCCGGCCGTTAAACTTCAAGGAGCGCGGACTTGCTTCGCCACCAACAACCACTAGCTTTTCAAGGATAAGATCAACATCATGAACTGAAAAATAATTACTAGTGATGCGGAAATCCTTAACCGCACCACTCATCGTTAGGGTATCCTTGTAGCCAAACAGCGGGTCATAATGGAGGTAGCTGATATCGAGAGTCGATTTCAGCTGTATGGTGCTGGACTCGTTGCCAATAGCAAGCTTGGCCGATGCCTGCCACGACATTGCCTGCCACTGACGACCTGTTTGCTCAACAAGCACAAGATCGCTGACCGATACATTGGCGGAAGCGCCAGCAAAGTAGCCACCAAGAACATCGACGCCAATCGATGCTTTTGAAACGATAAAAGTGGTCTGGTTATAAAGGGAAGCATTGCGCTTCTGGTAATCCAGATCTATATCACCATCTAGGCTGAAGCCGAGCAAATTAAGATTCTGAACGCTGGCGGCTAGGGACCACTGGTCTAACTCGCCATTAGTTGTTACCAAGGCAAACTTGCCAGAAAGGCTTAGAGGCTCATTAGAAAAACCAAGATCAAGCTTAAACGTATCAACAGAAGCCTTAATCGTGTAGGTTTCAAATTGATTTTTCTTAGTATAGTAAATTTGTGCGGCACCGCTCAGCACAAAGTCGTCAAACAATTTCCAATTACGAATCGATGCAGCAAGATTCCAATCCAAGATGCCACTTTGGTTGCCATAGCGTAAGGCGACAAGACCCTTATCAAGAGTTAATGATCCACCGTTGGGGTCAGGAGATTTCAAACTGAGGTTACTAAAATCACCGCGCAGACTATAAATTCCTTCTGCTGCGGGCGAACCTGCAGATGTTTCGGTTGGTGCCGCTGGTAAGGCATAGGCAACTTCAATATTGCCATCAAGCTCGAACAAACCTAGTTTCAAACTAGAAACAGAACTATTAAGCTTGAAGGATTGAAGTACAGAATCGCGGAGATCAACAGAGAGATCGCCCTTGAGCACAACAGGAGAACCTCCAGGTATGACCAAATTAAAAGCATTGACCTTGGCGGTCATCGAAAAGTCTTTTTGACCATTCAACGAGTGGCTGTATTTAACATTTGCGATACCATCGACACTAAACAAATCATCGATACTCAGCTGGGCCCGGGTGGCTTGGAAAGTAAGGGTCTGCTCGATCGGATAAATGGATCCGTCGTAGGTTTTATAAGCGAGATCCATCTGGCCGCTAAGACTGGCCTCAATGCCAGTACCTAGGGCCAATTTCATCGACTGCACTGAAGCCTTGAGACGATGCTGTATCGGGTTGCTCAGGGTCCTGCCAATCTCTACATGGCCAGTGATGGTGATGTCGTTAAAGAGATTGAGCTGATCGACATCGGCAGTGAGAGTCCACTGTTGCAGCTTGTCATTACGGGTTTGAAACGCCAGCTTGCCCGTGATGCCCTGGGAGGGATTGCTAAGACCAGGCACGGGCAGGCTGACGCCACTGACTTCTGCAGTACCATCGAAGGTTTTGACGCCGCCATCAAATTTATAGTTGAGATCAAGATTACCCGAAATCTTAAAACCATCAAAGAGCTCTAGATCACGGACCGACGATTTAAGCTTCCAGGCAAGCACATCACCAGTACCATTAAAGGTAAGATCAGTGAGGCTACCATCAAGCTTGAGGGTTACATCGTCTGTTAACTTAAAGCTTGCTTGCTTAAGCGTGGCATCAAGCAGGAAAACATCTTGCTTGTAGGGATTATCTGGATAGACTTGATCTAGATATTCCATCGAAAGCTCTCCGCTGATCTCAATACCATCGACCAACTTGAGCTTGTCGACGCCACCGATCAGTTTCCAACGTTGTAGCTGATCATTAACAAGATTGAAATCGAGTTGGCCATTAATCGAGGCTTGGCTAGGCCCAGCCGGCAAGAGTAGTTTGAAATCAGTGACACCAACACTGCCATTGAGTGATGTATTCTGCTCTTTCTTAGTATAGTTAAGTCTAGCAAAGCCATTGGCCTTAAATTGGTTGGCAATCGCAAAGTCGTTAATGGCACCGATCAAAGTCCACTGCTGAACCTCTCCCTTGTGGATCGTCAAATCCTGCACTTCGCCCGTGAGAGTTGTGGTTGGACTGCTGGCAAGCCCTAAATTGAAATTCTGGATGCCGGCCGATATCCTGATATCCTCAGGAGTGCCATTGACAAAATGATCAAGCTGTAGATCTAGATTGCCATCGAGGGAGAAGCCTGCAATCTTAACATCTTTTGCCAAAGCAGAAAGCTTCAGCGTGGTAAGTGCTTGATTTTTAATTGTAAATTCAAGACCAGCTGAACCTGAGAAAGAAAGGGCATTGGGAACAGACAGACTAAGCTGATTGGCCTTAATGGCTGCATGGGTGTATACATCAGAGCCAACGGCTTCATTGAGCAAGGAGAAAGAGCCTTGCGCATTGATATTGGGCCCAAGTTGCAAATTAATCTCTGACGCAGCTAATTGATAGCCAACAATGGAACCATCAAGTAAATTCACTGCCGCTGTAACTCCCTTTAGCTTCTGAACACCAACACTGGAACCGAGATCAAGGCTGAGATCAGATTTCGTTAAGCCAAGAGATAACTCTTGGTGCGCACTGGCTGCGCCCGCCAAAAACGAACGCTTGTAATGGATTGAGGCTAAACCATGATCAATCGTTAAGGGGCCTAGCTTGGAAGCGGTAAGGGTGGCTTCCAGGTCGAAACTGTCTGGATTGCCATTGGTTTGGCTAAGCTCAAGCGAGCCTGTGGTGAAATTTAGGACATTAGACTGATTAATTTTTAGCTTGGCCTGCTGCAGATCCAGGGAAGCGGTAGCTAACTTGCCATTATCAACGGCAAACTCAATGGTGCCAGCCGCGACATCAAGCCCAACGCCTGAACCCAAATCGAGGTTGAAACTCTTTAAGGCAGCATCACCCTGCAGATGGCTACCTAAATTGTCGGCAAGGTAACTCAGATTGAGGGAACCAGAAACCCTAAATTGATCACCGATGAGTAAATCTTGGACGGAAGTTGCTAGCGACCAGGACAGGACATTGCCATCATTAAGCAAAAAGTCAGTGAGGTTGACATCAAGGTCTTGAAGCTGAAAGCCTGGCGTGCTGAAATCGAAGTCCTTAACACGGCCAGAGGCGCGATAGCGAGACTTATTCTGGGTTGCCTTACTATTCTCATAATATAAGTCTAGGCTACCACTCAGGCTGAGGCCATCAGTCAACTGAAAATCATTAACATCTGCCTGGATTTGCCACTGGTTTATTTGGCCATTGAAAAGACGCAGGTTAAGATGCCCGTTGGCTTTAGCAGTACCCACACCTGTGCTAATAGTGGCCAAATTCGGTAAATCAAAACCCAATACATCAGCATCAATCCACCAAGTTTCATCGGCATAATCCTGGCGATGACGAACCATAATGGCGCCATCTAGCGTGAAAGAATCCTTAAATTTAAGGCCTGAAATCTTGCCAAGGAAGCGCCACTCAGAAATATCTTGATTGGCGGCATATTCATAGGTATCAAGATAACCACTAATTGCCTGGAGATCGAAACCAGGCAAGGAGAGGGGTGGAGATGCGGAAGGAACGCTACTAATACGCAAGGGTAGGCTATGGTCTTCATCGAGACTAAAAGCCACTCCATTACCAAGCCAACCCTGGGCCTGCAGAATTTGATATTCGGTTAGGCTATTGACATAGGTGTAGATACCAGAAGCTTGATTGCGCAGCTCGTAAATATCAACTGCGCCCCAATCCGCCTGATGGGCACGGAATAGGTTCTTACCAATCAGGCCCCATCCTCCGGTGACCTCAGCATCATTGGGGGCCTGCGCGGCAAATCGGATGTTGCTGGGGTTGATTTTCGCTTGGTAAGCATTAACCGTCATATGGCGATCGGTTAATTTGGGTTGACTACCAACAATACGAATACCGTTTGTGCCTGCCTGTTTAATCAGTTCACTGGGCGTGAAGATCGATTCACCTAAGGGAACCTGGATCTGATTGCTAAACTGCCTAAAAACAACCTTGTCTTGCTGTTCTAACAATTGAGCCTTCCCAGCATCTATTTCAAACAGCATCCGATCAAAGCCACTGCTTATCTGGTAATCGGCAGAAGCTGCAGCCAAATGAATTAGCAAGCTAGAGGTTAATTGAGATGCGGAAACATCGATTTTAAAGCTCTGGGTAGTTTCACCAGCAGGCACGTAAAGGTAATCAGGCCTGGAAGCCAAACCGTTTAATTTATAGTCAGTACCGTAAACGGCAGAACCGTCGAAATTCAACAAGAAAAGGGCGCCACCCGATGGTGCCGGTTGGGAGAGGCGCAGGGTAAATTCATAGATACCATTTTCAGTTGTCTTATAGACTTGGTCGACAACTAAGGAGCGAGCCAAGCCTGCTACGCCAGGGATAACCTGGGTGGTTTGGTCACTACTATCCCTGATAGTCTGATTGATCAGGGTGAAGGATTCCGGTGTAACCGGCTGGGTTAGGAGCTTGGGATCAACCGGTGGAATTGTATGAAGCTGTTGATTAACGATAGCACTGGCTGCTTCTGCAATCACACCAGCAGGAGCAAGGATCTGCCGCTTGAGGCCTGCTACAGCCGTGGTAACCAACCTCGGGTCAAGGCTAAATTGCTTGGAAGCAACAAGATCAAAAGCATCCAAATAATCATTGAGCGAAGAAGCAACTGTTTTTAATCGCATCTTCGCCAATGAGTCTGAAATTCCAGCCGTATAGGCAAGATCAAGCTGACTATTATAAAATGTTAGGTTTTGATTTGTGCTGGGCAGTGTTAACTGAGCAAAACCAAGCAACAAGGCAACATCATCGGAATTAGCGGGATTAAATTTATACCCAGACTGTTCCAAGCGCAATGCTAAAGAACCATTTTTACCGCCCATCGATTCGGCAATTAAGGTGAGAAGCTTGCGATAATAGGGATCCGTTTTACCGGCAAGCGTCAGAGCAAAGTAAGGAATAACCTGATAAGCATAGATTTCAGGGCTATAACCAGCCGGAGCATTCGGGGACTCTAGTTGACTACTATCAATGGCCGCCTGCTTGTAAATCTCGCGAATCAGGGTGCTGATCGCCATCATGCGATTCTCAAATGAATAGAGATTCAACAGGTTTGGCTTGCTAACGGCGTCGGCAGCACCAAAGGCATCGTAAACATGTATTGGATTAGAAAGCTCCGCATCGAGGCCCGTTGGCAGGACGAAGGCTGATGTAAAGGCGGCCGCAATCTCTGAGGGAACAAGCTTGGTGAGCGAACTACGGTCGGTAAACCAACGACTCTTATCAATACTGGTGATATTTATAGCCGAGTAAGGAATATAGTCGAGCAAGACACTGTTCTTAATCGACTCCCAATGGGTATCAGCCACATTCGCTTCAAGCCGGGAAAGATAGGTGGAGGTATTCGCAAGGCCAGTCATCACATCGACGGCCGAACCGGTACTAGTAGGACGAATAACTAGGAGGCCTGAGCGCCAATCAGGGCTGCCATTTTGATATTTTGGTTGATATTCTGTGCCATTCCAGAGATTCGCTGTTTCAACGCTGGTATCGAGCAGGATTTTTGATGCCCTGCTGGAAAGGTCCAACTGCAGCGTGCTTGCTACTCCCTGGTCCGAAATCTCGGTACTATTGCGACTAAGTTCTCGATTTTCATCGAAGAAAAGATCGAACGTACCGGCGAGCGGGCCTCCGGTTAGGGAAGCAATCTTCCAACTCTTGACATAGGGCGTATGCAGGGGAATATCCAAAGAAGCAACATTGAAACTCAAAAACAGCGCGTTGACCTCCGCACTCAATTTCAACGTCGATTCAATCGTCGTTGTTAGATTAATTTGGTCCTGGGCATCTTTATTGGCATAGGGAAGATTGAGATAGGAGCCGATCTCGCCGTTGGCGGCCACAGGCGTGAAAAGGGTGTTATTGACCAGCTGGGGAGTATTCTGGCTAACGAATTCAATGCTTCGCGGGATTTCAATTCCGGCATAGCGACGCCTAAATTCTGCCAACCAATCTGCTGCATTGCCAAATGCATCGACGGGTAGGGCGTCATCGAGCAAAGAATACTTAAGTTGGGCATCATTCCAAGCGTAAGCAGCAAATTTATCAATGTTGTCAATACCTGGCACATAGGTGCCTACCATCTCCATGCGTTGCAGAATCACCGATGGAGGCTCGTTACGACCGAGGCTGACCTGAACGGGGCTACTACTTGCAACGTAAAGGGGGCTTTGCAGAAAGGATGTGGGCGATAGATCTGCGTAGATCAGCTGTTTGTTGGACGCAGTGCTCCGCATCGGCACCATTGGCGCATGCACAACCGTGCCTAGATTCAAGTTGGCCCCGGCTGGATCCACCATGCGGAAATAGCCCGCTGGCACCACGGCCGGCATAGTTTTGATCAGGGATAGGATTGCATTGCTATGGGCCTGATCAACACCAAAGCTGACATAGTCAGAAATTGAACCTTCAAAGCCAATCGGTGTTACGGCATTAGCCGTCTTTGGCAATTGGAAAGAAGTAGGGTTAAATGCTTGATCAGCACTGGCAAGCACCGGAGCGTTGAGATTACCGTAGTAGGTATGATCCCCTTCGTTGTAATAGGCAAGGGGGACATAATCGCCGCGGTACAGGAAAGGGCGACTGCCCGCAAACAATGAGCCAATCAAATCGTAAGAGGTCAGACTGCTGTCTCCTGTAAACCAGCTGGGAGACTTCAGTTCATTGGCTGTGAGCACAACGCCAACTTCACTGCGAGGCCCAGCAAGAATCGAGAAATTGTTCGCCTTGGCCGAACCTGAAGCCTGACTTCCTAAGAAGAGCTCGGGAGTCTGGCTTGATGGAAGCAATTGTATCGAGGCCGGATTGAGATGGATCTGGCCATTGGCTGCAAACTCATTTGTGGCACTACCAATGACCAAATTCAGAGAATGACTATCAATAAAAGAGAGGCCGCTAGTTCTAGTGAGGGACTCCAATTGACCATCACTGAGTTGACGGGCCGGAAGCCAGGCCCAACCAAGGCCAGACACCGCACCATTGCTGTTCAAAGCGGCTGTCGCAGTATGGGCAGGGTCAAGCCCACCAACCTTGTAAGCCTGAAGATTCAGGGGGGCGATATTACTGGCGTCATACCAATAGTTGAGGCCATCGTTGCCACTGAAGCGCTCTGGAGAGAAATAACGGACGACATCAGTGCCATCCATCAAGGCATAGCCCTGATCGGCATTAGCTCCGAGTTGGTCTGCACTCGCAAACGGTTGGTTGAGCAGACCAAAATTGAGCGCTTTACCCGTTGTAAGGATGGCAAGATTGCCACCTGCTACGAGACTGTCCCTATCATGCAGGGCGGCAGTGCGAATCGGCTTATTACCCACCTGGGAGTAAGGAGCCAGGCTTTGATCGACAAGACCGGCCCAATTTGATGTGAAAATATCCTTTTGATCGAGGTTTCGATAGACCACCGACAGACTATCCGGCGTCAATCCATTCATGGAATAGACACGGCCCGAGCTAGTCACACTTTCTGGCTTAAGCCGATTTTGATTGTTGCGCGTGTAGGCATCACCGTCATAATTCCAGATCATGGCTTCACCATTGCCAATGGCACTGGAACTGGCCACAAACAGGGAACCACTTCCCCATTCAGCCAGGTGATTTGCCATATCGGCTGTAGAGTTATATTCAATGAAATCGGCCGCAGTAATCACGCCGATGTTGCCGGTAGAATTGGCACCAGTACCGCTAAAGACACCCGAATTCGAATATTCATCAAAACCGAGTAAGGCACTTAAATGCTTCTTCAACAGGCTTGATTGCGCCGTGCCGATCCAGGCGTTAGCCGCCTGGGTGAGGTTTTGGGCCGCGGATCCAGGCGTGTAGTTATTGATCGTCATGTTAAGGGGCTTGGCCGAGGTGGCATAAACCTGCTGAATCGGATCAACTACCGAGAGATAGAAGGCTTGGTTGAGGCTGGAGGTGGAATTGAGATCAAGGCGTTTCTCAAGGCCGATGCGCAAATCGGTATTGCTGCGCAGGCCAGGCTGTTGGGCACTCTCAAGGCGATTGGTAGGGCCTGTGCCTTGAAGGGTGACCCTTGCCAAGGTTTCGTGATCGATGGCCGCACTGCTGATCTGAACCTGGCTTCCAGCTGTGGTGGGAAGCTTGATTGAGTACCGCAAAAGATTGCCATTGGCATCCCAAGACGCCAACACGACTTCGCCATTGATGGCAATGAGATCAGGAGCCTGGGTTTCCGTGAGTGAAAGAGCTAAATCGGCAAGATTCGCCACATCCACCCAATCTTTATCGGCGGCCGATCGGACCGCCACTCGGACATGACGATCAGAGCCGATATAGCTTTTATAGGTAAGTGAAGTAATTGGATCGCGGGTAAAACGAATCGTGCCATCGACGGCATCAGATAATGTGCCACTTTGGCTGGCACTGCTATGGCTACTGGGCCGGGCCGAAAGTTGCTGGCCGGCAAATTGGATCGCCAGGGGAGCCGTAGGGTTGAGATATTGGCCAATCTTTTGAGAACGCGTACTCTCTTGCTGGTTGAGGAAGGCCAGATCAGGTTGGTCGGATAAGGGCCTGAAGAAGCTCGGAGAGATCCATTGCACCGCACCGGAAACCAGATTTTGATTCCAGGCAACAACATTATCTTGGCGCAATATATTACCAGAATCGACCCTCTTGGTGTAAATCGAACCACCGCGCATAATGCGCGGATCCGACATGAAAGTGGTGTCTTCACCGACGCCTGAGGTGGTCTCATCAAACAGACGCAATTGCAATTGACCCGCCTCGGCCAGCTGCTTGAGCAGCTTCTCTTGAGGGTTGGCGTCGCTGCGGCTGAGATGGGCAAGGGACAGCTGCAGGCTGAGGGTGCCGGCATTGTGGACATAGTGACCAGGATTCGCCTTGGCAGTTTCGTCATAGTTAATAACGATGCCCGGGGAAGTGGTGGCCATGGTGACCTTGGCGGCACCCTTGAGGTCGTCTTGGAGCGAGCCGAGGGTTTGCCAACGGCCGCCATCAAAATATTGCAAATCGGTATTGACCTTGGCTCCCGTGGAAATCAGATCGATTTGGACTTCGACAAAGTTATAGACAAGCTTGGGCTTAATATCGATATACTTGGGCGCATAGAGGCTGTAGTAACTATAAACATCGACGGCATTCTCAGCGTCTACGGTGTCATAGCGATAGCGGAACTTGTCCTTGCTCAGCGAGGGACTACCGATGTCGCGAGCAGCGCGCACCACATAGCTACTCTGGAGCTCGTTGATGCGCTGATCAATTTTTCGGGTATCGGCCAGAGCATAGGTAACGCGGGTGGGGCTGGCGTTGTCAATAATCAGGGAGAGAAGGCGCGCCCGTTCCTTATCGGTTAGCTTTGGATATTGGCGCTTTAGGGCTGCATTGAAGGCGCTACTAACCGGTGAATTGAGATACTTGGCATCTTTAAAGAGTAGGTCGATGCCGCCTGCGGTGACGATGCGCTCATCAACGATATTGACCCAATCGAAACTCGTAATCAACTTATTGCCAAGTTTCTTCAGCAAAGAGACATCGAAAGCAATCTTCGATTCGCCGATGAGGGCCTTGAGGTTGATCGGCTCAAAATAGATATTAAACAACCAGGAATTCTGCGCATAGGCCGTACGGAAATCGGCAAAGCCACTCTTATCTGTTGGCGACTTTGCCAGCAGGAAATCATAGTTATGGTCGAGGCTGAAATTTAGAGATTCAAATTTTGGATTATAGGCATAGGGACTCTTGGTGCCAGCGCTCTTACCAAAGAAATCAGCTAGCGAAACCGTTTGATCATCCGCCAACTCGCCATTTAGCAGCCGCTCAAAACCGACCGTGAAATCGACGGCCAGACCCATTTTCCCAGTGATGTTGAGCAGCGGGAAGCCCAGCTGGATGCCCACATAGGGCTCGATCCCAATTTTAAATTTATCGGCCGAAAGATCAGTGCTTAGGCTATTATTAAATGCCGAGACGATCAGTTTATCGACAGCACTTTGTTTTGCGGTGTCACTTAAGGTCGGATCAGCCTTCTTAGCATTGATCGAAAGGATCAGGGTATTAAGCTCATCGCGGCTGAGCCGCGAAATAATGTTGAGCAACAACTCAACGTTCAGCGTGGCACCAAATAGGGCGGAAACAAGGGGGAAAAGCGGATAGCTTACTTCGGCATTGACAGCAATATCGAGAGCAAGATCAAGCCGCAACAGATCAAGTTGATCCTCCGTCAAGTAGCGATTAATAAACTCGGTGGGTGCAAATAGGGGCTGGGAATCTAAGCTGACCGAAAGGGTGCTGTCGCCACCAGCCTGTTCCTCTTGGCCTGCACCCTTCGACTTGAGATACTTACGATAGGAATTCTGAGCTTGGATTTGCTCGAGAGGATCATCGTAAAGTGTTGAGAGATTTACTTTCTCGGGTAGCTTACCAACCCTAGACACAATAGCGTCGTCAAGCCAGGTGTAACCAGGATTTGCAGTGTTATCATTATGATAGACAAGGTCAAGCAGAATATTGTCAAACTGATAAGGGGTGCCATCCTTTTCATCGCGGAACAGGGAATTAGTATAGAAATATTGATCCGCCGTACGGCCACTGCTTTTCCAAGTTTGCGCAATCAAACCCTCGGCAAAACCAATCACCTTACCCAAGCCCTTGATGGAAGGTGTGAGAGCTACGTAGCCTTTGCTTGACTTTTTATTTAGGCGTGTGGCGGTATAGTAAAGCGTATCAATAATCTCGATAACCTGCAACTTGCCATCGGCATAGGCATTGCCCGGCACTGATTCAAAAAGCTTGAGCAGGGTGTTGCGCAGGGGTTCATAGCTGGGTAAATCAACCTCTTTTTCGAGTGTTTTGACAAATTTACGAATCCCAAAAGAATCGAGTAGATCGAGAATGGCATCGGCTTCTGGCCTCAGGCCAACCAGCACAGCATTAAGCTGCAGCTCCACATTAGACAGGTTGGCAATCAGACCTGTTTGCGTGTTGACACGCGGCACGATTGTGTAGCCACCCGAGACTGGGGCCAAGGTGCTATTGCTGGTATCGAGGTTATAGGTCCATGCTCCCGTATCATTGATCGTGACGGAACCGAAATCGGTCTTATGCGTGCCAGCCTTGAAATACTTGCTGAAACTATTAATCTCCTCAATTTTTGTCTGATCGAGAATTGCGGTAAGCGTTACCTCGCCCGACGCGGACTCCTTCTCTACATAAGCCGCATAAAGATCCAGCCGTTCCTTATTGGTTAAGACCTCCTGACGCTTTAAGCTGATTTGGGGTGCAGCAGAATTGGTTGAGCTGGGCACAAGGTCCAACACAACGGTAGAAATCGGCTTACCATCAAGACCAAATACCTTGAATTGGTCGGTGTAGGCCGGAGCAATCGGCGTAATAGTAAAGAGGCCGAGGCTGCCGCTTAATTGTTTTAGGGCTGCACCAGCGCCATTCTCAAAAGCTGGAATATTTTGTAGGGGATCATAGAACCTGGGCTTAAGATCACCGCTAGTGAGACCAACCTTGGCAATGGTGGCTAAACCAAGATCCTCCTTGCGGCCAGAGGTGGCCTCCTTGAGTTGACCCAAGCTCCAGCCATTGGTTGCCGGTAGGGCCTTGCCAGCCAAGTCGGCGGAGGCGAGCAGATCGCTGAAGTTCAGGGTTGGGCTGCCCAGTTGAACCGGCAAACCCTTGATCACTTCCAGGTCAATCTTGGCCTCGCCATTGAGGGCCAGAATTGCGGCTGAGCGGCTGGCATCCTCCTGGTAATCGAGCTTGAGGCCGCCGCTAGTTTTAAACCTGGTGCCACCAACCGAAAAGGGAGTGGTGTTGAGAATGTCGAAATGGGCCGAGATCGGCTGCAGCAGCGGCGAACCGCTGGCCGGCATGCTGTAGCGATAGCTGATTTGGCCATCCACATTGAGGCTGTCGCCGCCATCGGGGGTGAGGGTGCCATTGAGATCAACGGTGTACACCTGCTGGGCAGGCTGGCCCCCGTTGGCGGCCACATGGCTGTAGGTGATCGTTTGGCTGTTAGCAGTGATGGTGGCGCCGGCTAGCTTGATGGGCCAAGGAGCCTGATTTTTAGGCGTGAGCTTGAAGCTGTTGATTCTTTGGTTGGAATCAAAGCCCAGGTTGGTAATGGTGACCGGATAGGGAGTGGAGATATCGGTTTGATCAGGACGTAAATCAAAACGAGCATCGGCGCTAGCCGTCAACTCCAGAGCCGTTCCAGCTACGTTGGTCGCGAATCCGAACTTTGTATTGGTTACCTCTTGGATATGGCCTGTAGCAGGCAAAATCGACGCCAGACTGCTTCCAGAAACAGTGACCGGCTGGAAGGAATACTGATTATTACTTTCCAACTTCAAGTCACCTGAAAGGTTCAGTAATTGGGAACCCAATAGGGCCGTGCCGCTGAGCGATTGACTCAACCCAGCACGATCGATCGAAATGCTGGCCAGTTGAAGCTGGGAGAGGCCATAAACATTGGTTCCAGTCGCCGTGCCCTGGAGGGTCTGAATCACCCCGTCCTGGACGGTGAGTTGACTCGCCTTCACCTTGATCGTGTCGCCCCCAAAGAGCTTAAGATTGAACTCGGCTTCGGATAAAAAGTTATAGGTTGTTTTGCCAGCGGCTGTCGTTTTTTCATAGGCTCCGTAGCGGAGCATCTCTACTTGATTACTGACAAATAGAGGAGTACCATCGATCACCAGGGCTTTCGCATTGGCGAGCGATCCCGATGTGCTGGCACCTACGGGTAAGTTGAGGTTGGCGGCCGTGCCACTGGCATGGACAATGCTGGCGCCACTGGGAAGGATCAGGGAAGAGGCGGAATAAACATCCAGATCGGCGCTAGTATCTCCAGTTTGGACAGTGTAATTAAATGTGAGAGTTTTGCCATCCTGGCTAATCGATTGATAGGTGGCACTGCGATCATTCGTTCCCGTTTCGAACTTAAGAGTAGGACTACCCGTAACGGAAACAGGATCAGAAAAACTGACGGCAATCGCAATAGTGTCGCCAATTTTAAATATGCCATCTGTATTCGGCGAGCTTATTACAACACGAGGAATAATACGGCCATCGAGAACAAGATTTTTACTATTGGCAAGTGATCCCAAAGTATCTGCTCCGACTGGCAAAGCCAGAACAGCATCCACTCCACTTAGATCCTTGATCGTCGCTTGACTAGGAAGCTGAAGCGACGAAGCCGAAGCAACGTCAAGATCCAAGCTGGAGTCACCTTGCTTCACAGTATAAAGGAAGGTAAGGATTTTGCCATCCTCGCTTATCGAGCTATAGATTGCTGGGCGATCAATTTCACCAGCCTTGAGAAGCAAGGTTGGAGTACCAGTCACCTTAACGGGCTGAAGGAATGAGGCCGTGATTGAAATAACTTCACCAAGACCAAAAACGTTGTCATCCGCGGGAGAAGAAATGATCGCTGTATTTTGCTGCGCACCATAAAAAGACGCATCAGCAATTTGCATCGAATTAGCATAATTACCCCTTACGGCAGGGAAAACTAATCGATATTTCGAAAAGTAGCCACCGTTGCCTATGCTAATTGCCTCACCAGGGGCTAATCTTTGCAAAGGTAGTGATACCACCCCTGACGCCACTAAATCCCATTTCTTTGTGGCAGAATTAAATCCATAAAGAGAATAAGAAGCGGGATCTCGACCCACTTCGTCATTAGCAGTTGTCAGAACAAATGAACCAATTTTTGTGGGCCTTAAATAGCTGAATTCCAAACCTGAACCAGCCTGACCAAAGTTGAGATACTTAGTTTGGCCGTTTCCATCAAAGGCATTGGCTGGGCCTTCGTTGTAGGGTGATGCACTGTTACCGTCGATGTCGATCCCTGCAATAGCACTGGGAATGGGCAATTGCATTAAGGATCCTTCCAAACCCAGAGTCAATCCATCCATAACCACCCAGCGCTGGTCGTTCTCAACAGCTACTCGTGCCGGTGGGGATTCACCACGCAAGGCAGCAGAAAACAATTCCCCCTCATCACCAGGGCTGTCCTGGAAGCCGTTAAGGGCATGGTCAATAACATGGCCCAGTTCTTCCAGCAAGACTGCTTCGATCTCAGCCGGGCTAGCCGTCGCCAACCACTGCTTGTCAACGACAATTTGGGTCTTGTCGCTTGAGTTGATGCCGAAGGGCAGCTCGGCCGTCGCCTTATCGGCAAAAGACGTCCCCTGCAGTTGTTCGTGATTACTCGATTCAGCGAAGCTTTGCCCCGATTGGGTCGACGGAACTTGGCCGATGTAACCAGCTCGGATCCCCTGGGCAGCCAGCGTGCCATCGCTGCTCAAGCTAAGAGGTATGGCTAAGCCACCACCGATCATCCGTTGCCTGAGATCCCGAGCCGCTTGATGCCAGGCCTCGCTCGGGCTGGACTCAGAACAGAACAAGCTCCCGAGCAGCGCGTCAAAGGCGTTTTGATCCCCAGCCCATCGGGCGATCCGATCCTCTAGTGCAGTAAGCCCTTCTCCCAGCTGGGAAAAGGAAACGAACTGGTTCTGGGCAGCGGAGATCTGGGTCATGGTGGGAGGCGACTACGCGGTAAATGGCTTGGGACTCGTTGAAATGCTGATTAGACGCTGAACTTGAAGACCAAGGAGTGACACTGACCCTGAAGCGAGCTCAGGCCTGACGCCTGCGACAGTTCGAGACCAGCCACTCGGGAGACTGTCCAGGCCGTCCTGGGGGTGGAGCCTTTGTCAGACCGCGTCTACGACGGGGCCACCACTGAACTCGGGCCGGCGGCTGCGCCCCAATGCTGTTCAAACGCTTGATCCCAAACCATCAGCCCGAAGGCAGCAATCAAACGCCGAGCAGCCCATTCCATGAGTTTCAATTGAAATTAGTTTTTGTATTCTCCGGCGAGGCCCAGCTGCTTGTCTTACTCAAATGGGTGAGGGTGAGGCATTTGTGACGATTCCCCGGGGCTGCTCTGCGGCGATAGTGCGGAGATTGGCCAATGCCAGGGCGGCGTCTGCCCGGGCCACGGCAGGCAGGCCAGGGGGTTGCAACAGGCCCAGTTGCAACAAAATCAAGACAGCATGGCTACGGTTATTGATACCCAGCTCCCGGTAGGCCGCTTTGAGCTGGTGGCGCACCGTGTCGAAGGGCATGGCCAGCTCAATGGCAATCTCCCGGTCGGTGAGGCCATTGACCACCAGCTGCAAGATCGCTAATTGCTTGGCGCTCAGCTGGGGATCCCAGCCCCGGCCGCCTTGCTCTAATAGCCGCCCTAGGCCTGGATCGAGAAAGGGCTCGCCCCGCAGGAGGCTTTCAACGGCCATCAGCAAATGGCCTTCCTGGACGAGGGCATCGGTTAACACTCCCTGGGCCCCAGCCCGTAGTGCCTCGCGCAGCCGCGGCAGGCTTACCCGCTTGAGCACCAGCAAGATCGGCAGACTGGGCCAGCGCTGGTGGGCTTGGCTCACCAACTCCAGCCCATCACCATCCTCCAATTGATCGGTGGTGATGAGAATCTCGGGCCCGTGGCTGGCACAGAGCTCGAGGGCTTCGGCTGCGCTCGTAACCGCCCCCACCAGGGCGCCGGTTTCGTCCCGGCCGGCGGGCCGACAGCCGTGGTGACGCATCACAAAACAGCATTGGGCGCTGACTACGGCCATCGCCTCAAAATGGGAATCGGTGGCAAATACGTAGCGCAGGTTGGCTAGGAGTTCATCGAATCGATCTTGATCGTGACGGATTCGATAGAACACATCGAGGGCATCCATTCAGCACTTCTCTTTACTGGAGGGTGCCATTGTTGAACAAGATTTTGCCCCCTAAACCAGGGGACTTGTTTGGGCGATGAAGTGCCAAGTCCATTCATTTCACTAGCCCCACCCAGGTTACCAGGATTAGTTGCTGGCTTCGGCCGCTTTAGATTGGCCCGCAACACACCCTTACCCCAACCGCAGCAGGGATGGTGCCCCCCCTCCGGCCGGTTTCCCAAATCTGGCTGGGCTCCATGGCCCTTGCCCAGCTCTCCCTCTGGTTGGGCCTCTATGCGCCCTTAAAAACGCTGGTGCCGCTTTTGGCCGCCCAAATTGCCCAGGACTCCCTCTCCTCGGGGGCCAGCAAAGAGGCGGTGCTAGCCGCCGTGACCCTGGCGGGTTCCCTGGTGGCTGTCGTAGCCACCCCCCTTGCCGGCAGCCTGTCCGATCGCAGCCGCAGTCCCTGGGGCCGCCGCAGTCCCTGGATCGCCGGCGGCAGCCTGGTGGCAGCCCTGGGGATTGGCCTGTTACCGCAAGCCCACAGTGAATTGGGGATGGTGCTGCTCTGGAGCCTGGCCAGCCTGGGCCTGAGCTGCTGCTTGGCTGCGCTCCATGGCAGCACCGCGGACCGGGTTCCCAGCGACCAGCAAGGAAGCCTGTGGGGCTGGGTGGGCCTGGCCCAGCCGCTCGGGCTGGTGTTTGGAGTCGGCCTTTGCAGCCTGCTCTTGCCCAACGTGCTCCTGGCGGCGCTCGTGTTGGCCGGATTGGTTGTGGTAGCCAATGGACCCTTGCTGGCCTTGGAACGGCGCCAACCGGCCTCGCCCAGTCCGGCTGGACCGATGGCATCCGCAAACGATCGCCATCGATCTTTGGCCGCCTTTCGCCATCGACCCTTCATGCGGCTATGGATCTCACGCTTCTTGCTGTATTTGGGCTGGTCGATCAGCACGGTGTATCTGCTCTATTTCCTGGAAGATCGCCTTGGCCTACCCCTGGTGCTGGTCGGCACGGGGGGCATGGCGCTGGCCTGTGCCTTGATGTTGCTCAGCCAAACCCTGCCTCTGGCCCTCATTGGGGCGAGCGTATTGGGACTCTCCTATGGCACCTACGCCGCCAGCCACCAGGCCCTAGTTGTGCAACACCTTCCCAGTGATCAGCACCACGGCCGGGACCTGGGCCTCTTCAACGGGGCGAACTCATCCGCCATGGTGCTCTCGCCGGTTTTGGCCTGGTGCCTAGTAAGCCAGCTTGGGGGCTATGGCAGTTTGTTTCTGGCAGCCTCGATTCTGATCCTGATCTCGGCATTGCCCCTGCTTCGTTTAACCGATTAATGCCAATCGGGGTGAGGGACCATCGCCCTTGCCAAGGATCTTGAGGCCCCAATTTGAGCCCCGATCCGGCCTCCCTAAGGGCCTAAGGCCCGTCACGCCTAGGGCAGATTGAGGCCACCTAACCTGATGGACCACTGCACCCTCAACCGCCAGGTTATGGAGCTGCGCATCGGCAACGGCTACGACATCCACCGGCTGGTGCCGGGCCGGGCCCTGATTCTTGGTGGGGTGCAGCTGGAGCATCCAGAAGGCCTGGGGCTAGATGGCCACAGCGACGCCGATGTGCTCGTGCACGCCCTGATGGATGCCCTCCTGGGGGCCCTATCCCTGGGCGACATTGGCAAGTATTTTCCCCCGGACGATCCCCGCTGGCGGGGCGCCGACAGCCTCGTGCTGCTCGAGCAGGTGGTGGCCCTAGTGGCGGAGCGGGGCTGGAGCATCGTCAACGTGGATTCGGTGGTGGTGGCGGAGCGGCCCAAGTTGAAACCCCACATCGAAGCCATGCGGGCGGCGATCGCCGTCCGCCTCGGCGTGGAGCCGGAACAGGTCGGGGTGAAGGCCACCACCAATGAGCAGCTGGGGCCCACCGGCCGCGAGGAGGGCATCGCCTGCCACGCCGTGGCCCTGCTCCAGAAACCGTGAGGAGCTACAGAAGGACACCCACGACCAGGGGTTTGCCCGGGCTGCCTAGGGTTCTGGCCCTTGCCTTGGTGCTGCTGGTGATGTTCACGGCCCCGTGCAGCCCTGCGGCGGCCCGTTCGGCAGGCGATCTGGCGCCTGAAACGTTGGCCCCATCAGAACCAGCCAAGGGCCCGGTGGTGGAGCTGCTGCGCCTGGGGGTACCCGCCGTGCACTACCGGGCCTGGCTGGAGGCTGAGAAAGCCAGCTGGGAACCCTGGCTGGCTGAGCAACCAGGCTTCCAAGGCCGCCAACTGCTATGGGATCGCCAGCGCCAGGAGGGCACCCTGCTGATCCGCTGGGCTAGTCGCGACCAATGGAAGGCCATTCCCGAGGCGGAGGTGGGCCGGGTCCAGGAGCGTTTTGAACAACGCGCCCGCCAGTTGACCGGCCAGGCCACGGGTAACCCCTTCCCCCTGCTGGCAGAAGCGGAGCTCGAACCCCTGGGCTCCAGCGGCAAGGCGACGACCACCCCGGGACTAACGGCAACAGGCCCCGGAGGTTGAAGCAATGACGATCTCCCCAGCATCCGGCGAGCCGCCCCTCGCTCCCAGCATTCGCCTCGATCTGGATCGCCGGCGTCGCCTCGGCATGGTGGAAGCGATCTGGGGCGAACACAAGAGCGCCGAGCAGATCGCCCTGGTCTTGGAGCAACTCCAGGCCGCCTCGGAACTCGGCCTGGTGACCCGGGTCGATCCGGCCAAGGCCGAAGCGGTGGCCGCCCTACTGACCAACGGCCCCCAGGCGGGCCAGGCCCTGGTGCACCATCGTCAGGCCCGCTGCCTAACCCGGGGCCCCCTGCCACATGCCGATCCCGATCGGGGCCGGGTGGTGGTGCTAGGCGGGGGCAGCAGTGACCTGGCCGTGGCGGCCGAAGCCCAGCTGGCCCTGCAGTGCCACGCCATCGCCTGCGAGCTGGTGCTCGATGTGGGGGTGGCAGGCCTGCAGCGGCTGCTCGACCAGCTAGAGAATTTGCGTACTGCCCGGGTACTGATTGCCTGCGCCGGCATGGAAGGGGCCTTGCCCACAGTGCTGGCGGGCTTGCTGCCCCAGCCGGTGATCGGTGTGCCGGTGAGTGTGGGCTATGGGGTCAGTGCCGGCGGCCAAGCGGCCCTGATGGGCATGCTCGCTAGCTGTGCCCCGGGGCTCAGCGTGGTGAATATCGATAACGGCTACGGCGCCGCGATGGCCGCGCTCCGCATCCTGCAAACCACAGGAGTTTGAGCACAGGCCAGAACCAGTCCAAGGAATGGACTCAGCAAGGGGGCTTGAGTTGGGATGGCGGCTCAAGCGGGTCGATCTCCAGCAGGCCCTGGAGCCAGAGCCGCAGCGGCCTAGCTAGGCGGCCCTGCTCGTAACGCTCGATGGCTTCGAGCAACACCGGGGTGTTGACCCAATCGGGCTGGCGCTGGCTAGCCATGGGCTCAAGCACTGCTCCGCCGCAGTGTGAGAAGACGCCGGTGCCGGCGCCAGGGTGGAGGGTCAGGCCCTGAACCGGCCGAAGCCTCAGCCCCGGGGCTGTTTCGGGGAGAGGCGACAAAGCTCGCTGGAGCGCTCCTCAGTTTCCACCTGCTGCAGATGGGAGATCAGCACGTGAAGATCGTTATCAGCAAGCTCGCCGTTGGCCTGCCATTTCATGGCACGCGGGTCGGGTCTGGGAAGGGGGTGACCCACGGACAAAGCAATTAAGTGAACTGGTGTTGAAAACCATACGCAATCGAAATGCCTTTTCAGCCCTTGCAACGGGCTGAACTCCCGAAGAGTTCCTTAAGTTCGTTAAAACCGCTGAAATTAGGAAGAGCTTTGGGAGCAACCCTGGGTCTTGGCTAAAGGCCAACGCTCAAAGATGCTGCAGATTTGGATAGGCGGTCAGCAGTTCTTCGGTGCTCAGCACCTCGCCGGCCCCCTCGGGCTGCCAGATCACCTCGAGAGCCACCAATTCGGTAGAGGACACCGAACCCAACAGCCGCAGGGACTCACGCAGGTCTTCGTCGCTCTTGAGCGGTTTAAGGGTGAGCCGGGAGCGGCTGGCCACCACCAGGGTCACGGCGATGAAATCGCTGGCGGCATCGGCGTCGCCCGCCAGTCCGGAACGTTCCTGCAGTTTTTGGCCGCCCACGTTGCTAGTCACCTCGCGGCTGAGCTTGCTGCGCTCCGTCATGGAGAGCCGGTTGAAGGTGGACTCGGCGGCCGCGAAAGGCACCTGCCCGACCTCGACGCTGGCATAGACCCACAGGTCCGGGTGGCGCAGCAGGGCCAACGTGGTGTCCTGCAGCACCCTTTGCAGGCCGGCGTTGGTGCTGGTGTCGGCCCTGGCCGCCAGGTCCCGCAGGTCCTGCTGCAGATCGCGGGCGGTGGCGAGCAGGCCCACCTGGAGCTGGGCGATGGCCACCGGGCCATCGGGCCGGTAGGTGGCCATCGGGCCCGCCTGGCCCGAAGCGAGTGCGCCGCCACCACCACCACCACCACCGCCCCGCAAGGCATTGGTAACCAGACCCACCACCGCCATCAAGATCAGGAAACCGAAGAGGCCACCGCCACCGAAGCCAAAGAGGGGAACCAGAAAGGGGAAGCCGATGCCG
>Ga0209107_10000263_pt1 | contig 32038 bp, 64 predicted proteins | sample LakErihyJuly2011_2_FD_187460 | JGI IMG/M metagenome (GOLD analysis project Ga0209107, IMG submission 187460) | Freshwater microbial communities from dead zone in Lake Erie, Canada - CCB hypolimnion July 2011 (SPAdes) (version 2) | ecosystem: Environmental > Aquatic > Freshwater > Lentic >...
TGTTGTTGATGATGAATTGGATGATATCGTCAGTATTGATTCAGGTTATGAGTTTAACGGTACTGTTAATGTTTATGATGATTATTTGGATGATAAAAGAGTTGCTGAGGTTAAATTCATTTACGATGAAACTGAAGAATGGGACGAAGACCCTGTAGAATATAAACACACAGGTGAATTATTTATTGATGATGAAGAATATTACGCAACAATGTATACCGATGAGGACTACAACGTTAATTCATTTGATTTACACGATGGTGATGATTATGTCGAGTTTGATGATGAACTTGAAGAGAGTCTACTTGAATTCTTCCAACAAGTGGGGGATAAAATAAAACAAAATATGATATGAATTTAAAACAAAATATAAGAAGAATATTAAAGGAAGAGAAACTTTACGCAACACCACAACAGTTGATTAAGAGTTTACCTGATGAACTAAAGAAATTATTGTTCAAGCATTGGGATGCTAAACAAAATCCTGAGTGGCATCCTGAAGGAAATACATTAAAACATATTATTGTTGTTATTAAAAGAGCGTACCATCATTATCCTGACGACCCAAATATGATTATGGCCGCATTGTTTCACGACTTAGGTAAGATGGATACATATGCGATTAATCCAAAAACAAATCAACCAACAGCTTATGGTCACGAAGATAAGTCAACAGATTATGTTGAACAATTCAGAGATTGGATTGAGTCATTTGAGGGAACAGATGTTGATGAAATTAATTATTTAGTTAAGAATCATATGAAGGTTAAACCAAGTACTTGGGACCAAATGAAAGATAAGAAGAAAGAACCAATTAAATCACATCCGGCATTTGATAAACTTATGGGTTTCACTGATAAGTTAGATGGTGGTGGTGTAGATTTAAATGAATCAATTAGACGAATAATAAGAGAAGAGGTTAAAAAAATAAAATAGATAGTGAACCTACAAGAAAATATAAGAAGAATTTTGAAAGAAGAGACTGAAGGGGTTGATACTTTCTTAGACGAAATTTCAAATGTACACGAATTATCGGATGAATTAAAAAACTTTATTATAGAGTTTATTAATGAGTCAAACTGTAAACGAATTAACTTTTCCAACTTTAAAATGGGTGTGTTAGGACTAGCATTACATAGTGGGGTCTTGATGAATAGTGTAACATTAAAACAATCACTACCATTTTTGTTGTTTGTTGTATTTCACGAAGTTGCTCATCAGTATCAATTCAAAAAGTATGGTGAAGATGTTATGTATGATTGTTATTTAGGTGATGTATCAGAAGAACAGGCGGCTAAATTTATGAAAAAGACTGAAGAAGTAGCCGATGAATTCGCAACGAGAAAAATTAGAGAACTTCAAAAGAGGGGATTAATTGGACCGTTTACACCACCACAAGTTTACAAAAATATGCCAATGGAAAAAATAACTACGATGGTTAACAATTTTAGAACTGATATGAGAAGAAAAAATATTGACTCACCAACAAAAATTAGTGAATATTTTTATAATATGGTTAAAAGCGAATTATAGATGGACCTACAAGAAAACATAAGAAGAATATTAAGGGAAGAGATACAATTCTCAAACGAATTTAAACGAAGAGTTGGTGGATTTGTTGCGTTTATATGGGATTGTTATGTTACCCAAAACCCTTGTGAATTTGAAAGTTTTGAAATATTTATTAGAGGTATTAATGCTGAAATTGTGGACCTTATTGAGGGTGGTGATGGTATGGATGGTCCTGTGTCTAATTGGTTAACATATGAAGAAGGTGTTGAATATATTAAAAAATATATGTTAAATGACTTAAAACAATTCTATAATGAAGAATGTGATGAATATTAAAGAAAACATAAAAAGAATATTAAAGGAGGAATTACTAACTGAATCGGTTAGTTTACCAATAAAATTAAGTGGTAGTTACCAAGCACCAAAAGGTGATGGTGATGCCTTACACTCGTTTGATAGACGAAAATCAGACCATTTCGGAGGTTATATGTTAACAGGTGGACCGATACCATCAAACTTCTCATCAAAAGTTAAATTAGACCAAGGAAAAGGTATTAACCAAGTATTGGTGGAATTAGCAAAGAAAGGGATTAAACCTGACGTTAAAAGTATTTCAATTAGAGTTAATAGTGATTATACCGTTGAATGGGAGGCCGTTATTGATGAAAGTACTGATGGTAAAGCTTACGTCGGTGTGGCTAGTAGAGGTTCCGCAGGTGGTGGTGCCGATAGTCGAGCTCAAGGTCAATTATCAGGGTTAAAATCTAAGAACCCAAAATTCTGTAATTGGACCCCTGTTCTTGATTTAAACATATCCAAACCAATTAAAATTAGACAATACTTCTTAAAATACACAATGTGTAACCCAAAGGAATTACCTAACGACATTAAAGTTGGTGGTAGTAGTAGTAGTGGTGGTGCAAGTTCATCTAAAGAAAAGGAATTTAAAAGTTGGGGACCTGGTGAATATAAAATAAAAGGTGACGAACAATGGACCTATAAACTAACCAAAGATAAAGAATGGGAGGCCAAACTAAATAATGGTAGTTATATCTCACTAAAATCCGCACTCAGTGATTCAAATTACGAAATGGCTTTAGGGTTTTTAAAACTCGCAAAAAAACTTTAAAAAACGAATAAAATAATATGTGAGGGATAATGAAAGTTATCCCTTTTTTTATTATATTTGATGTATGGAAACAACTGATATCAAAGTAGGCGACGAATTTAACCCTTTTGGGTTGGCATATTGGAGAAATTCTTCAAAACCTTATAGTATTGAAGAGTATAAAGGTTATCATCCAAACATTATGGAAATTACCAACACTCTAAAAATCACTAAAATTGAAGGTGACGCACTTATTTTTAATGATGGTGAGTATATTATTGACAAGAAATATTTTAATAAAACAAAAATATGACAACAGATAAAAACGGAAGAGACATCAAAGTAGGTGATTATGTTAAAGTAATTAACAGAATTACAGGTTCAGTTGAAGATTCTGGTAAGATTACCAAAATAGATGGAAGACAAGTTCATCTTGGTGTCGGTACTAATATTATCGGGATGGAAATTAGTAATGTTTATTTAAGTGACCAAATAATTAAATAATAATAGATATGAAGAAATACAATTTAATAGTTCTCGCAGGTTATTCACATTGGACAGTTGCCGTATTTGCGGAAAAATTTCACACAACAAATAATAATGGTGATAGTAGTGGTTTTTATTCATTTTTTGATGGGAATGAACTTGTTGCTTGTTACCCAATTGAAAAGACAATAATAACAGGTATAGAAGAAATGGAAGAGTAATATGAGAAAATTAATATTAGTAATCTTAGTGGGGATATTACTATCCTGTAATTGTGACCAAAAAGAATGGATGTATAAACGAGGGGATTTGGTAGAACAAAAACTTGTTAAAGGGTTGTTCGTCGTTAAAGATACTATAACTAAAAATAATGAACAATGTTATAAATTAGTGAATGGTACAGGTAGTCACCGAGTAATCGAAGAATACAAGTTATATAAAGTTGAACTATATGAAATAAATTAATTTATTAAAACAAAAATTATGGGAGAATTATTAAAAACAATAAAAGAACAAAACTCAAGTGAATTAATCACAAAATGGGAAAATATTGGTTTTTTGACCAATACAAAAAATAAAAGAAATACTGCTTTGGCGTGTGAACTTTCGGCTTTGTATTTATTGGACAACATTGAAAAATATAATGGGGATATAACAACTTTAGTATTTCCTGTTATCATTAGAGTTTTTCGTAAAATTGAACAAGAGTTGACAACTGAACTAATTTTTGATAAGGTTGTTGAAATCATTTCTGAATTTTCTGTTAAACTTAATGAATTACAAAAAACTGATGAGTGGGTTAATAGAGGAAGTTTAAGTGAAAAAGGTGTTGTGGATATTGAAGCCGAGTTTCTTGCTGATTTCTCAGATAATTTCCAAATGTAAAAGAGAATTTAAAGATGAAGAATAATATAGATGGGAATGATTTATTAAAACATTTATCATTTTGGCATAATAAAACTGATGATGAGTGTATTGAATTGGCAACCAATGAGTATGGTCTTGATGCTGAACAAGCATTGTTGAATATCTTAGAACGAGATTTCTGTACGGATATAAATAATAACGTTGTTGAAGAATTAAAGAATTGGACGAATGAGTAATATCGGAAAAGAAATTAAGGACTTCTTCTGTAATGGTTTCGCAGGTAGAAGATATGACTTAACAGGTAGTATTATTGAAGCCGAAGGTCACGATTGGATTGTTATTAGAACTGATGAAGGTGAACCTATCTTTATGAACCTAAAAGGGTGGGATAAAGAAAAATATGTTAATGATTGGACCACATTTAATTATGATGAAGAAATTTAATATTGGTTAGATATTTATCAGTATGAACTTACAAGAACATATCAGGATAGTATTAAAAGAAGAGACAGAACACGGAGGTGGAGTCTTTTACCATAATTCTGATTCCGATATTAAATCATTTATCCCCCAAATTAAGCAATCAAAAAGAACTGAGTATTTGTTTTTTAGTAACGAACCTAATAGTTTCATTGATAGAAAATTCACTTACACGGTTAAGTTAGAATTCAACCCAAATAAAATCTTCAACACATTCAGACATATAACTAAGTATGGTCTTAAATATACCTTAGACGAATATAAAGATGAGGTTTTAAGGTTATTTGAAAATAACACAGAATACTTTATTAAAGAATGGGAAAATAAAGGGGTGGATAGTGTTGATGAGGTTATGGAATATTATCTTGATGAAGGTGGTAATGAAGATGATATGGTTGGGTTATTATATTATTTCCTCACAAAATGGAATGATTCGTGGGCAATAATTGAAACTGATTTATTTTTAGATTTTATAGAATCTAAAGGTTATACAGGATTTGTAACACAAGAAGAAGGTTTAATTAACATTGCTTGTAAAGATTTCCTATCAATAGATATAATTGACAAACAAAATATGTGGTAATATGAACTTACAAAAATAAATTGGGGGATAATGAAAGTTATCCCTTTTTTTATTATATTTGTAAGACAAACAACGATAACTTAATAACTATGACAACTACCGATATCACAACAGAAAAAAGAATTTGGGAAGAAACTTTGAACTCATTGTTCAAAGAGATTAGATTTAAAACTGTTGGTAGTACTATCTATGTTTTTAATGGTAAATCATTAAGAAGAACAATTAGAACAAAACCTAACTCTCGTGAGATATCGTTACCAAATGTTATTATGACATATTACAATTTCGGAAAATTTCTTGAAGTTAGATTTGAAATATATAACCAATTTGTTGATTTGTTACCACAATTAGAATCTAATAAATTATTCCTTTCTTTTTTCAAAGAGTGGTTTGAAAACAAATTCAACATTACTCCGAATAATGTGTATGTTGACAATAAAAAAATAATGGACAGTTTGATATGAAAAAGAGTAATAATATAATATCGGATTGGTTAGACAAATATGGTGACCCAGAAATTGATAAGAAGGTTGAAGAAGAACTTGAACGTATGACAAATAAAGATATGGATAAGACTAAGAATGTTGCTGAATTCTCATTAGAAAAAATGGAACAACTGACGGAAAGATATATTGATGCTGAAAAGTTTATTATGGACCTTAATTGGTTTGAACGATTATTCTGTTCAAGGAAAATTACAAAGTTTTTAAAGAGTAGGTCAGATAAATATAATTTTTAAAAATAAATGAAATGAAAAATATACACATACTCCCAACAGACCAACCAAGTAGGTTAGTTAAAATTAAAGATACATTCTTTTTAACAACTACCGATGATATACCTGGTGGTACATTTTATAACATCTACATCACATCTGATGAAGAGATTAAAGAAGGTGATTGGACTTTAATGTTTGATGATTTTGGAAATTTATTCTTGTGTGATAAACCGCAACAATATTTAGGTATTGAAAAAGGACATCATCTAAATAAAGGATTAAGAAAAATCATCCTAACAACAGACTCAACTCTAATTGCAGATGGTGTTCAAGCTATTGATGATGAGTTCTTGAAATGGTTTGTTAAGAACCCAAGTTGTGAGTTTGTTGAAGTTAATAAAAAACTTGTCGAATTCCCCCTAACATTTAAGATGATGTACAAAATAATCATACCACAAGATGAACCTAAACAAGATGAAACAGGGAAATATTTTGCGGATAATGCTGACGTGATTATTACTATGGAAAGACCTAAAGAAGTAAGATATTCGGAAGATGAGGTTAGAGAATTAATAATAAAAGCTTTAACACATAATGACCATAATCTTTGTGGTTCATTGGTTACAGTTCAAAAAGAAATAAGAACGGCAAACTTCAATGTTTGGTTTGAAGAAAATAAAAAGAAATAATTCAACCCCCAATGATAAGTTGGGGTTTTTTTATTATATTTGTTTAAATGAAAACCATTATGAGTTATCCTGAAAAATTTAAACAAGGGTTTATTAAAGATATTGAGAAAGAACTCAATAAATGTGAGATTATTTATAACCCAAACACAAAAGGTATTTGGTTTATTAACCGAGAAGAAAAATATTGGTACTTAGAATATAAAGTTGAAACCAATTACCTGTGGTGGAGATATGATTTCTTCAAATCTTATATGACGTTATTTTCTATGTCTAGTGAGGTCTTTCAGGAATTAATCTCTGAATGGGTGGAAAATAAACTAAATGGTGAGGTAGACACAACAGACAATTGTCGTGAATCTCTATTTTATAATGTGGAAGACACCCTAAATTGTAAGGTACTCTCAACTAAAAAAGTATTCAATAATAGGCTCTCACAACGGGAATACAGAAAGTACTTCAAAATCTCAAGGTGGAACAGACCCTAAATTGTGAGGTACTCTCAACAGGAGAAGGTAAGGATACGATGGTGAAAGCGGTGGAAGATACCCTAAATTGTAAGGTACTCTCAACAAACCATTCAAATAAAATTCAACCGTTTTCGGTGGAAGAGACCCTAAATTGTAAGGTAGATTCAACAAAAAGTAATCATTGGATTCAATCACAGACGGTGGAAGAGACCCTAAATTGTAAGGTACTCACAACCTTCGTAAACTTAAACCAAAACCAACGTTTGGTGGAAGAGACACTAAATTATAAGGTTGATAAAACATTTGAAGCGTTCCAATCTGATGAAATATTGACGGAAGAAACCCTAAATATTAAGGTAGATTCAATGTGTGGTAGAAATGATGATTGGAATGAACAGGTGGAAGAAACCCTAAATTGTAAGGTACTCTTAACTCACAATTGTATTGATAATCAAATGAATTGGGTGGAAAATACCTTAAATTTAAAATAACGAGGGCAAATCTTACCCCTATTAAAATAACGAGGGCAAATCTTACCCCTATAATATAAACGAGAGTAATAATTACATCTGAAATGATATTATCAAAAGAAAAGGCATTAGAATTAATAGAAAAATTCAAAATTAATGATTATGATTGGGTTGCTCAAGGTAATGATTATGTTGTAAAACAACACGCTTCACTTGCGGTTGATGAGATATTAACAGAAGTGAATAGATTAGATAAAAAATATAATTTATTTTTAGTTGCAACTATACAATATTGGGAAGATGTTAAACAAGAAATCAAAAACGTAAAATTATGACTCAGGAACAAGCAATGGAAGTGGGGAAACAACTAGCATTCCCATTATCAACAGGGTCAGGTTATCCTAACATAGGTATGACCAAAAGAGAATATATGGCAACACAACTAATGGTGGGTTTACTATCACACGGTCACGATAAAGAAACCTCGGCAGTTTACGCAGTTCAAGCAACCGAATTATTATTAATTGAATTAAATAAAAAATAATGAGAAAATTATTATTAACTTTGGTTATAGGTCTCACAATCGGTAGTTGTAATGAACCTAATATCACCCCTGAAAATACAGGAACCAAATATGGTGAATATGGACAGGATATACAAGAACTAACAATTGATGGTTGTCAATATATAGGTCACTTCACAGGAAGTAATACAGATTGGGGAACACATAAAGGAACCTGTAATAACCCAATCCATAAAGAAAATAAAGTAACGGTAGTAGACACAGTAGAATATAAATTAATAAGAGAATAAAATGATTACACTAACAATTATCTGTATATTATATTCAATCTTCGGATTGATGAGGTTTAAAAAATTATATGGTGACTACAATATCTTTGATGAAGATATGACAGTGTGGACCTTACTATTATCAATGTCAATTATATTTTCTAGTATAATGGGAATGTTATTAATAGTAAAATACTTACCTTAATTATAAAAAACAATGGAAGAAATTACATTAAGTCAAAAAATGAACGCAATCTTCAATTCAAGTATGTCTGTCGTATTCCAAAATAAAATTAGACGCAAAGACGGTGAATGGGATACAAGAATTACTTGGACACACGTAGGATTACCAGGTAACAATGTTATTAAATCTTGTGAATGGTGGGGTTTTGAAACAATGGATGAAGCTGCAGATGATTGTTTAAATTATATCGTAATTAATAGTTTATGAGAATCCAATACCAAATACAACTTCTCAATGAACTTGCCGAAAGACTAAAAAAGAAACAGGAGAATATTATTCATTTAGAATGGATATACGATAGAATGAAGAACGTTCATAACGAAAACGAGAACTATGATTATATGATTAAGTTTCGTGAGATTATTGATGATTTAAAGAATTAATATATGAATGAATATGAAGAAAATTACACATCACTAAGAGATTTAAATGAAGGTGATGAATTTATTGATAAATCCAACTCTGTTGGTGTGTATTTAAAATCACTTGGTGATGATAGACATTTGTTGAAATCAATGAGAACAGGTGATGAATATGAAGTACCTCACGGTAGATTCCCTGTGTTTAAAATAATATAAAAATAAATATGGAAACAAATTTAGAAAGTGGTTATTATATTATAACTAATAAAACAAACAATAATGAACAATATCTTTTATTAATTAGTGGTCTTAACCCATTTTTAAAGATTGAGGCTATTTGGGATTTACATAAAAGTAAGTTAACGACAGATGATGTTATGAGGGGTAAAAATTTTGATTGGGAACTACAAAATATTAAATAATAATGGAAGATAAAAAAGATAAAATTCCTGTTGGATATGTTTGGGTGCCTTATACAATCAAAACTGTAAGTACATCAATAAACGGTGAAACAGTGTGGTATGCAAATAAATGGAAGAATTTACTTTTGAAGATAAAACATTTCTTCATTAAACCAAAGTATTTGAAGAACGCACATATCTACAAAAATAAACCTGTAAATCCTTCCTTGTATAGAGAGATAAAGATTGATGGTGATAAATAAAAAGACATATGAAAACAGAACAACTAATTAGAGAAAAGTATGATGAAATGTTAGAACATACTAAATTGTTAATGGATAAAGTCCGTAACCCTGACAAATATGAGGATGTTAATATTGACAATATACAAGAACATATAAATGGTGAAAATGAACAACACTCAATGAATGCGTTAATGAAATGGGTTTTGGATATTAAACAATAATATTGGGGGATAATGAAAGTTATCCCTTTTTTTATTATATTTGTTCTATGACAAACGAAACGATAATATCAGTAATCAACACTCTATCACCAAAAGAAAGAGAATTCCTAATTAACTTCGGGGATGATTCAGTATTAAGAAAACTAATGACATCAACCGAAATTAAACAAGCAAACCAACTTGTTAAAAAAGGGGTGATGGAAAAAGGTTTGTCTGATGAAACAACTTATAGCAAATCAACAGTTGTGTATTATGTAGACTCATTCGTAAGAAAAAGATTATGAAACAAGTACATATAGATAAAATTAAAAAAATGGTGACTGATGTCGGAATTAGAACAACACTAAAACTATTAGGGGGAAATAAAGATATTATAAGAAAAGTATATACGGATAACCCTATATCTTATCTTGATAATCTAAAACATAAACCCTATGTATATAAAGCAGCCAACAGAATACTGTTTAAAGTGAGAGGTGATAGATGCTACAATTTCGCTTGGTTTGACTTGGGACGTGACTACATTATTATTAATAATCATACGACTGAATATAAGTTCTACAAATCCATTATGGGATTAGATATACGTCAAACGTGTGATTTAATCAAAGATTGGTTAGATAAACACTATGACGGTTTTGTTGAGATTAAAAAACTAAAACCAATACCTGATAGTATATAATTATTATGAACCAACAACACATAGATAGAATCAAAAAATTGGTGAACGATGAAGGTATCAGTCACACACTAAATCTATTCGGGGGGAATAAAGATATCATACAAAAAGTATATACAGATAACCCCGAATCTTATCTTGACTATCTTATCGGTAACCTGAATATAGTAAAGAACGAATATAAAATGACTCGGTTGGTCTATAACTATAAAAAGAATATACTAACATATGAAGACGAATCCAACGAAATATATGTGGATGATTTTATATGGAACTATTTCTATGTAGGGATTATGCAATTAGATAAAACCAAAATAGAATCAATATTCACTGAGTGGTTATTTAAACACTACCCAAAACTATCTGAACGAAAACCTGTAGTATATTCTGATTTGTGGGAAATAAAAAGAAAATGGGTAGTATAGTATGTAAGGAATTCTTACATAGTCGAAATTATATATACGATTACACTATTCATTCCTAACTCCCGTTCCGTTATCACTCCACTACGTTATCCATTCATACTATAATCATATAGATATTTCCCCCCTGTTCATTATATAAGACCGTTCAGGTACACTGAACATACAATCCTACTGAACACTCTAAGTTATACGAATTTCACTATGTAAGAATTCCTTACTAACTCAGGTTCCACCTGTTTACACTAACCTCTTTACTGTAACTTTCTTCACTGTCCCCCTAATATCTAAGAAGATTATAATGACAAACCTATATAGTGATTCACCTTTTCCCTATATATAAATGTTCATTTTATTGTGAACACAAGAACTTCCTTTATTCCTGAATCATCTTAGTAAAGTATATCAATGGGATTCCTTCCTGATTTATTATTGGGGGATGAAATCCCCATCCTTTTTAAATCAATATTATATCCCACTAATTACCACTTTCTTTATAGGTCTTTTAGTAATCTTTCTATGTCGGGGGTATATATAATCCTTCCTGACGGACCGTTGAAGTAATACTATAACGTCCTAAAGGACTGTCAACCGCCTATGTACCATTACTATCGTTATTCGCTGGGTTTTACCTATACCTAAAAAACTAGACCTGTAGACCCCTACAGAGGGGATTTTTTGGTCACTACACTATCAACAAGACCATAAGTGGTGGTAAAATGTGGTAACGTTATTACTACAAGTGGGGACCAAATACCCGTCAAGCGATTATCCCCATCTTAAAACGTGACTGACATTTTGTCAAAATCAAGTTTTTTAACATAAAAAGTTATTAACAATTCCCCCCTGACATAGTGTCAGGTCCACTTCCCCCAATAAAGTTATCAACATTAATAGTGTTCATAACTATATTTTACAGTACCATCAATAAAGTTATCAACACGACCTCCTCATAGTCGGACATCCTGTACTACTTGACATACTATGATGGGGGATTATATTTATGACTATGGAAATATTAAATGACTTCAACACAGAGATAATAAATGAGTCCCCAATATATAGAGTGGAATATTCTAACGGGAACTACTCAGGGTCCTGTACATACGTAGAGACAAGACCACAATCTAAATTCCAATCAGGAACTGTCTATCTACTAACCCATTCAGATATGGGGGATGTGATAGAGTATATACATAAGAAAACCCCATTGACATCAGATGACTTCAATGAGGTACAGATGGGGATAAGAGAACACTCACTTAGTAGTCTCCTCTCCTATCATCAGGGTCAAGTTCAGTGATAACATTATCGTTCCACCATACACGTAGTCTATGACCTTCAGGGAAACTCCTGAAGATAGTCTCCAAGATAAAGAAGACCCCAACCATACAAGTCAGGACCAACCAAATAAAAAATAGTATAATCATAATTAATTATACATTTATATATGGGGAAAATCAAATAAATGTTGTATCTTCAATATAGTACTCACAATCTAATACGTGTCAACTATGGGAGCTTCTGAAATTTCTTATTGGTCACTACACTACCACGTGTATGTTAAAGTGAAAAACAACTCACCCCTAACTAACTGTAACCCTGACGCTATCAACTACTTCAGAAACTTTATTAAAAATAATCCCCAATAATAACGTGGGGGTTATTTATTATGCGTATCTTAGCTATGTCACTTACGAGAGTAGTTAAGACGGGCGGACTATATACGTAGTGTGGGGTGTTCTAAGGGAACCTGCTACCAACCCCCAAGTCAAACGAAAGTATAAGGCAGGTTGGAGTCTACTTGCTTCTCACCTTTAAGAGTAGTCGTCTGAGGTGTAACCCCCAATACCTGTCATACAAAGATACAAATTATTATCAGTACTCGCACTACATTCCCCCATCAAAGTTATTAACAATCTATAACCTGACACTCTGTCACCCCCAAGAAAGTTATCAACACCCAATTGTTAATAACCCCCACTATGACACCCTGTCAGGTTCATAACTTTATTTGGATATGTCACTGTTCTGACATCACCCCCATATAAGACCATACAGAGAGGGAGGGGTAATTTGGTTTGAACACTCAGACGGGGGGAGAACTCCTCCCTACACCCCCCTGTACCCCCTATACACCCCTCCCCCCTACGTATCCCCCCTCCCCTTCCTACTGTTTTGGGGGTCAAAAAGGGGGGATAATACTTTCGTGAAAGCATACGACTAAAAATACCAAAAAAATTTCTAGAAAAATTTTGAGGGAAAAAGGTTCCCTGTTTAAAAGGGGTATATATTTATAATAAAAAACATATATGAAAAAATTTATAATTAGTGAAGAAGAAAAGAAACATATAATGGGGTTATATGAGCAAGTATCACCATCAGGAAAAACTGTGGTTAATAAAGTCGGTACTGAGGGTCTAAAGAACATTACACCTGAAATGGTTGCGGCACCACCATTTAAAGGGGAATATTCGGCATACTCAATAAGTGGTGAGTTTAATGGGGTTGAATATACTTGGGATGGTCACGGAGTAGAAAAGTTTGGAGGTGTTAGAGGTATTGTTGAGGGTGATATCGGAACAGAAACAATTGAGAATTTATGTTCGGGTGTTAAAGCTGAAGTCCCTACGGATGCCAAACCAAACTCATTAGCATTACAATTTGATAGTGATGCTGCTAGTTTTATTTTATACACAAGTACATCAGGTAAAGTGGTTTGTTTAAAATACTAAAAAAATTCTGGAAAAATTTTGGGGTAAAAAAGGGTCCCCTGTTTAAAAGGGGTATATATTTATTGATATGAAGATTATAGTTACAGAGAAACAATTAAGTGAGATTAGAAGATTTTCTCAATATGATAATGTGGAGTCTGAGGAGATATTCGAAACTTACAAAGATATTGTCAATAAATTTATTGATAGGAAACTTAAAGCTTATGGTGAGAACGATGATAAGGTCGAACTATATGATAAGGACAAGAATGTTATGATTAGGTATCGTAAAGTTAGTCGGAGTTTATTTTATGATTGGGGTCTAATTGAGGATGGTGAAAAACTAATGCCTAATCTGATGTGGAGTGTTAATAATAAATATTTTGTGGAATACTCTTTCAATAAACTTTTTCCTGATTATTACGTTAAGAGTGTTTCAGGGGCTCACATTGTATAACCCCAACTATTTATTGCTATGAAGATAATATTAAACGAGAATAGGTTTAAGTCTGTATTAACGAAATACTTAGATAATTTGGGGATTGATATTAACATTGGGTGGTATGGAGTTGGTAGAATCAATGGTTATGATGAACGTATTATAAGTGGGTTTGTTACAATTAGAGAGGATGAAACAATTATTACTTCTCAATATTCATATAAGTACAAAGACAGTGAATTATCATTATATGAAATATACCCTGATAGAAATAGATTTGGTTTTGGTGGTATCTTCGAAGGATTCCCCAATGAATTATTAGTTAACTACTTTAGTGAACAGATAAAAGATTTTATATATAAGAAACTTGAATCCTGATTAGAACCCTTCCTTCAACGGAGGGGTTTTTTGTTATATGTTTATTGAATGTACACATTGTGGTGATATGTTTAAATTTCCTGAAAAAATCGACATATACTAAAAAGGGGTCTAATAGTGAAAAAAAATTTCTGGAAAAATTTTAGGTAAAATGGTTGTGATATCCTTTTTGATTTATTAAATTTGTCTTATAGAATTAAAGGGTCGTGTGACCAATGACAATTAAAAAGTATAAGTTATGTTAGAAGTATTAGACAACAAAAGAACATCATTTCCTGTGTTTGGAAGTGTGAGTAAATTAACCGATGTGTATTACACTCAGGATTATGAATTATTTGGTTTCATTAAGGGTAACCGTGAAATCAATCAAACGAATTTAAATAACATTAAAGAGTCGTTATCCAAACAACAAATCTTAGAGTCGGCAATTATCATAGGGATTGACCTAAAGAGTAATGATGGGAAACCGTATAAGATAATTGAGGGTCAACATAGATATACTGCTTGTTATGAGTTGGGATTACCTGTATCATTTATTATTAGAGAGGATTTTGATATTGATGTGATGGAGAAGTCACTTGCGGTTGTCGAGTTATTGAATACTGCATCTAAAACTTGGGACATAACAAACTTTATGAATTCAAAATGTACATTGGGGGTTAAACCGTATATGTTATATAATGAATTATTTAAGAAATACCATTCATTTGAACACGAGAACATCTTATCAATTCTCAATAGATACAAGGGGGATTACAAATACGTTTGGTTTCAACAATTCAAGGATGGTGACTTAATCTTTACTGATGAAATGTTTGAAAAAGTTGATAAGGATTTAAGTATATTAAATTCAATGGTCCCTTCAATTTTAAACAGTGGTAAACGTCAATACATTAAGGCGTTGACTAATATCATCTACACCCCCAATTTGGATGTTGAGAGATTGGTTGATAAGGTTTTAAAGTCAGGAGCTTTACCTGTTTCAAAGACGGTAGATAAATGTTATGAGATAATCGTCAAGGAGGTGTACAATAAAGGGATTAGTAAGAATAAGTTGTACGCTATGATTGGTGACTCTGAAGCTAAGTTTATGGTGAATTAAATAAACCCCCCCTCTTCAACGGAGGGGTTTTTTATTTGACCTCATCAAATATATTCTGTATTATTAAATAAAAAAGATTATGAGAGATTATGACAATGATGTTTTAAGACCGGTTGAAATTAGAGAAGAAAGTGTAACGTTGGGGGAATTAAAGATGTCTGAGTATAAACCTAAGAAACAGGAGATACTTAGAGAATACGAGATTGGTATTCGATTTTTAAGTGTTGGGTGTGTTGTTAGTGTGGGATGTAAACAGATTCCCTTTAGAAGTGTAAAGGAGGCTATGGATAAAATTAACAAGTATGTTGAGAATCCATATGAAGAAGGTAAGAAATGGCATAGTATCTTTGATGGTGAAGAATAATATTAACCCCCCACTTATTTAGGTGGGGTTTTTTTGTTTTATATATTGGGGGGATAAAAAAGTAAGAAATTCTCTTATTTGCCGGGAGCCGGTTCCGACCTTCGGTCGTTTTTTCCCCCTACCCCCCTTTTTTTGTTTTAAGTAGTATTTATAAATAAAAATTAAAATTATGAAAAAAATTGTAAGATTAACCGAGAGTGATTTGGTTAGAATAGTAAAGAGAGTAATTAAAGAACAAGACGAAAACGATTGTGAATCATTAGTTGAAGGTATGAGATACGTGTTTAAAGATTTTATGGGGTATGTTAAAAATTCAGATGGTGGAGAGAGTCTTGAAGATTTGTATGATGACTTAGAATCAGAACTTTCAGGGTTTCTTTCTCAGGGTGAAGAAATGGATTGTGATAATATTGAACACCTTGAAGAAGAATATGAAAAATATTTAGAAAGATTCAGACAATTATTAGGTCTTTAATATATGAAAATCATTATTACAGAACGACAGTATAGTCTTTATTTGAAACGACGATATCATTGTATGAGAGAATATGTTGACCAATTAAAGAGTGGTGATGAGAAATTAAGAATACCGATAGGTGAATTTAAATGGGACACTTATAAATACTTATTGATTGCGGGTATTAGAAGTAAATGTGGTAATAATGGTGTCGGTGAATTTTTCGATGAAGATGTACATAATGAGATTATGGGTATGTTTGGTGACGAGTTGATTGAAATATATAAAATGAATAAAAATTGATATGAAGAAATTTATAATCACTGAGGAAGATAAGAAGCATATAAAGGGATTATATGAGTCGGCACCAAAAACGACTGATTTTATTAAACAAACAAATAATAAAGAGATTTTACAATTATCACGTAAAATCATTAATTCTGAAATTAAACAAAGTGCTGCACAATCATTCATTCTTGATGTTAAAGAGTTATTGAATAATGTGGTATCTGAATACGTTACAAAACTAAATGGATATTCCCCCAACATTCTCCAACAACTAAATTCGGGTAAAGGTGTCGAGACGGCTAATTTATATTTGAAGGTATTAACCCCCATATTAAGTAAGAGGGTAAGTGAATTAAGCTCAACAGTTAAATTTGCGATTCGTAAAATGTACGATAAAGAACAATTAAAGAAAAAAATTAATGAACAAAGAAATAAAATTGAGGCTTTATATAGTAGTTTATTGACCGGTACACTGATGTGGCTTCACGATATGAGTAAAAAAAATGAAGTAATGTGGTTTGATGGAGCTTATAACACTTTAGAGAATCGAAAAGATTCGTATATTAATCAAATGATTGACATTATTGTTAATTCGATATATAAATAACCCCACCATAGATAGTATTTATGGTCCGACCCCATCTTTTATTAGGTGGGGTTTCTTTTTTTATTATTATTATTAAGTATTTATTATAAAACAGTATATTATGTCAAAATTTATTATAACGGAAAATGAAAAAAAACAGATTTTAAACTTATATGAACAAACGTCAGGAACATTAGACAGTAGTGTTTCTTGTAATGACAGTGTTGAAACTCCATTAGGACAAACAGTCAAAGATAGGTTTAATAAAATGAGTAAATCTGAAAAACAAAACGCAATTATAAAAATTGGTGCTAAATTTTATCAGGGACTTAATAAGGCAAAACAAGATTATAGTGCGTGGTTTAAAAACCCTGACACTATTAAAAAATTCCCATCCTTGAAAGATAAAATGACTTTATCTAAAGTTGATGTATACTTAAAAAGTATTAATAATTTGAATATATTACTTGCAACACCTGAAGGTAAAAGTGATGGTGTAACTGCTTGGGTTACTGGTAGTGAACCAAATAAAATTAACATTGTTTTACCACATTTTTATGATGGGGTAAATTGGACTGCTAATGATTCTGATTTGACAATTAAACACGAAATGGGACATTTAATTGATGAATATTTTAAAAAGAATGGTCTTAAAACTTATACCGACACTGTTGACACATCAACTCAGGAATTGTATCACAAAAATTACATTATAAATGATAAAGACCAATATACTCGATTAAATGTTTTAAGAGGGATTATAGATGCCGGTCCGATGGATGATGCGAAAACATTAATTAATAAATTTATAACTAAAATAAATGAAAAAGTAATTGTTTTACCGGGATTAACAGTTTCGGTTGTTACTGGTCCTGAAACTAAAAAAAATGATACTAGCTCAGCTAATTTATTCTCAAGTTGGTTTAAAACTAATGGTGGTATTTTTGTTGGTGGTAAAGATATTTACAACATTTCACAATTATTTGCCAATTTTGCCGCAAAATCAGGTGAGTCAGTGTTAGTTAATTTTAATTTAGTTTCACAACTAAATATTGATTCAGCAAAAGTAGATAAACCTTCATCATCAATACCTGGTGATTCAGAATTGTCCGAACAAACTCAAAATAAACAAGTTGTTTATTTTTTAAAATTCACACCAAAAAAACAAACACAACAAAAAGTTACCTCATAAATAATTGGATTAACTAACCCCATCTTTTATTAGGTGGGGTTTCTTATTTTACACTTTTGGAGTGTTTTACTTTACAGATTATAAATTTATTATTGCATATATTTATTAATATGAGAATAATAATTACTGAGAGTAAGGAAACTAAACTGAAAGAAATCCTTGAATATTTAATTAATGTTCAAGTTGAGGATATACTGTCTAATTCTGATTATAGTGAGAGGTTTTCTTGGGATGAACAGGATGCGATAGCATCAATTGATGGTGTTGAGATTAATCATATGACATATATTGATGGTATTAAAGTTTGGATTGACATTTATGGTTATGATGACACCTTTGATTTTGATTTTTTAACAAGTGAAATACAATATAGACTTAGAAAAAGTTTCCCCCATTTAAAGATTTTCACAAATGAGGTGGTATTACAAGATAGTTTGAATGAACAGGAGTTGGATTTGATTGATGATGAATCAAAAAAAGATTGTGTGATTGATTTAGACTACACTAATTTTGGATTTCAGTATGAGTTAGTATATATTAACGGGATTGGTGATACCCCTAATGAACTTGAACGTATCTTTAACGAAATTAAAGAGATACCGGGGTGTAAAATACAATTACATAACACAATCACTAATGAAACATTCGAATTATCATCCAACGACATCTTTTTAACTAAGAATAAGAAGATTTATATATGGAAAAATGTTTTTGATTTGAAGGTATTCCCATATTTCCCTGACATTGTGAGATTTGAATCTTACATCAAGTCGACAAATATTAAGAAAGCTCTTGAGATTGCCTTTGAAAATAATTGGGCCCCATCAACTAATGAGTATGTTGCCGGTGTTGTTGGGATAAAACCTATCCCATTTGATAAGAGGGGTTGGTCAATTGTCAATTTCTTTAACACTAAACAACCAATTCACGAAAGAATGAAGTTATTTTTGGCTAGAGACATCAAAGATAACGAATTTACATATGATGAGGATGATATTGAGACATCAATGATTAATTGGATGGTCGATTTATTCAGGGATGTTGATAGTGATGATATGAAACAACTTCTTGACATCCAACTTAAATCAATTGTTGACAATTTTAGACAAGAAAAGATTGATGCTGAAAAAATTAGGGACCGATTTCATCCTGATTCTATGGTGAATATCTCAGGTTTTGGTACAAGAAAAGATATTATTGACGGTATTGATGTTACAATTGATGGTGTAACGTATCAAATTAAACCATTGGCTAAAATTGACCTGAATGATGGTATTTATTCCGCAAATATTGGGTTTTCAAATGCCGTTAATTACAGTAAAAAACCAATTGATAGGATGGCATTCATTAAAGGTTCTGACGTTTATGTATTTAATAACTCACCAATTGGGACTGTTGGTAAAACATATAAGTTTAAAGAATCCGATTTGATTAAACCCTCTAAATAATGTTGAGTTTTTTTATGGTTAATAACTATTTATATTAAAAAAGATATTATGAAACACATTTTAAATGAAATGAGTGATGAAGAAAGAAATAGTATTCGTTCACAACATACCGGTAGTTTACAAGTACAGACTGAAAAGTTTAAAGCCTTGGTAGAAAAAAAATTGGGTGAAGCTAAACCATTAATTAATGAACAATTCGAATCGTTTACCGCTTTTGATGAACAAGAAGATGGACCTTCAACTGAAGATATGCCGTTAGCACCAATGGATGAGGATGATTCTGATTACAGAATGTATGACCTACCAAGTATTCATCAAGATATTGAAGATGAACTAATGGAAATGTCTGATGATGAAGGAAGAGAATATTTGACAGAGATTATTGAGTTTTGTGAAGACAAATTAAATGGATATCCTGAAGATGATTCTGAGGAAGATATGATGAATGAGTCAGATTTGATGAGGATAGTTAAAAGAGCGATTAGTGAACAATTGGAAGACGAATATGAGGGTGATTACACCCCAACTTTAAAAGAGAAGATTGAGAGTGTAATTAGGAATTCTGTCACTAACAAAGAAGAGGTTATTCAAGTGTTAGAAGATTTACTTCGTGAGAAAAAATCGGCTAACAGTATGAGAGACCGATTAAGAAGATAATTAATTAATATTATAAAAACCCCACCTCATCCGTGGGGTTTTTTTATGAGATTTATTTTTCTTATATTTGTGGTATGAATATTAAAGTTGGAATCACAAAAGAACAGGTGGGGTTAATTCTTGGTTCAAAGGATACTCAACATTTATTTTTAAGAATAATGAAGGACGTTTGGAATGTTCCTGTTAAAGTCAATCGTAAAGGTGTTGAGGTTGTCGACACCAAATTAATAGACATTACTAATTTCATTGTTGAAAATTGGAATTACGATGAGGCTAGAGTTGTTTTACGTGAAATGTTTAGAACAACTGAAAAATATAGGAATGGTATGAAAGCCATTAAATTGTTCAATCATTATAAGTCCGAGTATTTTAAATTAGGTTATGTTGATTACAAGTGGCCGTTTGTTTCCGCTCAGTTCGATTCATATGCGGTTAAGACCGTTGTTTACCCCTCCGCTTACGATGAAACTAATTTTGATGGTAGTTTGAAGAAGATGCAAAAGGATATCGAGAAATTCTCATATCTAAAAATCTTCAATACATTACGTAATGATTATTTGGAGTATTTAATCTTTAATGCTGACGAAGATATTATTCCAACATTTTCACATAGAGGTGGGATTGATTATTATATTCACGGGATTGGGTTTGACCAAAAAGTTTCTCGAAGTGTGACTAATCAATTTATGGATTACTATGGGGAATCCTGGAGGAATGTTGCATTATCTGAACCACATCTTGTTTCCAAGTATTTGATGGAGTTAGGTGATGAGTCAAGATTTTCGAATGTCCCAAGGTTTTTTATCGTTGATGTTGACGGTTCTTATGATTTGGAGGGTATTGAGGATAGAGTGAAGGAAATATCATTTGACGAACCTCAAATTGTATCATATAGTTACAATCACAGTAGTACAGGAGTTAAAGAATATACTTGTCCAATAATTTGTTTAATGTTGACTAAATAATCGTATTTTTTTCTTTTTACAAGTATTTATTTATAAACAAAAATATTGTATGAGAAAAATAGTTAAATTAACTGAAAATGATTTGACTCGTATTATTAAACGAGTTATTCAAGAACAAGCCGAAGCTAGTATTTTAAAACTAGGGGCTAAAGGACCTGAAGTAGGTGCGTTACAAAAGAAATTAGGTATACCTGTAGATAATGATTTTGGTGCAAATACTGAAGCGGCGGTTAAAGCCTTCCAAACTAAAAACGGTTTAACTGCTGACGGTATTGTTGGTCCAGGAACTGTTGCAAAATTAGGTCTTGGTGGTGGTACTGAAGCGGGTAAAAGTACGGCATTTAAAGCGGGAAAGAAAACTAAAGAGATTTTAATTAAAGTTGGTAAAGTGGTTATCACAATTGTCTTTTTACCAATTGGTGTTGCGGTATTAATCGCAGGGGTTATTTATAAATTAGCTGCGGCGGCGGTGAAAGCGTTGATTTCATTTATAACGTCATTGGCTAAATTAACTAACCAAATTATTATCCAACCTGCTATTGAATTAACTAAAGCAACAGGTGAGTTGTTAGTAAAATTAGGTGTTGGTTTATTTCAAGCTGGTGTATTCGTAGTTAAAGCGGCGGTTAAACTTGTTGATGAAACTGCGAAAATTATTACTAAAATTCTTGGTGCAATTTGGGGTGTGGGTAAATGGATTTTCCTAATGGCGTTAACTCAAATAAGACGTATTCCTGAATTGTTTAATTATGTTGCTGATTGGGTAAATCAAAAAGGTCAACAAGTTGCAAAATTATTAGGTAAGACTTGGGAATTTATTACTGATGCGTTTGATAAAGGTAAACAAGAAGTTATCAATGCCGCTAAGAAAGGTTTAGAGACAGGTAAGAAAATTGTTGATTTTATTGGTAATGCAGTTGACACCGCAGTAACCGCAGGTAAAGACTTCGTAAAAGGATTTATGTCTGAGGGTTATGTTGATGTTAAAATTCTTAGAGAACATTACAATTACTATTCAAAATTAAGTACATCACAAGTACTTAGAGAATCTTATAGATAATTTTAAAGTTATATACTAAAACCCCCTTCTTTAAGTTGGGGGTTTTTTGTTTTCTATTATATTTATTGGTATGAAAATATTAATTAACGAGGAAGTAAATAAAAAGGTTTTCGGGTTATTCCAACGGTTGATTGATGAAGAATTATCCGAACTAAAGGAACGTTATCGTAATGAAGAGATAAGTGCTAGTAATTGGTATCTAACATTGTTTAGCCATATAGATAAAGTTAAAGTGATAAATATCAAATATAAACCATCATTAAGTGTTTATATTGATGTTTATGCTGACGCTTACTTTGATGAAGATGATGTTCAAGGATTTGCACAATATTTACGTGAAAAATTATACTACACAGGAAAACCTTGGATTGTCCCAATATTAATTAATGGTAAACTTGAAGACGGTATTATTACTGAAGAACAGAATGATAAATTAAAAAATAAAATACTAACGTTAATTGAAAAGTTTGGTTTAGTTAATTCCATTAATATGATTGGTGGTTATAACCGATTTAAAAGTATTTACCCTGATTATTTTAAAAACAAGTGGGATAAGATTGAATTTATTAATGAAGTCCTTAGTACTGCTGAAGAAGAAGAAGGTATAACCAGGTTGGACGATATTGGTGGGGATATTTTAATTCGTACAGAAAACCTTGATGAAGGTCATACCCTTGAACATCATATTGACTTTATTGAAAAAGATAGGTGTGGCGTAACTATATGGGAATATGATGAGGAAGGTGAAATGTATGATGAATATTATGACACGTATGAAATTTGGTTAGAAGATTTAAAAACACCAATATTTAATAAATTGTTTGAAATGGTGTTAAACATTTTAATATGAAAATAATAATAACAGAAAATAAAGTTGATAAACTTAAATATATACTTAATCGTGAAGGGCCTAATACCACAATTAAATTAATGGGTGGTTGGGATAAATTTTGTAAAATATTTAATCTTAGTGGTCCGATGGACTTTTTACATCTATTTGATGATTTAGAGGCAGTTCAATCAAAAGATAAATATGATTATATTTTATTTAGATATCAGGAAGGTAATAATGTGATGATTTACGATAAATACCTAAAGTGTCTTTACATAAATGAAAAAGAAATTTGGGATTTTTTAAATGGTAAACTTGGTATTGAATACTACAGTGTTATTGAATACACTAAGAAGTGGGCTGAAGATGTTTTCCACTTAAACTTAAAAAGAACAGAACCTTTAATGGGTTCTAGATATATAGAGATGAGATGAAAATATTAATCACTGAAAATAAAGTTGAGAGACTTAAAGAGTTAATTAAAACCAATGGTACTAGCCAGGTTGTTAACTTAATGGGTGGGTTTGATACTTTTTGTAAAGTAATGAAAATTGATGGTTTTATGGACTTCTTACACTTATTTGATGATTTGGAAGTTGTTCAATCTGAAAAAAAAGAACATTGGACGTTATTTCGTTATAAAAAAGGGAATAACTTAATGATTTACGATAGAAAAAGAAATGAAGTTCACATTAGTTATGATAATATTTGGTCGTTTTTGGTACATAAATTTGATTTGACCTATCCTGTTGCTCAGGCCGTTACAAAGAAGTGGTTGGGTGAGGTCTACAATTTAAGAAGGGTCACAACACACGGTGAGGAATATGATGTGGAATATGATGTGGAGTTTGATGATGGGAGAGGTGACAATTGAGTGAGGTCTACAATTTAAAATGAAACTATGAAAATAATAATAACAGAAAATAAAGTTGAGAGACTTAAAGAGTTGATTAAAACCAATGGGGTTAAACAGGTTATTGACTTAATGGGTGGGTTTGATACTTTTTGTAAAGTAATGAATATTGAGGATTTTATGGACTTCTTACACTTATTTGATGATATGGAAGTTGTTCAATCTGAGGAAACAGAACATTGGACGTTATTTCGTTATAAAAAAGGCCATAACTTAATGATTTACGATAGAATAAGTAATGAAGTTCGCATTAGTTATGATGAGATTTGGTCATTTTTGGAAAATAAATTTGATTTGACCTATCCTGTTGTTCAGGCAGTTACAAAGAAGTGGTTGGGTGAGGTCTACAATTTGAGGGAAATCACAACAAATAACCTCTTCTTATTTTGACATTGCAGGGTTGAGTGAGGTCTACAATTTAAAATGAAACTATGAAAATAATAATAACAGAAGAACAATATAATTCCCTAAATGAAATGATTAAACTCGACATTAAAGTTGGGGATACATTAATGGGTGGGAAATTTAAAAATAAGAAGGTTGTTGTTAAAACCATCGGTAAGAACGATAAGGGTGACATAACCATTAACGGTAAACCGTTATTGAGATTTAGACTATTGAAAGAAGATATTTCAATCCCAATTGATAAAAGGGTTGAGATATTTAAGAAATGGTTATATAAAGAATATCCCAATATTTCACATTTGGAGGTGACTAGAAAAAAAGACCCCTATTTACATCCCTCAAGATTTAAAGACATTCCATTAGTTATAGTTCATTATACGGAGAGTGACGCTGGTGGTTATCCCACTTGGAAACCCAATTATCGTAGTTATTTAACTATGGATATTGTTGATAAGTGGAATAAGATAACAAACAACTCAATCCCAATCACCGGTAGTTTTTTTGATAGAATTGACCATAATAAAATTCAAATACTTGTTGATGCTGAAGAGTTTAGTGAAGATGAGGGGGAATCTATTAATGAAAATGATAATTCTAAATTAACTAACTCAATTAATAAATACATCAAACACGTTGCCCCTCAGTTATTACCTGAGAATGTTAAATTTGTAATGAGTCCATCAGAAGATGGTGCTAACATCTATGTTATAGATAAAGACAGATTTAATCTTAACTCTAAATTTGTTGGGTTTTTTGATGCAAAATATGGTTATGATGATAGGAGATTATATTTGGAACCAAGATATACTAAATTATTTGAGGTCTTTGGTAATAATCCGGATTTAATCGTTGATTGGTTTAATCGAACATATGAATCTAAATTAAAACGAATGTTCAATGATATTGATTGGGAAATTAGTAGTATAGATACGGTGAAATAATATATGAAACCCCTCTTTTTTTAAGTGGGGTTTTTTTGTATCTTTGATTTATGGAGAATAGTATTATAATAGGATATGAAAGACGTGATGGTCGTATGTTTTTGAATCTGGGAACATCAAATGGTCAGCACGTTGATTATGTTGATTTATTACAGATAATCACAGGTGCGTTGTCTATGACCATTAGAATTGCAGGTGAGAAGGGTTCTCAAACTGAAGGTGAGGTGATGAGGTCGGTTATCAATCATTTAGAGAGTGAATTTATTAACGCCGATTCATTCAAAGATTTAAAAACATTTCGATAAACTTAAAATTGCCACGATAAACTAGGTTAGTTTATTGAGCAATAACATATTTATTGATATGGAAAAAAAACGAGATATTACCGATGAGAGTGTTTTGAGAACAATTCAAAAATTCTCAACTGTGATGATTAACCGATATTTTAAATTATATGCCGGTATTAAAACTGATTTTAAATTTGAAGTTGAGCTTGTTGATTTATTTGATGGTGAGAGACAGTGGGATTATGATGATGATTTTAGAAGGAGATATGATTATGTTCTTGAATTAATACCTGATAAACCATTCCCGTGGGTTGTATTCATTAATAATGATGACGGTAATTATAATGGGTTATACAAATATCCTGTAGAAAAAATTTATAAAGATGGTCATCCTTATATATGGGTTGCTAATTTTCAATCAATGTTAAAAATGGACTTAGGTATGTTAGGACCTAATTTTACAAATTCTAGTTTTAGTATTCAAATTAAAAACGTTGATAAATCATTATATTTTAATGAACCCCAAGATTAACTTGGGGTTTTTGTTTACCACTTTCTTTTATCAATAAGGTGACCATTGTCATCCCATTGTTTTCCTTTTCTTTTTTCGCCATTAACGTATAGGACTTCAAAGATTTTTCGTCCGTTATCGTTATAGCAATACCAATACCCATTTTTAATTCCGTGGGAAAACGAACCTTCACCAACGACTTTACCTGATTCATTGTATTGAGTCCAAGTGGAATCTTTTTTACCATTTTGGTCTAGGTAACCGACTTGTTCAATGGTGTTGTTACTATACTTCGAAACAACCATTGTTATTTCTTCTTCTTGTGAATATAAAATATGACCGAATAGAAGAAACATTACAGTGATAAGATATGTTTTCATAATGTTACTATATTATTAAATATATTAATAAAACGTTAACAAATCAATTAATAAACAATTTGAGTTAAATTTAATATACCTATTGGTATGAAAACAATAATATTAGCATTGATGATTAAGGTTTGGTTTTTAGATGTTGAGACCAAAGAGACATTACCGGCAGTTAAAGTAACCACTGACAAGTCTATTTATTATTCTAATTTCGACGGGTATGTTAATATCCCCAATGATGAAAAGGTGTTGAAGGTTACTTACAACACTTACAAGTCAGTTGAAAATTTCAAATCCGATAGTGACACAACTATTCTACTGAAACAGTATTAACATCCACCAATATTAAAATGTAATTTAATATCTTCAGGTTCGACTTTAAATAACCCACCTAATATTAGTTGTATTGAATTGGTTACCCTATCTTCAGATTTATTTCTTTGGTCAAATGTTGATGACAGAAATAAACGTGGAATGTATTTGAGTTCAATTTCATAAATATTTTTTACCTTGGGTGTTAATGAATTTGTTGAAGCACTGAAAGATAGTGACGCCACATCCTCATCATTGTAATACATTAACTTTGAAATCTTCACATAACCAATATAAAATGGTGATTTCATTTTACTGATTGATTTTTTAATTAATATTCTTATTTCATAATCATTCATCACCAAACGAATTTATGTGGTTTAATTAATTCTTCTCGTCGTTTACGTTGTAAAGTTTCAATATAAACTTGTTTAATGTAATGGTCAAAATCAAATTCTTTAATACGACACATTTTACCCCATTCCCTTAGTTGTGGTTGATGTATATTACCATAATCCCTAATTATTATTTTAACGGTATTAAAGGCCCCGTTATAACTCATTAACTCTTCACATAATTTATTTTTAGGTGCAACCCCTAGGGTTAATATCCCCACTTCTCTACCGTAAGGTGTCATAGCTCTTGCGTAAGAGTGATGTTCAATTGAGTCAGAAGCCCAAAAGAATTTTCTGAATATGATATCTATTGACATATAGGGTCGGTATTACAAGCTATTGGGTTTCTATAAATCCCATCAATAATTGGGGTTGGTAATTCACCAACATCATAACCTCCATAAACGGGTATCGCATCACCATTACGAAACATTCTTAGGGTTCCAAGACCTTCACTAATTAAATTAATTCTAATTAACATTCTACTAAGACCATTAACCCTGATGTTTATATGTGTTTTAAGATTACATAATTTTAAAACCTCTTCAATAAAATCAACGCATTTGTTTTGTTCTTTTGATGATTTATTATTTAATAATTCAACCTCAAGGTTACAAACACCATTATCATTGGTGAGTACAATATTATCGTTTGGATATTCACGTTTGATACATTTGGCGATGAATACTTTTATTTTGTCAAAATTTTCCATAATTCCACATTTGATACTACTAAATTAATGAAATTTTATTTAATATTCTAATATGAATGAGATTGAATTAAAAAAATTTAGGGTAATTGAAAAATTTATGAATTTCTTTTGTCCTTGCGAGTATACTGTTCAGTATTTTGAAGACCATTATTTTGTGAAGGTTAACTCATTTTGTTTTGCAATGTACGACCCTAATAGTTTTATGGTTAATTATAATGTTGATGGTAAAATTATTGATTTCCAATCGGTTTATTATTGTATGAATGGTTTCCCATTTCATAATAAAATTTACATATATCGAGCTGATAAAAATAAAGTTATGTTACACCCCAATTTAGATAAGGGTATAATGTCGGGTATTAGGTCTGACGAAACATTTGGTAGGTATTTGAGTCATTTGAGTGAGGAAGTTTGTAGAATACATTCACGTAACTTTTTTTTCTGATATTTATTATTATGAAAGTATTAATAACTGAGACCCAATTAATGGATGTTTGGAAAAAATCATTTAGAAAGATTTGGGATAAACAAGGATATGCGTCGATTGATGACAATTTAATGAAGTTAATGCGTATGCCGATGCACTTTCACCATCTTCTTATAGATTGGGTTATAGAATGGAATGAAGAACATAACATAAACCCATTAAAGTATTTTGAAGAAGATGGTTATAAGTTTAACCAATCAACATCAAGTCCCCATTTATATATGTCGAAAGATGAAAAACTAATGACACTAAGTGATGGTGATTTAAGTGGTGACGTTAGGTTTACTCGTATTGATATCAATACTAAGGATGAAGATGTGTTAGTTTGGATTGATATTGATTTCAGTACAATCGTTGATGGTGGTAGTACATTTGATGAATTGTACCCTGTTGAAAATGATGATGATGATTATTTCGGTGTTGTTAATGAATATCGTGATGAATTTTTATGGTTAACGGCAAAACACTTTCAAAAAAATTACACAGATAAAATGGGGTATGTGTGTGAAATTGAATTTGCATAAAATCCTTGATATTAAAACAAACATTATTATATTACACTTATGGAAAATTCTCAAAAAGCACAGATGTACGGACAATTACTAAACGAACATACAAGAGTCGGAAATCAAATATCAGAAATTAAATCTGAACACTTTGAAATGAATGACGAGCAAATGCGACGTATTCGAGTTTTGGAAAATCAACAAGTACAAATTATGTTAGCTATTAAGAAATTAATGTGTTAATTAAAACCCACCTCATCAGGTGGGTTTTTTGTTTAACACTATATTTATTTGTATGAAAATATTAATCACCGAAAATAAAATAACTTCGTTATACCAAAGGTTTATTGATGAATGTCTTATGGATATTAAATTAATGGACGAGGGAGATACTGAGTGGGAGGATTGGGTTGATAGAGAAGTTTTAGATAATATTAATGCAGTTGATTCAATTAAAGTTAATAACGTTGAAAAAATAGTTAAGGATAATTTTGGAAGAGATAGTCTTACTTTAACAATATATGAAGTACACGTATCAACATTGTTGAATAGTCTCAGGTATTTAGATTGTTTCCAAATATATTACAATTTCGAACATTACCTTAAAAGAAGAATCTTTGGTAACTCAAGGGATTTTAAAGTCACGATTATTGAGGATAATATCGAACTAAAAGATAAAGACCCTCAGTGGTAAAATATATAATCCCCAACTTGATTGGGGATTTTTATTTTATTATAATTTGAATTATGGGAACATTGAGTATAACACGTAATGATGATAGACTTGACACAATGATAGGTAGAATACCTATTCGTGTTCATCGTAGTGTGTTTTATGATAATTACGATATTAATTTGTTTTTTAATATGGTTAAATCTTACATTAATAAGAACTATAGTAAAGATATCTCAGAATATAACGTCGACTTCAATGTGAATGACGGTTTAATATTAATAAACTTTGTGTTAATATCCGGAGTTAACGTCAAAGACCTTAACGAAAAACTTGAAAATATTTTGTTACTTGTTAATTGCCAAAGAAAACCTCAGTTACAAACAATTTATAATATGAGTTATCAACTTTAAGATTCAAACCGGTAATTAAAAACTTTACATTCAGGATTCAAGTTTGATAGGTCAGGAAATGTTACGTCACCAATATCATCATTATCAATATGTGAGATATGGATTTCGGTAAATAGATGACAATACTTCTCATACGTTTTTTTACCCCCAATACACCAATCAACATCGGTGATAATGTTTTCTCTTTCATCAACAATTAGTGTTCTATTTTTTAACGGTGGGAGACCTGTAAAGGTTCTGTAACCAACTAATAGAGTTTGGTTCAGTGTTAGTGATTTAAAATGTTTTAAGTCATCGGTTGATTTCCATAATAATTTATCCCCTATTCCAATGAACCCTAAATTGTTAACTGCGATTATTGCTTTCATTTTAAAAATGTAACATATTTATAGTATATGAAAATAATAATTACAGAAAGTCAGTATAAAAAATACAAACACTTGTTTGAACAAAGTGTTTATGACGATGAGGATTACGATAGTAATACCGGTTACAGTAATGAGGAATACGATACTAAAGAAGGTATGACAATTGAAGGTGAGATTAAATCTTTACCCGTTAAATTTACCTATTCTGAAATGAAGGAAATTGAAAATGGTGAGATTGAGTACTACGGTGAAGTTCAATTTTATGGAGACGAATACTTAGGTGTTATCGCAACAGATAAACGTGGTTACTTACTTGAGTTTGATTTCTATTCAACACTATCTGATGAGGATGTTCGATTACAAAATGTATTAAAAGAAATGGGAGGTTATTATGAATTTGAACATTGGTTAGATTCTGAAGTTATCCCTAGTATTCAAGATTAAAATTATGGTTGAAAAAATTAATAACTTAATTGAAAAGTTTGGACTATCTCAAGCGGTTAAAATGTTGGGTGGTTTTCACAAATTTAAAAAATTAGTTGAAGATAACCCTGAATTAAATCATTATCTTGATAATTTTAAAGGTAGTTGTAGTGTTTCAACTATGGGTCCTGATGCGTATTTTGATTTTAACATATTGGATTATGACATTATGGATGAAGATTTTGTTGAATTAATTGTTGATATGATAATTGATTTTAAAAATCTATCAGGTGATGAGATATATGAATTAAAACAATGGATTGGTGCGGTTGCCGATGACCACGGATTTGAGATATACGATATTGATTTGGAAATACCATCACACCAAAATCTATTTATTAAATCATTCAATGGGAGACTATATGATTGGCCAGGTTATGAAGATATGATTAGTGATGAGGAAGCCTTTGACCTACTTAATAAGATGGGTTTATGGGATGGTATGATAATGGAAGGGAAATCTTTAAGAAATACAATCAAAAATGTTTTAAAAGAAGAAAGTGATAACCCATTAAATAAAAAGGTTAGACTTGCAGTCGAAAACTTAGGGTTTGATAAAGCCGTTAAAATGTTTGGTGGTTATGGTTATTTAGATATTATTAAACGAGCTTATCAAGATAATCCATTATCATTCCTTGACCAATTTAAAAATTTAACACCTGTTAAGAAAGGTGAGGTTATGTTTTATGTTGATGAAAATAATAAACCATTATTTGCATATTATAAAGATGATGGTAGACATATTGTTAATATTGATAATGATAGAATGTGGGAGTTTTTTGGTGAAGTTTTAGGTTATGATTGGGATGAAATCCAATTACTATTTAAGGTGTGGCTTAGTGAGGTCTATGGTTTAGATAATACCAAACCACTCAGAGCGTATGAAATATCAAATTATCCCCGAATCTAAAAATAATTTAACCCCAAATCTAAAAAGTTTGGGGTTTTTTGTTTATATTTGTTTTAAAATCTAAAGGATATGAAATATAGAACACATAACGACGAACACATCAACGCGGTTGGAACATCACAC